>Ga0302154_10001632_pt1 | contig 18129 bp, 15 predicted proteins | sample I_Bog_N2_3_FD_193507 | JGI IMG/M metagenome (GOLD analysis project Ga0302154, IMG submission 193507) | Peat permafrost microbial communities from Stordalen Mire near Abisko, Sweden - I_Bog_N2_3 | ecosystem: Environmental > Terrestrial > Soil > Wetlands > Peat | place: Sweden: Abisko, Stordalen... | reverse complement strand
CGTAGACCAGGGTATCGCTCACGATGTCGAAGAAGTGCTCGCCATCGACAAGATCGCCCAACGCGCCTCGAACCAGATCGAAGTAAGGGGCTGCGGCCTTGTAGGCGGTGTATTTCGGATCAGACATCCCAGACTCTCCATGGGCTTCGCAAGGTTGCTTACCAAATGAGAGCTACCTATAAATCGGAAGCTGATTTCAATGAAGAAGGCACTTTGAAATCAGTTGCTAACACCGAGGTAAGCTATGAAGAAACCCAGCAAAGCCGGTCATCTTGACCCGGCAGCCGTCTGTAGAAGCTCGGACCCCATGGCCGTCCGGGAACTTTTGACGAAGATCGGCGACAAATGGACGATTTTCCTCGTCCTTTCCCTTGATCTTCTTGGCGGACGCGCACGTTTCTCCCAACTTGAACGGGCGATTCCGGGTATTTCACAGCGGATGCTGTCATCGACCCTGAAGACTCTCGAACGAGACGGGCTGGTTATCCGCGAGGTGTTCCCGGAAGTTCCACCCCGCGTCGAGTACGAGATTACAGAGCTGGGAAAAAGCCTGCTGCTGCCCATGCAAAGATTGGTCGATTGGGCCAAGGAAAACTGGGAACAAATCAGGCAGACCCAATCCCAATACGATGCGAGGAAGTCTCCGACCGTATGAAACCGGCAAGCCCCGGACAACAGGCCATCGAGCGCCGCCTTTAGATCAAAAGACGGCTGTGCTAAGGTGCCGCCGGTTTTGTGAACGCCTACCGATCGGACCTTTCGCATGAAAGTGGATACGATGCGGCGGATCGACCGTTGGGTCGGGATACCGCTGTGCTTTCTGTTAACGCTGCTCTCGCCCTTTTTCCTTCGCCGTGCCGAAGGGGCGAAGCCGCGCCGCATCCTCTTCATCGAGCTGTCCGAGATGGGCAGCACCATCCTGGCCGATCCGGCCATGCGCAAGGCCAGGCAGATTTTTGGGGCCGAGCTTTATTTCCTGATCTTCAAGCGCAATGCCCCCAGCCTGGACTTCCTGCGCACGATTCCTGAGGAAAACGTCTGCACCATCCGCGAGGATGGGCTGTTCGTGCTGGCTCTGGATTGCCTGCGCTTCTTCCTCTGGGCCCGTCAAAAGGGCATCGACACCGCCATCGATCTGGAGCTGTTCTCCCGTTTCTCGGCGCTGCTGACTGCGCTTTGTGGAGCCAGACATCGGGTGGGTTATCACCGTTTCCACAACGAAGGCCTTTATCGCGGCGAGCTTTTGACCCATCGGGTGGCCTATAACCCCCATATGCATATCGCCAAGAATTTCGTGGCGCTGGTCAATGCCCTGGCCTGTCCGGTGGTGGAGACGCCCTATTCCAAGACCTATATCTCCGACGACGAAATCACCCTGCCGCGCATCATCGCCGGCGAGCGGGAAAGCGAGCAGATGCAAGGCCGCATCGCCGCCGTCTATCCGGCCTATGACCCCAACCATCACCGGGTGGTGCTGTTCAACCCCAACGCCAGCGAGCTGCTGCCCCAGCGCCGTTGGCCGCAAGGGCACTTCGCCGCCCTGGGCAATATGGTCCTGAAGCGCTGGGACAATGTCATCATCCTGATTACCGGCTCGCCGGACGAGGATTTCCAGGCGGAAAAGCTGAAGACCCGCACCGATCATCCGCACATCGTCAATTTTGCCGGTCAGGTCAAACTGGCCGAGCTGCCGGTGCTCTATGAGATCGCCGCCCTGATGGTGACCAATGATTCCGGCCCCGGCCATTTCGCCTCGGTCACCGACATCCCCATCATCGCCCTGTTCGGCCCCGAGACTCCGGCCCTTTATGGGCCCTTGGGCAATGCCGAATCCATCACCGCCTCGCTGGCCTGTTCGCCTTGCGTCTCGGCCTCGAACCATCGCAAGACCGCTTGCCGCGATCCCTTGTGCATGCAGGCGATCCCGCCGGAGCGGGTGATGGATTCCATCGAATCGGTGCTGGAGCAAGGCAACCTGCCGACCCTGCATCGGCTTGCCTGATGGCGACAACCATGATAGGCCAATGAAACGTTTTTTTCCCGGGAGTTGACCATGTCCGATCAAGAAGAGCAGCAGGCCCTGCCGCCGTTGCTGGTAAATCTTCAGTACATTAAGGATTTGTCCTTCGAAGTGCCGAACGCTCCGGCCATCTTCGTCGACATGCAGACCGTCCAGCCCGAGATCGGCGTGAAGGTCAACATCCACGCCAATCCCATCGCGGGCAACAGCTTCGAGGTGTCCCTGCAGCTGAACATCGACGCCAAGTTGGGCGATAAGACCGCCTTCCTGCTGGAGCTGGTCTATGGTGGCGTCTTCACCCTGAACGTGCCGCCGGATCATATCCAGCCCATGCTGCTGATCGAATGCCCGCGCCTGCTGTTCCCCTTCGCCCGCAACATCGTCTCGGACACCACCCGCGACGGCGGCTTCCCGCCCATGCTGCTGCAGCCCATCGACTTCGTGTCGCTGTTCCGCGCCCGCCTGGAGCAGGTCGAGGCCGAAGGCAACGCCTGATCGGCATCGCCGAACAAAAAAGCCCCCGGAGGAATCCGGGGGCTTTTTTATTGGGGGAGAACGCTCCCTACAATTCCTTCACCCCACTGCTGGTGGAATGGGTGAAGTGCAAAGACTCGCCGGGGAAGGCGATGGGATAGGCGGCCTGGGCGGCCATGGCGGCTTCGGAAAAGCCCTGTAAGATCAACTTCAGCTTGCCGGGATAGCCGGAAACATCGCCGATGGCGAAGACCCCCGGCAGATTGGTGGCCTGGGTGCCGGACGCGACCGTGATCTGCGGCCCAGACATTTCCAAGCCCCACTGGGCGATGGGCCCCAGGTTTCCGGCCAGTCCGAAGAAGGGCAGCAGGCGGTCGGCCTCCAGGGTACGCAACCCGCCGTCCAGGGTCGAAACCACCACGCCGGTCAGAACGCCCTCGTCCGAGCCTTCCAAACCATGCAGCTGATAGGGCACCACCAGCTCGATGGCGCCGCTGTCGGCCAATTCCTTCAGCTTGGCCTCGGACTCAGGGGCAGCGCGGAACTTCGGGCGGCGATGCACCACCATGACCTTCTTGGCCACGTCCGACAGAGAAATCGCCCAATCGACGGCGGAATCGCCGCCGCCAGCGATCACCACGGTCTTGTCGCGGTAATCTTCGCGCTTACGGACGTAATAGAACACCGACTTGCCCTCGAAGCGCTCCAAACCCTCCAGCGGCGGACGGTTGGGGCCGAAAGCGCCGGCCCCGGCAGCGATAATCACCACCCGGGCCAAGATGGACTGGCCGTTGGACAGACCCACCTCCCAGCGATCATCCGGCAGACGGACCAGACTATCCACCGTCACCCCCATATGGAAATGCGGATGGAAGGGGGCTGCCTGCTCGGCCAAACGCTCCACCAAATCCTCGGCCAGGATGCGGGGAAAGCCGGGAATGTCGTAAATGGGCTTTTCCGGATAAAGCGCCGTCAGCTGGCCGCCGATGGACTCCAGGGCATCGACCACATGGGCCTTCATCTTCACCATGCCCAGCTGGAAAATGGCGAACAGCCCGACCGGACCGGCCCCGACGATCACGGCGTCAGTTTCAAAACGCGAATGGGTCATGGCGACGGCAGGCTCCTGAAGGTCAATGGTTGGCTCCAGACAATAAGCAATAGCCGCTTATATTCAACCCTTGGACGGCAAGGGCTTTGGCGGGCGTTGCAGAACGCCGGGCCAGCAGTTACAAACGTCTGATGGCAACGGTTGTGACTTTGGCGGATGAGGCCGCCACCCAGGCTTTGGCCCGGCGTCTGGCGCAAGTCGCCCAGGCCGGGGACGTCATCGCCCTGCATGGTGATCTGGGGGCCGGCAAGACCAGTCTGGCCAGGGCCTTCGTCCGAGCCCTGGCCGGGGAAGAGGAAGAGGTGCCAAGCCCAACCTTCACCCTGGCCCAGATTTACGATTGGCCAGGGGGCAGCCCAGACGGTGGTACCGTTTGGCATTTCGACCTCTATCGCCTGGAAAAACCCGAGGACGCCCTCGAGCTGGGCATCGAGGAAGCCTTTGCCGACGGGGTCAGCCTGATCGAATGGCCGGACCGGCTGGGGCCTTGGCTGCCCAGGGATCGCCTCGACCTGCGCCTGACCGCCGGCCCGGCGGAAGGATCGCGGCAAGCGGAATTGACAGCGATGGGGCATCGCTGGAGCAAAAGATTGCAGGAGCTGTTCGGTGAGTGATCGGCAAGAGGTAATCCAGGAGTTTCTCGGGCGGCAAGGCTGGGGCCATGCCAAGCACGACCCATTGCCGGGCGACGCCTCGTTCCGCCGCTATATAAGGCTGCATGACAGGGCCAGTCAGGCCATGCTGATGGATGCGCCGCCGCCCAAGGAAGATGTGCGTCCCTTCATCCGCATCGCCCAGCATCTGGTCGAACTGGGCTACAGCGCCCCGCGCATCCTGTCTGCCGACGTGGAAGCAGGACTGCTGCTGCTGGAAGATTTCGGCGACGACACCTTCACCCGCCTGATTACCCGCGGCGAGGACGAGGAAGACCTCTATTGGCTGGCGGTCGATCTTTTGATCGATTTGCACGGCCAGGGCGATGCCGCCGTTCCCAGCGATCTGCCCATCTATGACGACGACAAGCTTCTGACCGAAGCCTTGCTGCTGGTGGATTGGTACATTCCCGAAATGACCGGCCAGATCGTCTCGGCAGCCAAGCGGGAAGCCTATATCAAGATGTGGCGCGACCTTTTCCCCACGGCCCGAGCCGTGCCGGAAACCATGGTTCTGCGCGACTTCCACGTGGACAATCTGATGCGCCTGCCCCGCCCCGGCGTCGCCGCCTGCGGTGTTCTGGATTTCCAGGACGCCGTCGCCGGTCCCATCACCTATGATCTGATGTCGCTGCTGGAGGATGCCCGCCGCGATATCGATCCTTTGCTGGTGGCCGGACTGAAGCGGCGCTATCTCGACGCCTTCCCGGCCTTGAATCCGGCACGCTTCGAGGCCTCGTGGCGGATTTTGGCGGCCCAGCGCCATGCCAAGGTGATCGGCATCTTCACAAGGCTGCTTCGCCGCGACGGCAAAGCCGTCTATCTGCCCCATATCCCCCGGGTCTGGCGCCTGCTGGAACAGGCCCTGGAGCATCCTCAGCTGACGCCCATGAAGCTGTGGCTGGATGAAATGATCCCGAAAAGCATGCGCGGAGTCCCGAAGTCATGACCTTCATGCCCAGCCATGCCATGGTTCTTGCCGCCGGCCTCGGCCTGCGGATGCGCCCGATTACCGAGACCATCCCGAAACCCCTGGTGACTGTCGCCGGACGCTGCATGCTGGACCGGGTGTTCGATCATCTGGACGAAGCCGGCGTGCCGAACCGCGTGGTCAATACCCATTGGCGGGCCGAAAAGATCGTCGACCATCTGGCCGGAAAGCCCGGTGTCTCCCTGTCCGACGAAAGCGACCTTTTGCTGGAAACCGGCGGCGGTGTGGCCAAGGCTCTACCGCTGCTGGGCAATGCTCCCTTCTTCGTCTGCAATGCCGACATCCTGTGGCGCAACGGCCCGGTGTCGGCCCTGCGGCGGCTGGCGTCGGCCTGGAACGAGGGCAAGATGGACGCCCTCTTGCTGATGACCCCCACCATCACCTCCTTCGGCTACGCCGGACAGGGCGATTTCTTCCTGAATACCGACGGTCTGGCCCGGCGGCGCACAGGCTCCGAGGTCAGCCCCTACGTCTTCGCCGGCGTGCAGATCCTGCATCCCCGGCTGTTCCACGATCTGCCCGAAGGCCCGTTCTCGCTGAACGTTCTTTATAATCGTGCTCAGGACGAAGGCCGCCTTTACGGCGTCGCCCATGATGGCGAGTGGTATCATATCGGCACTCCCGAAGCCTTGGCCGAGGCCGAGACCCTGCTGGCCAAGCGAGACAAGACGGGGGGCTAAACATCATGTCCGCCGCCTCGCCTACGGTCTTTTCCATTCCGCCGGGCGAGAGCTTCGTCGATGCCCTGGCCAGGGGATTGCTCGAAGAAACAGCGAAAGATCCGCTGGCCCTGTCGGGCATGTTGATCCTGCTGCCGACCCGGCGCGCCTGCCGGGCTCTGCGCGAAGCCTTCCTGCGCCGATCGGGCGGACGCCCCTTGCTGCTGCCCCGCATGCGGCCCCTGGGCGACGCCGACGAGGAAGAGCTGGAGATCACCGATGGCCGCTCCCTGGAGCTGGTCCCCGCCGTCCCTCCCCTGCGCCGCCAATTGCTGCTGGCGCAACTGGTGCTGAAACTGGGCGGCGGACGCGGCGGCCAGACCCCCAGTCCGGAACAGGCGGTCCGCTTGGCCGGAGAATTGGGGCGGCTGCTGGATCAGGTCCATACCGAGGGTCTGACCTTCGAAGGCCTGGAAAAGCTGGTCCGCGACGATTACGCCGAACATTGGCAGATCACCCTCGATTTCCTGAAGATCGTCACCCACCACTGGCCCACCATCGTCGAATCCCAAGGCTGGATGGACGGAGCCCTGCGCCGCAATCAGCTGATCGAGACCCAATCTGCGGCCTGGGAAACCCAGCCGCCCGATTATCCCATCATCGCCGCCGGTTCCACCGGCTCGATCCCGGCAACGGCGCGGATGCTGTCGGTGGTCTCGCGCCTGCCCCAGGGACGGCTGGTGCTGCCGGGGCTGGATGTCAGCCTGGATGGCAGCGAGCTTGAGCAAAGCCACCCCCAATATGGCCTGCAACAATTGCTGACGGGCTTAGGCCTGACGCCTGCCCAAGTCCCGCAATGGCCCGGCTGCAGCCTCAGCCCCAGGGCTTGGCTGATCTCGGAAGCCATGCGCCCGGCCCGGACCACAGAACGCTGGCGGCGTCTGTCACCCACCCCCGCCCAGGTGTCCCAGGCCCTGGACGGCGTCAACCGCATCGATTGCCCCGGCCCGCGGGAAGAAGCCGGGGCCATCGCCCTGATGATGCGCGAGGCCCTGGAGCATGACTCCATGACGGCGGCGCTGGTCACGCCAGACCGTTCCCTGGCGCGGCGGGTGGCCGCCGAGCTGCGACGTTTCGATATCGAAATTGACGATTCGGCAGGCAGGCCGCTGGATATTACTCCGGTCGGGGCCTTCCTGCTGCTGACCGCCGAGATGCTGGCCGACGACTGCGCCCCTCATGCCTTGCTCTCGGCCCTGAAACATCCTTTGGCCTTGGGCGGCTTGCCCTCTGGCCGCTTCCGCGCCCTGGTCCGCAAGCTGGAGCGCGAGGTTCTGCGCGGTCCCCGCCCCGGTCCCGGCGTCGCCGGACTGAAGGCGGCGGCCAAGGAGGAGATGCTCTCCTGGCTGAACGGCCTGGAACATATGACCAAACCCCTGGCCGTCCTGATGGCGGGCGAAGCGGCCCTATCGGACCTGATCCACGCCCATGTCAATTTCGTCGAGGCCTTAGCCGCCGACGAAGGCGGCGATGGTGCCGCCCTGTTGTGGCGCGGCGAAGCGGGCGAGGCCGCCAGCCTGTTCCTGCGCGATCTCGCCGATGCCGCCGATGCTTTGCCCGCCGTCGAGGGTCGCGGCTATCCCGGCATCTTGCGCGGCCTGATGGCCGGGGTGACCGTGCGCCCGCGCTGGGGCGGCCATCCGAGACTCTCCATCTGGGGCCCGCTGGAAGCCCGCATGCAGCATGCGGATCTGCTGGTCCTGGGCGGTCTCAACGAGGGCACCTGGCCGGCGGAAACCACCGCTGATCCCTGGATGAGCCGTCCCATGCGCCAGGATTTCGGCCTGCCCCTGCCGGAACGCCGCATCGGCTTGTCGGCCCATGACTTTGCCCAGGCTTTCTGCGCGCCAAAGCTGGTGATGACCCGCTCGCTGCGGGTGGATGGCACCCCCACCGTGCCGTCCCGCTGGCTGCTCCGCCTCGACGCCGTGCTTCAGGCCTGCGGCCACGAGCATTATTGGCACGAGGAACAATGGGTGCGCTGGCACGGCCGCCTGGACCAGCCCGACGGTGCTCCCACCCCCATTTCGCCGCCGGCTCCCCGCCCGCCGCTGGAGGCCCGGCCCCGCGCCCTGTTCGCCACCGCCATCGAAGGCTGGATGCGCGATCCCTATTCGGTCTATGCCAAATATATCCTGAAGCTGCGGCCCCTGGACCCCATCGACGCCGACCCCGGCGCCGCCGATTACGGCGATGTGGTCCATAAGACCCTGGATGCCTTCCTGAAGAAGCATCCCAGAGGTCCGCTGCCGCTCCATGCCCTGGATGAACTGATGGCCTTAGGGGAGGCTCAGTTCGCGCCGCTGCTGGAAAGCCGCCCCGGCCTTGCCGCCTTTTGGTGGCCCAGGTTCCAGCGGGTGGCCCAATGGTTCGTCGCCTTCGAGCAATCCCGCCGCCCCGAGGTGGCCGAGGTCCAGAGCGAAGTCGAAGGCTCCCTGGAAATCGCCGCTCCCGGCGGTCCCTTCCTGGTCCAGGCCCGCGCCGACCGGGTAGACCTGATGCAGGACGGCTCCCTGGTCCTCATCGACTATAAGACCGGCGCTCCGCCCACCGCCCGCGAAGTGGCGGCTGGATATGCCCCGCAATTGCCCATCGAAGCGGTGATCGCCAGCCACGGCGGCTTTAAGGACATCCCGGCCAAAAAGGTCAGCCAGCTGCTCTATTGGCGGCTCAAGGGTGGCGAGGCCGGGGGCGAAGAACGCTCGGCGGGAGACGACACCGCCCTTCTCACCGAACAGGCCTTGGACGGCCTGGCCGGGCTGGTGGCGGCCTTTGACCGCGAGGAAACTCCCTACGAGGCCCGACCTCACCCGGATATGGCGCCGAAATACAGCGACTATCTGCATCTGGCCCGGGTCAAGGAATGGGCCTCGTCCGCCGAGGAGGGCGAGGAATGACTATTCTTCCCTTGGCCATCGATCCGGAAAAACCGCAACGCATCGCCGCCGACCCTTCGGCCTCCGTCTGGGTCTCGGCCTCTGCCGGCAGCGGCAAGACCAAGGTGCTGACCGACCGGGTGCTGGGCATTCTGCTGGCGGGAACGCCGCCCCATCGTCTGCTCTGCCTGACCTTCACCAAGGCGGCGGCGGCGGAGATGGCCAACCGCATCGCCGAACGGCTGGGCCGCTGGGCCACCATTGCCGATGAAGCTCTTGAGAAAGACTTGGTCCGCCTGCTGGGCCGCGAACCCGATCCCGACATGCTGGTGCGGGCGCGGCGTCTGTTTGCCCAGGTCCTCGACGCCCCCGGCGGCATGCATATCGAGACCATCCACGCCTTCTGCCAATCGCTTTTGCGCCGCTTCCCGCTGGAGGCCGGTCTCGCCCCTCATTTCCAGGTGATGGACGACCGCGACGCCGGGGAAATGCTGGAGACCGCCAAGGAAGAGGTCCTGGCCCGCGCCCGCACCGGCTTCGAGCCCAAGCTGGCGGAAGCCCTGGGCGCGGTGACGGCGGCGGTGCATGAAAGCTTCTTCCCCGAGCTGATGGGGGCTTTGGCCTCGGAGCGCGGGCGGCTGTTGCGGCTGAAGGAACATTACGGCTCGCTGGAAGCCGCCGCCGAGGCGGTCTGGCGACGGCTGGGCCTGGAACCGGGCCAGGATGCCGGAGCGATGATCCTGGCCGCCTGCCGGGACGAAGCCTGCGACATCATGTCCTTGCGCAAGGCCTTCCGCGCCCTGGCGGCGGGGACCGGCAAGACCGATGGCGAACGGGCCGCCCTGATGGAAGGCTGGCTGGCCGCCGCCGACCCTGCCGAACGAGCGGTCCGCTTCCCCCAATGGCAGAAAGCCTTCCTGACCGACAAGGGCGAGCCGCGCAAGACCCTGGCCACCAAGGGCGTCGAGACCTCGGCCCCCGGCACCCTGGATATCCTGGGGCGGGAAGCCGAACGATTGTTCAGGCTGCAGGACCATTTGCGCTCGGCCGTCACGGCGGCGGCGACCGAGGCCCTCTATCGTCTGGCCGAAGCCCTTTTGGACAGCTATCAGCGCCAAAAACGAGCGCGGGCCATGCTGGACTATGACGACCTGATCCTGACATCCGTTTCGCTTTTGCAACGGGAAGGTCAGGCCGCCTGGGTGCTGTTCAAACTGGATGGCGGCATCGACCATGTGCTGATCGACGAGGCTCAGGACACCAACCCCGACCAATGGGCCGTGGTCCGCGCCCTGACCGACGAATTCTTCGCCGGGGCGGGCCTGCGCGACGAGGGGACCCGCACGGTCTTCGCCGTCGGCGATCCCAAGCAGTCCATCTACAGCTTCCAGCGGGCCGACCCGGCGGAATTCGAGCGCATGCGCCAGCGGTTCTCGGACATCGTGCCGCAAGCCAATGGCCGCTGGAACGAAGTCGAGCTGCTGGTCTCCTTCCGCTCGGCCCAGCGTGTGCTGGACGCCGTGGACGGGGTGATCAATTCGCCGCAAGGCCGCTCGGGCCTGGTCAGCTCCGAGGACGGCATCCATCATCTGGCCTGGAGGCAGGGAGCCGCCGGTCTGGTCGAGCTTTGGCCGCCCATCGAGCCTCGCCCCAAGGACGAAGGCACGCCCTGGAAGCCGCCCATCGAGCGCATTCGCGGCGACAGCCCGCGCGGCCGACTGGCCCGGCTGATGGCCCTGCGCATCAAGGAGATGACCTCGGGCCGGGAAATGCTGGAAAGCCGGGGCCGACCCATCCGTCCCGGCGACATCATGGTGCTGGTGCGCCGCCGCAACGCTTTCGTCGAAGAGCTGGTGCGCGAGCTGAAAACCCTGGGCGTCGCCGTCGCCGGAGCCGACCGCATGGTCCTGACCGAACAATTGGCGGTGATGGACCTGATGGCCCTGGGCAATGCCCTGCTGCTACCCGACGACGACCTGACCCTGGCCACCGTCTTGAAAAGCCCGCTGCTGGGCCTGACCGAGGATCAGTTGTTCCGCCTGGCCTGGGGCCGTCGCGGCAGTTTGTGGGAATCCTTACGCCAGCGCCGGGCCGAGCCCGACTTTGCCCAGGCCCATGATTTGTTCGCCGAATGGCTGGGTCTGGCCGACCGGGTAACACCCCACGATCTTTACGCCCATGTCCTCACCCGGGGCGGCAAGAAGCGGCTGCTGTCCCGCTTAGGCCCCGAGGCCGAAGACCCGCTGGACGAATATATGAGCCTGACCCTGGGCTTCGAGCGGCTGCATCCGCCGTCGCTCCAGGGCTTTCTGCGCTGGCTGGAACAGGGCGGTGTCGAGATCAAGCGCGACCTGGAGGGCGGCAGCGACGCCATTCGCATCCTCACCGTCCATGGCTCCAAGGGGCTCCAGGCTCCGGTGGTCTTCCTGCCCGACACCCTTCAGGCCCCGACCAAGGCTCCCCGCTTCTTGTGGCTGAAGGAAGACGGCGTCGAACTGCCCATCTGGCCGCCCCGCGCCGATGATCAGGACGAAGCCTGCCGCTCGGCCAAGGATTTCGCCGCCCGTGGGCGCGATGACGAATACCGCCGCCTGCTCTATGTGGCCATGACCCGGGCCGAGGACCGGCTTTATGTCTGCGGCTGGAAAACCCGGCGGGAAGCCCCCGATCATTGCTGGTATCACCTGATTTCCGACGCCCTGGCGACCCAGGCCGATCCGGTGGTCGATCCCTTCCTGGCCGCCCAAGGGCCCGACGTCATTGCGCCCGACGTCCTGCGCTGGCAGTCGAAGCAAGAGGCCGAGGTGCCGCCGCCGCCCAGCCGTCCCGCCGCCGCCCTGGCCGAACCGCTGCCGCACTGGGCCTTTGAGAAAGCTCCGCTGGAGCCCTCGCCGCCCAAGCCTTTGGCGCCGTCCCGGCCCGACGAGGAAGAACCGGCGGTGCGCTCGCCCTTTGGCGCCGACGATGGCCGCAAGTTCCAGCGTGGACGGCTGGTGCATCGATTGCTGCAAAGTCTGCCCGATCTGCCCGAAGACAAGCGCAAGACCGCCGCCGCCCGCTTCCTGGCCCGCTCGGCCTGGGAACTGTCGGTCAAGCAACAAGCCGAAATCGCCGGAGAAGTCACCGGCGTTCTGGCCGATCCCGCCTGGGGAGCCATCTTCGGAGCCGGCAGCCGGGCCGAGGTGCCGGTGGTGGGCATGGTGGGCGAGCGGGTCATCTCGGGTCAGGTCGACCGCCTGCTGGTCACCGATCGGGAAGTGCTGATCGTCGATTTCAAGACCAACCGCCCGCCGCCGAAAAGCCAGGCCGAGGTGGCCCCGCTATACCTACGCCAGATGGCCGCCTATCGCGCCGCCCTGGCCTGCATTTATCCCAACCGCAAGATCCGTTGCGCCTTGTTATGGACCGATATTCCCAAGCTGATGCCCCTGGATTCCGCCCTGCTGGACGATGCCCTGGCCGGGCTGCGTTAGGAATTGGCCCCTTGCAATACGGCAGAGCGACCGCCACATCTGGGGCATGGCCGACCCAGGGGTAGCTTGACTGTGCCCCGCCCGATCCCTAGAGTCGGGATTCTAATTCTGGGGGCGGCAACCCTTCGCCAATTTCTTCAAGGTGGGATAAAGACATGATTGCAGTGACGGATAGCTCGTTCGAGGCCGATGTCGTGAAGGCTTCCGGTCCGGTGCTGGTGGACTTCTGGGCGGAATGGTGCGGCCCTTGCCGCCAGATCGCTCCGGCTCTGGAAGAGCTGTCGAAGGATCTCGCCGGCAAGATCACCGTGGCCAAGATCAACATCGACGAAAACCCGCAGACCCCCAGCAAGTACGGCGTGCGCGGCATTCCCACCCTGATGATCTTCAAGGACGGCGCCGTCGCCGCCACCAAGATCGGCGCTCTGCCCAAGAGCAAGCTGTTCGAGTGGGTTGAAAGCTCGATCTAAGCTCGCTTGAGTTTCAAAACCCCCGCTTCTGGAGTCCAGGGGCGGGGGTTTTTGTTTGTCGGCAGGCCCCGCAGATAACCTTTCCAGCATTTAAGGGTGCGGCCCGGAACTTGCATTGACCGGACCGGCGGTGGGACGCATACTCCGGGGCAAAGTCGGACCTGTTTCTAAGGTCCACCGTCAGAGATGAGTTCATGTCCGTATCTCCCGATCAAGCCCAGTCCGATCTTACCACCGCCCGTCAGGTCCTGACCGCCGAGGCCGAGGCCTTGCGCGCCTTGGCCGACAAGCTGGATGGGGATTTCGTCAAGGCCCTGGATCTGTTGACCGTGAATGGCGGTGGCCGCGTCATCGTTTCCGGCATGGGTAAAAGCGGCCATGTGGCCCGCAAGATCGCCGCCACCATGGCTTCGACCGGCACTCCGGCCTCTTATGTCCATCCCGGCGAGGCCAGCCACGGCGATCTGGGCATGATCACCCGCCACGACGCCATTCTGGCCCTGTCCAATTCCGGCGAGACGCCTGAGCTCTCCGCCGTGGTGGAATTCAGCCGCCGCTTCGATATTCCCCTGGTGGCCATCACCAGCAAGCCCGACAGCTCTCTGGCCCAGGCCGCCGATCAGGCGCTGATCCTGCCCGACGTCGGCGAGGCCTGTCCCATGGGACTGGCCCCCACCACCTCGACCACTCTGATGCTGGCCTTGGGCGATGCCCTGGCGGTGGGTCTGCTGGAGCGCAACAACTTCTCGCCCGCCGACTTCAAGACCTTCCATCCCGGCGGCAAACTGGGGCAGAAGCTGGCCAAGGTGGCCGATCTGATGCATCCCGTCGAATCCCTGCCGCTGGTGCATCGCACCACCACCATGGGCGAGACCCTGCTGGTGATGACCAACAAGACCTTTGGCTGCGTCGGCGTGCTGGAAGAGGATGGCCGGTTGGCCGGCATCATCACCGACGGCGACCTGCGCCGCCATCTGGACCCCAGCCTGTTCGCCCGCACCGCTCAGGAGCTGATGACCGCCAACCCCAAGACCACCCGCCCCAACGCCCTAGCGGCCGAGGCGGTGCATCAGATGAACGCCCGCTCCATCACCAGCTTGTTCGTGGTGGACGAGGCAGGCAAGCCGGTGGGCATCGTGCATGTCCATGACTGCCTGCGCGCCGGCGTGGCCTGAGCGAGCCCCGAGCCATAACCATGGAACCCAGGCCCGGAGAGATCAAAATCGACGCCGAAGACCGCGCCGCCCACGAACCTTCGGGTTCGACGAGAGGCGGAGCCGGTCGCGGCGGCACCTCGCGCAATGCCGGTCATAAGCGCACCCGCTCCATGCTGGCCCGCTATTCCCGCTTTGTCGGGCTGATGAAAGTGACCCTGCCGGCGGTGGCCGCCGCCCTGTTGGGGCTGGTGGTGATCTGGCCCAAGGTGGCCCCTCGCGATGATATTTTCCGTGCCGCCTTCGCCGACTTCAATATCAAGACCGTCGACACCCAGGCGATGGTAAATCCCCATTACTATGGCACCGACAATCAGAACGTTCCCTTCAGCGTGACCGCCAATTACGCCACCCAGGTCGATCCCCAGAACAATGTGATGTCCTTGGACACCCCGGTGGCCGACTTCACCCGCAAGGACGGCACCGGGGTAATCCTGAATGCGGATTCCGGCCTGTTCCGGCAAAAGGACGAGATCCTCGATCTGCTGGGCCATGTGGACCTTTATCAGGACAATGGCTTCGAGATGCATACCAACTCGGCCCGGCTGTTCGTCAAGTCCGGCGACGCCAGCGGCGACGAGCCCACCCAGGCGCAAGGCCCCAGCGGCACCATCAACGGCGAAGGCTTTCGCATGCAGGACCGGGGGCGTCGCGTCACCTTCACCGGCAAATGCAAAGCCGTCCTGACCATGGCCAAATCTGGGGCCAAATCTGGCAAAGCCAGCACATCTCAAGCAAAACCATCTAAGCCGAAAACCGGAAAGGACAAGTCATGAAGCGCGCCGCCCTTTTCGTTTTATTGGCCGCAACCGCCCTCACCGCTCCCGCTTGGGCGAAAGACGCGCCGAAGGCAGCACCAAAGTCGCAGGGGGGAGGCGTCGACCTGACCGGCGGAAAGTCGGGCACGCCGCTGGAGGTTTATTCCGATAGCGGAATGGAACTGAGCCAGGATCTCAAGACGGTCATCGCCCACGGCAACGCCAAGGCCATTCGCGGCAATATCACGGTCCGGTCCGACACCATGATCGCCTATTACCGCGACAAGACCGCGGCGCCGGGCGCCCAGCCCCAGAAAAAACCGGCCAAGACGGCGGATAAAAAGGCCGACAAAAAAGCCGGCGCCCAACCGGGCGGCGACGATGAAAGCGGCGGCAGCGAGATTTGGCGGGTCGAGGCCATCGATCATGTCACCATCGCCTCGCCCTCGCAGACGGTCTATGGCGACCATGCCGACTATAATATCGACAACGCCGTGGTGGTGGTCACCGGCAAGGACCTGAAAATGGTCACTCCCACCGATCTGATCACCGCCCGCGACACCCTGGAATATTGGGACCAGAAGCAGATTGCGGTGGCCAGGGGCAATGCCAAGGCCACCCGTGCCGACAAAAGCGTCGCCGGCGACGTGCTGACCGCCGACTTCGCCAAGGACAGCGAGGGCAAGATGGCCATCACCAAGGCCCATGCCGACAAGAACGTGGTGCTGACCACTCCGACCGAGGTCGTCACCGGCGATCATGCCGATTATGACGTCGACACCGGCATCGTCATCATCACCGGTAACGACGTGCATCTGATCCGCGACCAGAATACCCTTGATGGCCAGTATGCGGTGATCAACCTCAATACCGGCATCAGCAAGCTCTATCCGGTTCCGCCGGGGGTCTCGGCCAACGGCCAGCAGCGGGTTAAGGGCTTTTTTGTGCCGCAGAAAAAAGGCGGCGACGATCAGGCGCCGGCCAAAGGCAAGGGGCAATAATGACCAGCCAAGACAGCGAACAGCTCCAGGGCCTGGTGGCCAATAATATCGGCAAGCGCTTCAAGAAGCGCCCGGTTTTGCGCGACGTTTCGGTGCGGGTGCAGCGGGGCGAAGCGGTGGGACTGTTGGGCCCCAACGGTGCCGGCAAGACCACCTGTTTTTACTGCATCACCGGCCTGATCAATCCGGACTCCGGCTCGATCTGGCTGGACGGCCATGACATCACCGGCCTGCCCATGTATCGCCGCGCCCGCCTTGGCATCGGTTATCTGCCGCAGGAAGCCTCGATTTTCCGCGGGCTGTCGGTGGAAAACAACATCCGCGCCGTGCTGGAGGTCAGCGAGCCCGACCGTGACGCCCGCGAAGCCCAGCTGGAAGATCTGCTCAACGAATTTTCCATCACTCACATCCGTCAGGCTCCAGCTCTGGCCCTGTCGGGCGGCGAGCGCCGCCGTGTGGAAATCGCCCGCGCCCTGGCGTCGCGCCCCGCCTTCATTCTGCTGGACGAGCCGCTGGCGGGTATCGATCCCATCGCCGTCGCCGACATCCGCGATCTTGTTTCGCACCTGAAACATCGTGGTTTGGGGGTGTTGATCACCGACCATAATGTCCGCGAAACCCTGGACATCATCGACCGCGCCTACATCTTGCACGACGGCGTCGTGCTGATGGAGGGCGAACCCTCCGAGATCGTGGCTCACGAAGGCGTGCGCCGCGTTTATCTCGGCGAACATTTCAGTCTTTGAGGGCGGAACCGACTTAATGGCCTTATCCCCCCGTCTCGATCTTCGGCAAACCCAGTCTCTGGTGATGACGCCGCAACTGCAGCAGGCGATCAAGCTGCTGCAGTTGAACAATATCGAGTTGTCGGCCTTCGTCGAGATCGAGCTGGAGCGCAATCCCCTGCTGGAACGCGACGATGCCACTCCCGACGCCGGCCCCGGCGAGGAAGGCCCAGCGCCCGAGCGTACCGATCCCGACGTCACCAACAAGCTGGTGGACGCCCTGCCCGGCCAGGCCGAGGAATCGCCGCTGGACGTGGATTACGACAATACCTTCAACAACGACAGCAATGCCGACGGCGGCGACGGCTATGCCACCGACTGGAGCGGCAGCACCCGCAATTCCGGCGGCAACGTCAATTTCGACGACGGCGAGAACAACCTGGAGCAAACCCTCAGCAGCGATATTTCGCTCAGAGACCATCTGACCGGCCAGCTGAATATGGATCTGTCCGACCCGGTCGAGCGCATCATTGGCCTGCATCTGATGGATATGCTCAATGAAGCCGGTTATCTGATCGGCGATCTGGCCGAGCTGGCCTCGACCTTGGGCTGCCGCATGGAACAGGTGGAGGGCGTGCTGGTCAAGCTGCAGCGCTTCGACCCGCCGGGCATCTTCGCTCGCTCTCTATCGGAATGTCTGGGCATTCAGCTGCGCGAGAAGAACCGCCTCGACCCGGCCATGCAAGCACTTCTGGATAATCTCGAACTGCTGGGGCGGCGCGATCTGCCCGCCCTGATGAAGGTCTGCGGCATCGATTCCGAGGATCTGGCCGAGATGATCGGCGAAATCCGCGCCCTCGACCCCAAACCGGCCCTGGCCTTCGATTTCGTCACCGCCCAGCCGGTGACCCCCGACGTTCTGATGCGGGCCGCCCCCGGCGGCGGCTGGATCGTCGAGCTGAACAACGACACCTTGCCCCGGGTGCTGGTCAACACCCGCTATTACAGCAAGATCAGCGGTTCGGCCAAGGGCAAGGACGACAAGGCCTATCTGTCGGAACAATTCCAGTCGGCCAACTGGCTGGTGAAATCCCTGCATCAGCGGGCCACCACCATCCTGAAGGTCGCCACCGAGATCGTCCGCCAACAGGAAGCCTTCTTTCAGCGGGGCGTGCAACATCTGCGCCCGCTGGTGCTGCGCGACATCGCCGAGGTCATCGGCATGCACGAAAGCACCGTCAGCCGCGTGACCGCCAACAAATATATGGCCACGCCCCGCGGCATCTATGAGCTGAAGTACTTCTTCACCCAGGCCATCGCCGGTTCCGACGGCGGCGAATCCCATTCGGCCGAGGCAGTGCGCCATCGCATCAAAACCATGATCGACGCCGAATCGCCCAAGGACATCCTGTCCGACGACCGCATCGTCGATATTCTCAAGGCCGATGGCGTCGATCTGGCCCGGCGCACCGTGGCCAAATACCGCGAGGCCATGCGCATTCCCTCGTCGGTTCAGCGCCGCCGGGAAAAGTCCATCGGCAGCTGATAATCGATTGATAAAACTGCTACCTCCAGCCATCTTGACTTAGAATCGTCCCCGGCCTAATGTCCCTCGCTTCCTTGAGGCGCGGGTCAAACCAGCGC
>Ga0302154_10001619_pt1 | contig 18242 bp, 18 predicted proteins | sample I_Bog_N2_3_FD_193507 | JGI IMG/M metagenome (GOLD analysis project Ga0302154, IMG submission 193507) | Peat permafrost microbial communities from Stordalen Mire near Abisko, Sweden - I_Bog_N2_3 | ecosystem: Environmental > Terrestrial > Soil > Wetlands > Peat | place: Sweden: Abisko, Stordalen... | reverse complement strand
GTGGCCATCCATGGCCCTCTGGGTGCCGACCGGGCGATCGGGACGACCGGCGCCCAGGTATCGCACGGATGCGTCCGGCTGCATGAGAGTGATCTGGTGCAGCTGCGCCAGGTTCCCGCGGGATCTCCGGTGGATATCGTGCAATGACCGGGGAACGACCTGGCGTTGATGATGACGCGCGGTCTGGGGGATCGGCCCGGGGATCGTGTGTCCTTCCGGGGTCCGCTGTCCCCGGACGCCGGTACCGGAGCACCGATCGGTTCCGGACGTCGGCCGTTCGCGGGGCTGCGGCCCTCGTTGTCGCCGCCCTCCTGCTGTGCGGATGTTCGACGTCGGACGGTGGTCGGTCGTCTGCCCCCACGTCCACCACCGGTACCACCGTGCCGCCGTCGTCCACCGGCCCGGTGGCGACGACCATTCCCTACGATCCGTCCCTCAATGCCCGGTCGGACCTCACGGTCGAACGGGCGTGCACGTACTCCGACGGCGTGTGGGGGATCGGTGGGAAGGTGCAGAATTCGTCGTCCGTCGAGCGCTCGTACCAGATCGTCGTCGACTACATCGCCCAGTCCGGTGACACCGTGGAGGACACGCAGATCGTGACGGTATCCTCCGTCGCTCCCGGGGCCACGGCGTCGTGGACGTCGAGTGGAGGGAGGGGGGACCCCGATCTGGCCTGCGTGATCCGTCAGGTCCAGTACCTGCCGACTGCTTCCACAGGGGGCACGGTACCGTTCTCGCCGTTGCCGTTCCGGGCCACCTGGCGCTGAGGCGCCCGGTGGTGGCGTCCCTTCGACCGTGAGCGGGAGCGGTTCGTCGATGACCGGTCCGGAGCCCGGATCGAGGTCGGCGGCCCGCGGCGGGGCAGAACGGTTGTCGTGGAGGAGCTCCGGCGGGACCGATTCGACCAGAGCGACGTGCCCCGTGTCGAACGCATGGTCGGGTCGGGAACAGCCGACCGGCCGGACTGGACGGCGTGAGGTGCCGTTCACCTGGTTGCGGCGGGGGAGTCCGATGTTCCATGGCCGTCCGGGCTCATGTCCGTCGCACGTCCCGATCGATTCCGACGGAACGAAGTGAAGAACCCCGAAGCGGTGGACGTCGCCTGTCCACCGCGCCGAACGTGGTGACCCCGGCCCGGGTCGTGCAGACCTCCTGACATCTCAGGTGAGCCAAAAAAAGTGCCTGACCTGCGGGAAAACAGGTCAGGCACTCGTGGAGGTGGCGGGAATTGAACCCGCGTCCTCCGGCTTCTCAATGGGACTTCTCCGAGCGCAGCCGATGGAGAATTGTCGGGGACGGCACCGCTATCGGCGACCGTGCCGTCCCGTATCCGACTGTGGTGTCCCTGACGGCACGCCGGCGAGGCCGGTCAGGTGAGTCCCACTTGATGTCGCCCGGATCCGGCCCATGGGACTGAGACCGGTCGGACGTCGCTGTTTCTAGGCAGCGAGCGCGAGCTGAGGCTCGGCATTTGTTTTTGGTTCCGGCTCTTTAACGTGGCTCCGGAGACCACGGCTCGCTTCTCCCACCTCGACGACCAGAGTCGAAGCCTGTCACCCCCTGGTGATGTTGTCCTTCCGGGATGTCCCCGGGCGGCCGACGGTCTGCCGAACGCGTCCCCAGACTATCGCCCCGTCCCGGCACCGCGTCCTAACGGCCACCCCGTACGGCCGAACGTGCCTCCCGGGCCGCCTCCCGTCCGGCGTCACGGGAGGCGATGGCATGGCGCTTGTCGTACTGCCGGCGCCCCTTGGCCAGGGCCAGGCCCACCTTGGCCCGACCGTCCTTGAAGTAGATCGACGTCGGCACCATGGTGAGTGACTGTTGCTGAGCCCGGCCCATCCACTCGTCGATCTGGCGGCGGTGGAGGAGCAGCTTCCGCCGGCGGTCCGGATCGTGGGCACCGAACCCGTTGGCCTGGGCGTAGGGCGGTACGTGGACGCCGAAGAGCCACATCTCACCGTCGACCACCCGGGCATAGGAGTCCTGCAGGGCGATCCGACCCTCCCGGAGGGACTTGACCTCGGAACCCTGGAGGACGATGCCGCACTCGACGGTGTCGAGGATCTCATAGTCGTAGCGGGCCCGTCGGTTGGTGGCGATGACGCGGTTCATCTCGCGATCGGCCGACGGCTTGGAGGCCTTCGTCGTTCCCCTGGTGGTGGCTCTGGCCTTGGCTGCGGACATGCACCGTCGACGGTAGTCCGGCGGGGGCGAGGGTCGGGCACGGTCCGTCCGGCCGGGGTAGCTCCCCGGGGTAGGGGAGTGGACGGGTGAACGGGTCTCAGGCCAGCTGTCCCGGACCACAGCGTACCGGTGCCTGGGTGGTGTCCTGCCCTCGAGGCCGCCCACGGACCGTCGACCGGCGGGCACGAGGGGGTAGGTTGGGTGGTGTCATGTTGCGCCTGACCGAGTCCGTCTACAACCAGATGGTCGCCCACTGCCTGGGCGGTCTCCCCGAAGAGGCGTGCGGCCTGCTCGCCGCCGAGGGCACCACGGGTGACGTGGTCACGTGCTATCCGACCCGCAACACGGCAGAGTCGGCGACCCTCTATACCGTCGAGCCCCGAGGGCACCTCCTGGCCGACCGCGACGCCGAGGAAGCCGGGAACGCCATCATCGGCGTCTTCCACTCCCATACCCACACCGATGCCTATCCCTCCCCGACCGATGTGGCCCAGGCCCCGGACCCCGACTGGCACTACGTACTCGTCTCCCTCCGGGACATCCGACCCGTCGTCCGGAGCTACCGCATCGTGGACGGAAGGATCGACGAGGAACCGGTGGTCGTGCGGAGCCGGTAGAATCCTCACTCAATCGGTCAACTATCGATGGCCCGGGTGGAGGAGCGGTCGGACGGTCCGGCAGGCTGCGAGCGTCCCGGTGGCCATGGGGAGGCATTTGTGTCTGTCGTGCACCTACCTACCGTGCTGCGGTCCCACGCCGGAGGGGAGAAGACGGTGTCGGTCGACGGTTCGACCGTCGGCGAGGTCCTGTCGGCGCTCGTGGCCACGTACCCGGGTATGAACGGCCAACTGCTGAATGACGACGGCACCCTGCACAAGTTCGTGAACGTCTATCTCAACGACGACGATGTCCGCTACCTGTCGTCGTTGGCCACCCCCGTCGGGTCGACCGACGAGGTGTCGATCCTCCCCGCGGTGGCCGGCGGATCGGACGCTGGCGGGTCCCACCTCGCATGACCGCCTACGGTTCCGTTCTGGAACTGATCGGCAACACGCCTCTGGTGGACATCAGCGCGCTGAGCCCGAACCCGGCAGTGCGCATCTCCATCAAACTCGAGGGTCAGAACCCCGGGGGCTCGGTGAAGGACCGCATCGCCCTGGCCATGATCACCCGCGCCGAGGACGAAGGTCGCCTGCGGCCCGGGAGCATCCTCATCGAGCCGACGTCGGGGAACACGGGCATCGGCATGGCCTTGGTCAGCCGGCTCAAGGGGTACCACCTCAAGGTGGTACTGCCGTCGAACGTCTCCCCGGAGCGCCGGCAGCTGCTGTCGGTGTGGGGTGCGGAGATCATCGAGTCGCCCGGCTCGGAAGGTTCGAACGGTGCCGTCCGTCGGGCCCAGGCCCTGGCCGAGGAGAACCCCGACTGGGTGTTCCTGTACCAGTACGCCAACGAGGCGAACCCCCTGGCCCATTACGAGGGGACCGGACCGGAGATCTGGCGCGACTGCCCGGAGATCACCCACTTCGTGGCCGGACTGGGGACGTCGGGGACCCTCATCGGCTGCGGGCGCTATCTGAAGGAACAGAACCCGGCGATCCAGGTGTGGGCCATCGAGCCACCGGCCGGGGAGATGGTCGACGGTCTCCGCAACCTCGAGGACGGCTACATCCCGCCGATCTTCATCGACAACGACGGCTTCCATCTCCTGGACCGCAAACGGGTGGTCAAGCCCCGCGAGTCGATCGAATGGACCCGTCGCCTGACCGACGTGGGTATCTTCGCCGGCATCTCGACCGGAGCGGCCGTCGCCGGTGCGGTGAAGTGCGCGGCGTCGATCGAGAGCGGCACGATCGTGGTGGTGTCGGCCGATGGCGGGTGGAAGTACCTCTCAAGCGGGGCGTGGACCGACGACCTCGATGTCGTCGAGTCCCGGGCGCTCGACATCAACTACTTCTGACGGGTCGATTCTCTGGACGATCCGGTCCCGGCCGGGCCACGCCGCAGCCAGGGCGACGGTCAGCAGTGCCGTCATGACCAGCCAGTACGGCCACTCACCGGTCCGGTCGTAACTGGCGATCAGTACGGCCAGGCCGGCTGCGAAGGTGACCGCCAGTCGCCACCGACGCGGACGGGTCGCTGCGGCCACCAAGCAGAGGATCACCGGAGGTCCGAGGTAGAAGGGGACGATCACCGACTCGAAGACACACCGGGCGCTGAGGGCCACGGCGCATCCCCAGATCAGCGCATCCCAGGTCGGGTGCCACCGATATGCCGCAATTCCGAGACCGACCGCCACCAAGACGGCGATCAGCCGACCCGGACCGGATCCGACGGTGAGGGCGGACAGGCGGGGCGCCACGGCCATCCACGGGGTCGGGTAGTCCAGGGTCGGATAGTTCGGCTGCTTGAACAGGGCCAACGACGTGAGTGGCCAATTCGTGGTGAGCGGGATGATCAGCAAGGCCAGTGCCGGAAGTGCACCCCTGACGATCGTCTTCACGCGTTGACCGGCTGGTACGACGGACAGGGCCATGGGGAACATGAGCAGGACGAAGGGCTGAAAGGCGATCGCCGCACCCCAGAGCCATCCCGAGATCCGCCACTGCTCACGGAATCCCCTGACCAGCGCATAGATGGCCAGCGTCAGTGCCACGCAATCCTCCGGATGTCCCCACATGACGGCCACCAACCAGATGGGCGCGGTGACCAGCAGGCAGAGGACCAGGCGTCGGCGACTGGCGACCATGAGCGTCACGGCCAGCCGGTTCACCGCGAAGATGGTCGTGGTCCCCAGCAGCAGCACGGCGCTCCCGAGAAAGATCCAGGACGACGGCTTGGCGAGGAAGTACGGATAGACGGATTCGGGGAGGTTCAGGGCTCCCGTGAGCATGGCCACCGGTGCCAGGAGGACGGCGATGGCCGGGGGGGCGACCATTCCGGTCACGGGATTGAAGGTGTCGGCGATGTCCCCCCATCCGACGTAGTGGGCGGCCCGGTAGGTCCCCCAGATGTCACCGGGGATCTGCCAGAGCCGTTCGTGACGCACCACGGGTCCCCAGAGGAGGAAGTAGGCCCAGGCCACCAGGATGAACACCACCGACACGATGATCGGCCAGGTGCGGTCACCGAGGAGCGGCCGAAGTCTCCGGGTGGCAGCCGCACCACCGGGTTCCGGATCGGGGCCGTCACCGTCATCGCCGACCGGGACGTCACTGGCGGGATCCGGTGCCGGCCCCTCCCTGCGATGGCTCATCCCGGTGAATCTAGTGGGTGTGGGCCGAGCGACCCTGGCCACGACGGTGCCCACCTCGGAGCTTCGTGGACCACCGGGCCGAAGGCGTGGGGGGATGACGGGAGGGCTCCGAACCGAGCCCACGGCTAGCCTGGCCCCGTGACCCGGTCCACGCCGACTGCTTCCGACGGTCCGGGGAGCAGCATGGGCGTGACGGTGCTCGGCTGCGACGGGAGCTGGCCCGGGCCGGGCGGGGCGGGGAGCGGGTATCTCGTCACGTACCGGTCGACCACCGTGTGGCTGGACGCCGGGCCGGGGACGTTCGCCACCCTGCAGCAGCACGTCGATCCGGCGGCTGTCGACGCGGTCGTGGTGAGCCACGACCACAGCGACCACTGGTCGGACCTGCAGTGTCTCGACACGTACACCCGTTTCGGTCCCGGCCGGAGCCCGGTTCCGGTCTTCGGACCCCGATCGGGGAGTTCGTGGACGGGGTTGCGCCGCTCCGGGGCGTTCGACTGGCATCCCCTGTCCGACGGGGACCTGGTGGAGATCGGCGAGCTGGCCTGCAGGTTCTCCCGCACGGACCACGGTCCGGAGACCCTGGCCGTCCGGATGGACGGTGGCGGCCGGTCCCTGGGCTACTCTGCCGACTCCGGCCCCGACTGGTCGTTCCTCGAGCTCGGGACCGGAATCGACCTCGCACTGTGCGAGGCCACCTACACCAGTGGGGACGAGGGTACGGCCGGCCATATGAGCGGCCGCCAGGCCGGAGCACAGGCGCGACATGCCGGTGCCGGTCGACTCGTGCTCACGCACCGTTGGCCGTCCGTCAGCGCGGCGGCGGTCGCCGCCGAGGCGGCCGAGGCATTCGGTGGCGAGGTGGAGCAGGCGGCCATCGGAAAGGAATACCTACTGTGAACGCAGCCACCGACAAGGCCCCGACGGGGCTCCGGTCCGACGGGAGGAAGATCGACGAGCTCCGCCCGGCGTCGTTCGAGCGTGACTTCACCGTGTTCGCCCCGGGGTCCGTCCTCGTCTCGATGGGACGCACCCGCGTCCTGTGCACGGCGTCCGTCGAGGAGCGGGTGCCACCGTGGATGCGTGGCTCGGGGAAGGGCTGGGTGACCGCCGAGTACTCGCTCCTCCCCGGCTCCACCGGCGAGCGGGTGGCCCGGGAGGCCGCCAAGGGCAAGCAGTCCGGTCGGACGCAGGAGATCCAGCGGCTCATCGGACGGGCCCTGCGGTCGGTCTGCGACATGGTCGCCCTGGGGGAGCTCCAGGTGACGGTGGATTGCGATGTGCTCCAGGCGGACGGCGGTACCCGGACAGCGTCGATCTGCGGGGCCTATGTGGCCCTCCACGACGCCTTCACCCGCCTGCTCCAGCAGGGGACCATCCGGACCCAGCCGTTGACCGAGGCCGTGGCCGCCATCTCCGTCGGTGTCGTCGACGGGACCTGCGTCCTGGATCTTCCCTATGAGGAGGACAGCCGGGCCGAGGTCGACATGAACGTGGTGATGACCTCTTCCGGTCGGTTCGTCGAGGTCCAGGGCACGGCGGAGGGGCTTCCGTTCACCAAGGGTGAGCTCGACGAGATGCTCTCCCTGGCCGAGCACGGCATCGCCCAGCTGCTGGACCTGCAGGCCGATGTCCTGGCCGAGCCACCGTCGCCCCGATGAGCGGAACGCCGCGACCGCCAATCCGTCTGGTAGTGGCCAGTGCCAACCCCGACAAGGCCCGGGAGATCCGGGGGCTCCTGGGCGGCGTCGACGGGGTGGAGCTGCTTCCCCGACCCGAGTCCGTGCCCGAGGTCGAGGAGACGGGTACGACGCTCGTCGAGAACGCCCGACTGAAGGCCCGGGCGTTGATGGAGGCCACCGGGACGGCGGCCGTGGCCGACGACACCGGGCTCGAGGTGGAAGCCCTGGACGGAGCACCCGGGGTGTACTCGGCCCGCTTCGCCGGGGAGCACGCCACCTACGCCGACAACGTCTCGAAGCTCCTCCGGGAGCTGGCGGCCCGTGGGGCGACCGCTCCCGAGCGTCGGCGGGCCTCGTTCCGGACGGTCGCCCTGGTGGCCTATCCGGACGGATCGGAGCTCGTGGCCGACGGCGAGGTCCGAGGAACCATCGCCGCGGCGCCGCGCGGTGACGGGGGTTTCGGCTACGACCCCGTGTTCGTACCCGACGGCGGGGACGGACGGAGCTTCGCCGAGTTGACGCCGGAGGAGAAGCACGCCCTCTCCCACCGGGGGAGGGCGTTCCGCCGGTTGGCCAAGCTCCTCGGCCCGTGACCGAGGTGCCGGACGATATCCGCGCCGGGCACCCCGTGGCCGGATAACGTCCGGTCGGCGGCACCGACCGAGGAGTACCGATGAGTGATGCACCCCAGGGCTCCGGTTGGTGGGAGGCCTCCGACGGCAAGTGGTACCCGCCGCACCAGGTCCCCGGGGGACCGGTGACCGACACATCCGGTGTCCCCGGGGGACCGGTGACCGACACATCCGGTGGGCCGGACAGCGGTGTTCCGGGGGTGGGAGGGACGTCGCCGTTTCCCGGACCTGGGCCCGGACCCGGATCCGGACCCGGCTTCGGTGCGGCGACGCCGGCCACACCTCCGACCGTGGCCCCGGCCTCCGACCATGCCCCGCCCGCCTACGGCCCGCCCCCCGCCTACGGCCCGCCCCCCGGGTACGGGCCTCCGGCCTACGGCCCGCCCGGGTTCAGTCCGTCCGGCTACGGCCCGCCGGCCTACGGCCCGCCGGGGTTCGGTCCCCCCGCCTACGGTCCACCGCCGGGCTACGGCTACGTCCAGCCCACCAGCTCGACCAACGGATTGGCCATCGCCAGCCTGGTGTGCTCGTTCTTCCCCATGTTCTACGGGATCGGCTCGGTGTTAGCGATCATCTTCGGCTTCGTGGCCCGGGGCCAGATCAAGCGCTCGGGGGGCCGACAGCAGGGGTCCGGACTGGCCCTGGCCGGGATCATCGTCGGCATCATCGGACTCCTCGCCATCGCGGCGATCGTCATCACCATCGTCGTCGCCGTCCATCACTGCAACCAGGACGGGAGCTGTACGCAGTCGACGACGAACTGATCCGTCCGGGCCCGCGCCCAGGTCGACGGTGACCGGTCGATCATCCGGGCCCGAGCCCCCGCTGCAGGGTATCGTGTCGGCCATTGCCGACTATGGAGGATTCAATCGTGAGTGATGTTTCGCAGGGTCCCGGCTGGTGGCAGGCAGCGGACGGCAAGTGGTACTCGCCCGAGCAGGTGCCAGGCACCGCCGCACCGACCGCCGCACCGTTCCCCGGGGCCGGCGCACCGGCGCCCTACGGGACACCACCGGCCGGTGCCCCCGGCGGCTACGGCTACGCCCCCGTCCAGAAGACCAACGGCCTGGCCGTCGCCAGTCTCGTCTGCTCGTTCTTCTTCTGGATCCTGGGTATCGGTGCGATCCTCGCCGTTCTGTTCGGATTCATCGCCCGGGGTCAGATCGCCAAGTCCAACGGTGCCCAGAAGGGATCCGGTCTGGCCCTGGCCGGGATCATCATCGGTGGTATCGGCATCATCCTGACCATCATCTACTTCATCGTCGTGGTGGCCTTCGTCCACAGCTGCAACCACGACGGCGGGCTCTGCACGGTCAACACCACGAACTGACCGCCGGGCGCGGAACGAGCCGGCCCGCCGGGCCGGCTCGTTCGCGTCGTTCGGTCCCCACCACGGCGGAACCGCCCACCCGGTCGGTGGTCAGGCGACCCCGTCACTCTCCGAGCTGGCCTTGTCGGTGCCCGGTCCGGTCCACGGGTCGCTGCTGAGGGGTGGGGGCATGATGGCCACCTCGGCCAGGTTCCCCGAACCGTCTGCCGACGAGCTGCCGTTGGACGCGGTCACCGGTACCTCGCCGGTGGTGTTCGTCTGGCCGGCGTCGGAGGGACCCGATCCATCGTGGCCAGACCCCTCCGGAGCGTCGGCGATGATCACGAGACCGGCGTCGCTCAGGTCCCTGATGGTCCGCAATCCGGTGATCTGGTCACCGCCGATGGCATCGAGGACCGCCTTGACCGAGTGGCCGCCGGTGCCGATGATCGTGAGCACCCGCCACTGGTCGCCCTTGATCTGCACGTCGTCGGCCGGCGGGGTCGGTGAGAGGCTCACGTCCGAGTCCAGCGGGACGACGGCCCGGAGGGAACGCCACTCGTCGACCTGGGGGCTGACCTCGTCCAGCACGGCGTCGACCGGGACCTTGGGCTGGCCACTCGACGAAACGAGCCCGGCGGTGAAATAGAACCAACCTTCCGAGACGCAGGCCAACTCGAAGACGGCCTGTCCGATAGTGGTGGCCGCCCCCACGTGGGCGTTGGAGAGCTCACCGTCGTCGAGCCAGACCCGGCCGTCGACGCCCGAGCCCACCACCTGGAGCTCGCCCGTCTGGTTGGTCCGGGCCAGGAGGGTGAGGACATCAGACAGCGTGAAGTTGCCGAGCGATCCGACGAGGGATGCGGCGGGGGCCTCACCGGTGGACTGAATCTGACTCATCGTGCTTCCCTTCCCATGGGTCCGTGACACGCAGAGGTTAGGCGCCCGTGACGGGACGACGCTAGGGGCAATTGCCCCTGGTGACCGCCGGGCGCTGCCGGAGGACGGGGTCCCGGTGCCCGGGCCAACCCGGCACGAGCGGTGCTCCGTCGCTTCGGCACTGGTGCGTAGTTCTCCTTACATCACTGTGGGTGATTGTCACCGCACTCACCGTGGGAGTGTAGCGCCGTGCGGTAGGCCTGGCCCCCGGGGGATGGGCGTCCCCGTCCGGTGGCCGGAGGTAGTCTCGGCGCATGACCGAACGGTGTCGTGCCGGACGGGCCCCGCAGCCGGTCGAGCCGTCGGGGCCGGCGTACCCCCGGCGGTCGCCGTGACCGACTACGACGGGTTCGAGCACCTCCGGTTCGAGCACCACGCCCCGGGTGTCCTGCTCATCACCATCGACCGGCCCGAGGTGCTGAACGCCGCGGACGAGCAGCTCCACCGGGACTTCGCCGGGGTCTGGCCCGTGGTCGACGCCGACGAGAGCGTCGCCGTCTCGGTGATCACGGGCGGCGGGCGGGCGTTCTCGGCCGGCGGCGACCTGGACATGGTCGAACGGATGACCACCGACCACGGTGCCGTGGTCGAGCAGTGGCGGGATGCCGGCGCGGTGGTCGACGCCATGCTCCATTCGGTCAAGCCCATCGTCTCGGCCATCAACGGTGTGGCCGTCGGCGCCGGCCTGGCCGTGGCCCTCCTGGCCGACGTGTCGGTGATCGCCGAGTCGGCCCGCCTCTCCGACGGGCACACCCGTATCGGCGTGGCGGCCGGTGACCATGCGGTGGGCCTCTGGCCCCTGCTCTGCGGCATGGCCAAGGCCAAGTACTACCTGCTCACCTCGGACTTCGTCGACGGGCCCGAAGCCGAGCGGATCGGGCTCGTGACCCGGTGCGTCCCTGACGACGACGTGCTGCCCGAAGCCCTGCGGATCGCCGGGCAGCTGGCCCGGGGCAGCCGGACCGCCGTCCAGTGGACCAAGCGCTCCCTCAACCAGTGGCTCGTCCAGGCCCGACCGGCGTTCGGCGAGTCCCTGGCCCTCGAGATGCTGGGGTTCCTCGGACCGGACGCCCGGGAGGGCGTCGCTGCGGTCCGCGAGCACCGTCCGCCGAACTTCCCCTCAGCCGGTCCGGGGTCCTGAGGCTCCGACCGGGAGCCCGGACACCCACGGATCAGGCCACGGTGACCAGGGTGCCGATCGGGGTGTACGGGAAGACCACGGCGGCGTGGGCGGGGGGCATCTCCACGCACCCGTCGCTCTGGGGGTAGCCGTAACTGCCCCGGACGAACCCGTGCAGGGCGTCACCGCCGTTGAAGTAGCTCACCCACGGGATGCCCGGGTCCGAGTACTTGGTCCCGTCGGGGTTGGTCCCCGTCATGGTGGTCACCTTGAAGCGGCTGTACACCGGGAAGGTGCCGTCGGCCGTCGGCGCCCCGGCCACCCCGGTGTTGGCCAGGGTGGAGTAGACCTCCACGCCGTTCTGGTAGACGGTGGCCGTCTCGGGCTCGGACTTGCGCACGTAGACGTAGTTGTAGGTGGACGGGTCCACGGTGCCGGCCTGGGCGTCGGTGAGGAGCTGGGTCCACACCGCGGGTCCGGCGATGCCGTCGGTCTTCAGGTTGTGCTGGTTCTCGAAGGCCATGACCGCGCCCCGGGTGATGGTGTTGGAGGAACCGGGGACCCACAGAGCCGCCAGATAGGAGGGAGCGGTCCAGCGCCAGGCGAAGCTGCCCGCCTGCGGCTGGGCCAGCTCCTGGGGGGCACTGAGCGGTGCTGAGGGCGTGAAGCTGAGCGGAAGGTAGTTCAGCTGGGCCAGGAGCTGCTGAAGGCGCAGGACGGAGCCGGGGGCCGTGGTGAACTGGACGGTGACCGGCTGGGCCAGGACCTTGCCCGCCGCACTCTCGACGCCACCGGAGCCACCGGGTACTGTCACCGTCTCCGTGGTCGAGGGGACGATCGGGCCCGTCGGCACGAACACCAGGCTCGACGGCGTGAGGGCCTGCCAGGTGCCGGGTACCGGCGGGGTGATGGTCGGCAGGGGGGTGGTGCTGGACAGGTTGTCGGAGAACTGCACGGAGAGCGTGGCGTCGCTCGGCACCCCGGTCGCTCCGTTCACCGGCGTGGTGGAGGTCACGGTCAAGGGAACGGTCGTGGCGGCGGTCGCCCGTGCTGCGGCCGGATCGGTCGCCGCCGAGGCGACGGAATTGGTGTGGTGGAACTTGACAACTACGGTGGTCACACCGAGGACCAGCAGAACGACGACCGTGACCGCGATGGCGATTATCCACCCGCGACCTTGCTTGAGACGCGTCGGTGGCGTGGAACTGCTACCAGGTGAGTGCACTGCAGACATTGCGGTCCTCCGTGGACCGCAAGACTACCAGGTCACGGTAGGACTTGGACAGGCGCGTCGCCAATTTCCCCGGCGGATTCCACCCGGTCGGTGACGGCCCGTTCGACGTCGGCGATCACCGCGGGGTCGGCGAGCTTCTGGCCGTCGGGGCCACGGACGTAGAACGAGTCCACTACGGCGGCCCCGTAGGTCGACACCCGGGCTGACAGCACGTCGAGCCCGCACGAGACGAGTGCTTCGGTGATGCGGTGCAATTGGCCGACGACGTCGGCCGCCCGGACCTCCACGACGGTGGCGGTGGCCGAGGCGTCCTGGTCCAGCGTGACCCGGGTGGCCACCAGTTGCGGTGTCGTGGCCCGGACCACCGGCCGGTAGACCTTGGCCCGGTCCGCCAGCCGGGCTTCGAGGTCGAGCCGACCGGCGAGCACGGCGTCGAGGTCGGTGGCCATCCGCGCCGCCTCGGGCCACCGCCCCCGCTCGGGCTCGACGGTGAAGATCTCCACGGCCACGCCTTCCTCGCCGGCCGCCTTGGCCGCCTGGACGTTCAGCCCGTGCAGGGCCAGTACGCCGGTCACCCGGGAGAGCAGGCCGGGTCGGTCGGGGGCGATCACGGTGAGGGTCGGACCGTCGAGGGTCAGGCTCGGCACGCCGCTGGCCCGGACGACGTCCATGGCCGTCCGGTGGTCGTCGAGGATCCCCGAGGTGAAGGGCTGGACCACCTCGCCGGCCAGGAGGCGGGCGCTCCGTTCGACCAGCTCGGCCATCAGGCCGGCCTTCCACGTTCCCCAGGCCGACGGTCCGGTGGCCTGGCTGTCGGCCTCGACCAGTGCCGCCAGGAGCTCGAGGGTCGAACGGTCCCCGACCTCGTCGGCGATCCGCTGGGCCGTGGCCGGGTCGTCGAGGTCCCGGCGGGTGGCCATGTCCGGGAGCACCAGGTGCAGGCGGATCAGGGAGACCAGCACGTCGACGTCGGGTTCGTCGAACCCCATGCGGGTGCCGATGGTCCGGACGAGGTCCATGCCCACATCGGTGTGGTCACCGGGGTAGCCCTTGCCGATGTCGTGCAACAGCGTCCCGATGAGCAGGAGGTCCGGGCGTGCCACCCGGTCGGCCAGGGCCGCGGCGTTGGCGGTGGCCTCGAGGAGGTGCCGGTCGACGGTGTACCGGTGGTAGGCGTTCCGCTGGGGCTTGTTCCGCACGGCCGACCATTCAGGGAGGTACCGGACCAGCAGGCGCCGCTGGTCGAGGGTCTCCAGGGCACCGATGGCCGGCTGCCCGAGGGCCAGGATGCCGATGAAGAGCTGGCGCAGGTGGTCCGACCAGGGAGTGGCCGGCTCGGGTGCCTCGCGTCCGAGCAGGTCGAGCGCCTCCCGTGAGATCGGCAGGTCCCGCTGGGCCGACACGGCAGCCAGCCGGAGGGCCAGCGAGGCGTCGCCGGTGACGTCGGCCGTCGGGAGGAGCACGACCTGGCCGTCGGCCACGGCGACGCCGGGGGCACCGGGGACCTCCTCGGCGGCAACGGCCGCCCCCGCCCGTTCCGACCGACCGGCCTTCGCCTTCCGCCGTCCGCCCCGTCCCACGGCCCACGTGCTCCGTCGGCGCCAGACGTCGTCCCCCTCCCAGGCCACCGTGCGCCCGGCGGTGGCCACGACTCCCATCAGGGCGTCGGCGTCGTCGATGCCCAGCGAGGCGGCGATGGCGTCCTGCTCCTGGAGCAGGAGCTTGTTCAGCTCCCGGCCGGCCTGGCGGTGCAGTTCGACCCGGACGAGCGTCAGGGTCTCCCGGGCGTCGGCGATGGCGGCCGAGTCGACGACATCGGCCAGCCGGGGGACCGCCTGCATCATGGCCACCAGGGACCCGATGTCCCGGAGCCCGCCGTGGGACTCCTTCAGGTCCGGCTCCAGCAGGAAGGCGACGTCGCCGTGGGCGGCGTGACGTTCCACCACCAGGTCGGCGAGCGATTCGAGCCACGGGGGCTTCTGCTTCTCCCACCTCGAGCGGGCCTCGTCGATCAGGGGGGTGGCGACCCGGGGGTCGCCGCAGACGAGCCGGGCATCGAGCAGGCCGAGGGCGGCCCGGAGATCCGTGGCCGCCACGTCGAGCGCCTCGGCCGGCTTGCGGACGCTGTGGTCCAGTGGGATCCCCTCGTCCCACACCGGGTACCAGATCCGGTCGGCGATCCCCGAGACGTCACGCTTGCCCCGGTGGAGCAGGACGACGTCGAGGTCACTGTACGGACAGAGCTCGCCCCGGCCGTAGCCCCCGACGGCGATCAGGGCCAGGCCGGAGGTGTCGCTGTCCGTGGCGCTCTCGAACACCCTGGTCAGCCAGGCGTCGGCCTCTTCCGTGTAGGCCTGGCAGAACGCCTCACCGCGGAGGTCGACCTGCTCGACGAGCGACTGTCGACGTTGTCGGAGCGACACCATCGGACCGTACCACTCCGCCGTACCGGGGGGAACGGTATCCGCCACGCGGCTCGGGTAGCCTGAGGGCGATGGCAGACCGTGAGGCGAAATCGGGCATCAGCCTCGTCGACGCCGTGCTGCTGATGGGCGCCGGCGCTGTCGTCGTGGTGGTGGTGTTCTTTCTGTTGAACGTCCTCGCCGGGATCATCTGGTTCGCCATCAAGGCCGTCGTGGTGGTGGCCGTCGTGGCGTTCCTCGGCTGGCTCGTCCTTCGCAAGAGCTCCTGACCCCGCTGACGACTGGTTTCAGCGCCCCGGCCGGCTCAGCGGCGGAGGGTCTCGAACAGTTCGATGTGCTCGGCGACCATGCGCTCGGTGGAGAAGTACGTCTCGACGGATCGCCGGCAGTCCTCCCGCCGGATGTCGCCGATCCGCCCGATGGCCTCGGCCATCTCCTCCTCGGAGTCACAGAGGAAGCCCGTCGTCCCGTCGTCGACGACCTCAGGTGCCGCACCCTCGGGGTAGGCGATGACCGGTGTGCCGCAGGCCATGGCCTCGATCATGACCATGCCGAACGGCTCGTTCCAACGGATCGGGAAGACCAGGGCCGAGGCGCCGGCCAGTAATTCGAGTTTGCGCTCGTGGGAGACCTCGCCGAGGTAGACGGCGTCGTCGCCCAGGAGCGGTTCGACCTCCTCGGCGAAGAACTGGCGCTCGCCGGCCTCGCGCATCTTGGCCGCCAGCAGTATCCGGAGTCCGGCCTTCCGGGCCGCGGTGATGGCCCGGTGGGCCCCCTTGTCGGCGGCCATGCGCCCGAGGAACAGCACGTAGGGACCGTCCTGGTCGCCGAGGCCGTCCCCCACGGGGAACTGCGAGGCATCGACCCCGTGGTGGATGACCCGGGCCACGGGGATGTGCGGGGCGGCCCGTCGCTGGGCGTGGGAGATGGCGATGACCGGAACCCGGTCGGCGAAGCGTTCGTAGAGGAACGTGAGGTCGGCGTTGAACGGTCCGTGGATGGTGGTGACCACGGGGAGGTTCGGGTAGTGCTCGGCGTGGAACGGCCCGAAGATGGTGTGGTCGTGGACGATGTCGCAGTCCTGGACCGCCTCGTAGGCGGCGAGGGCGTGGTGCATCTCGGGGACCGCCATGCCGATCCGCATCCCCTCGGCCTCGGGGAGCACCCACTGCATGGGCACCGGGCAGGTCGAGTCGCCGGTGGTGTAGAGCAGCACCTCATGGCCGGCGGCCTGGATGCCCCGGGCCAACTGGTCGACGACCAGTTCGATCCCGCCGTACAACGGAGGGGGGATGGGGGTCCAGGGTGGGGCGATGAGTCCGACGCGCATGGCTAGATTCAACCATCCCTTCGGGCACGGTAGGATCGCCGGACGCCTGGCGGCGTGGCCGAGTGGTTCAGGCAGGGGCCTGCAAAGCCCCGTACGGCGGTTCGATTCCGCCCGCCGCCTCCAATCTACGTGTCCCTCCTGACCGATCCGTGGGTCGATCAGGCGGCATGACGACCGGGTAGCGGCGGGCAGTAGCCGCCGCAGTCAAGCGGAGCGCGAAATATGAGTCCCTTGACGTGGTGGGAGTTCGGGTCGGGTCCACCATGAGGTGAGCCACCGGCGTGATGCCCGGTGTGTGCGTCCAACCACGAGGGTCTGTGCCATGTCCACCAGGGGAATCCATTGGTACGAGGAGCGTCGGGTGACGGCCTGGCGGAGGAGTGTCGGCAGAGCCCGGCGAGGCCGCCGCCGCGTCGGTCGACGGTGGTTCCGACGGATCTCCCGACTGACCGGCCCGGGCGGTGGGCGTTCCGACGTTGCTACTCGACGCAGGTCGTCGGTCAGGCCGTCAGGTCGACGAATGACGTGGGCTCGTCGTGTACCGCCCGCAGCCGAGGGTTCCCGAGACCGTGGTGGCAAGCTCCGTCCTCGGATCGGGGACCATGGACGGTGTGGCTGTCAACCTGCAGCCCCGGTGACCACGAGCGGGGGTGGGCGCGGACGGTCCACCCGTGACAATCCATGTGGCCGGTGGTCTACGCGATGAAGCCGGTGGCGTCGAAGATCACGTCGGTGGTCTGGCTGACGTAGATGTCCAACTGCCCGACCGACGAGAGGGCGACGGTCACGCCGTTGGCGACGGACGTCGACACCGGGAAATTGAGCGAGGACGTCGCCGGCGTCGCGACACCTTCGGGGTAACAGGTGAGGTACCCGCGGGCGGTGGCGTCGACCGCCGTCACGTTGCCGATGACGGCCACGGCGCCGGCCGGCACCGAGATGCCCCCGACCGTCGTCCCGGTGATCTGGAGCGTCTGGACCCGGCCGGCGTTGATCGGCCCGGCGATCCTCGACGGGGTGGCCGGTGGATCGGTCTCCCGGGAGTCGAACAGGCGGATCGGACTGGACAGCAGGCAGGACGCACCCGAGGCGTACCCGGTCGGACCGGTGGCGACCTGCACCCACGTCCCGCCGGCCCCCATGTTCACGTAGCAGAAGAGCGCTCCCGTCGAGTCGGTCACGAGCTCGCCGATCTGGTGGGCACCGCCGGTCGGTGCACCGGGCGTGAGGGCCGGTACGAGCCGGAGGGGGGCCAGTCCGCCCTGGGCGGCCACGCCGTAGCCGGCGTGGCTGTCGGCGACGATGGCGCTCCCGGGACCAGAGGTGGCGGCAAAGACGGCGATGCCGGGACCAGAGGTGGCGGCGACGGCGGTCCCGGCAGTCGAATCGACCAACAGTCCGTATCCTCCGGTGAGGCTGTTGTCGTGCGCACTGACACCGCTCCCACCGTCGGCGGACGTCGTGCCATACACGCCGGTGACACCAGTGCCGTAGACGCCGTTCCCACTATAGTTCTCACCGTAGACACCGGACGCGGCGTCGGATGTGGTGAATCCAGCGACTCCGCTGGAGGCACTCGACACTCCGATGACGCCGTAGGTGGTAGCGCTGTCTCCGACCACTCCGGCGTTGCCGTAGCTGAGACCGCTTGAGCCCCCGGTTGATCCGTCGAGCCCGCTGCCCGTCGACGTGGCGATGGACGTCGTGGCCGATGCAACGTTCTCCTCACCCAGTTCCACTGGACTGCCGTCAGCGGCCCCGGCCGGTTCCGCTCCGGTCACCAGCGCGGCGGCCGCGCCGACCCCGACGGCCGCGACACCGGCGATCAGTCCACGCCGGGTCCAGGGGCCACCGTTCGCATCGGGGCCATCGGGGTCCCCATCGGCGCCGTCGCCGTCCGACGCTGCAGCATTGTCCGGACCAGTCGTCACGGGGGCTCCCTTCCGGGTTGTTGACGGGTCCCAGACCCGACACATCGGTGTGTTCGGCACGAACGACGGGCGAGGACCTGGAGGTCCCGCCGCCCGCAATTGTCTACCGTCCGATGTGGGCGATGTCGAGTGGCCAGCGCCGGGCCGACGGGGCCTACCGGTTCGCCGTAGCATCCGGGGAGCATGTATGCCTTTC
>Ga0302154_10001614_pt1 | contig 18255 bp, 12 predicted proteins | sample I_Bog_N2_3_FD_193507 | JGI IMG/M metagenome (GOLD analysis project Ga0302154, IMG submission 193507) | Peat permafrost microbial communities from Stordalen Mire near Abisko, Sweden - I_Bog_N2_3 | ecosystem: Environmental > Terrestrial > Soil > Wetlands > Peat | place: Sweden: Abisko, Stordalen... | reverse complement strand
GCGCCTTGCCTGGCGCGGTTGCGGATCGAGAAACCCGGCCTTTCCAGGCTCGCGAGCCCCCATTTCAGGCCGCGCTCGATCGCCGCGCGCCCCGTCATCCGCGCCACGGGGTAATGCGGATCGATCAGCACGGCGTCGTCGGCGAAGAACGCCAGCGCCGCGGCGAGGTCCTTCGCCATGAAGGCCTGAAGCATGTCAGGAAATACCGATGTGTCCGGCACGGCCGCGCCCCCCTGCGTCGCAGGGTAATCTTGACGCGGGAAAACACAAGGCTCCGCTTTCACGCGGCGGTGAGAAAATCCTCCAGACGTCGGCCGGCCTCGGAGGAAAGCTGGATCCTGGGAAAGCGCAAATTCGCCCGGGCGCGCAAGTGCGGGGCGCGGCGCACGTCGAAGCTTTGCGAGAGCAGCCGCAAATATAGGTATTCCTCTTTCGACTCCAACTGAAACTCGGCGAATTCGCGCCGCCCCTCGGCGAATTCCGCGTCCCCCACTTCGCTTTCGGCGAAGTCGATCCAGGGCGAACGCTTCTGGCTGATGTCGAGACCGGAGCCGACGTGCAACGCGATTTTGCGCCGATCGCGGATCGCCGCGGGCAGCCGGTCGGGGTAGAGATCCCACAACGCCCGCAGCGGTTTCTTGCCGATTTGCGCGCCGTCGCAGTCGACGAGCGCGTCCGCCGGCAGTGCGAGCGCATAGCGCGCCAGCGCGGAATCGAGCAGCGGCTCGCGCGCCTCGACCCGGTGATGCAGCCCGCAGCGATCGAGGCGCTGCAAATTGGTGCGCGCCATCATGGCGATCGTCTGGTCGCGTACATAATCTCCGGCTTCGAGGCCATGCGCGAACGCCAGTTCGAGCGGGACGTAGCCGGCGAACAATTCGTCGGCGCCCTCGCCGGAGAGCGCAACCCGAAAACCGTCGGCGGAGATGCGCTGAAACAAGGCGTCGTTGCAAAGCGCGTCGCGAACGACGCTCGGTTCGAAACTCTCCAAATTCGTCACGACCCGGGCGAGATGTTCGCGTCGCGGGGGACCGTCGATGGCGACGTGACGCAGATCCAAGCCCGACATTTCCGCGTAACGCGAGGCGTATTCGTAATCCGGCGCCCCGGCGCCGCCGAGCAGATACCCCGGCGCCTCGGGCCGCGTCTCGCGGGCGTAATGGGCGACCAGCGTGCTGTCGAGGCCGCCGCTGAACAGCATGGCGAACGGCAGGTTCGGCGGGATGCGCGATCGCACCGCCCGGCGAGCCAGTTGGTCGAGCCGCTCGACGTCGAATGGCTCGCAGCCCCGCCGCGCCCGCGAACTCATGTCGCGGAAACGCACGGGCCCCTGCCGCGTCAGCAGATGTCCGGCCGGCAGCAACCAGGCTTCGCCGACATCGCTGGCGTTCAACAAGGCCCGAAGTTCGGAAGCAAACAGATAGCCGCCGTCGCGCTCGATGACATAGAGCGGCTTGACGCCGAACGGATCGCGCGCGGCGAGGAACTCGCCGGCTTGAATGTCATAGGCGACGAACGCATACATGCCCTCCAGGCTGGAGAGCGCAGCCGGCCCCCAGACGCTGAGCGCATTGGCGAGCACCTCGGTGTCGGAATCGGTCTCGAAGCGCGCGCCCAGCTTTTCCAGGCCGCGCCGGATCTCGACGTGGTTGTAGATCTCGCCGTTGAAACAGACCAGAATGCGTCCATCGGAAGACATTTTCGGCTGCGCCGCGTTGGGCCCGTCGACGATGCGCAACCGGCGCGTGCCCATCGCGACGTCGGACCTCGGCGTCGCCACGGGATCGCTGATGTCTCCTCGATGGACCAGCGCGGCGAGCGCCAGATTGACGCTGGCCTCGGCTCCGGGCCAGTCGATCGCCGCCGCAATGCCGCACATGAACGCCTCCGTAATTCTCCAGCGCCGCGGACGCCAAGTGACCGCCGCTGGAAAGGACGGCGAATATCGGCGACGCGGCTTGCGCCGGGCGGGACGCGTCAAGACTTTCGCGACCGCCGGTTCGTGATGTAGTGTATCCCCCTCAGAGAGCGGCGACCCATTCGCCGTAGCCGGGCCCGAGGGAGAAGATGATGGGATTGTTCGATAGGTCTTCTGGCGGCGAGCCAACGAACCCCGACGAGGTTTCTCACCAGGCTCTGGACGCCGCGCTGAAGGCGGATTCCTGGACGCTGGTCGATGTGCGTGAGCCCTATGAATTCGACGCCGGGCACGTATCGGGTTCGCTCAACCTGCCGCTTTCGCGCTTCGAGCCGAGTCAATTGCCCGATGGCAAGCCTGTCGTGCTGATCTGCCGTTCGGGCGTGCGATCGGCGACCGCGATGCAGCGGGCGCGCGCCGCGGGCGTCGCCGAAATCAGGCACTACCGCGGCGGCGTCATCGGCTGGGCGAACGAGGGCGGCGAACTCGTCTGAGATCGCCGCGGGCTTCAGAACGACGACGAAGCCGGGGACAGGCCCTCGATCGAGACCATGCTGATCATGCGGCCTTGCTTGGCGAGCACGCCGCTGACGAATTCGCGTGTCGAATCCGACCCTACGTCGGGCACCGCCTGCAATTCGTCGGCGGCGACGCTGAGAATTTCGGACACGCCCTCGACGAGCAGGCCGACGTCCTGTTTGCCGATTTCGGCCACAAGGATAGCGTGGCGCGACGTCGGCTGCGTCGGCGGAAAGCCCAGCCTTGCGGCAAAGTCGACGATCGGCAGCACGACGCCGCGCAGGTTGATCATGCCGACAACGTAGCTCGGCGCGTGAGCGATCGGCGTGGCGGGCGTCCAAACGCGGATTTCCCGCACCGACATCACGTCGATGCCGAATTCCTGGCCGCCCACCAGGAACGTGATCATTTCGCGCGTTTTCGCGCCGGCCCTATCGTCCCTCAGAAACATAGCGCGCCCTTTCCCGGTCCATTGGCAGTTGGGTTGCGGCCGGGGAGTCCCCGACCGCGTGAAAAGTAATCAAAAATCGCTCCACCCGTCATCCGCCGCCGCGGCTGAGGCGACCTTGGTCCGCTTGGCGGGCGGCGCGGCCTTCGGCGGGACGCGTGAAACGGGCGCGCGGGCCGGCGGCGCGGCCGGCTTGGCGAAGGCGTGCGGCGCGGCCTTTTCCAGTTCGCGGCGCAGCGACGCCGAACCGGTGTCGCCGACGCGGAACTGTTCGACGAGGCTCGCGAGTTGCGTGGTCTCCTTCGACAGCGAATGGCTCGCCGCCGTCGATTGTTCCACCATCGTCGCGTTCTGCTGCGTCGACTGATCCATCTGGTTGATCGCGATGTTAACCTGCTGCAAGCCCGTGGCCTGCTCGTGCGCGCCCGCGGCGATGTCGGCGACGACCCGGTTGATCTCGGAGACCTGGGCAATGATACGCTCGAGCGCCTGGCCGCTCTCGGCGACGAGGTTGACGCCGACGTCGACCTGACTGGTCGAAGTCGAAATGAGGCCCTTGATCTCCTTGGCCGCTTCCGCCGAGCGCTGCGCCAGCGCGCGCACTTCGGAGGCGACGACGGCGAAGCCCTTGCCCGCGTCTCCGGCCCGCGCGGCTTCAACGCCGGCGTTCAGCGCCAGCAGGTTGGTCTGGAACGCGATCTCGTCGATCACACCGATGATCTGGCCGATCTGCCCGGAGGATTTGGCGATCGCGTCCATCGCCTCGACGGCCTGCTTGACGATGACCGCGCCTTTCTTGGCGTCCTCGTCGGCGTTGGAGACGACCTCGGAGGCGTGTTTGGCGCCTTCGGCCGATTTCTTCAGCGTCGAGGTGATTTCCTCCAGCGCCGCGGCGGTTTCCTCGAGGCTCGCGGCCTGCTGTTCCGTGCGATGCGAAAGATCGTCGGAGGCGCTGGAGATTTCGCGCGTTCCCGAGTGGATGGCGTTGGTCGACGCGACGACGGCGCGCAACGTCTCGGAAAGCTTGTCGACGGCGGTGTTGAAATCGTCGCGCACGCGGGCGAATTCCTGCGTGAAGCCTTGATCGAGCCGGGTGGTGAGATCGCCCGCGGCCAGACGTCGGAGGCCTTCGCCGAGCGATTGGACGGCCGTGGCCTGCGAAGCGGCGGCTTGCGCCCTGTCGGCCGCGATGCGGTCACGGTCCGCCTCGGCGCCGGCGCGCGTCGTCGTCGCGGCCTGCTCAGCGCGCACGCGCTCGACGGCGGTTTTCTTCAACACCTCGACGGACTGAGCCATTTCGCCGACTTCGTCGCGCCGCTCGAGACCCGCGACGGCGATCGTCAGATCGCCCCGAGCAAGCGCCTTCATCTGGTCGCCCAGACGATTGAGCGGGCGAGCGATCCTGGACGTCGTCATCCAGAAAGCGAAAACGCCGGCAAACAGCGTGCAGATGATTCCGACGACGCCAAGCTCGATCACGGTCTCGGAGGCGCCGGCCTTAAGCGCCTGCGCGGCGACGGCGTTTTCCGCGGTCATCTGGTCGGTGAGGGCCTTGATGTCCTTGACCAATTGCCGGCTTTGCAGGTCCACCTCGCCAGAGGCGCGCGTGGCTTGCGCCATCTTGTCGAGTTGTTCGGGCGTCAGCGAGCGGCCATGATCGAGTCCGGGCAAGTCGTAGCCGGCCTGGAAGACCGGCTTGGCCTGGTCCATCAATGTTGTGAAGCGCTCCTTGAGCTTGGCGATTTCCGGCGCCTTCTCGGGCGCGAGACCGGCGGCCTCGTCGAGCACTGAATTGGTCAGTTGCAGGGACGCGTCAAAATCGGCCTTGGTGGCCTGGCCGCCGGGCGAGTCGTTGTCATACATGATCGCGCCGAAAACGTCGTAAGGGACATACACCATCGAACGGCCCGCACGCGCCAACGCTAGCGTCCCCAGATCGCGCTTTTCGATGATATCGCTCGCCTTCGAGCTCAGGTTTTGCAGCCGCGAGGCGCCGAACGCCACCATGGCGAGCACGGTCACCGCCATAAGCGTCAGCGGAATCAACATTTTGGTGCGCAGTCTCAAATTATTGATGCTCATGGCGCGGAATCCTCGACGAGTCGCGGCCGTCGTTGAAATCGGAAGAGAATGGGGGCGAGCCGCCGGCGGCGGCGCATGCCGGGTCAAAACCGGCGCAATCACGTGGCTTCATGCCGGCGCACGGCGCCCGAGTAGGCGGCCGGCGCTATGTCGCATCGGCAACGCTAACCGCGCAGGGTTAAGCGAGCCTTAACTCTGGCCTTGGCAACCCAGGGATCGGTCGAGATTCTCGCCGCGCCTTCAGAGCAGGCTGCCTTGGTCGTCCGGCGCCTTGCCCCGGGTGGATTTGCGACGCGGCGGCGCGCCGAGGCTCGCCGAAAGCGTCGAATCGGCGAATTCGATCTGCAGCAGGCCGGATTTCGGCGCCTCGGCGGCGCGGCGGATCGGCTGCCCCTCGGCGTCGCGCACCAACGCGAAACCGCGCGCTAACACGTTCTTGTAACCGACAGCGCGCAGCAGTTGCGAACGGGAGGCCAGTCGTTCGGCGCGGGCGCGCATCAGGCGCTCGAACGCGCGCGTAAGGCGCTCGCCGTCGGCGGCGAGCCGGCCCTGGCGTTCGGCGCGCGCACGTCCCTGTTCTTGCCTGAGTTGATCGAACCTTCGCGACAGCGCGGAAAACGCCTCGCGCCGCCGCGCCGCGTCGCGAGCGGCTTCGCGCCCCTGGGCCAGCGCGGCTTGCGTGAGCGCCTCGCGAAACGTCAGGATCAGAGCCGAGCCCGCGCGCGCGAGGCGGTCGGCGAGCGCGCGGCGGCGCTCGCGCGCCGTGGCGAAGCGGGCGCTCGGCGACTGCAAAATCAGCCGGCCCGAGGCGCGTTGCAGACGAAGGGCGCGCGAATCGAGCCCGGCGCGGCTCAGCGAGCGCAGGGCGCCGCTGGCCAGATCGAGGCGCTGACGCGCGCTCGCCAGCAGCGCTTCGCCGCTCGGCAACGCCCGCGCCAGCGAGCGGAGATCGCCGCGCCAGCGCTGGGACGCCCGCAACATCGCCCCTTGGGCGCGCGCTTCCAGGCCGACGACCCGCGCCACGAGTTCCGCGCGCACCGGCACGGCCAATTCCGCCGCCGCCGTCGGCGTCGGGGCGCGCAAATCGGCGACGTGGTCGATGAGCGTCCAGTCGGTCTCGTGGCCGACGGCGGCGATCAGCGGAATGCGGCTCGCGGCGGCAGCGCGCGCCACGATCTCCTCGTTGAAGCTCCACAGGTCCTCGAGCGAGCCGCCGCCGCGGGCGACGATCAGCACGTCGGGACGCGGAATCGGGCCGCCCGGCTCCAGCGCGTTGAAACCCTGGATCGCCGCCGCGACCTCGGACGCGGCGGTTTCGCCCTGGACCCGCACCGGCCAGACGAGCACGTGCAGCGGAAAGCGGTCGGCGAGCCGGTGCAGAATGTCGCGGATGACGGCGCCGGTCGGCGAGGTGACGACGCCGACGATTCGGGGCAGGAAAGGCAACGGCCGCTTGCGCTCGAGCCTGAACAGCCCTTCGGCTTCGAGCGCCTTGCGTCGCGCGTCGAGCAGCGCCATCAACGCGCCGACGCCCGCCGGCTCCAGCGACTCGATGAGCAGCTGGTAGGAGGATTTTCCGGGGAAGGTGCTGATCTTGCCGGTCGCGATGACCTCGAGCCCCTCCTGCGGTTTGACCTTCATGCGCTGAAAGACGCCGCGCCAGATGATCGCGTCGAGCTTGGCGTTGGCGTCCTTCAGCGAGAAATAGGCATGGCCGGAGCTGTGCGGCCCGCGGTAGCCCGATATTTCGCCGCGCACGCGCACGAAACCGAAGCGATCCTCGAGCGTACGCTTCAGCGCGTTCGAGAGGTCGGTGACGGAAAACTCGATGGCGTTGGAGGCGAGGGTTTCGGAATCGGACATTTGCCTATCATGCCCGAGCGCCGCCGGAACGGCCAGCGGCCGGTAGTGGGCCAGTTTGAATTACTGTTTCCAACCGTCTCGAGCCGCGTGTTTTGCATGGCCTGAACGCGCGCAAGCAAGTCTTCCGGTCGCCGTTTACCTCTTCTCGCAATCCGACGATCAATTGCACCGCATCTGGCGTTAGGCCAAGACGCCGATTGGCTAATAGCTGTCGACGTTGATCGCCGACCGCTCGGGGCATTGCTCAGCTTCCAGCCGGGCTCTAGATAACCCGATTGGATCCACCATAAGCGCGCAGGAAAACATCGATCCCAGCATCGATAGTCCTCTCCACGGCGTCGCTGAACTGCGCGCGGACGCCAAGCGCCGAATGTAGCGGCAGATCGCCGCGCACGAGGCTTAGAAATTGCGTCGCGGCCAAATCCGCGTCCCGGAAGTCCAAGAGCCCGTTCTCCCGGGCGGTCGTCAGCAATTCGGCGCACCGGGCGACGGCTTTCTGCGGGCCGCGCTTGACGAATAGCGCGCAAAGCTGGGGGAACCGCCCGTTCTCGGCGGCGATCACGCGGAAGAAAGCGGCGGCGCTCCCGTCCATGAAAACCGCGACATAGCGCATGGCGAAGGCGCGCAAGGCGTTCCTGAGCCCCAAGGCGAGATCGGGCATGACGAAGCCTTCGTCCACGGCGTCGCATTGCGCCTCGATGAGGGACGCGAACAAGGCCTCCTTGGTGGGAAAATAGGCATAGAGCGTCGCCTTCGACACCGCGGCCCGCCGAGCGATGGCGTCCATGCTGGTTTCCATGAAGCCGTGCTCGAGGAACAAGGTTTTGGCCGCCGCGGCCACTTGCTCTCCTTTTCGCGCCGGGTGCGGCGCGTTTCGCGATCGATGTCGTTGGATCTGCTCTTCGAGCATGTAGCCTCCTCTCGATTCCGAACGCCTTAGCCTAAGATCAACAGAAACGGAACTCGTTTTCAAGTGATACTGAACGGTTCATTATCTATTGACAGGCCTCCCCGTCAATGGCAGAAAGGGCATTGAGAGAACCAAACTGTTCAGTACTGACGGGGTGTGTCATGGGCGGAACGCATGGAAGCACGGCCAAAGCCGCCGGCAGCGCGCTTTGCCTCCTCAGCCTTGCCGGCTGCGCGGTCGGACCGGACTTCGAAGCGGTTCAAGCGCCCACTGGCGCTGGATATTCCCCCCGCCCGATCCTCGAAACCGTTTCCGCTTCTTCCCCCGGCGGGGCCCCCCAACGTCTGCGCAACGGCGCGGGCGTTCCGGGCGGCTGGTGGACTTGGTTTCGCTCGCGGCAGATCGACGCTTTCGTCTCGGAATCGCTGCGCAATCATCCCGACCTCGCGGCGGCGCAGGCGGCTCTCCGACAGGCGCGCGAGGCCGTCGCTGCCGATACCGCGGGCTTTTTCCCCTCGGCGAGCGGCGACGGCAGCCTGACGCGGGAGCAGGCTTCCGCGGCATCGACGGGCATCAACGCCCCGGCGAGCCTGTACACCCTCTACAATGTCTCGGCGCCCGTGTCGTTTACGCCCGACATCTTCGGCGGCCGCGCCCGCGCCGTCGAGGCGGACGCGGCCAATGCCGAATACGAGCGCTACGAACTGGAAGCGACCTATCTGAGCCTCACCGCCAACGTCGTGACGGCGGCGATCAACGACGCCTCGCTGGCCGCTCAAATCCAGGTCACCCAGGATTTGATCGGATCGCAGCGCGAACAGGTCCGGCTTCTGGAAAATCGCTTTGCGCTGGGCGCGGTGAGCGAGGCCGACGTGCTTTCGCAAAAGGCGCAACTCGCGACGACGTTGGCGACGCTGCCGCCGCTGGAAAAATCACGGGCGATCGGCCGCGACGAATTGCTCGCGTATCTCGGCCGCTTTCCCAACCAGGATCGGGGCGAGGCCGTCGCGCTGGATTCGCTGACCCTGCCCCGGAGCCTGCCCGTTTCGCTGCCTTCCGCGCTCGTTCGGCAGAGGCCAGACATCGGCGCCGCGGAAAGCCAATGGCGGCAGGCCAACGCCAATGTCGGCGTCGCGACGGCCAACATGCTGCCGCAACTGACGCTGTCGGCGTCCTACGGCAGCGCCGCCTTGAGCGCGTCGACTTTGTTCAACGCGCAAACCACCGCCTGGAGCATGGCCTCCAGCCTTACGACCCCGATTTTCGACGCCGGGGCGCTCTTCCATACCAAGGAGGAGCGCGTCGCCGCACTCGATCAGGCGCGCGCCCGCTATCAATCGACGGTCTTGTCGGCTTTTCAGAATGTCGCGGACAGTCTGCAATCCCTCAAGGCCGACGCCGCGCTGTTGAACGCCGAGGGCTACGCGGAAAAAGTCTCCGCCCAGAGCCTCACGATCACGCAGTCGCAATTCAACGCCGGCGCCAGCAATACGCTCAACGTCCTCAATGCCGAGCAGACCCTGCTCAACGCGCGCATCGGGCGGGTCAAGGCGCAGGCGGCGCGCTTGGCCGATACGGTGGCGCTGTTCCAATCGCTAGGCGGCGGCTGGTGGAACCGTTCGGACGAGAGCCCCCAATCGCGGCCCGCGCCGATGACCCCCGAAGCGCTGTTCCCGCCCCTGGCGGCTCTTTCCCAATCGCAAGCCCACCCGAATCGCTGAACCGCGAGAGCCCTGGGAGTTCTTCCATGTGGAAACGAATGATCGTCATGCTGGCGCTGATCGGCGCGGTCTTTGCCGGCCTCAACGCTTTCGTGGGCTTTCGGGCCGGGATCATAAAGACCGTGCTGGCGAGCCTTTCCGATCCCGACGAGACGGTGTCCGCCGTCGCGGCGACGCAGACCGAATGGCAGGCCAGCCTCAAGGCGATTGGCACGTTCAAGGCCGTCAACGGCGCCGATCTCGCGCTCGAAGCCTCCGGCATCGTCGACGAGATTCTCGCGCGGTCCGGAGAAGACGTCCAGGCCGGACAACCCTTGTTGGAACTCAGAAAGAACGAAGACATCGCGAAACTCGCCTCTTTGCAGGCAACCGCGGACGGCTTCGAAATCACGCTGAAACGCGACCAGGGGCAGTTGAAGATCAACGCCGTCAGCCAGGCCACCGTCGACGCCGATCTCATAAATCAGAAGAACGCGCTCGCCCTCTGCGCGCAGCAGCAGGCCGTCGTCGATCAGAAGATCCTGAAGGCGCCCTTCGCGGGGCGGTTGGGACTTCGCTCCGTCGACCAGGGCCAGTATTTGAGCGCCGGAACGACGGTGTTCACCTTGCAGGCGCTCGACAGCCTGTACCTCGATTTCAACCTGCCGCAAAAGGCGATCGATCGCGTGAAGGTCGGCCAACGGGTCGAGGCGGTCGTCGACGCGTTTCCCGGGCGGAAATTCCCCGGAACCATCGAAGCCCTCAACGCCAAGGTCGATTCGACGAGCCGCAATGTTCAGGTTCGCGCTCTATTCGACAACGCGGATCGCCGTTTGGCGCCGGGCATGTACGCCACCCTCGACGTCGCGATCGATCAGCCAGAGCCCTTCGTGACGCTTCCGCAGACGGCGATCGTCTTCAATCCTTACGGCGATTCGGTGTTTCTGGCCGTCAAGGACGATACGGGAAAGCTGAAGGCGCGGCAGGTCTTCGTCAAGACCGGCGCGCGGCGCGGCGACCAGATCGCCCTCACGTCCGGCGTCGACGTCGGCGCCATGGTGGTGACCGCCGGCCAGATCAAACTCCACAATGGCGCGAAAATCCTCATCGACAATTCGCTCGTCGTGCCCAACGAAGCCAACCCCGATATCGCCGATCAACAGTGAGGACGAATGATGGCTTTCACCGAACTTTTCATCCGCCGTCCCGTCCTGTCGATCGTCGCGAGTCTCGTGATTCTCGTGTTGGGACTGAAATGCCTGACCGCCCTGCCCGTGCTGCAATATCCGCGCACGCAAAACGCCGTGGTGACCGTGACCACCACCTATGCCGGCGCCGACCCTGAGACTATCGCGGGCTTCATCACCTCGCCGCTGGAAAACGCGGTCGCTCAGGCCAACGGCATCGACTACATGACTTCGACGAGCCAGACGGGCGCGAGCACGATCACCGTCAATCTTCGTCTCAATTATGATTCTGGTAAGGCGCTCACCGAGATCAACACCAAGGTCAATTCCGTCCTCAACCAATTGCCGAGCGGCGCGCAGCAGCCCGTCCTGACCCTGAAGGTAGGCCAGACCATCGACGCCATGTATATCGGTTTCGACAGCACCGTTCTGGCGCCCAACCAGATCACCGACTATCTCACCCGCGTCGTTCAACCCCGCCTTCAGGCGGTCCCCGGCGTTCAGACCGCCGAAATTCTCGGGGGCAAGACGTTCGCGCTGCGCGCCTGGCTCGACCCGTTCAAGATGGCGGCCTATGGCCTGACCGCTTCCGATGTCTCGTCCGCGCTTTCCAGCAACGACTATATCGCGGGCCTGGGTTCGACGCGTGGCCAGTTGGTGCAATTCAACCTCACCGCCAGCACCAATCTGCATTCGCTCGGCGAGTTCCGCGATCTCGTCATCAAACAGTCCAACGGCGCCAACATCAAGCTTTCCGACGTCGCCAACGTCAGCCTCGGCTCGGAAGAATATGACAGCGCGGTCAGCTACAACGGCCGGCGCGCCGTCTATATCGGCATTCAGACCGCGCCCGACGCCAATCTGCTCGACGTCATCAGGGGCGTCCGCGCCCTCTATCCGGCGCTGCAAGCCCAACTTCCCCAGGGACTCGGGTCCGAGATCATCTACGACTCCACGGCGTTCGTGAACAGTTCGATCTCCGAGGTCGAATCCACCCTGTTCGAGGCCCTGGCGATCGTCACGCTCGTCGTCTTCGCCTTTTTAGGGTCGTGGCGATCGGTCGTGATCCCCGTCATCGCCATACCGCTTTCGCTCGTCGGAACCTTCGGGCTGATGCTGGCGTTCGGGTTTTCGATCAACCTCTTGACGCTGCTCGCGCTGGTGCTGGCGATCGGGTTGGTGGTCGACGACGCGATCATCGTCGTCGAGAACGTCACCCGCCACCTCGCCGAGGGTCTTTCGCCGGTCGACGCCGCGATCAAGGCCGCGCGGGAACTGTTCGGCCCCATCGTCGCCATGACAATCGTGTTGATCGCCGTCTTCACGCCCATTGGCTTCCAGGGCGGTCTTACGGGCGCGCTGTTCTCCGAATTCGCCTTCACGCTGGCGGGGGCGGTGACGGTCTCGGCTTTGATCGCCTTGGTGCTCACGCCGATGTGCTGCGCTTATTTCCTCAAGGCTCCGAACGCGACCGCGCCCACCTTCAGCGACGGAATCGTCAATTTCATCGATGTCCGGATGGAGGCCTTGAAGCGCATCTACAAGAGATGGCTGTCCGGCAGCCTGAACTACGTTCCCGTCACTTTCGTCTTGGCCGCGGCGTTCCTGTGCGCGATACCCTGGCTCTATCTCCATGCGATGAGCGAACTGGCGCCCGGCGAGGACCAGGGCATCATCCTGACGCAATCGATCGCCGCCCCCGACGCGACGTTGCAACTGCGCCAGATCTACGGCGAGGCCGCCTATCGCAAGTTCGCCGCGCATCCCGAAACCGACGGCGTGTTCCAATTGGACCTGCCGGGAAGCGCCATCGCCGGCTGGGTGCTGAAACCCTGGGACCAGAGAAAGACGACCACTAAGGACCTGCAACCGGCCATTCAGCAGGAACTGGCGACCATTTCCGGCGAAAAGATCGTGGCGTTCCAACCCGCGGCGCTGCCGGGATCGAGCGGGTTGCCGATTCAATTCGTCATCCAAACGACCGATCCCTTCGCCCGATTGGACGGCGTGGCGAAGACGTTTCTCGGCGAGGCGCTGAAGACCGGAAAATTCATCTTCCTCGACGACGACCTCAAGATCGACCAACCGCAGACCGAAGTCGTCATCGATCGCGACAAGGCCGGCCAACTGGGCTTGAAGCTGAGCGACATCGGGGGAGCGCTCGGTTCGATGCTGGGCGGCGGATACGTCAATTATTTCGGTCTCGATGGCCGTTCCTACAAAGTCACGCCGCAGGCGAGCCAGCGGTTCCGCCTGAATCCCGATCAATTGCTCGACTATTACGTGAAGACCTCGGACGGAACCCCCATCTCGCTCGATACGGTCGCCTCCCTGAAAACCTCGACCGTGCCGGAATCGCTGAACCATTTTCAGCAGATCAACGCCGCGACGATCTCCGGAGTGGCGGCGCCGGGAATTTCTGTCGGCGACGCGATCGCCGCCCTGAAGGATCTCGCGGCGCGGACTTTGCCGGCCGGCTACAGCGTCGATTTTGGCGGCCAGTCCCGTCAGTTCGTCCAGGAATCGAGCGGCCTCGCCGGCACGTTCGCATTCGCCGCGCTCATCGTGTTCCTTGCGCTCGCGGCCCAATTCAACAGTTTTCGCGATCCTTTGATTATCCTCATCTCGGCGCCGATGGCGATCGCGGGCGCGATGATCTTCATCATGCTGGGCGTCGGAGGCGCGACCCTCAACATTTACACCGAGGTCGGCCTCGTCACGCTGATGGGCCTGGTCAGCAAGCACGGCATCCTGATCGTCGAATTCGCCAACGATCTCCAGCATAAGGGTCTTTCCAAGCGCGCCGCGATCGTCGAGGCGACGGCGACGCGGTTGCGTCCCATTCTGATGACGACAGCGGCGATGGTTCTGGGCGTCGCGCCGCTGATCGTCGCGACGGGGGCCGGCGCCGCGTCGCGGTTCAATATGGGCCTAGTGATCGCTTCCGGCTTGACCATTGGCACATTGTTGACGCTGTTCGTCGTGCCCGCGTTCTATTTCGTGTTCGCCGCTACCCACGCCGATCCCGAGGTCGCCGGCGCCCTTTCCGAACCCCATCGCGCATTGACTCACGCGACGCCAGCCTAAGGGGAGCTCGGATCCGGATTCAGGTTGGCTGCGGCAAGGTCGTAATATCGAGTCTGTTTTGCCAATCTCTCTTAGGGATCTCGAATGCGTTGGGCGGAACAGACGGATATTCAAACGACCCGTTCCCCTGCCTTGATGCCGCCGACTTGCGCCGGCAAAGCAGGGCCGCTAATCGGGGCCGAAGGGCGAGACGGAAAGTGGCGCGGCGCATGAAGATATCCAGGGCTTGGCTGCGGGGAAGCGGGATGGCGGCGACTTTCGCGCTCGTTCTCGCGCTGTGCGCGGCGCTGTTGGGCGCGGCGCCGGCGCTGTCGCAGAACGCGGATTGTGAGCGGCTGCGGCAGGCGATCGCCGACGCGACGAATTCCAGCGGCTCCGGGCAATATCAGGCGGCGGCCGACCGGCAAGCCGCGGAACTCGAGCGCATGTCGGCCTATTCGCGCTCGATCGGCTGCGACAACCGCCGCTTCCTGTTCTTCGGCTCGGAGCCTCCCGCGCAGTGCCCGCAGATCACGGGGCAGATCCAGCGCATGCGCGCCAACCTCGACGACCTCAGGTCCCGGGCGGGCGGCGGGGGCGGCGGGCGCGGCGAATTGATCGCCCGATTCAATGCCCAGTGTGGCCCGGGGGCGGCGCGCAACGCCGACGCCAATCCCAACAACGGCGGCCTGTTGGGCGCGTTGTTCGGCCAGCCCAACAAGTCCCCCGACGACGTGACCATCCAGCCTCTGACGCCCGACGGGCAGATCGCCAATCCGGGCGAAGCGCGCGCGGGTTCGCAAGCGGTGTGCGTGCGCACCTGCGACGGCAGCTTTTTCCCGGTGTCGTATTCGGCGAGCAGCGGCCGGCTCAGCGATCTCGACGGCCAGTGCCATGCCCTGTGTCCGAACGCCGACGTCTCCGTCTACACCTATCCCGCGAGCGGCGAGATCGAGCAGGCGGTTTCGGCGACCGGTCAGCGCTATGTCGACAGCCCCAACGCGCTGAAATACCGAACGAGTTTCGATGCGAACTGCTCCTGCCGGCGCCGTGGCCAGAGCTGGGCCGAAGCGCTCGTCGGCGCCGAGGCGCGCCTGGGGCCGGAGAACAAAGGCGACATCATCGTCACGCCGCAGAAGGCCATCGAGCTTTCGCGGCCGAAGGCCGACGTCAAGCCGGATCCGAAAGCCAAGAACGCCAAGACCAAGCCGACGCCGACGCCCACGCCCACGACAACCCTCGGCGCCGGCGGCACCGACGCCAATGGCGTCGACACGACCTTGAGCGCGGCGGCGGCGGCGATCAGCCGCGATTCCTCGGGCATCCTCAGCGGCGCCGATTCTGTCGCCGCGCCGGTCGCCAAGGATCAGGGCTCGACCGTCGAGGAAGCTGGTCCCGACGGCTCTAAGCGGAAAGTCCGGATAATCGATCCCGCGCTTTAGCGCGGCCGATCAACGGCAGCAGCGCCGCCAGTTCCGGCCCGGCCTCGCGCGCGGTGAGCGCGAGGCGTAGCGGGTGGAACAGATCGCGGCCCTTGCGGCCGGTGGCGCGCTTCAATTCGCCCGTCCATTTCGACCAGACACCGGCGTCCCAGGGCTCCGCCGGCAGCGCGGCGAGCGCGGCGGCGAGAAAATCCGAATCGACGGCGATCGGCGCGATCGGCCCGTTGACCACCGCCCACCACTCCGCCGCATCCTGGAGCCGCGCCAGATTGCCGCGCACGGCGAGCCAGAACGGTTCCGCGGCCTCGCCCGAAATCCCCAGCGCCGCGAGACGGCCGGCGATTTTTACATAGGGCGTCTCGTGCAGCGTGCGGGCGGAAATGGCGCGCAATTCCGCCTCGTCGAACTTTGCCGAAGCATGGGAGATCTGGCCGAGATCGAAACTCTCCGCCAGTTCGTCGAGCGACGCGATCGAGCGCACCGCGCCGGCCGAGCCGACGAGCACGGCGAGCGCCGCCACCGCCAGCGGCTCCATCCCGGCCTCGCGCAGGGACGCGATCGAGAGCGCTCCCGTGCGCTTGGAAAACCCCTGCCCGCTGGCGTCGACAAGCAGATTATGGTGGCCGAAGGTCGGCGATCCCCCGTTCAGCGCCTCGAAGATCTGGATCTGCACCGCGGTATTGGTGACGTGATCCTCGCCGCGAATTACATGGGTCACGCAGAGGTCGATGTCGTCGACCACCGAGGGCAGCGTATAGAGATAGGCGCCGTCCTCGCGCAGCAACACCGGGTCCGACAGCGAGCCGCAATCAATGTGGCAGGCGCCGCGCACCAGATCGTCCCAGCGCACGGTCCGCGAGTCCAGCTGGAAGCGCCAATGCGGCCTGCGCCCTTGGGCTTCCAGGGCGGCGCGATCTTCGGCCGTCAGGGCGAGCGCGGCGCGATCGTAGATCGGCGGCTTGCCCAGGGCCTGCTGGCGCTTGCGGCGCCGGTCGAGTTCATCGGCCGTCTCGTAACAGGGATAGAGCCGCCCCAGGGCGCGCAGCCGATCCGCGGCGGCGTCGTACAGCGCGAAGCGCTCGGACTGACGGCGGACGATGTCCGGGATCACGCCGAGCCAGGCGAGATCCTCGGTGATCGACTCGGCGTATTCGAGCTTGGAGCGCTCCCGGTCCGTGTCATCAAAGCGCAATATGAAGCGGCCATCACGGCGCCGCGTGAACAGCCAGTTGAGCAAGGCCGTGCGCACGTTGCCGATGTGAATTCGGCCCGTTGGAGAGGGCGCGAAGCGAACGATCGTCGTCGGATTGGACATGAGGGTCTTCATAGAAGCGTCGCGCGGGCGCGGCAATATGCCGGATCGCGCGAATCGAATGGGCTTTTTACTAAAAAGGGCGCCGATGACCATTTCCGCATTCGCCGCCGGGTTAGCGACTTCAGGGATGCTGGTCCACGGGGCCAGCGCGTTGCTGGCGACCTCGCGTTGCTGCGCCGGCAAACCCGCCGCTCCGCGCGACGACAACCCGCCGCCGGTGTCAATCGTGCAGCCGCTCTGCGGCGTCGAGCCGTTTTCCCGCGAAACCTTGGCCTCGATCTTCGCGCTCGACCATCCCGACTACGAAATCCTGTTCTGCGTCGCCGACGCCGCCGACCCGATCGTCCCGCTCGTCGATGGCTTCATCAACGCCCATCCTGGAGTTCCCGCCCAGTTGCTCATCGGGGACGATCGCGTCAGCGCCAATCCAAAGCTCAACAACGTGGTCAAAGGCTGGCGCGCCGCCCGCTTCGACTGGATCGTCATCGCCGATTCCAACGTGCTGATGCCCCAGGATTATCTGCGCCGGTTGCTATCGCGCTGGCGCGGCGACACCGGCATAGTCTGCGCGCCGCCGATCGGCTCGGCGCCGCAAAATTTCGCCGCCGAAATCGAATGCGCCTTCCTCAATACCTATCAGGCGCGCTGGCAATATGCCGGCGAGCGCGTCGGCTACGGCTTCGCCCAGGGCAAGACCATGCTCTGGCGGCGCGAAATTCTCGAGCGCGGCGGCGGCGTCGAATCGCTGGGGCAGGAAATCGCCGAGGACGCGGCTTCGACCAAGCTCGTGCATCGGCTGGACCTGCGCGCCCATCTCGTCGATCGTCCGTTCGCCCAGCCGCTGGGACATCGCAAGCTCGGGGACGTCTGGAAGCGGCAATTGCGCTGGGCGCGGCTGCGGCGCGCGACCTTCCCGATCTGCTACGGCCCGGAAGTGCTGACCGGCGGCGTAACCTATCTCGTCGCGGCGGCGATCGCCGCGCCGGAGTTCGGCGCGTCTTGGGGGACAAGCCTGATTGCGGCGGCCGTTTTCTGGTATGGCGTCGAGGCGGCGCTGGCGCGCATCGCCGGCTGGCCGCTCAACTGGCGCTCGCCGGCGGCGTGGTTTGCACGCGACATGTTGCTGCCCTGGCTGTGGATCCAGGGCTGGGCGGGCGACAGGTTCGAATGGCGCGGCAATGCGATGACGGTGGCGGAGGAGGAGCTGGTCGACGCGGGGTGAGGGGCGGGAATGCGGGCAAATATCCCCCGGCAAAGCCCAGGGCTTCATAAGCTGAGATGCTCAAAGCGGCTTTTTGGGGACGCTGACGCGGCCCCGTTTGATGGCGATACCTGTTTCGCTTCGACCCACGCGAAACCAATTGTGGCCTCTCCGCCTTGTATAGCGACAACGGCGCTCCGGGCGGTGTGTCGCTTCGGTTCGAACAACTCGCCTCTCCCGCTCCCTCGGAGCGGTTTTGCTGACCGCCCCACTCGCTTCGCGTCCCTTCGGGACCAACCGCATCGGCGCCACGAGGGCGCTGACTCTTGCCCGGCTTGCACGTGTCGGACAGGTCTCTCCGCTTATGTCTGCCTTGCCTTCCGAACCTCCAGACCTCAACCATTTCACGGTCCCGAGCGTCGCTTTCGCAGTCGTCTCACCGCGCTCGATGGGCAATGCGACCAAGGCTTCGCCATGAATGAGCAGGCCTGCCGGGCCATGCCGCCGAAACGGGTTTGTCATTCTACACGCTGTTCGTCGCCTCCAGCTTCTTCCCACCCCGTCTCGCGACGACGCAGTTGCTTTCGGCTACGAGTGATACGAC
>Ga0302154_10001588_pt1 | contig 18395 bp, 14 predicted proteins | sample I_Bog_N2_3_FD_193507 | JGI IMG/M metagenome (GOLD analysis project Ga0302154, IMG submission 193507) | Peat permafrost microbial communities from Stordalen Mire near Abisko, Sweden - I_Bog_N2_3 | ecosystem: Environmental > Terrestrial > Soil > Wetlands > Peat | place: Sweden: Abisko, Stordalen... | reverse complement strand
TCGCGAGAGTCTGGCGGGACGGGGCTGGGGCTGTCAATTGCGCGGCACATCGTGGAGGCGCACCACGGCCGGATGTGGGTGGAGAGCGAGCTGGGCCGGGGCAGCCGCTTCTGCTTTACGCTGCCGTGCGCACCGGTGGCGATGGAGATGGAGGCGGTCTGACAGGATTTCCCAGAGGGATGCCAGGGGTGGGAGATTCGACTCCGTACTTTCACAGGGCGTTCAGACACCGTTCACAATCGGCTGCCAGACTACCCAGGAATCGACAAGAGACAAGGACGCGGTCCAGGCAGAGGGTTGCCTGCTCGCAGACATCCTTAGTCTGCGGTCCAGAGGAACGATGAAACGACTCATTTTGTGCTGTGCTGCCCTGGTGAGCCTGACGGCTCTCGCTACCCCCAAAGTTCAGGCCGAAACCTGCAAGACGGCTGTGAAGAAGCACGCGAAGAAGGCGGAGACGCCGTGCGATCAGGACCTGCGCGAGCTGTTGCAGAAGCAGCAGGCGGAGATTGATGAGCTGAAGGCGAAGCTGGGCAGCCTGATGCCCGCGGCGCCGGCATCGACTGTGTCGCAGGCGGACGTGGATGCGGCCAAGCAGCAGGCGGACGCTGCCTCGGCGGCAGCAGCTGCGGCTTCGGCGAAGGTGGACGCAATGTCGAGCAGCGTCAACGACCTGAAGACGACCACGGCTGGATTGAGCGAGACCGTGGTGAGCAGCCAGAAGAAGATCGAGGACGAGATCGATTCGCCGACGGCGATCCACTACAAGGGCGTGCTGATCCAGCCGGGTGGCTACTTCGCGGCGGAGTCGGTGGTCCGCTCGCGCACAATGAACGCGGACATCGCGACGCCGTTCAGCTCGGAGCCCTACGGGAACTCGAACAACTACTTCATCAGCGAGTTCAACGCGACGGCACGGCAGTCGCGCGTGGCCATGCAGGTGACGGCTCCGCAGGCATGGGGCAAGGCGGGCGGCTATGTGGAGGCGGACTTCCTCTCGGCCGGCACCACCAGCAACAGCAACCAGACCAACAGCTACACCATGCGTATCCGCGAGGCCTTCGGCCAGGTCAGCCTGAACAAGGGCTTCACCTTCCAGGGCGGGCAGATGTGGACGCTGGCGACCGAGGTGAAGAAGGGCATCCTGGCCGGGCCGAACGCTGAGGCGCTGCCTCCGACGATTGACCCGAACTACTCGGTGGGCTTCCAGTTCGGCCGCCAGTACGGTCTGCGCTTTGCGCAGAGCCTGGCCGGCGGCAAGGCAAACGTGGCCTTTGCGGTGGAGAACTCGCAGATCGTCTTTACGGGCAGCAATGCACCGGCGAACTTCTTCTTCGGCGGCGCGGGCTCGAGCGGTGGCCTGTTCAACAGCACGGGCGGCAGCTCGGGCGGCGGCAGCGCGGCGGGTGCGGCGGCGGCAGTGCAGAACTACACCGACAACCTGGCCCCGGACCTGCACCTGAAGGCGACCTTCGACCCGGGCATCGGGCACTATGAGGTCGGCGGCATCCTGCGGTTCTTCCGCGAGCGCTGGTACCCGCAGACGGTCTACACCACGACCGCCAACACTGCGGCGACCTCGACGGTCGGCCAGAACGTGACGACGCCGGGTGGCGGCGTCTACGCCAGCGCCCGCGTGCCGGTGACCAAGTACTTTGATGTGGCGTTGAAGGGAGCGTACGGCGCGGGTATTGCGCGGTATGGGGCGTCCAACCTGGGCGATGTGACGGTGCGCGAGAACGGTAAGCTGGAGCCTCTGCGTACAGTCGACGGCCTGTTTGAGCTGGACGTGCACCCGACCCCGAAGCTGGATCTGTTCGCCTTCGATGGAGCGGAGTACCTACAGCGCACGGTCTACAAGGTGGTCGACGTGCCGGGCAACATCGTGCAGGTGGGCTACGGCGGCATCACGACGCAGAACGACACGGGCTGCAGTACGCAGACCGCGCCGGTGAGCTCGTCAGGTTACGGCTACAGTGCCACACCGAGCTGCTCAGGCGCGACCCGCTACCTGCTGGAGAGCTCGGTGGGCTTCACCTACCGGTTCTTCAGCTCGCCGACCAAGGGGCGGTTCCAGTTCTCCGCGGTTTACAGCTACCTGGACCGTCAGTCCTGGCAGGGGTACAGGACCGGGTCGTACTCGGCAGCCACGGGCACCTTCGCGGCGGGCACGACCTTCGGCGCGGCGCAAGGTATCAACAACATGTTCTTTACGGGCTTCCGGTACTACATTCCGTAGACAGAGCATGAGTCCAGACAGCCCTAGGGCCCTGGCAAACAGCCAGGGCCCTCGCGAGAGCGAAGGCCTGTGGATTCCGGCTGAAAAGAATGGCGGAATGTAACACCATTGCAATGCTCGGGAGCGACCATAGGGACGCAACGAGAGCATCGGCTACAGACGTTATGGAAGCACAGCAGAACGAAAGTAAATGCAAGAAGAGGAGAACAACGTGCAGATCAAGTTTGCAAGCAAGTTCCTGCCAGCCATCCTGGTGGTGACCTTGGGAGTCGTGGTTTCGGGCGCGCAGAAGCTCACCGGCGCCGGTGCCACCTTCCCCAACCCCATTTACTCCAAGTGGTTCTCTGAGTTCAGCGCCTCGCACCCCGGCGTGCAGATCAACTACCAGTCAGTGGGTTCGGGTGCGGGCATCCGCCAGGTCTCGCAGTTGACCGTCGACTTCGGCGCGACCGACGGGCCGATGACCGACCAGCAGATCTCCGAGTCCAAGGTCAAGCTGGTGCATATCCCCACCGTGCTGGGCGCCGTAGTGCCGATTTACAACCTGCCCGGGGTGGGCGGTTCGCTGAAGTTTGCTCCCGATGTTATCGCCGACATCTACCTGGGCAAGATCACCAAGTGGAGCGATCCGCGTATCGCCAGGGACAACCCCGGGGTCAAGCTTCCCGACCACCAGTTGCTGCCCGTGTACCGTTCGGACGGCTCGGGCACGACCTACATCTTCACTGACTTTCTCTCCAAGGTGAGCCCTGAGTTCGCCTCGAAGGTCGGTAAAAACACCTCGGTGCGCTGGCCGCTGGGCATTGGGCAGAAGGGCAGCGAGGGTGTTGCCGGCATGGTCCGCAACAGCCCCTACTCTTTCGGCTACGTCGAGCTGATCTACGCGATGCAGAACAAGATGGAGTTCGGTCTGGTCCGGAACCCCGCCGGCAAGTGGGTACCGGCGTCGGTGGCGAGTGTGACGGCGGCAGCGGCCGGTGCGGCGAAGAGCATGCCCGCCGATTACCGTGTGTCCATAACCAACGCTCCCGGCCCGGATGCCTATCCCATCGCGTCGTTTACCTGGCTGCTGATTCCCATTCAGTCCGCCGACCCGGCCAAGGGCAAGGTGCTCAATGCGTTCCTGACCTGGATGCTGGACCACGGCGAAGCGGAAGCCCCAGGGCTGGACTATGCTCCGCTGCCCAAGAACGTCGTCGCCATGGAGCGCAAGACCATCACGCAGATTCACTAGCGGACGCGGGGGCTGGCGGCACCGCCAGGCCCCCGCGCTTATCGCATTCGGAAGTCCAATTTCCCGGCATAAATTCCGAGATTCACCCTCTATTTACATTCCTTTCATAAACTGCACTCGACCGGCAATCTGCCGCGCAACCGTTTTAATACCCATGATCGAGCAAGACTCCATCCCGCTGCCTCAGACCCAGGTACCGCAGACGGTCGTTGCCGAGTTTGTCGAGGATCCTGCGGCAGTGGAGCCCGCGGCAGCTCCGCCCTCGGTCATCCGGAACTTTCTGCAGGCCAAGAGCTCCGGCCGCGTGGCCGACGGCGGCTTTGCCGGACTGATGGTGCTGTGCGCGCTCAGCATCTTTGTCATTGTTCTGCTGATCATCTGGGTCCTGGTCGCCAACTCCAAGCTCTCCATCCACGCCTTCGGCTGGAAGTTCTTCGCGAGCCAGGTCTGGGACCCGGTCTCCGGCGACTTTGGAGCGCTGCCGTTCATCTGGGGCACGGTAGTCTCCTCCCTGCTCGCCGTGGCGATGGCCGTTCCGCTGGCGTTGTGCGTGGCGATCTTCCTGCTGGAGATCTGTCCGCAGTTTTTGCGCGGCCCCATCTCCTTCCTTACCGAGTTGCTGGCGGCCATCCCCAGCGTGGTCTATGGGCTTTGGGGCGTCTTCGTGCTGGTTCCGATCATGCGCGACAACGTAGGCCCGGTGCTGGAAAAATACCTCGGCTGGACGGGCCTGTTCGTAGAGCCGAACTTCGGGGTGGGTATGTTCACCGCCAGCGTGATCCTGGCCATCATGATCTTCCCGGTCATCTCCTCCATCAGCCGCGACGTCATGCGCGTAGTGCCGGTGAGCCAGCGCGAGGCGGCGCTGGCGCTGGGCGCGACGCGCTGGGAGATGATCCGCATCAGTGTGCTGCGCAACGCGCGCATCGGCATCGTGGGGTCAGTGATCCTCGGCCTGGGCCGCGCGCTGGGCGAGACTATGGCGGTGACGATGGTCATCGGCAACCATCCGGATATCGTCAAGAACCTCTTCGCGCCGGCCTACACGCTGGCCAGCGTCATCGCCAACGAGTTTACGGAGGCGACCGGCGACCTCTACCTGAGCGCTCTGATCGAGATTGGCCTGGCGCTCTTCCTGGTGACCATCGTGGTGAATGCGATCGCGCGCATCCTGGTGTGGGCCGTTACCCGCGGCGACACGGCGAGGACGGCCTGATGCCAGCGCTTCCTGTCCGTTCCGCAAATCACGAGTGGCTGCTCAAGGCGCGCCGCAACTTCTCCAACCACCTGGTGACGGCGCTCTCCATCCTGAGCACGATTGTGGTGCTGGTGCCGCTGATCGCCGTGCTGGGCTATCTGATCTACAAGGGCGCCAGCTCGTTGAACTGGGCCTTTTTTACGCGCGTCCCGGTCCCGGTGGGAGAGACCGGCGGCGGCATGGCGAATTCCATCGTCGGCTCGGGGATCATTCTGGCTATCGCCAGTCTTATGGGGATTCCCGTGGGCATTGGTGCCGGGGTGTATCTGGCCGAGTACGGCGCGGGCACCTGGTTTGGCGAGGGCGTGCGCTTCACGGCCGATGTACTCAATGGCGTTCCGTCCATCGTCATGGGCATCGCCGGCTATGCGCTGATCGTAGCCAATCAGAAGCACTTCTCGGCGTTGGCCGGGGGCGTGGCGCTGGCTATTATGATGGTGCCCACGGTGGCGCGCACCACCGAGGAGATGTTGCGCACCGTTCCCCATGCGGTGCGGGAGGCGGCCTTCGGCCTGGGTATCGCCAAGTGGCGGACGGTGCTCTCCATCAGCCTGCGCACCGCGATGCCGGGCATCATCACCGGCTGCATGCTGGCCTTTGCGAGGGTGGCGGGCGAGACCGCGCCTTTGCTCTTTACGGCCTTCGGCAACCAGTTCTGGAGCACCAACGTCAACCAGCCGATTGCAGCGCTGCCCTTGCAGATCTATGTCTATGCGCTCTCACCCTACGACGAGTGGCACCGCCTGGCGTGGGCCGGAGCGCTGGTGCTGATCGCCATGATCATGGTCTCGGTGACGCTGGTGCGCATCTTCGCCAGCCGCGGCGCGATCAAGGGAGGGCACCACTAGTGGGAGTCGGGATACAGGTGGAGCATTTGAACGCGTGGTACGGGAAGACACAATCGCTGTGGGACATCGGTCTGCACATTCCGGCCAACCACGCGACAGCGCTGATCGGGCCGTCGGGCTGCGGCAAAAGCACGTTCGTTCGCTGCCTGAACCGCATGCACGAGACCAACCCGACGGCGCGCGCCGAAGGCACCGTGCGTATCGGCGATGTGGACATCTACAAGGACGCCTCGCCGGTGGAGATCCGCCGCCGCATCGGCATGGTCTTTCAGCGGCCAAACCCGTTTCCGACGATGTCGATCTACGACAATGTGGCCAGCGGTCTGAAGCTGAACGGTTTTCGCAAGCGGCGCGTGCTGGATGAGGTGGTGGAGCGCTCGCTGAAGCAGTCCGCGCTTTGGGACGAAGTGAAGGACGACCTGAAGAAGAAGTCCGGGGCCAGCCTGTCGGGCGGACAACAGCAGCGGCTGTGCATCGCCCGCGCTCTCGCCGTGGACCCCGAGGTGCTGTTGATGGACGAGCCCGCCAGCGCTCTCGATCCGGTCTCCACGTCGAAGATTGAGGACCTGATCTTCAACCTGAAGAGCCAGTACACGATCGTGATTGTGACGCATAATATGCAGCAGGCTGCCCGCGTGGCCGAGAACACCGGGTTCTTCCTGATGGGCAAGCTGGTGGAGTTCGACAAGACACACAAGATCTTCACCAACCCATCCGACAAGCGAACGGAAGACTACATCACAGGGAGATTCGGATGACGCGCATCAAGTTTCAGCAGAGCCTTGACGAGTTGAAGGAGCGCCTCCTGGTGATGGCCGGGCTGGTGGAGCAGGCGATCCAGCGCGCCACAGAGGCCTACTCCTCGCGCGACGAGGGGCTGTGCGAGATGGTGCTGCTCTCCGAGCCGGCGATCAACCGCATGGAAGGCGAGATCGACCAACTGGCGCTGGACCTGCTGGCCATGGAGCAGCCCATGGCGGTGGACCTGCGCTTCATCCTGTCGGTGATCCGCATCAACGCCGACCTGGAGCGCGTGGGCGACCAGGCGGTGAACATCGCCAACCGCGTGCAGGACCTGGGCACGCTGGCCAACGCCGAGCTGCCCGTGGACATCCCCAAGCTGGCCGGGCTGGCGGGGGCCATGGTGCGCAAGGCGCTGCAGGCATTTATCGAAGGCGATGCCGAGATGGCGCAGAGCGTGCTGCTACTGGACGACCAGGTGGACGACATGAACCGCGACGCCTTCCGCGCACTGGGCAACCTGATTAAGCAGCAGCCGGACCTGGCGACACAGGCGCTGAACGCGCTGATTATCTCGCGCAACCTGGAGCGGGTGGGCGATCACGCGACCAACATCGCGGAAGACGTGATCTTCTGGGTGCGCGGAGCGGACGTGCGCCACCATAACAGCGTCAGCGAAGAGTAGACCGGCCTTTTCCTCATCCGCATCGGCGATAATGGAGTTGCAAGCTCTGCGCTGAAGGCAGCCCCGCAGGCAATGAGGGACCATGTGCGGCATCGTCGGCGTCTTCGGACATAACCCGGTCAGCCAGGTCATCTACGACTCGTTGTCCATGTTGCAGCACCGCGGGCAGGATGCGGCCGGCATCGCCACCTGCTTCGGCGGGCGCTTCTACCTGGAGAAGGGCAACGGGCTGATTACAGATGTCTTCGACGCCGGCAATATGGCGCGGCTGCTGGGCAACATGGGCATCGGTCATGTGCGCTATCCCACGGCCGGCTGCGCGTCGGTGGCGGAGGCGCAGCCGTTCTATGTGAACTCGCCCTATGGGATCATCTTCGCGCACAACGGCAACCTGACCAACGTTGCGGAGATTGTGGAGAGCCTGTTCGAGACCGACATGCGCCACCTGAATACCACGTCGGACTCCGAGGTAATGTTGAACGTCTTTGCGCACGCCATGGCGCGGCGCGGCGCGGTCAAGCCGAATGAGTTCGACGTATTTGCGGCGGTCGAAGAAGTCCACCGCCGCTGTAAGGGCGGCTATGCGGTCATCGCGATGATCGCCGGGGTGGGCATGATCGCCTTCCGCGACCTGCATGGAATCCGTCCGTTGGTCTTCGGCATCCGTGAAGAGCCTGGCCTGCGCTTTGATAAGGGCGGCCGCGAATACATGTTTGCGTCAGAGAGTGTGGCGCTGCAGGTCAGCGGCTTTCAGCTGGAGCATGATCTCGCGCCCGGCGAGGTGATCTTCATCGACATGGAAGGCGAGGTGTTCCGCCACCAGAGCCTGCTGGCACACGAGAAAGCCCCCTGCCTGTTCGAGTATGTGTACCTGGCGAGGCCGGACTCCGTGCTCGACGGCGCGTCCGTCTACCAGTGCCGCATCAACATGGGCGTGAAGCTGGCGGAGAAGATCAAGCGCGAGTGGTCGCATGTGCCCATCGATGTGGTGATTCCGATTCCCTCCACCAGCCGCATTGCCGCGCAGGAGATCGCGACGCGGCTGAATATTCCGTACCGTGACGCGCTGGTGCGCAACCGCTACGTGGGCCGCACCTTCATCATGCCCGGCCAGGCGCAGCGCCGGCAGTCCATCCGGCGCAAGCTGAATCCAATTCCGGGAGAGTTTCGGGACAAGAACGTGTTGCTGGTGGACGACTCCATTGTGCGCGGCACCACCATCCGCGAGATCATCACCATGGTCCGCGAGCAGGGAGCGAGGAAGGTCTACGTCTGTTCGGCAGCGCCTCCTGTGCGCTATCCGAATGTTTATGGCATTGATATGCCGGCGCGGTCGGAGCTGATCGCCAACGGCAAGACGGTGCAGCAACTGGCGAAGAATATCGGCGCCGACGAGTTGATCTTTCAAGATTTGCAGGACCTGAAGGAAGCCATCAGCGAGGCTGCACCCGGGCTCACGCACTTTGACACGTCTGTCTTCGATGGCGTCTACGTCACCGGGGACATCACCGATGAGTATCTTGACACGCTGGAACGCCAGCGCAACGATGCCGCCAAACATACTGAAGATGTCGCCAGCCATATCACAAGAAATCTCTCTGCCCACCTCTAACGCGGTGGCCGCACCGGTGCGCCTGCTGCCGGGGCCGGCGGCGTTGACCGCTTTTGAGGCGGAGCGGCTGGCCGCGCGCCTGCGCAACGTGGACGCCGGTGTGACCAGCGTGGACGCGACGTATATGTATGTCCTGAAGATGGCGGGAGGCGATGCACCGGCGATCAACGAGGAGCGTTTGCGCGATCTGCTGGAGCTGGGAGAGGAGCTGCCGCCTGGCCCCTGCGTGTGGATTGTGCCGCGTGTGGGAACGCAGTCGCCGTGGTCCAGCAAGGCGACCGACATTCTGCACAACACCGGCTTTGACGCCATCGAGCGCATTGAGCGCGCGCGTGTGGTGAGCGTCACAGGAGCGCGCTCCCTGCCGCCGCTGGCCGCGCTGCTGCACGACCGCATGATGGAGAGCGTTTTTTTTGCGGGCGCTGATGAGTTGACAGCGCTGTTTGCTCCGGCAGAGGCGAAGCCGCTGGCGACAATTGACGTGCTTGGGTGCGGAGCAGCGGCTATCCTTGCAGCCGACCGCGAGCTGGGCCTCTCTTTGTCCGCCGATGAGGTCGAGTATCTCGTCGCCGAGTTCCGCAAACTGGGCCGCAATCCTACGGATGTGGAGCTGTACATGTTTGCGCAGACCAACAGCGAACACTGCCGGCACAAGATATTCAATGCGAGCTGGACGATAGATGAAGAGACGGAATCCGGAATTGCCAGCCAGCACCAGCCGCGCTCGCTCTTCCAGATGATCCGCAACACCAATGAGGTGAGCGGCGACGACGTGCTCTCGGCATACCGCGACAACGCCGCGGTCATCCGCGGATGGCGCGGGGGCCGCTTCTTTCCCGATCCCGCGACCAATATCTATGCGGCACACCAGGAAGAGATCGACATTCTGCTGAAGGTGGAGACGCACAACCACCCCACGGCCATCTCGCCGTGGCCGGGAGCGGCGACCGGCTCCGGCGGCGAGATTCGGGATGAGGGCGCGACAGGGCGAGGCGGCAAGCCCAAGGCCGGGCTGTGTGGCTTCACGGTCAGCAATCTGCATCTGCCGCAGGCGCCGCAGCCGTGGGAGACACCGCCGAGCCGGCCGGCGACGATCGCCTCGCCGTTGGAGATCATGATCGAGGGGCCGCTGGGCGCGGCGGCGTTCAATAACGAGTTTGGGCGGCCGAACCTGTGCGGCTACTTCCGCACCTATGAACAGCAGAGCGGGGGCATTACCTTCGGCTATCACAAGCCGATCATGCTCGCCGGCGGCCTCGGCAACATCCGCGCCGAGCACGTTGAGAAGGGCGCGATGAAGCCGGGCTATGCGCTGGTGTGCCTGGGCGGCCCGGCGATGTTGATCGGCCTGGGCGGCGGCGCGGCCTCCAGCGGTGCGGGCTCCGGCCCCGGCGCCGCAGCCCATCGCGAAGCACTCGACTTCGCCAGCGTGCAGCGCGACAACGCCGAGATGGAGCGCCGCGCGCAGGAGGTCATCGACCGTTGCTGGCAGCGTGGTGAGGAAAATCCGATTGCGTTCATTCACGACGTGGGCGCGGGTGGGCTGTCGAACGCGTTCCCTGAACTGATTAAGGACGGCGGGTGCGGCGGCCTCTTCGACCTGAACGCCATTCCACGCGGCCAGGCCGGCCTGAGCCCGCTCGAAGCCTGGTGCAACGAGGCGCAGGAGCGCTATGTGCTGGCGATTGCGCCCGAGCATGTGGAGACCTTTGCGGCCATCTGCGAGCGCGAGCGCTGTCCGTTCGCGGTGATCGGCGTCGCCGAGCGCGAGCCGCACCTGACGCTGAGCAATGGAGATGAGAAGGCGATTGATCTGCCGCTGCAATTGCTCTTCGGCAAGCCGCCGAAGATGGAGCGCAGCTTCACGCGTATTGATCGCGAAACGCCGCCGCGGCTGGACCTCACGGGGATCACGATCACCGAAGCCATCGAGCGCGTGCTGCGCATGCCAGCGGTTGCATCAAAGAGCTTCCTCATTACCATCGGCGACCGCAGTATCACCGGCCTTGTCGTTCAAGACCAGATGGTTGGCCCATGGCAGGTTCCGGTCGCCGACTGCGCCGTAACTCTCACCTCTTACGACACGACCACCGGCGAAGCGATGGCCGTGGGCGAGCGCACGCCGCTCGCGGTGATTGATGCGGCGGCGTCAGCGCGCATGGCTGTGGGTGAGGTGATTACCAACCTGGCGGGCGCGGCGATTGCGAAGCTCTCCGACATCAAGCTGTCTGCGAACTGGATGGCCGCCGCCGGGGAGGAAAGCGAAGACCAGAAGCTGTTTGACGCGGTTCACGCCGTGGGCATGGAGTTCTGTCCCGCGCTCGGCATCTCCATCCCCGTCGGCAAAGACTCCATGTCCATGAAGACACAGTGGGCCGTGGATGGCGAAAAGAAATCCGTCATCTCGCCGCTCTCACTCATCGTCTCCGGCTTCGCTCCCGTTACGAATGTCCGGCGCACGCTCACGCCGTGCTTCCATGACAAAAACGCCGCATTGCTGCTTATTGATTTCAGGGGTCGGCAAGAGCGCCTATTCGAGCGCGCGAAAGAAAACATGGGCGTCTCAGCGCTGGCACAGTCATTCGGACGGACCGGCGGAACAACTCCAGATGCGCCAGATCCCGAAAGGCTAAAGGCTTTCTTCGAGCTCATTCAGCGTCTCAACTGGGAGGGCAAACTCCTTGCCTACCACGACCGCAGTGATGGCGGCAGCTTCGTTACGCTGCTGGAGATGGCCTTTGCCAGCCAGTGCGGCTTGAAGATCGTAAGCGGAAGAAGTGATCTGCTTACCGACCTCTTCAACGAGGAGCTGGGTGCCGTTATTGCTGTTCGCCGTGAAGATCTGCTTTACGTACTCACGAGCGTTGATGCGGCCGGCCTTGGCAAGTGTCATATCGCCAATGCGCTGCCGAGCGATGAAATATCGATAGCTTCCATCGCTGGCGACGAGGAAGGGGAGAAGCTTCTTTACTCCAACACTCGCGCCGCCTTGCACAAGATGTGGTCCGAAACCAGCTTCCACATCCAGTCGCTACGCGACAACCCCGCCACCGCCGCGCAGGAGTTCGCTCTGTTGGACGACGCCTCGCGCCCCGGGCTCTCGGTCACCGTGCCGTTCGACGTCTCGGAAAACATCGCCGCACCCTTTGTCCACACCGCGCGCCCGCGCGTTGCCATTCTGCGCGAGCAGGGCGTGAACGGCCACGTCGAGATGGCTGCTGCCTTTGACCGCGCCCACTTCGCCGCCGTGGACGTTACGATGAGCGATCTGCTCGCCAGCCGTGCAGATCTTCGCGACTTCACCGGACTCGCGGCCTGCGGCGGCTTCTCCTATGGCGATGTGCTCGGCGCGGGCAGCGGATGGGCCAAGACCATACTGTTCAACGAGAAACTGAAACAGATGTTTGCAGAGTTCTTTCATCGCGGCGATACCTTCTCGCTGGGCGTCTGCAACGGCTGCCAGATGATGGCGCAGCTCCGCGAGCTTATCCCTGGAAAGCCGGAGTGGCCGCGCTTCACACGCAACATCTCCGCCCGCTTTGAGGCGCGTGTGTGCATGGTGGAGATCGCCGACTCTCCGTCGCTCTTCTTCGCCAGTATGGCGGGGTCACGTGTGCCTATCGTCGTCGCGCACGGCGAAGGCCACGTGGATGCAGCGTACGGTAACATCGCCCTGCGGTACGTCGACACCCATGGCCGCGTGACCGAGCAATACCCTCTGAACCCTAGCGGCTCGGTCGGCGGCGTCGCTGGTCTCAGCAGCGCTGACGGCCGCGCGCTCATCCTGATGCCTCATCCGGAGCGCGTTGCGCTGGGCATCAACCACACCTGGACGCGCGCTTTGCAGCACAGTCCATGGCAACGTATGTTTGACAATGCCCGCAAGTGGGTAGGGTAGGTGGGAGACGCGGTGAACGAGCGCCAACAGATCGACTACAAGTCCGCGGGGGTGGACATCGAGGCCGGCAACGAGGCCGTGCGCCGCATGAAGTCGCACGTCGCGCTCACGCACACGCCCGCCGTGCTCACCGGCCTCGGCTCCTTTGGTACGCTCTACTCGCTCGCCGACGCGGTGCGCGGCATGGCCGACCCCGTGATGGTGCAGAGCACCGACGGCGTGGGCACCAAGACCAAGGTCACCGTCATGGCGGGCCGGTATGAAGCGCTGGGCCGTGACCTCGTCGCCGCCGTTGCCAACGACATCGCCGTGATGGGAGCGCGGCCGCTCACCTTCCTCGACTACCTCGGACTGCACAAGACCGACCCGGCCATTGTCGAGCAACTCGTCAAGGGCATGAGCGACGTCTGCGCAGAATCTGGCATTGCGCTCGTTGGCGGCGAGACCGCCGAGATGCCCGCCGTCTACGCCCCCGGCGAACTAGACGTCGTCGGCTTCGTCACCGGCGTGGTCGACCGCGCGAAGCTCATCACCGGCGCAAACATCGTGGAAGGGGACACGCTCTACGCTGTGCGCTCCACCGGCCTGCACACCAATGGCTGGTCGCTGGCGCGCAAACTCCTCTTCGAGATCGAACATCTGGACATCCACGAGCCGCAGCGGGAACTGCAGGGTGCCACACTCGCCGACGTACTCCTCGAACCCCACGCGAACTATGTTCCCGCGATCCGCCGCGCGTTGGACGCGGGAGTCCCGATCAAGGGCATGGCACACATCACCGGTGGTGGCCTCATCGAAAACGTCCCGCGCATCCTGCCCGCGGGACTCGGCGCCGTCATCGAGCGTTCCTGGAATCCGCAGCGCATCTTCTCGTTGATGCAACGCATCGGCAACATCGAAGAGGTCGAAATGCACCGCGCCTTCAATATGGGTGTAGGCCTGGTCGTCGTCGCTCAGCCCGGTCTCGAAGCCGCGCTCAGCGAGGCCTTCCAGCCATTCAATGTTTGGAAACTCGGGTATGTTGACAGCGCCATCGAAGGCGTTTTCCTCAACTGGGACAAGCGATGATCGACCAGCAGGCACTGCTCGACGCCATCCCGCACTGCCTGACGGCGACGGACATCTCGCTGCCGTCTGTCGTGAAATACATAGGCAAAGTCCGCGACACCTACGACCTCGGCGACGGCCGCCTGCTGCTCATCACCACGGACCGACAGAGCGGCTTCGACCGCAACCTCGGCGCGATTCCGTTCAAGGGACAGGTGCTCAACCGCACGTCACTGTTCTGGTTTGAACAGACGAATCACATCGTTGGCAACCATGTTCTCAGCAGTCCGCACGCCAACGCGCTGCTCGCGCGCAAGTGCAGCGTGCTGCCCATTGAGTTTGTGGTGCGCGGCTACCTCACCGGGTCCACCGGCACCTCCATCTGGACGCAGTACGCCGAGGGCGCGCGCGACTTCGGCGGCCTCACGCTGCGCTCCGGAATGAAGAAGAACCAGCGGCTGCCGCACGCGCTCATCACGCCCACAACGAAAGAGGCCGCGCACGACCGTCCCATCACGCCTGCAGAGATCATCGCCGAGGGCTGGCTCACTGCCGCACAGTGGGAGTTCGCCTCCGAGCGCGCACTCGCGCTCTTCACCTTCGGCCAGCGGGAGGCAGCGAAGCGCGGGTTGATCCTCGTCGACACCAAGTATGAGTTCGGCGTCACGGAGGAGGGCGAGATTGTGCTCATTGACGAGATCCATACGCCGGACTCCAGCCGCTACTGGCTCGCGGACAGCTACGAGGCGCGGCTCGCCGCGGGGCATGAGCCGGAGATGATCGACAAGGAGTTCTTCCGGCTGTGGTTCCGCGAGCGCTGCGACCCCTACAAGGACGCGGTGCTGCCCACGCCGCCGCCGGAGCTTATCGCAGAACTCGCCGCGCGCTACATCCAGCTCTTTGAGAAGATCACCGGCACGGAGTTCACGCCCGACGTTCGCCCTCTGGAAGCGACGGTGATGGAGAGACTGCGCGCATGAGTGAGACTATCCTCATCGTCGGCTCCGGCGCGCGGGAGCATGCCATCGCTGCTGCGCTGGCGCGTTCGCCGCAGCGGCCGGCGCTGCTGTGCTTTGGAAGCACGCGCAATCCGGGCATCCGGGCGTTGTGCCGCGCCTATGCCGTTGGCAGCGTGACGGATGTTGCCGCCATTGCCGCGTTTGCCGCCGCGCACTCCCCCACGCTGGCGGTCATCGGCCCGGAGGCGCCGCTGGCTGCAGGTGTCGCGGATGCGTTGCTGGCGATGAAGATTGCCGTTGTTGGCCCCACACAGCAGCTTGCACGCATCGAGTCCAGCAAGAGCTTTGCGCGCGAGTTGCTGGCGAAGTACAAGATTCCGGGCAACCCCTTCTATCAGCGATTTAATTCTCTGGAGGGTGTGGAGGAGATGCTCGCGCGCTACGCTGGGCGGCACGTGATCAAGGACGACGGCCTCGCGGGCGGCAAGGGGGTGAAGGTCTGCGGCGACCACCTGCAGTCGCTGGAGGACAGCCTCGCCTTTTGCCGCGAGCTGGTGGAGCAAGGCCATCCGTTTGTCATCGAAGACAAGCTGGAGGGCGAGGAATTTTCGCTGCTCAGTTTCTGCGATGGCGCGACGCTGCGTCACATGCCCGCGGTGCAGGACCACAAGCGTGCCTATGAAGGCGACCTGGGCCCCAACACCGGTGGCATGGGAACGTACACTGATGCCGACCACGGGCTGCCGTTTCTACTGCAGGGCGATGTGGACGCGGCGGAATCCATGAACGAACAGGTCGCGGCGGCGCTGGCCGCGGAGTGCGGCGCGCCGTATCAGGGCATTCTCTACGGGGGCTTCATGGCGACGGCGGAGGGTGTGCGCCTGATCGAGTACAACGCGCGCTTCGGCGACCCTGAGTGCCTGAACCTGCTAACGCTGCTGGAGACGGACTTCGTCGCTGTCTGCCGCGCTATCGCCGACCGCACGCTGGATGCTTTGCCGGTGAACTTCGCCAGTAAGGCGAGCGTGTGCAAGTACATCGTGCCGGAGGGGTACCCGGACGCACCGCGCAGCGGCGATGCCGTCGAGATTCCCGCTGAGCTGCCGCAGGGCGTTGCGCTGTTTCTTGGCGCGGTGGACGAACGCGAAGGACAATTAATTGCCACCGGCTCGCGCACCGCCGCGGTTGTCGCCACAGCGCCCACCATCTCGCAGGCTGAAGCTCTTTGTGAGCAGGTCATCCGGAAGATCCCCGGCCGCTTCTTCCACCGCACGGACATCGGCACGGCGGAGTTGATCGCGCGGCGCGTCGAGCACATGCACTCGCTGAGGTCCGCATGAGTCTGCGTGTCGGTGTTCTCGGGTCTACACGCGGCACTGCCTTGCAGGGCGTGCTCGATGCCGTCGCGGCAGGCGCTCTAGATGTGGAGATTGTGCTCGTCGTCTCCGACCGCTCAGCGGCGCCGATTTTGGAACGCGCCCGGCGGCACGACGCGCCCGCGCTCTTTCTCGACCCTTCCGGTCTTAAGCGCGCGGAGTACGACGCTCGCGTGACCGAGGCACTGCAGGAGGCCGGCGCACAACTTATTTTGATGGTCGGCTACATGCGCATCGTCTCGGCGGCGATTGTGGAAGCGTGGCGGGGGCGGCTGTTGAACGTGCATCCATCGCTGCTGCCCGCCTTTGGCGGAATGATGGATACCCGCGTGCATGAGGCGGTGCTCGCGGCAGGCGTGCCGGAGACCGGATGCACCATCCACCAGGTCACCGAGGACGTAGACGCCGGACCGATTGTGTTGCAGAAGCGCTGCCCGGTGCTGCCGGGAGATACTGCGGATACCTTGAAGGAGCGCGTGCAGGCTCTGGAGCAGGCGGCGTTCGTGGAAGTTTTGCGGGAATGGAGCGTGTGATGGCCAGTAGCGCGAAGAAGAGCCGGAAGAAGATCGTGGTCGGCATCATCATGGGCTCAAAGTCCGACTGGCCGACGATGGAAGAGGCCGCGAAGCTGCTGGACGAGTTCGGCATCGGCTATGCGGCCGAGGTGGTCTCCGCGCACCGCACACCGGACAAGATGATGCGCTACGCCGAGACCGCGGCGGCGCGCGGGCTGCGGGTGATCCTCGCCGGGGCGGGAGGAGCGGCGCACCTGCCCGGAATGGTCGCCGCGAAGACCATGCTGCCGGTATTGGGCGTGCCGGTGAAGAGCCGCGCGCTGGCGGGGCTGGACTCGCTGCTGTCGATTGCGCAGATGCCGGCGGGGATTCCTGTGGCGACGTTCGCGATCGGCCCGGCGGGGGCGAAGAATGCGGCGCTCTTCGCGGTTTCGATCCTGGCGCTGGAAGATGCGGCGCTGGCGCGCAAGCTGGAGAAGTTCCGCAGCACGCAGACAAAAACTGTCTTGAAGAATGCGAACCCCCGTGTATGAGTCAGAGTCCACGGCCCCGGGTCGGAGTTCTCGGCGCAGGACAGCTGGCGATGATGCTGGCGCAGGCCGGAGCGGAGATAGGCGTAGACGTAATCTGCGCAGGCCATCCCAGAGACTGCGCGGGGCAGGTTGCGCCGCTGGTGTCTGTCGACCTGAACGACGCGAGCGCGGTGGCAGCGTTTGCTGAGCAGGTGGACCTGGTGACGATCGAGAGCGAGAACATCGCCGCCGCGGTTCTACACGGGCTCAACCTCTACCCGAATGCCAACGCTGTCGGCATTGCGCAGGACCGTTTGTTAGAGAAGCGATTCTTTCAGCAGTGCGGCATCGGAGTTGCGCCGTACGCGCCTGTGGACAGCGCCGACGATCTCGACGCGGCGATGGCAGAGACCGGAGTTCCGGCCATCCTGAAGACGCGACGCATGGGCTATGACGGCAAGGGTCAGGCGCGGCTCTACCGGCCGGAAGACGCCGCAGCCGCGTGGAACGAGGTTGGCGGCGTGGCGTGCATTTTGGAAGGCATGGTGCGCTTCGACGCGGAGGTTTCGTTGCTCGCTGCGCGCAACCGCGGTGGGGAGACCGTCTTCTATCCGCTCATCGAGAACACGCACCGCGCGGGCATCCTGCGGCGGTCCGTGGCACCGTCGCGACCCGGCTTGCAGTCGCTCGCGGAAGGTTATGTGCGGGACGTGCTGGAGCGGCTGGAGTACGTGGGCGTGCTGGCGGTGGAGTTCTTTGTGATCGGCGAGACGCTGCTGGCCAATGAGATGGCTCCGCGCGTCCACAACTCCGGCCACTGGACGATCGAAGGCGCTGCGACCTCGCAGTTCGCCAACCATCTGCGCGCCGTGCTGGGCAGGGAGCTGGGCAGTACGGCGAGCCGGTCTACGGTGATGCTGAACTGCATCGGAGAGATGCCGCCGGTGGCGGAGACCGCACTCTTCCCGAAGGTGGCGCGCCACGACTACGGCAAGTCGCCGCGCGCTGGGCGCAAGGTGGGTCACCTCACCCTGGACGCCTCGGAGACGGTTGCCATCCAGTACTGGCAGAGGCGGCTGGAGGAGATGCAGCACGTAAAGTTTGACGGAGGAAGCAGTTAGACTCCGGCCGCGAAGCCCGTCTCCGCGGGAGCGCCATCCGAAACCCCTTCGGGGTCGTCTACCGCGTCCGCAGCCGCAAGACCAGAGTAGAGGTAGCGGGGGGATGAGGAACTCAACCCGCTTTCCTCCATCATCGCCTGGATCGTGCCGCGCACCAGCTCCGGCTCATCCAGATGAATCCAGTGTCCGCTGCCGCGGGCGACGATCTGCCGCGTATGGACGCCGATGCGGGACAGGGCCAGCGGCGAGAGCTGGCTGGAGTGGGGTGTGAGCACGGTCACAGGCGCACGATCTATGGGGGCCGCGTCCTGCATCTCGCGCACGGAGGCCGGCACCGCCTGCAGATGGGC
>Ga0302154_10001573_pt1 | contig 18471 bp, 19 predicted proteins | sample I_Bog_N2_3_FD_193507 | JGI IMG/M metagenome (GOLD analysis project Ga0302154, IMG submission 193507) | Peat permafrost microbial communities from Stordalen Mire near Abisko, Sweden - I_Bog_N2_3 | ecosystem: Environmental > Terrestrial > Soil > Wetlands > Peat | place: Sweden: Abisko, Stordalen... | reverse complement strand
TCAAGGCCTGCGACTACGCGGTACTGCTCAAGCGCCTGATCAAGAACATCGCCTACGACCATGAGATGGACACCACCTTCATGGCCAAGCCTTACCCGGGCCAGGCGGGCAACGGGCTGCACGTCCATATCTCGATTCTCGACAAGGAAGGCAAGAACATCTTTGCCAGTGAGGATCCCGAGCAGAACGCCGCGCTGCGTCACGCGATCGGCGGTGTGCTCGAGACCCTACCGGCGCAGATGGCCTTCCTCTGCCCGAACGTCAACTCCTACCGTCGTTTCGGCGCACAGTTCTACGTGCCGAACTCACCGTGCTGGGGCCTGGACAACCGCACGGTGGCGATTCGCGTACCGACCGGTTCGTCCGACGCCGTACGTATCGAGCACCGGGTCGCCGGTGCCGATGCCAACCCGTATCTGTTGATGGCTTCGGTCCTGGCCGGTATTCACCACGGCCTGACCAACAAGGTCGAGCCGGGCGCTCCGGTGGAAGGCAACAGCTACGAGCAGAACGAGCAGAGCCTGCCGAACAACCTGCGTGATGCCCTGCGCGAGTTGGACGACAGCGAGATCATGGCCAAGTACATCGATCCGAAATACATCGATATCTTCGTCGCCTGTAAAGAGAGCGAGCTGGAGGAGTTCGAACACTCCATCTCCGACCTCGAGTACAACTGGTACCTGCATACCGTGTAAGCGGTTGCCGTGATAAAAAAGAACGCCGCCGGCCTTGGGCCCGCGGCGTTTTTTTGTGCCCGCCTGTTGGTGGATCGCCAGCAAGCCGGCTCCTACAGGGTCGGCGGTGAGCGCAACATTCGGTACGACGCAAACGTTGCCGGCGATGGCGTCCTCACAGACGCTGTAGAACCTCGCGTACAATCCCCGCAGCCCCTCTCGGAGAACCCCATGACCCGCCCCGCCACCGCTCGCAAACCCCGCGCACGCAGCCAGGCCCGGATCGATTCGATCCTCGACGCCGCGCGCACCTTGCTTGCCGCCGAAGGCGTGGCCAGTCTGTCGATCTACAGCGTGGCGGAACGGGCCGAGATCCCACCGTCCTCGGTCTATCACTTCTTCGCCAGCGTCCCGGCCCTGCTCGAAGCCCTGACCAACGACGTCCACGCGGCCTTCCGCGCCACCCTGCAGGCGCCCATCGACCATCAGGCCCTCACCAGTTGGCGCGACCTGTCACGCCTGGTAGAGCAGCGGATGCTGAATATCTACGAGGAGGATGCGGCGGCGCGTCAGTTGATCCTTGCGCAGCACGGCCTGACCGAAGTGACCCAGGCTGACCGCCAGCACGACATCGAGCTCGGCGACCTGATGCACAAGCTGTTTATCCGGCATTTCGAATTGCCGACGCTACCCGCGGAAGTCGATGTATTCGCCCTGGCGATGGAGTTGGGGGATCGGGTCTATGCACGCTCGGTGCAGTTGCACGACCAGATCACGCCGCGCATGGCCGAAGAAGGGATGCGGGTGTTCGATGCGTACCTGGGGCTGTATTTGCCGCCGTATCTGCCGAGGCGCGAACACCCGCTCTGAGCCACAGGGTCAGAACGGCGCATCACCGAGAATGGTCGCCCGGTGCATCACCCGCCGATTCGGCCGGTAATCGTCCACCGCGTAATGCTGGGTCACGCGATTGTCCCAGAATGCCACGTCATTCTCCTGCCAGCGCCAGCGAATGGTGAACTCCGGACGCGTCGCATGGGCGAACAGCAACTTGAGAATCGCCTCGCTCTCGGCCTCCTCCAGCTCGTTGATCCGGGTGGTGAAACCCTCGTTGACGAACAACGCCTTGCGCCCGCTCACCGGGTGCGTGCGGATCACCGGATGCGACAGCGGCGGGTTCTTCCTGCGGGTCTCCTCCCAACGCGCCAGATCCTCGGGCGTATTGCCGAAACGCTCGACGGGAAACGACTTGATGAAGTTGTGCGTCGCCGTCAGCCCCTCCAGCAGTTGCCGCAACGGCGCCGACAAGGCCTCGAACGCCGCGATGCCACTGGCCCACAGGGTGTCGCCACCAAACGCCGGCAGCTGCTTGGCGCTGAGCACCGCCCCCAGCGCCGGGGTCGGCAGGAAGGTCACGTCGGTGTGCCAGACCGCGTTGTCGCGTACGTCGGTCACCGCCGTGTCGAGGATCAGCACTTCGGGCTGCTCCGGCACGTTCGGGTAGATCGGATGAATATGCAGGTCGCCGAAATACGCCGCAAAGGTCGCCTGCTGCACCGGGTTCAACGGTTGGTTACGGAAGAACAGCACCTGATACTTGAGCAGGGCCTGCTGGATGGCGTCGCGATGTTCGACGGTCAACGGCCGGTTCAAGGTAACGCCGTCGATCTGCGCGCCCAGGGCGGCGCTCAGAGGAGTAATGGTCAGGCTCATGATCGATCTCTTCAAATACGCGCCGGGCTGTCGGCGTGGTCAATAGACTGCGGTCTGTCAGTGGGCCTGGCCGTGCCACGGCACCAGCTTGCGTTGCAGGGCGCGCAGGCCCATCTCCATGGCAAAGGCGATGAAGGCGATCACCAGGATCCCCAGCACCACCACATCGGTCACCAGGAACTGCGCGGCCGACTGCACCATGAACCCCAAGCCGCTGGTGGCGGCGATCAGTTCGGCGGCCACCAGGGTCGACCAGCCGACACCGAGGCCGATGCGCACACCGGTGAGAATGTCCGGCAAGGCGCTGGGCAGGATCACATGGCGAATCAACTGGGCACGGGTGGCCCCCAGGGATTGCGCGGCCCGCAGCTTGGCCGGGTCGACGGTGCGTACACCGGTGGCGGTGGAGATGGCGATCGGGGCGAAAATCGCCAGGTAGATCAGCAGCACTTTCGACAACTCGCCGATCCCGCACCAGATCACGATCAGGGGCAGATAGGCCAGCGGCGGAATGGGTCGGTAGAACTCGATCAGCGGATCGAAAATGCCCCGGGCGATGCGGTTATGGCCGATGGCGATGCCCACGGGAATCGCGGTCAACACCGCAAAGCCGAGACCCAGGCCGATACGTCCCAGGCTCGCGCCAAGGTGCTGCCAGAGGGTCGAGTCCATGTAGCCCTTGGTCGCCAGCAACCAGCCTTTTTCCAGCACCGCGCCCGGCGGCGGCAGAAACAACGGTTCGATGAGGCCGGCAGCGGTCACTGCCCACCAGAGCAGGACCAAGGTCAACAGGGTCAGCACGCTGATCCAGCGCGTGCTCAGGCTGCGGCGCACCGGCACGACTTGCGGTTTGCTCGCCAGCGTCACCGGCAATTCATAGCTGCTCATACGAACTCCTGCCGCTGGGCGGCGCTGCGTTGGGAGAACACACGGGCCAGCACGTGCTCGCGGGTTTCGATAAAACGCGGGTCGGACTTGATCGCCCGGGCCGATTCACCGGCGCTGTAGCGCTGACCGAAATCCAGGCTCAGGCGTTCGACGACCTGCCCCGGATTGGGTGCCAGCAGAATCAGGTCGGTGGCGAGAAAAACCGCTTCTTCTATATCGTGGGTAATCAGGAACACCGGCTTGGCGGTGCGGCGCCAGACTTGCAGCAACAGCTCCTGCATCTGTTCGCGGGTAAAGGCGTCGAGGGCGCCGAACGGCTCGTCCATCAACAACACCCGAGGGTCTGCCGCCAGGGCGCGGGCCAGCCCGACACGCTGTTTCTGACCACCGGAAAGTTGCCAGATCCGACGCTTGTCGAAACCGGCCAGGTCCACCAGGGCGAGCATCTCCCGGGCGCGGATTTCGCGCTGCGGCCGGGGCACACCCGCCAACTCCAGACCGAAGCCGACATTGGCCAGGACATCCTGCCAGGGCAACAGGGCGTCATCCTGGAACACCACGCCACGCTCGGCACTCGGGCCTTTGACGGGCACGCCGTCGAGGGTGATGCGCCCGGCACTCGGTTCGACGAAGCCGGCGATCAGGTTCAACAGCGAGGTCTTGCCACTCCCCGAAGGTCCGAGGGCCACCAGCAGTTGCTGGGGGCCGAGGCTGAGGGAAATGTCCGCCAGCACCGGCTCGACCGCGCCGGGGTACTGTGCGCTGATGCGCTCCAGCTGTAACAAGGCCATGACGGCGGCTCCTCGGCTGAATCAGTTAGTGATGAACTTGGCGCTGACGTAAGGGGCGTAGTCCGGCAGCACGGCATCGACCTTGCCCTGCTCTTTCAGGAACGCGGCGGTGTCGGTGATGGCCTGTGCGGTCGGCTTGCCGAGGACGGTGACCTGGTCAGCCGCCAGCGGATAGACGTTGCCTTGCAGCAGCAGGGGGATGTCAGACGCCTTGGCCCCGGAGAGCTTCACCAGCTTGTCGACATTGCCCTGGGTCGCCAGCCAGGCTTGCGGGTCCTTGCGGTACTGGGCGTAGGCATCCAGGGTGACCTTGGCGAAAGCCTTGACGATCTCCGGGTGCTTCTCGGCGAAGTCCTTGCGCACGATCCAGGCATCGAAGGTCGGCGCACCGAACTTGGCCAGTTCGCCGGAAGTGATCAGCACCTTGCCGTTTTCCTTGGCCACGCCCAGGGCCGGATCCCAAACGTAGGTGGCGTCGATATCACCGCGTTTCCAGGCGGCAATAATGGCCGGTGGCGCGAGGTTGAGAATCTGTACTTTCGAAGGATCGATGTTCCAGTGCTTCAGCGCAGCCAGCAGGCTGTAGTGCCCGGTGGAAACGAAGGGCACGGCGACTTTCTTGCCGATCAGGTCCTGGGGCGAGTTGATCCCGGAGCCGTCGCGGGCCACCAGGGCTTCAGCGCCGCCGATCTGGGTGGCGATCAGGAAGGTTTCCACCGGTACCTTGCGGGTGATGGCCGCGGTCAGCGGGCTCGAACCGAGGTAGCCGATCTGCACATCGCCCGAAGCGATGGCGGCGATGATGTCGGCGCCGTTATCGAATTTGCGCCAGTCGATCTTCGCTTGCGTGGCTTTTTCATAAGCGCCGTCGGCCTGGGCGACTTTCGCCGGATCGACGGTGGTCTGGTAGGCCACGGTCACATCGGCAGCCTGGGCGAACCAGCTGGCCCCGGCCAGGGACAAGGCCGCCAGGAGGCGGAGCGGAGCAGGGAGTTTCATGGGACAAGTTCCTCGACAGGCGACCGGGAATCGGCATGTGGAGAGACTAAATGATCTAAGAATCTTAAAATAAATAACTTATTTGCATTAGCTTATGAGCCAAAATATGACAGTTGCCACCGCGACAGCAGCAGCCGGCGTTTGCAGCGCCAGCCAATGTCTACGGGACTCTTTAGCGTCAGCCGCTCAGTGGAAAATTCGTAAAAGAACTAAAACCGACGAATGAAGGTACATTCCGCGTTTTTTCTTCTATGGTTCTTGGCACAGAAGCATGCCAGCGGTCCGGCTTAATCAGCCAAATGCTGTAATAAATTGACGGGAGTGGCAGCCTTTAGCCATGATTGCGTCGCTTTTTTGAACTTTCCTGTCCATGAGAACGTATCTCAAATACAGATTGTTCAAAAAAGCGACTACAAATACTTTTCAGAAATAAGTCTGGGGGCCGACAAACACCTCAGGGCCGGGTGAATTCTCAGGCAGCTTATTCCTGGATCGTCTTAAAAAGGACGAAACAGTTCTTTTTGGGTTTATGAAGAATTTCATTACCCTGCAGGGACCAAATTCACGGCGAGTTAGACCAAAGTCTAGATATGGTTTGTTACGATTGACTTACCAGTCACGATCTGGTGCTAATCGCGCATCTGTGGCTACAAAGGGACGCCAGATCCCCGGCCAGGACACACAAAAATTAGAAATGAGAGGAGCTGTACCATGAAGAAGTCCACCTTGGCCCTAGCAGTGGCCGTAGGCGTTTTGGCACAACACGCATATGCCGATGGGCAAGCGGATGCCAAAGGTTTTCTCGAAGGCGCTACGTCGACCCTGGGTCTGCGTAACTACTACATCAATACCGATAACCGTGACCGTGATGCCGCCAAAGCGGGCCAGAGCCTGAACTCGGAATGGGGCCAAGGCTTCGATCTGCGTTTCAACTCCGGCTACACCCAAGGCACCGTAGGTTTCGGCCTGGATGTAATCGCCCTGACCGCTATCAAACTGGACAGCGGTGGTGGCTCCAACGGCGCAACCCCAACCAGCGCTGGTGGTACGGTATTCCCGACTGAAGCCACTGGTGGCAAGAACGCCAAGGCGGTCAATGACTTCAGCAGCCTGGGCCTGACCGGTAAAGTCCGCGTTTCGCAGACCGAACTGAAGATCGGTACCCTGCTGCCGAACAACCCGGTGATCAAGTACAACGACGGTCGTCTGCTGCCACAAACCTTCACCGGCGGCCAGATCACTTCGAACGAGATCAAGGACCTGACCCTGACCCTCGGCCAGGTCGAGAAGGCCAAGGGCCGTAACTCGAGCAACGACGAAGATCTGTCGATCAATGGCGCAAACGCCAGCTCGAACTACTCCCAGGGTACTACGGGTCGGTTCAGCAACAAGTTCCAGTACGCCGGTGCCGACTACAAGGTCACCAAGGACCTGGTCGCTTCGTACTACTTCGGTGAGCTGAAAGATTTCTACTCGCAGAACTTCCTGGGTCTGGTGCACAACTGGGCGATCGGTCCAGGCGTGCTGAAAAGCGACCTGCGTTACTACCGTAGCCGCGACAACGGTGCCAACGGCAATACCAGCGGTTACTTCACCACCGGCTACTACCCTGACAACTCCACCCTGGCCACTCAGGGCAAGGGCAAGGTCGACAACAACCTGTACAGCTACCTGGCCTTGTACTCGGTTGCCGGTCATACCTTCGGTGCTGGCTATCAGTACAGCAACGGCGAAAGCGACTTCCCATGGTTGAACCAGGGTGACGGCTCGTCCAACAGCACCATCACCGACATGCAGATCCAGAAGTTCGCCCACGCCGGCGAGCGTACCTGGCAGGCTCGCTACGCCTACGACTTCGCTCAGGTCGGCATGCCTGGCCTGACCGCAGGTGTTATCTACCTGCGCGGCAACAACGTAGACACCGCAGCCAAAGAATATACCGCTCAAGCAGCACCCGCTCTGGGGACTGGCCGTTCCGAGTGGGAACGCGACATCACCGTCGCCTACGTGGTACCAGAAGGCACCTTCAAAAACGTCGGTGTAGCCTGGAAAAACGCCATGTGGCGTAACGATATCGTCGGCCAGCGCGAACAAGACGAAAACCGTCTGATCGTCAGCTACACGATCCCGCTGCTGTAAGCGTGATCGTTTAAAGTCGAGATCCACACTCAGCCCGGCGCAATGCCGGGCTGAGTGCTTCACGTACTGCTTAACACTACCTCTCAGCTTCGACTCGAACGCCAACCTTCAACATCACGGCGCCAAGTACCCCACTGAGTTACATCCCCTTAGCCCTCTCACAAGCTGTGGACAAGGTTGCTCCTGCACGCGCCCGACGTCCAATGAAGAACTTTTTAATATTCAATTTCGATCTAAATAAATCGATATTTATTCTTTTTAAATAAATTCACCAACAGGCACAGTAGGCTCATCACGCACTCACCAGGAGCAGCACCATGAGCCTAAGACTCGGCGACATCGCCCCCGACTTTGAACAGGATTCCAGCGCCGGCACGATTCGCTTCCACGAGTGGCTCGGCGACAGCTGGGGCGTGCTGTTCTCCCACCCGGCGGACTTCACCCCGGTGTGCACCACGGAGCTGGGCTTTACCGCCAAGCTCAAGGACGAATTCGCCCAGCGTGGCGTCAAGGCCATCGCCCTGTCGGTGGACCCGGTGGACTCGCACCACAAGTGGATCGAGGACATCAACGAAACCCAGAATACCGTGGTCAATTTCCCGATCCTGGCCGATGCCGACCGCAAGGTGTCCGATCTCTACGACCTGATCCACCCGAATGCCAACGACACCCTCACCGTACGCTCGCTGTTCGTGATCGATCCGAACAAGAAGGTCCGGCTGACCATCACCTACCCGGCCAGCACCGGGCGCAATTTCCACGAGATCCTGCGGGTGATCGACTCCTTGCAGCTCACCGACAACTACAAGGTGGCCACCCCGGCCAACTGGCAGGACGGTGACGAGGTGGTGATCGTGCCATCGCTCAAGGACGAAGACGAAATCAAGAAGCGCTTCCCCAAAGGCTACCGCGCGGTGAAGCCGTACCTGCGCCTGACCCCACAACCCAACCGCTGAACCGAATTTTTTACCAACTCACGATGCAGGGGTTTCAGGCCGTTTCGACGGCCTGTTTTTTTGCCTGGAAGAAAGTCACCCGCATATTCACTTAAAGAATAAACAAATGAAAAAATAAGATTTATAGATATATAAATCAGCTGATATGGTCTGTCCATCCTGGTGAGATCGCAGCCCGCGAATCGCCGACAAACGTTCAAGGAATTACCCGCATGCTGGTCGTCACACTTGGAGGAAGCCCCAGCCAGCGATCACGCTCCGGGGTGCTGCTGGACCAGGCCAGGCGCTGGTTGATCGAACAAGGCGTGGAAGTGGTGAGTTACCAGGTCCGCGACTTCCCGGCCGAGGACCTGCTGCACGCGCGCTTCGGCAGCCCGCAGATCATTGATCTGCTGCAACAGATCGAACAGGCCGACGGCCTGGTCATCGCCACGCCGGTGTACAAGGCCTCGTTTTCCGGCGCCCTGAAAACCGTACTCGACCTGCTGCCCGAACGCGCCCTGAGCCACAAGGTGGTCTTGCCCATGGCCACCGGCGGCAGCATCGCCCATATGCTCGCGGTGGATTACGCCCTCAAGCCGGTACTGTCGGCACTCAAGGCCCAGGAAATGCTCCACGGCATCTTCGCCGAGGACAACCAGATCGCCTATGGCGAAGGCAGCGCCCAGGCGCAGCTGGCACCGGCCCTGGAACAACGCCTGACCGAGGCCCTGGAACAGTTCCACAGCGCCCTGGCGCGGCGTCCCAAGCCCCTGGACCCGACACTGCTCAACGAGCGCCTGCTCACGGCTCGCTGGAGCATCTGAACCGCTTTACCTGACATCGATGTACTGGCCTTACTCGCCCGCCAACGGGCAAGCAGGTGCAGCCAAAACCCTCACAGCAAAAAGGAGAGCGCCATGCGCACTATCATTTTGCGTCGCGGTCTGGTCGCTCTGTTTGCTGCGGCTGTCACCTTCGGCGCCATTACCCAGGCTCAAGCCGAGACGCTTCGGATCGGTTATCAGAAATACGGCACCCTGGTGCTGCTCAAGGCCAAGGGCACCCTGGAAAAACGCCTCGCCGACCAGGGTGTGCAAGTGCAATGGACCGAATTCCCCGGCGGCCCGCAACTGCTCGAAGGGCTCAACGTCGGCTCCATCGACTTCGGCGTAACCGGCGAAACACCGCCGGTCTTCGCCCAGGCCGCCGGTGCCGACCTGCTCTACGTCGCCTCCGAACCGCCAGCGCCCACCAGCGAAGCGATCCTGGTGCCCAAGGACTCGCCGATCAAATCGGTGCAGGAGCTCAAGGGCAAGAAGGTCGTCCTCAACAAAGGTTCCAACGTCCATTACCTGCTGGTCCGCGCCCTCGAAGACGCCGGCCTGAAATACAGCGATATCCAGACCGTGTTCCTCGCGCCGGCCGATGCCCGCGCCGCTTTCGAGCGTGGCAGCGTCGACGCCTGGGTCATCTGGGACCCGTACCAGGCCGCCGCCGAGCAACAGCTCAAGGCCCGCACCCTGCGTGACGGGACCGGCCTGGTGGACAACAACCAGTTCTACCTGGCGACCAAACCCTACGCCGAAAAACATCCGGAAGTGATCAAGGCCCTGGTGGAAGAAGTCCGCGCCGTGGGCGACTGGTCCAAGGCCAATCCCGAGGAAGTCACCACCCAGGTGGCACCGCTGCTCGGCCTGCCCGCCGACATCACCCTGATCTCGGTGAAACGCCAGGGCTATGGCGCGCAGTTCCTCACCCCGGAAGTGATCGCGGCACAGCAGAAAATCGCCGACAGCTTCTACCAGCTCAAATTGATTCCCAAACCGCTGAGCATCAAGGACGTGATCTGGACCCCGCCGGCGGCCGTTGCCAAAGCACTTTGAACCGCATTCCCTAGGAGACCACTCCATGAGCCTCAATATTTTCTGGTTCCTGCCTACCCACGGTGACGGCCATTACCTTGGCACCGCCGAAGGCGCTCGCGCCGTTGACCACGGTTACCTGCAGCAAGTGGCCCAGGCCGCCGACCGCCTCGGTTTCGGTGGCGTGCTGATCCCCACCGGGCGTTCCTGCGAGGACTCCTGGCTGGTGGCCGCTTCGCTGATCCCGGTGACCCAGCGCCTGAAATTCCTGGTTGCCCTGCGCCCCGGGATCATCTCCCCGACAGTAGCGGCGCGCCAGGCCGCGACCCTCGACCGGCTGTCCGGCGGGCGCGCGCTGTTCAACCTGGTGACCGGCGGCGACCCGGACGAACTGGCCGGTGACGGCCTGTTCCTCAGCCATGAAGAACGCTACCAGGCCTCGGTGGAATTCACCCGTATCTGGCGTCGCGTGCTGGAAGGCGAAACCGTCGATTACGACGGCCAGCACATCAGCGTCAAAGGCGCCAAGCTGCTCTACCCACCGATCCAGCAACCACGTCCGCCACTGTATTTCGGCGGCTCGTCGGAAGCCGCCCAGGACCTCGCCGCCGAACAGGTGGAAATGGTCCTGACCTGGGGCGAACCGCCTGCCGCCGTTGCCGAGAAGATCGAGCAGGTCCGGGCCAAGGCCGCCAAGCTCGGGCGCACCGTGCGCTTCGGCATTCGCCTGCATGTGATTGTCCGTGAAACCAATGCCGAAGCCTGGCAGGCAGCGGACAAACTGATCTCCCATCTGGACGACGAGACCATCGCCCGCGCGCAGAAATCCCTTGCGCGTTTCGACTCCGTCGGCCAGCAACGCATGGCCGCCCTGCACGGCGGCAGCCGCGACAACCTCGAAGTCAGCCCCAACCTCTGGGCCGGCGTCGGCCTGGTCCGTGGTGGTGCAGGCACGGCACTGGTGGGCGACGGCCCGACCGTGGCCGCGCGGGTCAAGGAATACGCCGACCTGGGCATCGACACCTTTATCTTCTCCGGCTACCCCCACCTGGAAGAGTCGTACCGGGTTGCCGAACTGCTGTTCCCGCACCTGGATATCGAACGTCCGGAACTGCCGAAAAGCGCCGGTTACGTCAGCCCCTTCGGTGAGATGGTCGCCAACGACATCCTGCCCAAAGCCGTGTCCCAGAGCTGAGGCCGGCCATGACGACCTTGAGCAGACTTACCCACAAGCTCGCACCCTGGGCCCTGCCGGTGCTGTTGCTGGCGGTGTGGCAACTGTCGGTGTCGGCCGGCTGGCTGTCGACCCGGATCCTGCCCGCGCCGAGCGCCGTGGTCGAAGCCGGTATCGCCCTGGTGAAGAGCGGCGATATCTGGAAACACCTGGCCATCAGCGGCTGGCGCGCCGGTATCGGCTTTGCCATCGGCGGTGGCATCGGCCTGGCCCTGGGCTTTATCACCGGCCTGTCGAAATGGGGTGAACGCCTGCTCGACAGCTCGGTGCAAATGATCCGCAACGTGCCACACCTGGCGCTGATCCCGCTGGTGATCCTGTGGTTCGGGATCGACGAATCGGCGAAGATTTTCCTGGTGGCCCTGGGCACCCTGTTCCCGATCTACCTCAACACCTACCACGGCATCCGCAACGTCGATCCGGCGCTGGTGGAAATGGCCCGCAGCTACGGTTTGTCCGGTTTCAGCCTGTTTCGCCAGGTGATCCTGCCGGGCGCCCTGCCCTCGATTCTGGTGGGCGTGCGCTTTGCCCTGGGCTTCATGTGGTTGACGCTGATCGTCGCGGAAACCATTTCGGCCAGTTCCGGCATCGGCTACCTGGCGATGAATGCCCGGGAATTCCTGCAGACCGACGTGGTGGTCCTGGCCATCGTTCTCTACGCCGTCCTCGGCAAACTGGCGGACCTCGCGGCTCGTGGCCTGGAACGGGTCTGGCTGCGCTGGCACCCGGCCTATCAAGTGAGCAAGGGCGGTGCGCAATGACGGCTCAACAACCTCCACGCCTGCTGCGGGGTATTCCGCTGGCGGTGCGCAACCTGCAAAAGACCTTCGGCCAGCGCCAGGTGCTGCGGGAGATCGACCTGCATATCCCGGCCGGTCAATTCGTCGCCGTAGTGGGCCGCAGCGGGTGCGGTAAAAGCACCCTGCTGCGCCTGCTGGCCGGTCTCGACCAACCCAGCGGCGGCGAATTGCTGGCCGGTTCCGCTGCGCTGAGCGAGGCCCGCGAAGACACCCGGCTGATGTTCCAGGAAGCGCGTTTGCTGCCTTGGAAAAAGGTGATCGACAACGTCGGACTGGGTCTCAAGGGCAACTGGCGCCCCCAGGCACTGGAAGCGCTGGAAGCGGTCGGCCTGGCGGACCGCGCCCATGAATGGCCGGCGGCCCTGTCCGGTGGCCAGAAGCAGCGTGTGGCCCTGGCCCGCGCCCTGATCCACAAACCGCGTCTGCTGTTGCTGGACGAGCCGCTGGGGGCCCTGGATGCCCTGACCCGGATCGAAATGCAGCAGCTGATCGAACGTCTCTGGCAGCAGCATGGTTTTACCGTGTTGCTGGTGACCCACGACGTCAGTGAAGCCGTGGCCATCGCCGATCGGGTGATCCTGATCGAAGACGGCCAGGTCGGCCTCGATCTGCACGTCGAACTGCCGCGCCCACGGGCGCGTGGCTCCCATCGCCTGGCGGCGCTGGAGACCGAAGTGTTGAACCGGGTGTTGTCGCTGCCGGGCGTACCGCCCGAGCCGGAACCTGTATCGCCCTTGCCCACGCAGTTGCGTTGGGCGCTGTAACCCATGCCTTGCCTACTCAATCCACGACAGGAATCAATGCCATGACCATCAAAGCCATCAACGTTCGCAACCAGTTCAAGGGCACCATCAAGGAAATCGTCACCGGCGACGTGCTCTCGGAAATCGACGTCCAGACCGCTTCGGGGATCGTCACCTCGGTGATCACCACCCGTTCGGTGAAAGAGCTGGAACTGCAGATCGGCAGTGAAGTGATCGCGTTTGTGAAATCCACCGAGGTGTCCATCGCCAAGCTGTAAGCGATGGAAACCTTTGGCCCCGGAGGGTTTGGCCCTTCGGGGTTTCTTTTTGGACAAAAGCTCACCAGTAATCCGGTTTTCTCGCCGGTTTTTTCCGGGTAGGCACTTGGCGTGGCAACTGACACGCGGCCAATTCCTCCCGTGTCACGACGTGGCGCATCCAGTGCGAGTGATTCCTCAATGAACCGGGGGCATTGCGCTTGATATCTTCTCGATGCGGAAGAATCACCCCCACTTGCACTTCAGGGTAATCCTCTCGAAGTGCCTTGAGGACGGGAGTCATATCGGTATCGGCAGACACCAGCACGATTTGCCCGATGCGCTCACAGGCAGGCAATGCGGCTTGTTTGGCCGCGAGTCGATACATGCTGATCGCGATGTGAACATCGGTCTCTTTTTCTTCAAGCTTCCAGATAGCGACCTGATCCAGCCTTGACGCCGGTGTATTTCGATCGACGAATCGAGGTGCAAGCCTCGGCTCCAGTTGATGCCGCCCGTAATACACACGAACGCCTTTTTCGATGAGCGCACGTAGATAAGTGTCTTGAGCTTCTTTAGAGGTACGACCGCGGGTCGCGAGATCGGGTTTGACACCCGAGGTGAAAAAACACACCGACGCCAACTCGCTCTCTGGCTGTTCAGCACGAAGGATATGGGTAAGCAACGCAGGAAGGTCTAGCCATTTGTACTCAGTTCCTGCCAGCAGGCCGTAAAACAGGTTGTATCCGTCCACGAAGCAGGCTGTACGCACAGATTCAGTCCCTTGAAACGAAAAAACCGGCGCTAGGCCGGTTTTTTCACCCCAACAGCCAGCGAACTGAATCGCTGCGTACGGGGCTGAGTAGTGTTTTAAGAATGCCACAGATGACGTTGATGTCAACTCACTACGACCGTTGAATACATTCTTGGTGCAAGCACCAAAGCTCATCAGCAAGACGATTCCCTTTCCCTTGCGTGAACTTTCCTAGAAAATCCTTTCGGCTTGCGCCTGCGATTCTCGGGACCTAGGCTTGGACCTGTCACTGCAAAAACACAGTGATCGGGTTTGGTAGCCCGAGGTCAATCAAGGCGCATAGCGCCACCGAGTCGATTTTCTGTTGGCGTTTTTTATTGCCCACGGTTTTCGTCTATGGCGGCTCTGCGCGGGGCACTTTCGAGTGCGCTGGGTTCCTTGATTCCCGGTCTACCAACCTGCGCATAGCCGCCACCCATATCGTTTGGTAGCGATCAGTGTCGGCTCCATCAATCAAGGAGTTGTCATGAAAACAGTCGTTCCTGATCCGCCCGTACAAAATGCATCTTTTGTAGATGCCGAGGCCGCCGAACGCGCCTTTGCTCACTATGAATTGCCACGTCATCCTGTGCGCAAATCGCCCCGTCCAAATCCCGAAGACACCCTGAACAATCTCGACTCGATCCTGCGCTCAGCGGCCGCGACGGCGTATGAATCCGCCGATCATCTGAGCGGCACACCTCGCCAACTGGCGATGGCCTCGGTGCATCTGATCGAGCTGGCGCAGAGCCAGGTGGATGATTTGCTCGCGCAACGACACTGACGCGCTGAACAGGTCCCTGTGGGATCTTGAGAACGCCACGAAACCTGTGGGAGCGGGGTTGCCAGCGATAGCGGTGGTGAATATGACGTTGCTATCGCTGGCAAAGGGGCTCTTGAGGCCATCAAAAGCTTCGCGGGCAAGCTCCGCTCCCACAATGTCCGAGTCGGACGCAAATTTTGTGGATGCCCCCGGACCTGTGGGAGCGGAGCTTGCCCGCGAAGACGTCAGAACAAGCGCCGCAAAATCAGGTCTTGCGCCACACGCTCGCCAGCCACGGCTGTTGCTCTCGAGGCAGGCCAGCAGGGCGATAGTAGTGCTCCAGTTCGACAAAACCCGCCGCCGTCAGCAACTCCCGCCAGGCCTCCAGATCGTGGTACGAGCCATAACGCTCGCCATTCCAACCCTCCTGGTTTTCACCACGCGGATTGGAACTGAACAGCACGCCCCCGGGTTTCAAGGCACCGTGCAATTGCCCCAGCACTCGTGGCAATTCCTGGCGCGGGATATGGAACAACACGGCGTTGGCGAAGATCCCGTCGAAACGCTCGGACGGCAGATCGAGTTCGAGGAAGTTCTGTTGCAGTACCTCGCAACAGCTGTCCTCGCGGGCCATCTGCGCAAAGCGCTCGGAGCCATCGAGGCCGACCGCGATATGCCCCATGCGGGTGAAGGTCTGCAAATCCCTTCCCGGACCGCAACCGAAATCCAGCACGGTAAACGGCGCCGTGCCCTGGATATGCCGCAACAACGCGTCGATGTTCTGGCTCACATCGTGGTCGCGGGTGCCTTCGCGAAAACCCTCGGCACTGCGGTTGTAATGGCCGAGGGTGGTGGAAGCAATCTGTTCGAGGTCGTTGGGGCCGAGGGTTTTCATCGAGGTCTACGCGAGCTGGGGGCGGATGTTCCGAATATACCACCCAAGCTGTTTCTGCTGTGTCTCTCGGGCCCTTTCGCGGGCAAGCTCCGCTCCCACAGGGTTTGTGGTCGTACCGGATTCTTGTGTCCGATCACAAACCCTGTGGGAGCGGAGCTTGCCCGCGAAGACGTCAGATCATCCACCGCCCAACCCACTACCCTCAGCGCTTGTTCAACACCCGCGCCAACCGATCTCCACCCAACTGAATCACCGCCACCAGGATCACCAGCAGCACGATCACCGTCAGCATCACCTGGCTGTCAAAACGCTGATAACCATACCGATAGGCGATATCCCCCAACCCGCCCGCACCAATCGCACCCGCCATGGCCGAGGAATTGATCATGGTCACCAGGGTAATGGTGAAGCCGCCGACAATCCCCGGCAACGACTCGGGCAACAGCACATGCCAGACGATATGCCAGCGCCGGCAACCCATGGCCTGGGCCGCTTCGATCAAACCATGATCGACCTCCCGCAAACTCACCTCGGCGATCCGCGCAAAGAATGGCGTGGCCGCGATGGTCAGCGGTACCACGGCAGCCCACACGCCATAGGTGGTGCCGACAATCAACCGGGTAAAGGGAATCAACGCCACCATCAGGATCAGGAACGGGATCGAGCGGAACAGGTTCACGAATGCCCCCAGCACCCGGTTCACCACCGGCGCTTCATAGATCCCGCCCTTGTCGCTGGTGACCAGGATCACCGCCAGCGGAATGCCCAGCAACAAGGCGATCAGCGATGACACGCCAACCATCAGGAAGGTGTCGATCACCCCCTGCCACAAACGCTCAAGCCACATAACCCAGCACCTCCACCTGTTGTGCCCAACGCCCGGCCCGTTGACGCAGTTCCTCGGCCCCCAGGGACGAGCCGCTCACCGACAGCAGCAACTGCCCCAGCGCATGCCCCTGGATCCGTTCGACACCGCCCTGCAACAAACGCACGCGCCCGCCGAGGGCACTGAACAGCGCCGCCAGGTCCGGTTCGTCGGCTGCGCTGCCGGTCAATTGCAGACGCAACACCACCGCCGACTCCGATGACTCGGGACGTGCCTGCAAACGCTCTTGCAGCTCCGCCGGCAAAGCGTGTTGCAACGGCGCCAACAAGGTCCGGCTGACCTCGTGCTGCGGATCGCCGAACACTTGCCAGACCGGCCCCTGCTCGACCACCCGCCCATGTTCCAGCACCACCACCCGATCGCAGATCTCGCGGATCACCGCCATCTCGTGGGTGATCAGGACAATGGTCAGGCCCAGGCGCTGATTGATCTCGCGCAGCAAGCCAAGGATCGATTGGGTGGTTTCCGGGTCCAGCGCCGAGGTGGCTTCGTCACACAGCAGGATCGCCGGGTCATGGACCAGCGCCCGGGCAATCCCGACCCGCTGTTTCTGCCCGCCGGACAACTGCGCCGGGTAGGCCTTGTATTTGTCCCGCAGGCCGACCAGGTCCAGCAGCTCGCGAACCTTCTGTTCCCGTTGCAGCTTCGGCACCCCGGCCACCTTCAACGGCAGCTCGACGTTCTGCCAGACCGTCTTCGCTGACATCAGGTTGAAGTGCTGGAAAATCATGCCGATGCGCCGACGCAGTTCCACCAGGCGGTTTTCGTCGAACTCGCCGATATCCACCTGATCGATCAGCACCCGCCCCGAACTGGGTTGTTCCAGGCGATTGATCGTGCGGATCAGCGACGACTTGCCGGCGCCGCTGCGGCCAATGATGCCGAACACCTCGCCGCACTGGATTGCCAGGTCGATGCCTTGCAACGCATGCACCGGGCCTTCGCGGCCTTCGTAGGTCTTGCCCAGGCCGATAAAACGCACGTGGGCACGATTGAGGTCGGGGTGCAGTTCGGTCTGCTCGGCACTGCGCGGCGTTTCTTCACGCGGGCGCTGGAGGTTGACGACACTCATGTCAGCCTTCCCAACCGGCCTGGTACAGCTTGCCGTGGGCTTTATCCAGGGCGGCACGGACCACCGGCGAATGCTGGTAGATATCGACGAACTTGATCAGCCGCGGGTCGGTTTTCTCTTTCGGCTGGATCACGAACTGGATCACGTACTCCTTGTGATCGAGACCGTCGAACAGCAGCGCGGAGCCGGCGTCGAAGGTCTTCGCCAGGCGGATATAGGCCGGGTAGCCCTGGACCAGATCGGCGTCGTCGTAGGCGCGCACCAGTTGCACGGCTTCGACCTGGAGGATCTTGATCTTTTTCGGGTTGCCGATGATGTCGTCTTCGGTGGCCTTGTAGCCGACGCCGGGTTTGAGGGTGATCAGCCCGGCCTTGGCCAGCAGTTGCAGGCCGCGACCGCTGTTGATCGGGTCGTTGGCAATGGCCACGGTGGCGCCTTGTGGCAGCTCGTCGAAGCTTTTGTATTTCTTCGAGTAGAGGCCGACGTTGTTGATGATCCCGGGGGCGAAAGGTACCAGGTCGAAACCGGCAGCAGCCTTGGCGTTTTCCAGGAAGGGAATGTGCTGGAAGTAGTTCACGTCGATATCGCCGGCAGCGAGGCTGACGTTGGGCGCGATCCAGTCGGTGAACTCAACCAGTTCGACTTTCAGGCCTTGTTTGCCGGCTTCTTCGACGGCGGCTTCCAGGGGGATGGCGAAGGCGGCGGTGGTGCCGACCTTGAGCGGGGCGTCGGCGGCATGAGCGATGGCGCTGAAGAGGCCGAGGGCCAGGACCAGTGCTTTGACTGGTTGGGTGAGGCGTGTTGTTTTCATGATGGGTTTCCAGTCATAGGGTTTGGGGTGTCTGGGCGGGCCTCTTCGCGGGCAAGCACCGCTCCCACAGTTTTGAGCGGTACCTGATTCTTGTGTACGACCGCCCCCCTTGTGGGAGCGGAGCTTGCCCGCGAAGACGACAGAACAGACGCTGCAGTATCAAAGGGTGACTCAGGCTCTCAGGACCGGCGATAACCCGCTCCGGCATGCTGC
>Ga0302154_10001562_pt1 | contig 18557 bp, 16 predicted proteins | sample I_Bog_N2_3_FD_193507 | JGI IMG/M metagenome (GOLD analysis project Ga0302154, IMG submission 193507) | Peat permafrost microbial communities from Stordalen Mire near Abisko, Sweden - I_Bog_N2_3 | ecosystem: Environmental > Terrestrial > Soil > Wetlands > Peat | place: Sweden: Abisko, Stordalen... | reverse complement strand
GTTGCCATGAGTACACAGGATGGGCGAACGGCCAAAACCATTACAGATTCAATCAATTTTTATTAATCCAATACAGATCTCGCCAAAGCACGACTGAATCCTGTATTTTTACCCCATCTGTACCGGCCAATGCTTCCCACTTCACCCGAGACCTGCGCCATGACTCTCTACGTCAACCTCGCCGAACTGCTTGGAACCCGCATAGAACAGGGTTTCTATCGTCCCGGAGACCGCCTGCCTTCTGTACGGGCGTTGAGTGTGGAGCACGGTGTCAGCTTGAGCACGGTGCAGCAGGCCTACCGCGTCCTGGAAGACAGCGGGCTGGCCCAGCCGAAACCCAAGTCCGGCTACTTCGTGCCCGTAGGCCGCGAACTGCCTGCGTTGCCGGTCATCGGGCGGCCGGCGCAACGCCCTGTGGATATCTCGCAATGGGAACAGGTGCTGGAACTGATCCGTGCCGTCCCCCGCGAGGACACCGTACAGTTGGGCCGTGGCATGCCGGACATCGACAGCCCGACCCTGAAACCGCTGCTGCGCAGCCTGGCGCAGATCAGCCGGCGCCAGGACATGCCCGGCCTGGCCTACGACAATATCCACGGCAACTTCGGGCTGCGCGAACAGGTGGCCCGCCTGCTGCTCGACTCCGGCTGCCAGCTCGGCCCAAACGACCTGGTGATCACCACCGGTTGCCACGAGGCCCTGTCCACCAGCATCCGCTCCATCTGCGAGCCGGGGGACATCGTCGCGGTGGACTCCCCCAGCTTCCACGGCGCCATGCAGACCCTCAAGGGGCTGGGCATGAAGGCCCTGGAAATCCCCACCGACCCGATCACCGGCATCAGCCTCGACGCCCTCGAACTGGCCCTCGAACAGTGGCCGATCAAGGCCATACAGCTGACCCCCAATTGCAACAACCCGCTGGGCTACATCATGCCGGAGTCGCGCAAACGGGCCCTGCTGACCCTGGCCCAGCGCTTCGACGTGGCGATTATCGAAGACGATGTGTATGGCGAACTGGCCTACACCTATCCCCGTCCGCGCACCATCAAGTCCTTCGATGAAGACGGCCGCGTGCTGCTCTGCAGTTCCTTCTCCAAGACCCTCGCCCCGGGCCTGCGCATCGGCTGGGTCGCGCCCGGTCGCTACCTCGAGCGGGTGCTGCACATGAAGTACATCAGCACCGGCTCCACGGCACCGCAGCCGCAACTGGCCATCGCCGACTTCCTCAGAAACGGCCATTTCGAGCCCCATCTGCGGCGCATGCGCAGCCAATACCAGCGTAACCGCGATCTGATGATCGACTGGATCAGCCGTTATTTTCCCGCCGGCACCCGCGCCAGTCGCCCCCAGGGCAGCTTCATGCTCTGGGTCGAACTGCCCGAGGGTTTCGATGCCTTGCGCCTGAACCGGGCATTGCAGGACCAGGGCGTGCAGATCGCCGTGGGCAGCATCTTTTCCGCCTCGGGCAAATACCGTAATTGCCTGCGCATGAACTACGCTGCCAAGCCGACGCCGCTGATCGAAGAGGCCGTGCGCAAAGTCGGCGCCGCCGCGATCAAATTACTGGCACAAAACGAGAGCAGTATCGATTGACCTTTAGCCGCCGGACAGCGTCCATATGCCCACACCTGCCATGATCCGGGGCGATGACCATTGAAAGCCTGTTTGCTGCTCATTGCCTTGCTCTTGAGCGGATGCGCGACCCGGGATGTTCCACGGCTTCCCAGCCAGGCCCTGGCGGCGAGCGAGTCGAGCTTCGGCCGTTCGATCCAGGCCCAGGCCGCGCCCTGGCAGGGACGTTCGGGCTTTCGCCTGCTGCCCAACGGCAGCGAGGCGTTCAGGGCCCGGGCCGAATTGATCCGCAATACCCAGGTCAGCCTGGACTTGCAGTACTACATCGTCCATGACGGCCTGAGCACCCGCATGCTCGTGGATGAGCTGCTCAAGGCCGCCGATCGCGGCGTACGGGTGCGCATCCTGCTGGACGACACCACCAGCGACGGGCTCGACTCGGTCATCGGCACCCTGGCCGCCCATCCAAATATCCAGATCCGCCTGTTCAACCCGCTGAACCTGGGCCGCAGCACCGGTGCCACCCGCACCCTGGGCCGCTTGTTCAATCTGTCGCAGCAACATCGGCGGATGCACAACAAGTTGTGGCTGGCCGACAACAGCGCGGCCATCGTCGGCGGCCGCAACCTCGGCGACGAATATTTCGGCGCCCAGCCGGACCTGAACTTCACCGACATCGACCTGCTCGGCTTCGGGCCCGTGGCCGAACAACTCGGACACAGTTTCGACCAGTACTGGAACAGCGCCCTGAGCACGCCCATCGGCGATTTCCTCTCAACCCCACCCTCCGCGGCGGAGTTGGCCAAGGCCCGACAACAGCTCAAGGACTCGCTCGGCAGCTATCGCCAGCACAACACCGCCCTGTACCTGAAACTTCGGGCCTACATGAGCGAGCCGCACATGGATATCTGGCGCCATGAGCTGATCTGGGCCTGGAGCGAGGCGCTGTGGGACGCGCCGAGCAAGGTCCTGGCCAGGGGCGAGCCGGACCCGCGCTTGTTGCTGACCACGCAGCTGGCGCCGGAACTGCAGAACGTTCATACCGAACTGATGATGATTTCCGCCTACTTCGTGCCCGGTCAACCGGGGCTGGTCTACCTGGCCGGGCGTGCCGATGCGGGGGTCTCGGTCAGCCTGCTGACCAATTCGCTGGAAGCCACCGACGTACCGGCCGTACACGGCGGTTACGCGCCTTACCGCAAGGCGTTGCTGGAACACGGCGTGAAACTCTTCGAACTGCGCCGCCAGCCAGGGAACCTTGGCGGCAGCGGACCGCACCTGTTTCACAGAGGAGCCTACAGCGGCTCGGACTCCAGCCTGCACAGCAAGGCGATGATTTTCGACCGGGAGAAATCCTTTATCGGCTCGTTCAACCTCGATCCGCGCTCGGTCCTGTGGAATACCGAAGTCGGCGTGCTGGTGGACAGCCCGGAACTGGCGGAACACGTCCGGGCCCTGGCCTTGCGCGGCATGGCCCCGGCCCTGAGCTACCAGCCGCGCCTGGAGCAGGGACAGATTGTCTGGGTCACCGAGGACCACGGCCAGCTCCACGAGCTGCACCACGAGCCGGGCAACTGGTGGCGCCGGTTCAACGCCTGGTTCGCCAACCATATAGGGCTGGAGCGCATGCTCTGAAGGTTCACAAGGCCTGAACCCATGGGAGCAAGCTTGCTCGCGATCAGCCGGCAGGCTGCTCCTACATGGACGTGGCCGACTGTGCCGTGCCGAAGGCGCCCTGACGCAGCACCAGCACCAGCAAGCCCAAGGCTCCCGCAGCCATGAACAACGGCAAGGCATGCCCGCTGATCCACTGGCTGCCCGCCCCGGCCACCAACGGCCCGATCAGACAGCCGATGCCCCACAGCTGCGCCACATGGGCGTTGGCCCGCACCAGCGCGTTGTCGCGATAACGCTCGCCGATCAGGATCAACGACAAGGTGAACAGCCCGCCCGCGCTGGCCCCGAACAGCACCCACAACGGCCAGATCAGCAAGGTGTCGAGCAACAGCGGCACCGCCAGGCTCGACAGCATCAGGGCCAGGGCGCAACCGGTGAACAGCGCGCGCCGGGACAAACGGTCGGCCAAGGCGCCAATCGGCAACTGCAACAAGGCATCGCCCACCACCACGGTGCTGACCATCGCCAGGGCAATATCCGCCGTGAAGCCCTGGCGCAGGCAGTAGACCGGCAGCAACGTCAGAATCATCGCCTCGAAGGCGGCAAACAGCGAAATGGCCCAGGCAATGGCCGGCAACCCCCGACAGAAGCCCAGCAAGTCCGCCAGGGTGACGCGATTGGACTCCGTCGTTGGCGCGCCACTGCGCCCCAGCAACAGGAACGGCGCGGCCACCAGCAAGCCCACGCCGACCCAGAAACCGTAGTCGCCCTCGGTGCCCACGGCGGCCAGCAGCAGCGGACCGGACAGTTGGCTCAGCGCATAGGTGCTGCCATACAGCGCCACCAGGCGTCCGCGCCATTGCTCGACCACCAGTTGGTTGATCCAGCTCTCGCCGAGGATGAAGACGATGGTCAGGATCACCCCGATCATCAGGCGCAGCACCAGCCACACCGGGTAGCTGGGCAGCAGCGCCAGCAAACCGATGGACAAGGCCCCGGCCCACAGGCAGAGGGCCATAAGCCGGGCAGTGCCGAAGCGCGCCGCCAGATGGCTGGAGATACTGGCCCCCAGCAATACGCCGATGGCCGGCATCGCTGCCATTACGCCAATGGCGAAGGTGCCATAACCCCAGCTTTCCAACCGCAGGGACACCAACGGCATGCTCACGCCCAGTGCCAGCCCGACACTGAGTACCGAAGCCAGCACGGCGAAATAAGTCGCCCAACGCATGTTCCACGCTCCTGTGGATAGTTTTTGTTCAAGACGACACAGCCGGACTTCCTTGCGGAGAGTCCGGCTGTGCCAGGGGCGTTGCCCGATCATGCAGACAAGATCCTGATTAAACCCCGACCTGTAGGAGCCGGCTTGCTGGCGATGGCGTCCGCAAGAACCATGCAAGGTTCGAGGGCCTCATCGCCAGCAAGCCGGCTCCTACAGGTTTTGTTGCGTCCTGATGATTACAGCTTGATCCAGGTCGCCTTCAGCTCGGTGTACTTGTCGAACGCATGCAGTGACTTGTCGCGGCCGTTGCCCGACTGCTTGAACCCACCGAACGGTGCGGTCATGTCGCCGCCATCGTACTGGTTCACCCACACGCTGCCGGCCCGCAGGGCCTTGGCGGTCAGGTGCGCCTTGGAGATGTTCGCGGTCCAGACCGCCGCCGCCAGGCCATACGGCGTGTCGTTGGCAATGCTGATCGCCTCTTCCACACTGTCGAAAGCAATCACCGACAGTACCGGGCCGAAGATTTCTTCCTGGGCGATCTTCATCGCGTTGCTCACGCCATCAAAGATGGTCGGCTCGACGTAGGTGCCACCGGTTTCCTGCAAGGTCCGCTTGCCACCGGCCACCAGCTTGGCGCCATCGGCATGGCCCGATTCGATGTACGACAGCACGGTATTCATCTGCTGGGTATCCACCAGGGCACCGACATTGGTGTCCGGGTCCAGCGGATTGCCCGGCTTCCAGGCCTTCAGCGCTTCGATCACCAGCGGCAGGAAGCGGTCCTTGATCGAACGCTCCACCAGCAGGCGCGAACCGGCGGTGCAGACTTCGCCCTGGTTGAAGGCGATGGCGCTGGCCGCGGATTCGGCGGCGGCCTGCAGGTCCGGAGCATCGGCAAAGACGATGTTCGGGCTCTTGCCGCCGGCTTCGAGCCAGACACGCTTCATGTTCGACTCACCGGAGTAGATCAGCAGTTGCTTGGCGATCTTGGTCGAACCGGTGAACACCAGGGTGTCGACATCCTGGTGCAGGGCCAGGGCCTTGCCGACGGTGTGACCGTAACCCGGCAACACGTTCAGCACGCCCGCCGGAATACCGGCTTCAACCGCCAGGGCGGCAATGCGGATCGCGGTCAGCGGGGATTTTTCCGAAGGCTTGAGAATCACCGAGTTACCGGTGGACAACGCCGGCCCGAGCTTCCAGCAAGCCATCATCAACGGGAAGTTCCACGGCACGATGGCCGCGACCACGCCCACCGGCTCGCGGGTCACCAGACCCAGTTGATCGTGGGGAGTGGCGGCCACTTCGTCATAGATCTTGTCGATGGCCTCGCCGCTCCAGCTCAGGGCCTGGGCCGCGCCGGGCACGTCGATGTGCAGGGAATCGCTGATCGGCTTGCCCATGTCGAGGGTTTCCAGCAGGGCCAGCTCCTCGGCATTGACCTTCAGCAGCGCGGCGAAACGAATCATCGCCGATTTGCGCTTGGCCGGGGCCAGGCGCGACCAGACACCGGAATTGAAGGTCGCGCGGGCACTCTCGACGGCGCGCTGGGCATCGGCCGCATCGCAGCTGGCGACGCTGGTCAGCAGGCGGCCATCGACCGGGCTGATGCACTCGAACGTCTCATTCGAGACCGCGGCGGTGTATTCACCATTGATGTAGGCGCGGCCTTCAATCTTCAGCTCACGGGCACGTTGTTCCCAGTCAGCACGAGTCAGGGTGGTCATTCGAGTGTCCTCCTCTTATTGAAATACTGGAGCCATGCGCTCTTGCGCCAGCACCGTTCGGAATTCTGCCCAACGGGCCCCGATCTGGGCCCATGGCACCCACCACCCTAAACCAGCGGCACCTGAAGTTTCAATATATTTGACAAAGACTCGTCAAACGCCGTTGCCATGTTCGTTTTAATAAACATAGACTCGGTGCTTGCGACCCCAGGCCCGTCACCGCAGAGGAAGAGCACCATGAGCATCCAGGACATCGTCGATTTCAGCGAAGCCACTCCCGTACCGGAACGCTTTCGGCCGGCAGCGGAGAAAGTGTTCAAGGGCGATCCCGAGCAAACGATCTACAACCACTATGGCAGCCCTTGCGGGCAGATGAATGCCGGCGTCTGGGAAGGCGCGGTGGGCCAGTGGACGGTGAACTACACCGAGCATGAATACTGCGAAATCGTCCAGGGCGTCTCGGTGCTGCGCGACGCAGACGGCAACGCCAAAACCTTGCGCGCCGGCGATCGCTTCGTGATCCCGGCGGGCTTCAAGGGCACCTGGGAAGTGCTGGAGCACTGCCGCAAAATCTATGTGGTCTTCGAACAGAAAGCCTGATCAGACCTGGACACACCAGGACCGTGGGTCCTGGCTGGACTTGAGCGGATAGGGAATGTCCAGTTGGAGGTCATCGCGCTCGAAACGCAGGCGCCCCTCGGCCGTTTCCTCGAACTCGGCCTCGCTCAGGGCCAGGATCCAGTAGAAATCCTTCCGGCCACAGTCCTCTTTGACATGGGAGGCCACCGTCGCCGTCCGCAGGTCGATACGACCGTCGCTCAAGGCGAACCGGGCATCGACTCCGGTTTCAATTTTCTCGGACAGCGCGGCGATACGGTAGGTATTGCCGAGACCGAAACTCCCCTGCATGGCTCCCTGCGGCACCAGCAGGCGTTGGCCCGCCGGGTCGTTGAAGCGCCGCAGAAAGGGCTCGAAGGCTTGCGCCGCCTCGCGATTGGTCTCGGCAATCGCTTCTCGCAGACGTCGCCCCAGGGACTCGTCAGGCGGGTTTTCGAGGGGCACCACCGAACCCAGGAGAATCGACACGGGCATTTCTCCCCGGGCAACGCGAGGCAGCCAGTTCACACCCCGGCGATCGAGCAGATGCCCTGCCAGGGCACCCAGTGCATAACTTTCATGATCGGCCGCCAGATACTCGGTCCGGCTCGACAGGCTGAGCTTCTCGAGCATCAGCCGTTGCCATTCGACAGTGCCCGGCCCCAGCCCGAGCGCCAGCAGTTGGGCAACCCACTCCACATAGCGGGCACTGCCTTCGGAGCGGTCGGTATTGCGAATGTCCGTCGACTCATCGGCATGCTCGTCCAACCAGCGGCGATACCAGTAGCCGGCCCGCGCGACCCCATCGGTCTCACCCCGGGCTGCCGCCAGCAAGTGACGAATCATCAGGTTGCGATACAGCCGCGGCTCGGCAACGGCGGGATAACGGATGCTGCGCTCGGCATCCGGATGATGCGCCCAGGCTGCTTCGGCGTAGAAATGAAAGGCCTCGTGGGTCGCCAGGCTGAACAGCTCGGGGACCGCCTGCGGGTCCTTCAGCCGCAGCAGCTCATCCTCGGGCAACGCTTCGCCCATCCCGACAAAGACGGCCGGGCGACCTTGCCAGCGGAGCTTGTCGAACGACTTGTATCCATACGACAGCCCCAGCGCCCTGACGGCCGCCATGTCGATCTCATGCCCGCCGTGAGCGTTCATCAACCAGGCCCGCCGCCCGTTGCTGGTCAGCAGCTGAACATCCGCGAAGACCCGGGTGACCTCGTTGAACTCAGCCAGCGCAGGCCAGGCGGCCCGGGTCGCCTCGGTCATCCTGCGCACATAGGCGTCCGTGCCGGCCTGTTCATTCGGCGGCTCCGCCGAAACCGCAATACTGCCCGCCGCCAGGACCACCAGCAGCAGAATTCCAAACATCCTCGCAATCATCATGAGCGTTCTCCACATCCGCATCCTTTCGGTGTTCACCCAGTCTAGGAAAGGCGCAACGGGAAAAATGTAGGAATCAGACACGCAAACGGCAGGAGCGGGCCGAAAAAAGGCGAAAAAAAACCCCGAACGAGTCGGGGTTTTTCTCGAAAAACAAAATCAATTACTTGATTTTGCCTTCCTTGTAGATCACGTGCTTACGAACAACCGGATCATATTTCTTGATCTCGATTTTGTCCGGAGTAGTGCGCTTGTTCTTGTCAGTCGTGTAGAAATGACCAGTACCGGCGCTCGAGATCAAACGAATCAATTCACGCATGATTTAGCTCCTTATACCTTGCCATCGCGACGGATTTCGGCCAGCACGACATCAATGCCGCGCTTGTCGATGATACGCATGCCCTTGGCGGATACGCGCAGACGCACAAAACGCTTCTCGGACTCGACCCAGAAGCGGTGATGCTGCAGGTTCGGCAGGAAACGACGACGGGTTTTGTTGTTTGCGTGGGAAATGTTATTCCCAGTCACCGGACCCTTACCGGTAACTTGACAGACTCTAGACATGCCTCAGCCCTCTAAAACCACATGCCCAACCCGGCATGGGTTGGCCGCTTAATCTCTCAGTCATTTGGCGCCAGGCGCCGCGTTTCTTTAAGGGTCTTACCGGCTACACCTACAAGCGAAGGAACCGGGCCCCTAGAAAAGAGCGCTGCTTTATACCAGAAAGACTCAGGTGCAACAACATCAAGTGCGATTAAAACCTCGACGGCGCACCGCCAATGAGCGGCCAGGACGCCAGCAACGTGGGCTGGCGCCCCGAAAGGCCGCTCGTCGCACAATACCGGTCAGCGGCGCAAAAGGCCCGCCAAACCGTGCGGTGAAAATATCGAGGGAAGCAGGCAAACTGAAAAACCCGGTAAAAACGGGATAGTCAATTACCGTCCATACCTCTAGGGTAGGACTTTTCCAGACTGCACTCGCAGATGGGACAACGACCTGCAAAGGATACTGAATATGCGTCTCGCTGCCCTACCGCTATTGCTCGTCCCCTTCCTCGCGGTGCCGGCCTTCGCCGCCAGCACCCTGAGCGTCTGCACCGAAGCCAGCCCCGATGGGTTCGACGTGGTGCAGTATAACTCGCTGAGCACCACCAATGCCTCGGCCGACGTGCTGATGAACCGCCTGGTGGACTTCGATGCCGACAGCGGCAAGCTGGTGCCCAGCCTCGCTGACAGCTGGACCGTGTCCGACGACGGCCTGGTCTACGAGTTCAAGCTGCATCCGGGGGTGAAATTCCATCACACCGACTACTTCAAGCCGACCCGCGACCTGAGCGCCGCCGACGTGCGCTTCAGCTTCGAACGCATGCTCGACCCGGCCAACCCGTGGCACCAGATCGCCCAGAGCGGTTTCCCCCACGCCCAGTCGCTGCAACTGCCAAGCCTGATCAAACGGATCGAGGCGGTTGATCCGCTGACCGTGCGTTTCACCCTCGATCACCCCGACTCGACCTTCCTCGCCGCCTTGAGCATGGGCTTCGCCTCGATCTATCCGGCGGAATACGCCGACAAGCTGATGGCCGCGGGCACCCCGGAAAAACTCAACAGCCAACCGATCGGCACCGGCCCGTTCGTGTTCGGCCGGTTCCAGAAGGACGCCTCGATCCGCTACAGCGCCAACCCGGACTACTTCGCCGGCAAGCCGGCGGTCGACAGCCTGATCTTCGCCATTACCCCGGATGCCAACGTCCGCCTGCAAAAGCTGCGGCGCAATGAATGCCAGATCGCGCTCTCGCCCAAGCCCCTGGATGTTGCGGCCGCCAGTAAAGAGCCGACGCTCAAGGTGGAAAAAACCGCGGCCTTCATGACCGCTTTCATCGCGATCAACAGCCAGCACCCACCCCTGGACAAGCCGGAAGTGCGCCAGGCGATCAACCTCGCCGTCGACAAGACCAGCTACCTCAAGGCCGTGTTCGAAGAAACCGCCGAGGCCGCCAACGGTCCGTACCCGCCCAACACCTGGAGTTACGCCAAGGACCTGCCCGGCTACGCCCATGACCCGGAAAAAGCCAAGGCCCTGCTGGCCAAGGTCGGGCTCAAGGACGGTTTCCAGACCACCATCTGGACACGCCCGTCGGGCAGCCTGCTCAACCCCAACCCGAGCCTCGGAGCGCAGTTGCTGCAAGCCGACCTCGCCGAAGTCGGCATCCAGGCGCAGATCCGCGTGATCGAATGGGGCGAGCTGATCCGCCGGGCCAAGGCCGGTGAGCATGACCTGCTGTTCATGGGCTGGGCCGGCGACAACGGCGACCCGGACAACTTCCTGACCCCGCAATTCTCCTGTGCGGCGGTGAAATCGGGCACCAATTTCGCCCGTTACTGCGACGCGGGGCTGGACAAGCTGATCAGTGCCGGCAAGACCACCAGCGAACAAGGGGTGCGCAGCAAGCTGTACGAGCAGGCCCAGGCGCAGATCCAGCAACAGGCGCTGTGGGTGCCGCTGGCGCATCCGACGGCCTTCGCCTTGCTGCGCAAGAACGTCCATGGCTATGAAGTGAGTCCGTTCGGGCGGCAGGATTTTTCCAAGGTCAGCCTCAAGCCCTGAAATCGGCACACCCTGTGTAGGAGCCGGCTTGCCGACGATGAGGCCCTCGATCCTTGCGGCACCCTTACGGACGCCATCGCCGGCAAGCCGGCTCCTACAGGGGATCATCCCCGGCCCCCCCCCTACATCCAGCCACGCTCCATCATCGACAAGGGTTCGCCCTCGCCGACGATAAAGTGATCGAGCACCCGCACATCCACATACTCCAGCGCCGTTTTCAGCCGTTTGGTCAGCACATGATCGGCCTGGCTGGGCTCGGCGACCCCCGAAGGGTGGTTGTGACACAGGATCAACGCCGCCGCGTTGTGCGCCAGCGCCCGCTTGACCACCTGCCGTGGATAGACGCTGGTGTTGTCGATGGAGCCGTGAAACAGCGGCTCGAACGCCAGCACCCGATGCTTGCTGTCGAGAAACAGGCAGGCGAACACCTCATGGGGCTCATGGCGCAGCATCGCCTTGAGGTAATCGCGCACCGCTCGCGGGCTTTCCAGCACCGAGTCGCGACGCAGGCGCTCGGCCAGATGCCGACGGGCCATCTCCAGCACCGCCTGCAATTGCGCGAACTTCGCCGGCCCCAGCCCCAACTGGCGACCAAACGCCTGCTGGTCGGACTCCAGCAGATTGCGCAGGCTGCCGAACCGGCTCAACAGGTGCCGAGCCAGGTCCACCGCGCTCTTGCCGGACACCCCGGTACGCAGAAAGATCGCCAGCAACTCGGCGTCCGACAGACTCGCCGCGCCCTGCTCCAGCAACTTCTCCCGCGGCCGCTCCGCCGCCGGCCAATCACGAATACTCATTCCACCTCCCTGTCCTTGTGGCGCCGCTGTTCCCTGGCGGTCGCTGTGTTATCTTAGCCCATCATTTTTACCCCTGATCCGGCCTGGGGAGGCGTCGTCAGGGGGTAGCCATCACCGGACTAAAAGGCAGGTCTATGCAGCGGCTGTATCGGAAACGCATCGTTCTCGGCGTCGGCGGCGGCATTGCTGCCTACAAGAGCGCCGAGCTGGTTCGCCGACTCCTCGACCAGGGCGCCGAAGTGCGCGTGGTCATGACCCGTGGCGGCAGCGAGTTCATCACCCCCCTGACCATGCAGGCGCTGTCCGGGCACCCGGTGCACCTGGACCTGCTCGACCCGGCCGCCGAAGCCGCCATGGGCCATATCGAGCTGGCGAAATGGGCCGACCTGGTGCTCATCGCCCCGGCCACCGCCGACCTGATCGCCCGTCTGGCCCAGGGCATCGCCAACGACCTGCTGACCACCCTGGTGCTCGCCACCGACGCCACCGTGGCCATCGCCCCGGCGATGAACCAGGCCATGTGGCGCGACCCGGCCACCCAGGCCAACACCCAATTGCTGCAAAGCCGCGGCCTCAAAGTCTTCGGCCCGGCCTCTGGCAGCCAGGCCTGCGGCGACGTCGGCCTGGGACGCATGCTCGAAGCCACGGACCTGGCGCAGTGCGCCGCCGACTGCTTCCAGCACCTGGCCATGACCGGCAAACACGTGCTGATCACTGCCGGCCCGACCCAGGAAAACATCGACCCGGTGCGCTATATCACCAACCACAGCTCCGGAAAAATGGGCTTCGCCCTGGCCGAAGCCGCGGTGGAAGCCGGTGCGCGGGTGACCCTGATCACCGGCCCCGTGCACCTGCCGACCCCGGACCGGGTGACCCGCATCGACGTGGTCAGCGCCCGCGACATGCTCGCCGCCTGCGAAGCCGCCATGCCCTGCGACCTGTTTATCGCCTCGGCGGCGGTCGCGGACTACCGCCCGGAAGTCGTTGCCCCGCAAAAACTCAAGAAAGACCCTACGAATGGCGACGGCCTGCTGCTGCAGATGGTGCGTAACCCGGACATCCTGGCCACTATCGCCAGCCGTGCCGACCGTCCGTTCAGCGTCGGTTTCGCCGCCGAAACCGAACACCTGCTCGACTACGCCGCGCGCAAGCTCAAGGACAAGAACCTCGACCTGATCGTCGCCAATGACGTGGCCAACCCCAGCATTGGCTTCAACAGCGAGGAAAACGCCTGCAGCGTGATCGACCGCGAGCTCCACGCGACGCTGTTTGCCCAGACCAGCAAGGGCAAGATTGCCCGCCAGCTGGTTTCCTTTATCGCCGAACGACTGAACCAGGTTTAATTTTCATGCACGCTTTGCAAGCCAAGATCCTCGACCCACGCATCGGCGGCGAATTCCCGCTGCCACAGTACGCCACGCCCGGCTCCGCCGGCCTCGACCTGCGCGCCATGCTGCAGCAGGACACCGTACTGGAACCGGGCCAGACCTTGCTGATCCCCACCGGCCTGTCGGTGTACATCGGCGATCCGGGCCTTGCCGCCCTGATCCTGCCGCGCTCCGGCCTGGGCCACAAACACGGCATCGTGCTGGGCAACCTGGTGGGCCTGATCGACTCCGACTACCAGGGCGAACTGATGGTGTCCTGCTGGAACCGTGGCCAGACCGCCTTCAACATCGTCGTCGGCGAGCGGATTGCCCAGCTGGTGCTGGTGCCGGTGGTCCAGGCACACTTCGAACTGGTTGAAACCTTTGACGAAAGCCAACGCGGTGCCGGTGGCTTCGGGCATTCGGGCAGCCATTGACCTAAGCTGATCCAGGCCCGGTCCGAACGGTGCGCGTTGATTTTCAGGATGACCCTCTCGGAGGCAGTATTTGAAAGGCTTCAAGCGCAACGCAAAGACCGCCGGCGGTCATGAAAGCAACGACCATCCACCTCCTGGCGACGCCACCAACCCTCTGCTACCAGGGCTGCAGCTTGCCCTCGGTGGGTTGGCCCTGGCCGCCGCGCTCCTGTGGTTTGGCGTGGTTGGCCCCTGGAACCAGACGCTGCGCGGCAGCCTGGCGCAAGCCCCCGGCGCCGTGGCGGCCGCAGGCCTGAGCCAGGCGACCCACGACCTGATCGCCCAGACCGAGGCGGCGGCCCTTGACCCTTCGCTGCTCAAGGCCCTGCAAAGCCAGAACGCCGACCAGGTCAAGGCTGCGGAAGCCGGCCTGCGCTTCGCCAACGGCCTGGTGGACGCGCAGCTCTACCTGCCCGGCCAGGCCCAACCGAGCAATGACCGCGCCGCGCCGCTGAATTTCTCGGCTCTGGACCTGATCACCCGCACCGAACGCGGCACCCACCCGGCGCCGGAAGCCTACAAGATCGGCCAACGCTGGCTGGTCTATAGCGCGGCCTCGCTCAAGGCCCCCGCCGATGCCCAGAGTGGCGGCACCCTGCTGCTGGTCTTCGACCTGCAGCGACTGCTCCAGCCCTTCACCACCTGGCACCCGGAAACCGGCGAGCTGCGCCTGACGCAAAGTGTCCTCGGCAGCCCGGAACAAGTGCTGGACCAGCGCGGAACGGCGGCAGCGGACGAAAGCTATCCCTTTGGCACCGGCAACCCCAACTGGGTCCTGAAGTTCAGCCCGGGCCCTTCGCTCAAGCTGTCCTACCCCCTGAGCGCCTACGCCTTGACGGTACTCGCCGCCTTGTTCGCCCTGGGCGGTGCCCTGCTGGGCATCTACCTGCCGCACAAACGCCTGCAGAACCGTCTCGACGGCGATGCCCGACAGCTGGAGCAACTGTTTCGCGAACTCTCCGGCGGCAAAGCCGTCAAAGCCTTCAGCTTGAGCCTGCCGGCCCTCAATGGGCTGGCTCAGGAACTGGCGCGCTTTTCCTTGCGCAACGGTCATCCCGAGCCTGCCGGCATTGATCCAGGCACTGCGATCCGCAGCGCCCCAGCGCCGATCCAGCCCACGACGCCAAGTATCGTCTGGGCCGATCCGCTGTTCCAAGATACCGACATTCTCGATATCGATATTCTCGACGAACACCAGGATTTCCTGGGAACGGAGCCCCCAACGATGAACAGCATCCCGACCTTCCCTGACAGCATTTTCCGCGCCTACGACATCCGTGGCACGGTCCCGGAGACCCTGAACGGCGAAACCGCCTACTGGATCGGCCGCGCCATCGGCGCGCAGAGCCTGGCCCAGGGCGAACCCAACGTTTCGGTCGGTCGTGACGGTCGCCTGTCCGGGCCGGAGCTGGTCCAGCAGTTGATCCAGGGCCTGCACGACAGCGGTTGCCACGTCAGCGATGTCGGCCTGGTGCCGACCCCGGCGCTGTACTACGCCGCCAACGTGCTGGCCGGCAAGTCCGGGGTGATGCTCACCGGCAGCCACAACCCGTCGAACTACAACGGCTTCAAGATCGTCATCGCCGGCGACACCCTGGCCAACGAACAGATCCAGGCCCTGCACACCCGCCTCAAGACCAACGACCTGAGCAGCGGCAAGGGCAGTGTCGAGAAAGTCGACATCCTCACCCCATACTTCGAGCAGATCCGCAACGACATCGTCCTGGCGCGGAAACTCAAGGTCGTGGTCGACTGCGGCAACGGCGCCGCCGGGGTCATCGCGCCCAAGCTGATCGAGGCCCTGGGCTGTGAAGTGATCTCGTTGTTCGAAGAGGTCGACGGCCACTTCCCCAACCACCACCCGGATCCGGGCAAGCCCGAGAACCTGGTGGACCTGATCGCCAAGGTCAAGGAAAGCCATGCCGACCTGGGCCTGGCCTTCGACGGCGACGGCGACCGCGTCGGTGTGGTGACCAACACCGGCAGCATCGTCTTCCCCGACCGCCTGCTGATGCTCTTCGCCAAGGACGTGGTGGCGCGCAACCCGGGCGCGGACATCATTTTCGACGTCAAGTGCACCCGCCGCCTGACCCCCTTGATCCGCGAATACGGCGGTCGTCCGGTGATGTGGAAAACCGGCCACTCGCTGATCAAGAAAAAGATGAAGGAAAGCGGTGCCCTGCTCGCCGGCGAAATGAGCGGCCATATATTCTTCAAGGAACGCTGGTTCGGTTTCGACGACGGCATCTACAGCGCCGCGCGCCTGCTGGAGATCCTCAGCCAGGAGAAATCCAGCGCCGAAGAGCTGTTCGCGACCTTCCCGAACGATATTTCCACGCCGGAAATCAATATCAATGTGACCGACGTGAGCAAATTCAGCATCATTGATGCACTGCAACGCGACGCCGACTGGGGCGACGCCAACCTGACCACCATCGACGGTGTGCGGGTCGACTATCCCCAGGGCTGGGGCCTGGTCCGCGCCTCCAACACCACGCCGGTGCTGGTGCTGCGCTTCGAAGCCGACAGCGACGCCGAATTGCAGCGCATCAAGGACGTGTTCCACGCCCAATTGAAACGTGTTGCGCCTGATCTCCCACTACCGTTCTGACCTTTGGACGGTGTAAAAGCGTAGTCTTTGCACCGTCCGACCACTTGTTCCACCGGAGCCCTGAATGACCCTCGAACGCGATGCCGCTGCCAATACCGCCAAGGTTCTTTCCGAAGCGTTGCCTTACATCCGCCGATACGTCGGCAAGACGCTGGTGATCAAGTACGGCGGCAACGCCATGGAAAGCGAAGAGCTGAAAACCGGTTTTGCCCGCGACATCGTGTTGATGAAAGCGGTGGGGATCAACCCGGTGGTGGTCCACGGTGGTGGCCCGCAGATCGGTGACCTGCTCAAGCGCCTGTCCATCGAGAGCCACTTTATCGACGGCATGCGCGTGACCGACGCCCAGACCATGGACGTGGTGGAGATGGTCCTCGGCGGGCAAGTGAACAAGAGCATCGTCAACCTGATCAACCGTCACGGCGGCAGCGCCATCGGCCTGACCGGCAAGGACGCCGAGCTGATCCGCGCGAAAAAGCTCACCGTGACCCGCCAGACCCCGGAAATGACCCAGCCGGAAATCATCGACATCGGCCAGGTCGGCGAAGTGGTCGGGATCAACACCGATCTGCTGAACCTGCTGGTCAAGGGTGACTTCATCCCGGTGATCGCGCCGATTGGCGTGGGTGCCAATGGCGAGTCCTACAACATCAACGCAGACCTGGTGGCGGGCAAGATCGCCGAGGCCCTGAAGGCCGAGAAGCTGATGCTGCTGACCAATATCGCCGGCCTGATGGACAAGGAAGGCAAGGTCCTGACCGGCCTGAGCACCGTCCAGGTCGACGAGCTGATCGCCGACGGCACCATCTATGGCGGCATGCTGCCGAAGATTCGTTGTGCACTGGAAGCGGTACAGGGCGGCGTCGGCAGTTCGCTGATCATCGACGGCCGGGTGCCGAATGCGGTGCTGCTGGAGATCTTCACCGATACCGGCATGGGCACCCTGATCAGCAACCGCAAGCGTCACTGATCACAGAAATACGGCTTCAAAAACGCAACAACCCCCTGTAGGAGCTGGCTTGCCAGCGATGAGGCCCTTGAGTCTTGCAGAGATCTTGCGGGCCTCTTCGCTGGCAAGCCAGGCTCCTACAAGGATCGCGTCGGCCGTAGCTACGCGTCGAGGGTCAAGGCAGTATTTACAGGCTCGTGCCGACCACGCCTCAGCGCGTCAACTGCTCCACCCGCGCCCGATCCACCGCGAAATCCTGTTGCACCTGGACTCGCGCCGCCTGGTCCCGGGCAATATCAGCCCTCAGTCGCGCCTGTTCATCCCGTATCCCTGCAAGTTGCCCGAGCAACTGCGGCGACACCTCGTGCCCCGCCCGCTCCTGCTCCGCCGCCTGACTTTGCAGACTGGCCTGCTGCGCCAGCAAGGCCTGCAGATTGGTCTGGATGCTCGCGATCATCGCGTCCAGCTCGGCAAGCTTTCGAGCCTGGGCCTTGTCTACCTCACCGACACTGGAATAACGCTGCAACAGCTGCGCATTGGCATCGGCCTGGGCTTTCTGCGCCTGCAGACGCGCCAGCTCCTCGGCCGTCGGCGCCGGTGCAATCGTCTGCACCACCCGCCCCCGCGAGTTCAGCACCTGATAACCCTTGCCCGCGTACTCCGGGGGCACCTGGCGGTCGAGCACCGTGACGCCCCGGCTGTCGACATAGCGATACAACAGCACGCCGGATGCGTCCTCGGCCTGGGCGGCAAAGGACACACAGAGCATCAGGGGCAACCACCGATACCCACGGCGCAAGGGACGTCAGATCCCGTATTGCGCGCGATAAGCCTCAACCGCAGGCAAATGCTGCTTGAGTTGCTCATCGTCGGCGAGAAACTCCAGGACCTGGGTCAGGGAGACAATGCTGACCACCGGGATCGCGAAGTCACGCTCGACTTCCTGGATCGCCGACAGCTCGCCATTGCCGCGTTCCTGGCGGTTGAGTGCAATCAGCACGCCGGCAGGCTTGGCGCCCTGGGCCTGGATGATCTGCATCACTTCGCGGATCGCGGTGCCGGCGGTGATCACGTCGTCGATGATCAGCACATCGCCGGCCAATGGCGCGCCGACCAGGCTGCCGCCTTCGCCGTGGGCCTTGGCTTCCTTGCGGTTGAAACACCAGGGCAGATCACGCCCATGATGCTCGGCCAGGGCCACGGCGGTGGCTGCCGCCAAGGGGATACCCTTGTAGGCCGGGCCGAACAGCACGTCGAACGGAATGCCGCTCTCGACGATCGCCGACGCATAGAAACGCCCCAGCTGGGCCAGGGCCGAACCGCTGTTGAACAGACCGGCATTGAAGAAGTAAGGACTGGTACGTCCCGACTTCAGGGTGAACTCACCGAAGCGCAAAACCCCGCGATCGATGGCAAAACGAATGAAGTCGCGTTGATACGCCTGCATGAAAAAAGCCCCAAATACCACGGATTTAGCTAATTAGGTAGACCTTGGGGTATCATACACGCACGTGATTTTTGGGGCCATTTATGCGGATCATCAGTGTGAACGTCAATGGTATTCAAGCCGCAGTCGAGCGTGGTTTGCTCAGTTGGCTGCAAGCTCAGAATGCCGACGTCATCTGCCTGCAGGAC
>Ga0302154_10001557_pt1 | contig 18586 bp, 13 predicted proteins | sample I_Bog_N2_3_FD_193507 | JGI IMG/M metagenome (GOLD analysis project Ga0302154, IMG submission 193507) | Peat permafrost microbial communities from Stordalen Mire near Abisko, Sweden - I_Bog_N2_3 | ecosystem: Environmental > Terrestrial > Soil > Wetlands > Peat | place: Sweden: Abisko, Stordalen... | reverse complement strand
CGCCGGCCTCGGCCCCCTGCGCTATGATGGCGTCGACGCCTCGCTCCTCAAGCCAGATCGCCTCGCGCACGATGGTCGCCGATGCGATCACGACTGAGCCCACCGCCTTGACCCGCGCCAGCAAGGCCTGAGCCGGCAGGCCGAAATGGAAGCTGACCACTTCGGGCTTCAGTTCCTCGACCAGTTCGCACATCGCGGCATCAAACGGCGCCCGGTTGGCCAACGGCAGCTCGGCATCCGGATCGAGACCAAGCTCCCGGTAATATGGCGCGAGACGCTGTCGCCAGATCCGTTCGGCCGCAGGATCCGGCTCGACCGCGCTGTGACAGAAGAAATTGACGTTGACGGGTGTTGCGATCCGCTGCCGAACGATATTGATCTGCGCGCGGACTTTTTCCGCCGACAGCATCGCGCAGGGCAGCGACGGCAACGCGCCGCCCAAGGCCGCACCGATCATGATGTCGGCGTCCTGCACGCCGGCCATCGGCGCCTGCACGATCGGAAACTCGGTCTTAAAAAGCTTGAGAAGGCGTTGATCGGGCCACATGGTCGGCTCCCGGGGAGAAATTCGGATTGAGGGCGGCCACGAGTGCCGCCCCTACGCGGTCGGTAGTCGTAGGGTGGGCACGGCGCAAAGGGCGCCTTTGCCCACCCTTGTAATAGCCGCCTGATTTATAGCACCCGATCATGACCCCACGCTATGCGCGGTCTGCCGTCTGCCGTTCCAGCGCCGCAGCGCGATCACCGCCCACACCGCCTCGACCAGCCCGAACGGCCAGGCGCCCTGCAGAAATCCGTAACTCGAACCGAGCGCGCAGGCAATCGCGAAGGCCAAAACGAACCAATGGCTGCGGTCCTCCAGCGTATAGCACAGCAGCATCATCGATACCGCGACCAGACCGTACAGGGTCAACCCATCCATCGAACCACCTTTCGCGCGAAACACATAGCGTGGTAAGCGAACCTCATGCCAGCCCCCATTCTTCCGCTGATCGAAGCCGCCGCGCTATGGCCGCCGCGTGGCGCGCTGATCGGCCTTGATCTCGGCACCAAGACCATCGGGGTCGCGGCCTCCGATCCCGATCGAAGGCTCGCGACCGGCGTCGAGACGGTCCAGCGCAAGGCCTTCAAGGCCGACGCGGCGCGGCTGCTTTCGATCGCCTTCGAGCGCCACGCGAGCGGCTTCGTGCTCGGCCTGCCGATCAACATGGATGGCAGCGAGGGACCGCGGGCGCAATCCACCCGCGCCTTCGCCCGCAACTTCGCGAAACTCACCGATCTTGCGCTCGCGCTGTGGGACGAGCGGCTGTCGACGGTCGCCGTCGAGCGCGAACTGATCGGCATGGATATGAGCCGGGCCCGCCGCGCGGCGGTCATCGACGAGCATGCGGCGATCTTCATCCTGCAGGGCGCGCTGGACCGGTTGTCGAACCTGCGGCCAACCGGCTGACGTTGATCGAACTCACCCCTGGCCGAGCCAGATGGTGGCCACCATCGCCGCCGAATTGTTGAGGCCATGCAGCAGGATCGTCAGCCAGATGGAAGCGCTGCGATAGCGCATATAGCCGAGCCAGAGGCCGATGCAGAACACCTCGCCCAAGAGAAACCAGCCATATTGCAGATGCAGCCCGGTCCATAACAACGAGGACAGCGTGATCGCGCCCCAGGGTCCAAGCCGGGTTTCCGACCAGCCGCGATAGAGAAAGCCGCGCACCAGCAATTCCTCGGTCGCCGGCGCCGCGACGCAGAAGGCCAGCGACATCAGCCACAGCGCTCCTGAGCTGCGCGCCGACTGCAAGACCTCGCCCATGACGTCCGACGACGCCTCGCGCCCGGTGATCCGTGACAGCAGGGTCCAGCCCAGCACCACGACAAGCATGCCGCCAACGCCGATCAGAATATCGCGCAATGAGGTCCGGCGCAGCGCGAGATACTCCGTATAAGGCGTGCCGCAGCGGCGGATCGCAATCCACAGCGTCAGCAGGACCGCGGGCAGCCCCATGATCACCGACAGCGAAATCGTCAGGCTGCCGCTTGCGGCCTGAACCAAGGCAGCGAAATCGAGCCGGCCTTGCCGCAGCATGGCGAAGGCTATCACCACCGCGATCTGCGCCGCGAACATCGCGGCGGTAACCAGCAGTCCCCACAACAAGGTACCCCAGAATTTCCACACACGCGGCTGCGGCCGGGTTGCCAGTTCCGGCGCGCTGGCGGCCGGATTCTCGGGAACGATGGAATCCATCCAAAACTTTCAGTGAGCTGGTATCTGACGGATCATGGCAGCGCGCGCTCCAGCAATGCCCGACTGTCCTGGTCGGCGAGATCGATGGCGCCGTACTGACCGCCTCGCCCCACGGCGAGCCGTGCGCTGGCGAAAAGCTCTGCATGCCGAGGCGAGACCTCGTTGAGGGCGGCAGCGGCCGCGAGCCGCGCCAGCGTCTCGACCGACAGCCGGGCCACCCGCTCGCTGTCCGACCTGCGGAACATGTCGCGGACAAACGCCACCGCCTCCGCTGTGCCCGGCAGCCCGCTGGCCTGCTCGGCGAGATGAAGCAGCACGCGCGAGGCGGCTTCGGCGTCGCGCGACAACGCCCGGAGCACGTCGAGACACATCACGTTACCCGAGCCCTCCCAGATCGCGTTGACCGGCGCCTCGCGGAAGTGGCGCGCCAGAATACCCTCCTCGACATAGCCGTTGCCGCCAAGGCATTCCATTGCCTCATAGAGAAATCCCGGCGCGCTCTTGCACACCCAGTATTTGATCGCGGGCGTCAGCAGCCGCAGATAAGCCGCTTCAAGGCGATCGAGCGGCGCGCGGTCGAAGGCGCGGCACAGCCGCATCACCAGCGCGGTCATGGCCTCGACCTGCAGCGCCATGTCGGCGAGCACCGATCGCATCAAGGGCTGGTCGGCGAGATGTTTCTGGAACACGCTGCGGTGCCGCGTATGATGCAGCGCATGCGCCAGGCCGGATCGCATCAGGCCGGCGGACGCAATTGCGCAATCCTGTCGCGTCAGTTGCACCATCTGGATGATGGTGCGGATTCCCAGGCCTTCGTCGCCGACCCTTCGTGCATAGGCGCCGTGGAATTCGACTTCCGACGAGGCGTTGGATCGGTTGCCGAGCTTGTCCTTGAGCCGCTGGAACTGGATCGCATTGACCGATCCATCCGGCGCAAAGCGCGGCATGAAGAAGCAGGTCAGCCCGGCATCGGCCTGCGCCAGCACCAGGAAGGCGTCACACATCGGCGCCGACATGAACCATTTATGGCCGGTCAGGCGATAGTCGCCGCCATCGCGTTGCGCGCGCGTGATGTTGGCACGAACGTCGGTGCCGCCCTGCTTTTCGGTCATGCCCATGCCAAGCGTCATGCCGCGTTTGGCTGGCCACGGTTCGAAACGCGGGTCATAGGCGCGGCTGCCGAGCACTGGCATGGTTTCGCGGAGCAGATCCGGCGCTGCCGCCAGCGCCGCCACCGCGGCCCTTGTCATGGTGATCGGACACAGATGCCCCGTCTCGACCTGCGCCGCCATGTAGAATTTCGCCGCGCGCACCACCTCGGCGGCGCCGCCAGCCGGCTTCCCGATTGCGTTCCAGCTAGAGTTGTGGAGGCCGGCCTGGACGCTGTGCGCCATCAGTTCATGATAGGCCGGATGAAACTCGATCTGGTCGCGCCGGTAACCCCTCGCATCAAAGGTCCGCAGTTTCGGGGGGTTCTCATTGGCGAGCCGGCCTCGCGCCGCCATCTCGGCCGACCCCCAGAGCCGCCCGAAGCTTGCGAGTTCCGCGGTGGCCGCGGTTCCGCCATTGGCGGCGATCGCCTCCGCCAACGGCCGGTCGAGTGCGAACAGATCGACGTCCTCGAACGGCGGCGACTGGTTGAACACGTCGTGGTTTGCAAGGTCTTGGGTCGCAAGTGAGGCTGTGGTCATGACCATTCCTGACGGGTATTCATGGCGATCATTCGTCGCGCCACTGAATAGCATTTCTCGCTGATGATCGCGCGCAAACCAGCCGTGCGCGGAAATCGGTGATTGACCTGCCTGGAACATCGGCAGGGGATAACTCGCATGTGTCCGGTTCGCCCTTGCCCCGCGCACCGTCCCTGCCTATAGCTCTCGTTTTAATGACCTCTGCATCGAAATCGACCTTCGTTCTCGGTCACCGGCATCTGCTCGGTATCGAGGGACTTTCCGCCGCCGATATCAGCGGCCTGCTCGACCTATCCGAGGAATATGTCGAGCTCAACCGCCAGATCGACAAGAAGCGCACCTCGCTGCGCGGCCGCACCCAGGTCAATCTGTTCTTCGAGGCCTCGACCCGCACCCAATCCTCGTTCGAAATCGCCGGCAAAAGGCTCGGCGCCGATGTCATGAACATGTCGGTGTCGTCGTCGTCGATGCGCAAGGGCGAGACGCTGATGGACACCGCGGTGACGCTGAACGCCATGCACCCGGATATTCTGGTAGTCAGGCACCACGCTTCCGGCGCGGTCGAGCTGCTGGCGCGCAAAGTCGATGGTTCCGTGATCAACGCCGGCGACGGCGCCCATGAGCATCCGACGCAGGCGCTGCTCGACGCCCTCACCATTCGCCGCAACAAGGGCCGGCTGGAGGGCCTGGTGATCGCGATCTGTGGCGACGTGATGCACTCGCGGGTGGCGCGTTCCAATATCCTGCTGCTCAACACCATGGGCGCGCGGGTCCGCGTCGTGGCGCCCTCGACCTTGCTGCCGCGCGGCATCGAGCGGATGGGCGTCGAAGTGGCGCGCGACATGCGCGAGGGATTGGAGGGCGCCGACATCGTGATGATGCTGCGGCTGCAGCGCGAGCGCATGAACGGCTCGTTCGTGCCCTCGACTCAGGAATATTTCCACTATTTCGGTCTCGACCAGAAAAAGCTGGCTTATGCCAAACCCGATGCATTGGTGATGCATCCCGGACCGATGAACCGCGGCGTCGAGATCGACTCGATCGTCGCCGACGGCGCCCAATCGGTGATCCGCGAGCAGGTCGAAATGGGCGTAGCGGTGCGGATGGCGGTGTTGGAAGCGCTCGCCCGCAACCTGCCGAACGCGTGAGACGAATGCTGACCGATCGCCGCCCGATCCTGCTCGCCAATGCCCGCCTGATCGATCCGTCGCGCGACATCGACGGGCCCGGCGATGTCCTGATCGCCGATGGTATGATCCGCGATTCCAGGCGCGGCATCGGCGCCGCCGGCGTGCCGGAAGGCACCGACATCATCAATTGCGCCGGCAGGATCGTCGCGCCCGGGCTGATCGACATGCGGGCCTTTGTCGGCGAGCCCGGCGCCAGCCACCGCGAAACCTTTGCCTCGGCGAGCCAGGCCGCGGCCAGCGGCGGCATCACCACCATCATCTGCCAGCCCGACACCTCCCCGGTGATCGACAATTCCGCCACCGTGGATTTTGTGCTGCGCCGCGCCCGCGACACCGCGATCGTCAACATCCATCCGATGGCGGCGCTGACAAAAGGCATGCGCGGCGAGGAGATGACCGAGATCGGCCTGTTGAAAGCCGCCGGTGCGGTGGCTTTCACCGATGGCGATCGCAGCGTCACCAATGCGCAGGTGATGCGGCGGACGCTGACCTATGCCCGGGATTTCGACGCGCTGATCGTGCATCACACCGAAGACCCCGATCTGGTCGGCGAAGGCGTCATGAACGAAGGCGAATTCGCCGCCCGCCTCGGTTTGGTCGGCATCCCCAATGCGGCCGAAGCGGTAATGCTGGAGCGCGACATGCGGCTGGTGGCGCTGACCGGCGGCCGCTATCATGCGGCCTCGCTGAGCTGCATCGATTCGCTGGAAATCCTGCGGCGTGCGCGCGACGCCGGTCTGGCGGTCAGCGCCTCGGTCTCGATCAATCATCTGACCTTGAACGAGAATGATATCGGCCCCTACCGGACCTTCCTGAAACTGTCACCGCCGCTGCGCACCGAAGACGACCGCCGGGCGCTGGTCGAAGCCCTGGCCTCCGGCCTGATCGACGCCGTGATGTCCGATCACAACCCGCAGGACGTCGAGGTCAAGCGGCTGCCCTTCGCGGAAGCAGCCAGTGGCGCGGTCGGCCTGCAGACCATGCTGCCGGCCAGCCTGAGGCTGATCCACAACGGCGAGATCAACTGGAAGACCCTGATCCGGGCAATGTCGACGCGCCCCGCCGAATTGTTGGGGCTGCCGGGCGGGTCACTGCGATCCGGCGCGCCAGCCGACGTCATCGTGATCGACTCCGAGACGCCCTGGGTGCTGGACCGCGATGACCTGAAATCGCTGTGCAAGAATACGCCGTTTGACGAAGCCCGCTTCTCGGGCCGGGTAGTGCGAACCATTGTCGGCGGACGCACCGTCTACGAACATGTCTGATGCTTCAATTGCAGCACCGCTGGCGATGATCATCGCAAACAATTGCCTACTGCGTCCACGGAGCCGCCCGAATGCCCGCCTCGCCTTTGGTCACCGACCTCCTTGCGTTTGCGATCGGGTATCTGTTCGGCTCGATTCCGTTCGGGCTGATCCTGACCCGATGGGCCGGAACGGCCGATCTGCGCCAGATCGGCTCCGGCAATATCGGCGCCACCAACGTGCTGCGCACCGGCCGCAAGGGCCTCGCCGCCGCGACGCTGCTGGGCGACATGCTCAAGGGCACGGCGGCCGTAATCCTGGCCGGCTATCAGGGCGGCCCTGACGCAGCGATGCTGGCGGCGCTTGGCGCCTTTCTCGGCCATCTGTTTCCGGTCTGGCTCAACTTCAAGGGCGGCAAGGGCGTCGCGGTCTATATCGGCGTGCTGCTCGGACTGTTCTGGCCTGCCGCGCTGCTGTTCGGCGCCCTCTGGCTCGCCACCGCCTTCACCTCGCGCTACTCATCCCTCTCGGCGCTGGTGGCCGGTTTCGTCACGCCGATTATCCTGTGGTGGTTCGGCCAGCCGGTGCTGGCCGCGCTGTTTTCGCTGCTGACGCTGCTGTTGTTCTACATGCACCGGGAAAATATCAAGCGGTTGCAGGCCGGTACAGAGGGACGGATCGGGGCGAAGTGAGGGTGCACCGCGTAGCCGCTCGTTGAAGTGTAGCGACCATTAAAAACGTCTTTCCGAGACACCCTACGGGCTGTGCTCGCAGACTCCGACCGTCATCCCCGCGAAGGCGCCGCATTCGCGGGGATGACAAGTTTGCCTGATGCAGCGGGTACCGAGGCGCCGGAACACAAATTATCGAAAACAACCCCATGCAAAGTAGCCGATGAGCTAGCGTAGCTCGGCGGATGAGCGGAGCGATATCCGGGACTTTCTACCGCCATGTCGCTTCGCTCATGTGGGCTACGTCGACCTCTCGCCGCTAGTCCGACCGCTGTGCCATCTCAATCCCGTCAGGCACGCATCGTGCAATTTTCGAGTGTGTTTCGAGTTGCCGATGACGTGCGGTTGATCCATGCTGGCTTTGGGGTATCGCATGGACGCTAAAACCTTAATTGCGACGGTGCTGACCGAGGCGGAGCGGATCGACTGGCTGCGGCTGATCCGCTCCGACCATGTCGGACCACGCACCTTCCGCGCCCTGCTTCGCCATTTCGGCAGCGCGCGTGCCGCGCTGGAGCGGCTGCCGGAATTGGCGCGGCGCGGCGGCGCGGCGCGGCCGGGGCGGATCTTGAGCGAGCCGGAGGCGCACGCCGAACTGGCTGGCAGCCAACGGCTTGGCGTCCTGCTGGTGGCGCCGGGCGAAGCCGGTTATCCACCGCGGCTTGCCGAGCTTGATGACGCACCGCCTTTGCTGGCCGTGCGCGGCGCGGCGGAAACGCTGATGCGGCCGATGCTTGCCGTCGTCGGTTCGCGCAACGCTTCAGGCGCCGGGCTGAAATTCGCCGGTCAGCTGGCCCATGACCTCGCCGGCGCCGGTTTTGTCATAGTTTCCGGGCTGGCGCGCGGCATCGATTCTGCGGCGCACCGTGCCAGCCTCAAGGGCGGCACCGTGGCGGCGCTGGCGGGCGGTCACGACCGTATCTATCCACCGGAGCATGAAGAATTGTTGGCGGCCATGCTGGCTTCCGGCGGCGCCGCGATGTCGGAAATGCCGCTCGGCCACGTCCCGCGGGCCCGCGATTTTCCCCGCCGCAACCGGCTGATCTCGGGTGCTGCGCTCGGCGTGGTGGTGGTCGAAGCCGCGCTGCGCTCGGGTTCGCTGATCACGGCGCGGTTCGCCGCCGAACAGGGCCGCGAGGTGTTCGCGGTGCCGGGTTCGCCGCTTGATCCGCGCGCCGCCGGCACCAATGATCTGATCCGGCAGGGCGCCATGCTGACCACCGGCGCCGCCGAAATCATCGAGGCGGTCCAGCCGATCCTGGGCCGGCCGATCGCGTTGCGCGAGCCGGACGACGAGCCGCTGGATGGCGAACCTGTGGCCGGCGAGCGGACGCGGATCGTCGATCTGCTCGGGCCGAGCCCTTTGCTGCTCGATGATCTGATCCGGATTTCCGGCGCATCGCCCTCGGTGGTTCGCACCGTGCTGCTGGAACTGGAACTCGCCGGCCGCATCGAACGGCATGGCGGCGGACTGATATCGATGCTGTGACCGGCTGAGACACGTCATTCATGCTGGCCGAAGCTCGGCCCCGCGTTGCGGCCGTCGAATCGCGCCCGCGCGGTTTCGATCTCGGCTCGATGCGCCCTCGCCCATAGGCCCAGCGCTTCCACCGGCTTCCACAAGCCGCGTCCGAGGTCCGTCAACGCGTAGTCGACTCGCGGCGGAATGGTCGGAAACACGGTTCGCGTCACCAGGCCGTCGCGTTCAAGCCCGCGCAGCGTCAGGGTCAGCATCCGCTGCGAGATGCCGGCGATCATACGCTTGAGCTCGTTGAAGCGCCGCGGGCCATCGCCAAGCAGCATGATGACCAGCACGCTCCATTTGTCGCCAACCCGGGCCAGCACCGACGCCACCCCATGGCAATCGCTCACGGGGTGCGCGCCGGGCGCCAGGGCAGGCACTTCGATGTGCTCGGGTTTCAAAAATGTGCCTTCTTGTGGGATTGGGCGAAAAGGCACTCATATAGCCTCAGTCACAAACCAATACCAAGGGTCTTTGCCATGAAACTTCTGCATATCGACTCCAGCGTCCTCGGCCCCCACTCGGTCAGCCGACAGGTTTCCGCCGCCATCGTCGACCGGCTGCGCCAGGCCACCCCACGCCTCGAAGTCGTCTATCGCGACCTCGGTTCGACGCCGCTTTTGCATCTGTCCGCGGCGCATCTGGCCGTAGCCCAAGGCGCGCCGCCCGAACAAGCCGTACAAGACGATATCGCCGCCGGTCAGGCGGTACTTTCGGAATTTCTGGCCGCCGACGTCGTGGTGATTGGCGCGCCAATGTATAATTTTACCCTCCCGAGCCAGCTGAAAGCCTGGATCGACCGTATTGTGGTGGCGGGCAAGACCTTCAAATATGGCGCCCAGGGCCCGGAGGGGCTGGCCGGCGACAAGCGCGTCATCGTCGCGGTGTCGCGCGGTGGATTTTACGGCGCCGGCACGCCGGCAGCGGCCCTGGAACACCTCGAAACCTATTTGCGCGGCGTGTTCGGCTTCATCGGCGTCAACAAGCTGGAATTCATTTCGGCCGACGGCGTCCAAATCGGGCCGGAACACCGCGCGAAGGCGCTGGCGGGCGCGCTCCAGGCGGTTGAGAAACTCGAGGCCGCGTAACAGAGCGGCGCAAGACGGCCCGCCGCTCGTGGCAGCGGGCGGCTACCCGTGATCTGGGATTTGGTGCGCGATCGCGACATTCATACCCTCAAGTCGGCTTCTGCGTGCTGCGAAGCTGAGCTTGTTCATCCGCCTCCAATTGCACCATCGCCAGCACGAATCCAAGCAGGTCAAGCTGATGCAGCCGGGCCAGCGCGGCCAGATTGGCCGCGCTCTGCGCGATAAACGCCGCAGCCTCCGCGCGGCCGCCCTCGCCGCGCGGCTCCTGAGTTGGTGGGCGTCGACTGCGAGCCTTGGATGGGCGCGTCCGCCGGTGCGTTATCCTGGTCAAAAACGAATTCCAACACCACAAATTCTTGCTCAAGGATACTCGTTTTGAATACACAACTCTAGAGCGAATTTTGCCTTATTCAGAGCCTACTGCCGGGACAAGGATCGGCAGATTCATCGTCTGTCGATTTGACAGGGGGCCCGGCTGCACCCATGTTCGCTCTGCAGACGGCCGACGCGAATCTCGCGGACCGGCCTTTATTTTTCCCGTAAGTTACTGGAATGAAATGAATATCGTCATTGTCGAGTCGCCCGCGAAAGCCAAGACGATCAACAAATATCTGGGTCCGTCCTACGAGGTCCTGGCCTCGTTCGGCCATGTCCGGGACCTTCCGGCCAAGAATGGATCGGTCGATCCGGAGGCTAACTTCCAGATGATCTGGGAGATCGACCCCAAGGCGGCCGGTCGGCTCAACGACATCGCCAAGGCGCTGAAGGGCGCCGATCGGCTGATCCTGGCGACCGACCCCGATCGCGAGGGCGAGGCGATCTCCTGGCACGTGCTTGAAGTGCTCAAGGAAAAGCGCGCGATCAAGGACCATAAGATCGAGCGGGTGGTGTTCAACGCCATCACCAAGCAGGCGGTGTCGGAGGCCATGAAATCGCCGCGCCAGATCGATGGCGCGCTGGTCGATGCCTATATGGCCCGTCGCGCGCTGGATTATCTGGTCGGCTTCACGCTCTCGCCGGTGTTGTGGCGCAAACTGCCGGGCGCGCGTTCCGCCGGGCGGGTGCAGTCGGTGGCGCTGCGGCTGGTCTGCGACCGCGAGCTCGAGATCGAGAAATTTGTACCGCGGGAATACTGGTCGCTGATTGCGACGTTGACCACCCCGCGTGGTGACGCCTTCGAGGCCCGGCTGGTCGGCGCCGACGGCAAGAAGATTCAGCGGCTCGACATCGGCAGCGGCGCCGAGGCCGAGGCGTTGAAAAGCGCGATCGAGGCGGCCCAGTTCACGGTTTCGACCGTGGAAGCCAAGCCGGCGCGCCGCAATCCGCAGGCGCCGTTCACCACCTCGACGCTCCAGCAGGAGGCCAGCCGCAAGCTGGGATTTGCGCCGGCCCACACCATGCGGATCGCGCAGCGGCTCTATGAGGGCATCGACATCGGCGGCGAGACCACCGGTCTGATTACCTATATGCGAACCGACGGCGTGCAGATCGACAATTCAGCGATCGTGCAGGCGCGCGAGGTGATCGGCGAGGATTATGGCAAAGCCTATGTGCCGGAGGCGCCGCGGCAGTACCAGACCAAGGCGAAGAACGCGCAGGAGGCGCACGAGGCCATCCGCCCGACCGATCTGTCGCGTCGCCCGGCGGCGCTGCGCGACCGCCTCGATAGCGATCAGGCAAGGCTCTATGAGCTGGTCTGGATCCGCACCATCGCCAGCCAGATGGAATCCGCCGAACTCGAGCGCACCACTGTCGATATCGCGGCCAAGGCCGGTTCGCGGCTGTTGGAACTGCGCGCCACCGGCCAGGTGATCAAGTTCGATGGCTTTCTTGCGCTCTACCAGGAAGGGCGCGACGATGACAGCGAGGACGAGGATTCGCGCCGCCTGCCCGCGATGAGCGCGGGCGAGGCGCTGCAGCGCAAGGAACTCGCCGTCACCCAGCACTTCACGGAACCGGCGCCGCGCTTCTCGGAGGCCTCGCTGGTCAAGCGCATGGAAGAACTCGGCATCGGCCGGCCGTCGACCTACGCCTCGATTCTGCAGGTGTTGAAGGACCGCGGCTACGTCAAGCTCGAGAAGAAGCGGCTGCATGGCGAGGACAAGGGCCGCGTCGTGGTCGCCTTCCTGGAGAACTTCTTCGCCCGCTACGTCCAATATGACTTCACTGCGGACCTCGAAGAGCAGCTCGACCGGATTTCCAACAACGAGATCTCCTGGCAACAGGTGTTGCGGGATTTCTGGGTCGGTTTCATTGGCGCGGTCAATGAAATAAAGGATCTGCGCGTCACCCAGGTGCTGGATGCGCTGGACGACATGCTGGGGCCGCACATCTACGCGCCGCGCGAGGATGGCGGCGATCCCAGGCAGTGCCCAAGCTGCGGCAACGGCAAGCTCAATCTCAAGGCCGGCAAGTTCGGCGCGTTTGTCGGCTGCTCCAATTATCCGGAATGCCGCTACACCCGCCCGCTGGCGGCCGACGGTGAAGCCAGCGCCGACCGCATCCTTGGCCAGGACCCGGTAACCGGTCGCGACGTCGTGGTGAAAGCCGGACGGTTCGGCCCCTATATCCAGCTCGGCGAGCCGAAGGACTATGCCGAGGGCGAAAAACCGAAGCGCGCCGGTATTCCGAAGACGATGTCGCCCGGCGACATCGAGTTCGAACTGGCGCTGAAATTGCTGTCGCTGCCGCGCGAGATCGGCAAGCATCCGGAGACCGGCGAGCCGATCACCGCGGGCCTGGGCCGTTTCGGGCCATTCGTGCGGCACGAGAAAACCTATGCCAGCCTTGAGGCCGGCGACGAGGTGTTCGACATCGGGCTCAATCGCGCGGTGACGCTGATCGCGGAGAAGATCGCCAAGGGCCCGAGCGGCCGGCGGTTCGGCGCTGATCCCGGCAAGCCGCTCGGCGATCATCCAACGCTCGGCGGCGTCGCGGTCAAGGGTGGCCGCTACGGCGCCTATGTCACCGCGGGCGGGGTCAACGCCACCATCCCGAGCGACAAGACCCAGGACGGCATCACCTTGGCCGAAGCCATCGCCTTGATCGATGAACGGGTCGCCAAGGGCGGCGGCAAGCCGAAGGGGGGCGGCAAGAAGGCCAAGACCGCCAAGACCGCGGTCGCCAAACCCGCCCAAGCCAACGCCGCCCAAGCCAACGCCGCCCAAGCCAACGCCGAGGCCGTCAAGCCGGCCAAGAAGCTGGCGGCGAAGAAAGCCGCCTCGAAGCCGAAATCGGACGCCGCCAACAAGGCCCGGGGGCCGGTCAAGCCGCCGGCCAACACCACGCCGGTGAAGACCGCCGCGGCCAAAACAGCCGCGAAGAAAAGCGCCGGCAAGGCCCGTCTGTAACGTGGCCAAACACCGCGACAACGGCTTTCCGGCCCGGGAGGCCATTGTCGCCTTCATCCGCGCCCAGCCGGGAAAAATCGGGACCCGCGAGATCGCGCGCGAATTCGGCCTCAAAAATGCCGACCGCGTCGAGCTCAAACGAGTGCTGCGCGAACTGGCCGCCACCGGCACGATCGAGAAACGCGGCAAGCAGATCAGCGAACCCGCGGCGCTTCCGGCAACCGTGATGGCTGACATCAGCGGTCGCGACGCTGATGGCGAGTTGATTGCTGTGCCCGCCGAATGGGATGAAGCCAGCGGCGAAGCCCCGAAAATCCGCCTCCATGTGCCAAGGCGGCCGCAGCCGGGCACCGCGGCGGGCGTCGGCGACCGGGCGCTGCTGCGCATTGAAAAGCGCGACGACGGCGACGCCGGCCTCTATCAAGGCCGGGTCATCAAGGTGATCGACCATGCCAGGTCCCGTGTGCTCGGGATTTTCCGTTCGCTGCCCGATGGCGGCGGTCGGCTGGTGCCGGTGGACAAGAAACAGGCCGGCCGCGAGTTGAACATCGCCAAGGCAGACGCGGGCGGCGCCGAAGACGGCGATCTCGTCAGCGTCGACCTGGTGCGCTCACGCGGCTTTGGCCTTGCCTCCGGCAAGGTCAAGGAGCGCTTGGGTTCGCTCGCCTCGGAGAAGGCGGTCAGCCTGATCGCCATCCACGCCCATGAAATTCCCCAGGCGTTCTCACCCGCGGCGTTGCGTGAAGCCGAGGAAGCACGGCCCGCAACGCTGAAGGGGCGCGAGGACTGGCGCGAGCTGCCGCTGGTGACGATTGATCCGCCGGACGCCAAGGACCATGACGACGCGGTCCATGCCGCGCCCGACCCCGATCCGAACAACAAGGGCGGCTACATCGTCAATGTCGCGATCGCCGACGTCGCCTACTATGTACGGCCGGGATCGGCGCTCGATCGCGACGCGCTGGCCCGCGGCAATTCGGTCTATTTCCCGGACCGCGTGGTGCCGATGCTGCCCGAGCGCATCTCGAACGATCTCTGTTCGCTGCTGCCGGGCGAGCCGCGCGGCGCGCTCGCGGTGCGCATGGTGATCGGCGCTGACGGCCGCAAGCGCGCGCACAGCTTCCACCGCATCCTGATGCGATCGGCTGCCAAGCTGCACTACGGCCAGGCGCAAGCCGCGATCGATGGCCGGCCCGACGACTTGACCGGCCCCCTGCTCTCCCCGGTGCTGCAGCCGCTCTATGACGCCTGTGCAGTGGTGAAACGCGCACGCGACGAGCGCGACCCGCTCGACCTCGACCTTCCCGAACGCAAGATCCTCTTGAAAGCCGACGGCACCGTCGACCGCGTGATTGTTCCGGAGCGGCTCGACGCGCATCGGCTGATTGAGGAATTCATGATCCTGGCCAATGTCGCCGCGGCCGAGATGCTGGAGAAAAAATCCCTGCCTCTGATCTATCGGGTGCACGACGAACCGACGCTTGAGAAAGTGCACAACCTGCAGGAATTCCTCAAGACGCTGGATCTGAGCTTCGCCAAGAGCGGCGCGTTGCGCCCCTCGCTGTTCAACCGCGTGCTGGCGCAGGTCAAGGGACATGATGCCGAACCACTGGTCAATGAGGTGGTGTTGCGCTCGCAGGCCCAGGCCGAATATGCCGCAGAGAATTATGGCCATTTCGGCCTGAACCTGCGGCGCTACGCGCATTTCACCTCGCCGATCCGCCGCTACGCCGATCTCGTCGTGCACCGCGCCTTGATCCGCGGCCTCGGGCTCGGCGACGGCGCCTTGCCGGAGACCGAGACCGTGGAAACCCTGACCGAGGTCGCGGCCCAGATTTCCGTCACCGAGCGACGGGCGATGAAGGCCGAGCGGGAAACCGCCGATCGCCTGATCGCGCATTTTCTCGCCGACCGCATCGGCGCCAGTTTTCAGGGACGGATTTCCGGCGTCACCCGCGCCGGGCTGTTCGTCAAGCTGAGCGATACCGGCGCCGACGGCCTGATCCCGATCCGCACGCTCGGCAGCGAATATTTCAACTACGATGAGACGCGTCATGCGCTGGTCGGTTCGCGCAGCGGTGCCATGCACCGGCTGGGGGACGTCGTCGACGTCCGTCTGGTAGAAGCAGCGCCAGTCGCTGGCGCGCTGCGCTTCGAATTGCTGTCGGGGGGCAGCGTCGGCGCGGGCAACCCAAGGCGGCAGCGCGCGGCCGAGGCAGCGAAGGCCAAGATCCGAGTAGGCAAGAACCAGCCGGGTCGCAGCCCGCGCAGCAAAGCCAAGCCCGGCAAGGCCAAGCCCGGCAAATCAAGGAAAGGCAAGTCATGAAGCCTATCAGTGCACAGCCCAGCGTCACCTGGACGGCAAACCCGGCGCCGGCGGCCGGCAAGCGCGATCTATGGACCGCGTTGAAACGCGGATTGCGCGGCCGCTGCCCACGCTGTGGCGACGGCAGATTGTTCCGCGCCTTCCTCAAGGTCGATGATCATTGTTCGGCCTGCGGGCAGGATTTCACGCCGCACCGCGCCGACGATCTTCCCGCCTATCTGGTCATCATCCTGGTCGGCCACATCGTGGTGCCCTCGGCGCTGTGGATCGAGACCAATTATTCACCGCCGGTGGTGCTGCAGCTTGGTATCTATCTGCCGTTCACGCTGATCGCTTCGCTTTTGCTGTTGCAACCGGTGAAAGGCGCCGTGATCGGGTTGCAATGGGCGTTGCGGATGCATGGTTTTGACGATCAGCATCCTGAAGGCTGATGCTCTGAAAAGCACGACACGGATGGGGCAACAACCGCGACATGAGCCAGCCAACGGAGACCATCGAACCCGGCCATCATCCCTACCGCCGCCCCAAGGATGCCGCCACGCTGATACTGGTCGATCGCAGTGCCGATCCGCCCAAGGTCCTGGTCGGCCGGCGCCACGCCAAGGTCGTGTTCCAACCTGGCAAGTTCGTCTTTCCCGGCGGCAGCGTCGATAAATCCGACCATCGCGTGCCGGTCGTTGCCCCGATCCCCGCGGCCCTCGAAGCCAATCTGTTGAAGGGCAGTCCCAAAATTACGCCGTCGCGCGCCCGCGCGCTGGCAGTCGCGGCCATCCGCGAAGCGTGTGAGGAAACTGGGCTCTGTCTCGGGCGCAAGGGCGATGGCCCGGCGCCCAAGCTGGACGGCGTCTGGACACCCTTCGCTGAGGCCGGGCTGCTGCCCGATCCGTCCGGCCTGTTCATGATCGCCCGGGCCATCACGCCGCCCGGTCGCGTGCGGCGGTTCGACACCCGGTTCTTCACCGCTGACGCCTCGGCCATCGCCCATCGGGTCGAGGGCGTGGTCCATGAAGATGCCGAACTGGTCGAACTGGTCTGGGTCGAACTCGGCTCGCAGCCGCTGGCCGATCTCCACCCGATGACCCGCAATGTACTGGATGAACTGCAGCGCCGGCTTGGCTTCGGACCCCTGCGCCACGACGCGGCGCTGCCGTTTTACCATTTCTACGACGGCAAGATGCAGAAGGATGTGCTGGACCCGGTCACCGGATGATGGCCACCTCAACTCGCGGTCAGACTTGCTCAATCGAGTGTTCGCCGGAACCTGGTGGTTGCGAAGGTCATGGTGAGCAGCATCAGTGCCACCAGCCAAATCGCATCACTGCGCAGATCGGTCAACTCAGACCCCTTCAGCAAAATCGCCCGCACCATGCGGATGAAATGGGTCAGCGGCAGGCACTGACCGACCATCTGCGCCCAGGCCGGCATGCCGGCAAACGGGAACATGAATCCCGACAGCATCATGTTGGGCATCACGAACACCGTGGCGAGCTGGGCGGCCTGCAACTGCGTCTTGGCGAGTGTCGACAGGGTATATCCGACCATCAGATTGGTGATGATGAACAGCGCGGTCAGCATCGCGAGCAGGGCCAGATCGCCGAGCACCGGAACGCGGAACAGAAGGACACCGGCGGACAGGATCAGGACCGCCTGCAGGAAGGCGATGCCCAAATAGGGCAGCATCTTGCCCAACATGATTTCAAATGGCGCGATCGGCATCGCCAACAGGCTTTCCATGGTGCCGCGCTCGAATTCGCGGGTCACCGAGAGCGCGGTGATACTCAAGGTCGCGATCGTCAGGATGGTTCCCAATAGCCCGGGCACGATGTTGAACTGGGTGACGCTTGCCGGGTTATAGCGGGAATGCTGGCGAATCTCGAAGGCCGGCTGTGTCTGCGGTGGCAACGCTCGCTCATTCTGCAGCGCCGACGCCACCAGCGGACCGAGCGCGGCCAGCGCAGACCCGGTCGTCACCGGATCGGTGGCATCAGCCGCCAACAGCAGCGCCGGAGTTTCGCCACGCCGCAGCGCGCGCTCGAATCCGCGAGGCACTTCGATCCCAACCAGCACCTCACCCGAGGCAAACGCCCGGTCGAAATCGGCCTGGTCGGTGAACTCGCGGGTGATCTTGAAATAGCGGGTGTTCTGCAGCGCCGAAAGGATGGCGCGGCCAACGTCGCTCTGCTCATGCAGCAGTACAGCGGTCGGAAGGTCATGCGGCTTGGTATCGATCGCGTAGCCGAACATCACCAGCTCCGAGAGCGGAAAGACCAGCAGCATGGCGAGCGTCAGGCGATCACGCAACAGATGCGCCGCTTCTTTGCGAACCATGGCCGCAATCCGGCCGCGCGAGCCAAGCGGCCGCCAGAGCGCCGCGAGCCAGGTCTGGCAAAACGTCATGAAAGGCAAAAGGCTTGCCGGAACGAGACTGCGACCACGCGGTCGGCGGCCGGCGTGCCCGGGCCGCCACGTCGGACGAGCTTGCAGTGGGACGCCACGCTGCCCATACAACTCAGGGGCCATCAAACCAGCCTCGGCCAAATCAAATTGCAGGCTGGCCAGCATACGGCTCCCCTTCGTGCCGCGTTCACGCTCTGACACTTGAACATCCTGCGTAAGCGCGAAGGGCGCTGTGGCCGAATGCGAGCCGATCAGGCGTTGCCGCTGCAGATGGCTGCGGGACGCGATCAAGATGTCGGATCCACAGGTGTCCGACGGCCAAATGTTCGACTCCCGCGTATCGGACGTTCTCTGCTGATCTGACGCAGCGGCGTCCAGATCCAGACCGGCGCCAAGATCGTACCCGTGATGGCGTCCGGACGCATGACAATCGCGGCGTTGATTGGTCAGGTCGATGAAGACATCTTCGAGCGAGGCGCGGGATCGCTCCCAATGCCAGGTCGGGTCGGCGCGCCACGGCGCGGTAGCAACCTCCAGGTCGCGTTGGTCGCGCGCAGAGACATGCAGGCTATTGCCAAACGGCGCCACCGTGTCGATGGCCGAACACGAACCGATCTCGGCGGCGAGTTCCGCGAGCCGCTCGCCGGTCACGGTATAGGTGACGAGGCGAGACCCGGCGATGACGTCATCGACGGTTCCCTTTATAACCAGTTCGCCGGCAGCGATGTAGGCGATCTCGTGACAACGCTCCGCCTCCTCCATGTAATGGGTCGACACCAGTACGGTCAGGCCTTCGGCAGCGAGG
>Ga0302154_10001553_pt1 | contig 18607 bp, 16 predicted proteins | sample I_Bog_N2_3_FD_193507 | JGI IMG/M metagenome (GOLD analysis project Ga0302154, IMG submission 193507) | Peat permafrost microbial communities from Stordalen Mire near Abisko, Sweden - I_Bog_N2_3 | ecosystem: Environmental > Terrestrial > Soil > Wetlands > Peat | place: Sweden: Abisko, Stordalen... | reverse complement strand
CGGGAGGCGTGCGCTATGAACTGGTCGAGTTCGACTTTCACCACCCCAGCGAGGTGACGGTCAAGGGCAAATTCTCCGACATGGAAGTTCACCTGATGCACAAGAGCGCCGACGGCAAGTTGGCCGTGCTGGCCGTACGGCTGGTAGAGGACGTGGGCAACCCCAACGCGGTGCTGGCAACTCTATGGCAGCATCTGCCCACAAAAGCCAGCGCAACCGAGAAAGTTTCTGAGATGGTGAATCCAGGCGGCTTGCTGCCGGCGGATCGTGGTTACTGGACCTACGACGGGTCGCTGTCCACCCCGCCCTGCACCGAAGGTGTGCGCTGGTTTGTCTTCGAGCAGGAGATGGGAGTCAGCCGCGACCAGGTGCGCGCCTTTTCCAGCCTCTTCAAGGTAAATACGCGCCCAATGCAGGAGACTCACGGCCGTCGCATCGAAGCCAACGAGTAGCGTCTACCCGGCCAGCGGCGCGAAGCTCAGCGCCAGCCCGTCATCGCCGGGGAGATTGCTGACTTCGACCTCGGTAAGGTTCGCGATCAGGTAGTCGGCGGCGTCGAGAGTTTCGGCGGGATGCGAGAACGTGGTGGCCACCACCATACATCCCGCGGCATGGCCGGCTTGAGCGCCCGCACCTGAGTCCTCAAAAACCACGCACTCCTCCGGAGCGAAGCCGAGCAGCGCCGCGCCGGTCAGGAAGGGCTGTGGATGCGGCTTGCCGTTCGTCACCAGCTCGGAGGCCACGAAGCGCTCCGGCACGGGAATTCCTCCCGCAGCCATCCGCACCCTGGCCAGCCTCTCGGTGGCGCTGGTGACTACAGTCCAGCGATTCCTGGGGAGCGCCGACAGCAGATTCAACACTCCGGGAAGTACATTGATCCCTTCCGTGTCCTCGACTTCCATGTCCTCGACGATCTGGTTCTCGGCCTCGGCGTCCAGGTCCGGGCGGAGCCTGGCGACTGTATCGATGCTGCGGCAGCCGTGGGCAATCGAGCAGGCATAAACGGGGTCTACGCCGCGCATCTTGGCCCACTTTGTCCAACTGCGCTCAACCGATCCCAGCGAGGAGATGAGAATCCCGTCCATGTCGAAGAGAATGCCCCTGCAGCGAATCTGCACGGGGGAATGGGCAAGGGATAAGGCCATGAATCGATTCTAAAGGCAGTCCTGTTGCGGCGGCCATTTAAACTAAGCGGTGATGAGGTGGCGCGCACTGAATGCGACGCGCCCCGGAGCGGAGTTCCTGGTGGCAGAGACGATTTATGACGTGGCGATTATTGGCGGTGGGCCGGCCGGATATACAGCGGCCATTCGAGGCGCGGAGTACGGGCTGAAAGTCGCATTGATCGAAAAGGCCGACAAGCTTGGCGGCACCTGCCTGCACGTGGGCTGCATTCCCACCAAGGCGCTGCTCTTTAACGCCGAGATTTGGGATCACGTGAAGCACGCGGCCGATTTCGGGATTGCCGGCATCGGCACGCCGACGCTCGACTGGGCCGCGGTGCTCAAGCGCAAGGACTCCATCATCACCAAGCACGTCAAGGGCCTCGAATTCCTGATGAAGAAGCACAAAATCGCGACGATCGCGGGCTATGCGCGGCTGACCGGCGCGGCAAAGGATGGCGTGCATACCGTCGAGGTGACGGCGGCAGCGGGTGAAGTGAGCCAGGTGATGGCGAAAAACGTGATCCTGGCGACAGGCTCCACAGCCAAGATGCTGCCGGGGCTGACCGCGGATGACCGGGTGCTGACTAACATCGAGATTCTGGCCATCGGCCAGGTCCCCAAGTCGCTTGTGGTCATCGGCGCGGGCGCGGTGGGCATGGAGTTTGCCTCCATCTTCCGCAGCTTCGGTACTGAGGTCACGATCGTCGAGTTTCTGCCGCGCCTGGTTCCGGTGGAAGACGAGGAGATTTCCAAGGAAATACAGCGGCTCTACAAGAAGCGCGGCATCGACGTGAACACCGGCGCGAAAGTGGAGAGTGTTGAGAAAACCGAGAGCGGCGTGAAGGTGACGTTTACCGACTCGAACGGCAGGACGCAGGTGAAAGAAGCCGAGAAGGTGCTGGTGGCCGTGGGCCGCGCTGGACTGACAGAAAATATCGGCGCGGAGAAGACCAGGATCGAGCTGGAGCGCGGGCTTGTCAAAGTCAATGAAGCGCAGGAGACGGCGGAGCCGGGGATCTTTGCCATAGGCGACATCGTAGCCGGCCTGCCACAGCTGGCCCACGTGGGCGCCATGTGCGGCATGGTGGCCGTGGCCAAAATCGCAGGACGCAAATTCCGCCCGGTGCGGCGTGATCGCATCCCCGGCTGCACCTATACCGAGCCGCAGATCGGTTCGGTTGGTCTGACCGAGGCGCAGGCCAAGGAAAAGGGCTTCACGGTCAAGGTGGGCAAATTCCCGTTTGCGGGCAACTCCAAGGCTACGATTCTTGGCAATCACGACGGCTTCGTGAAGATCGTCTCCGACGCCAAGTATGGCGAGATTCTCGGCGTACACATCCTCGGCCCGCAAGCCACAGAGCTGATCGCCGAGGCCGTCGCCGTGATGGAGCTGGAAGGCACGGTGGAAGAAATGATGTTCGCCATCCACGCCCATCCTACGCTGGCTGAGAGCCTGTTGGATGCCTATGGCGCCGTGGAGGGAATGGGGATCAACGCGTAAAACTTTTGCCTTCCTAGGTTCAATGGCGTTTACGCTTGGCATTTGCCTGAGGCTCAATTAAGGACAAATGATTCTCGTCCGTGTATAACGCGCGCCGGAAAGCCAAGTACTTTTCCCAATCCGAATCCGGCACATGATTTTTCTTTACAAGCATGGTGCGTATGACGTGCAATGCGCCGTCCCTGAAACTGTATTGTGAATGGTACTCGGCCCAATCTTCCACTACGTCAATATTCGGCTGGAGGGTAATCACCCAGTCTTTTGGCAGGGTCATCGTTGAGTCATAGACATTGCGACCCAATTCTCCCAGATCAACTTCATCCCCTGGTTTTATCTGCTTGATGCCTGGTAGTAGTTCGCCGCCCATCGGTGGCGTTGGCGCATCCACCCAATGCGAACTATCCTCGTCCTTCCATTGGAAGTACTTTTCACGCGAGTAATCCGTCTCCCAATGAAAGGGTTTGTCTAATTCTTCTGGAAGACCAATCGTTTGCCCGCTGATTTCGCCACCAAAGCTTTGCCCGTGCAGGATGCGTTGCAGCAACTCCTTCCACTGAGCCTCGGGTGTACTGCGGAAGGCGCGACGCAAGAGAAACTCAGCGTCTCCATGTAGAGTTTCATCGATGTGGCCGGTGAAGTGGCCCTGCTCGTCGAGCTGTCCACGGCAGAGAAATTGGAATTCCCCTAGTGTGGGCGGGTTACTCGGTGTGCGCTCAAGGTGCGCTGGTTGGTCAACTGGAATCACTAATCCTTGTTTGTCGCGAACGGAGGCCAGCAGAACACCCATCGGAGCAACCTCAGCAGTTGTGTCCATCCAGAGCAGCTTGCCAGAGAGTGAAACTAGCGTGATGACATGGTTAAACTGGGATGGCGAGGGCGTGGCTGGGTCGAGTGACCTCTTGCTGGAGATCAATACTGGCCAGGCCTCGATACCGGCGGCTTTAAGCAGTGAGGCTAGCAAGGTGTGCTTGTCTTTGCAATCACCGTATTCGTTGGAGAGCACATCATCTGCTGGGTGTGGCTGATAGCGCCCGATGCCGAAAGAAAGGCCCACGTAGTGGATGTGCAGCGCGACATCGTTGAATATAGCGCGGACCTTATCCTCGTCGCTCGTGAGCCCTTTGGTGAGGGCAGCGGCCTTCGCCTGAATAGCCGGAGTGACTGCGAGCGGCTCGCGCTGCAGCGATTGATACCATGCGCCAATCTGCTCCCAACTGCTGAAAGTGGTTACCTGAACCGACGGCTTCCAGTGCTTGGTTGATTTGGGCGGTGCATCGGGATCGGGCCGCGCAAGATTCGAGCTGGCCCAGTGGTAGAGCTTGCGGCCTGCGGCGGTGGTAACGATTGGCTGAACATCTGCGCTCGCGACGGTAGCAGCTTTGTCGGCAGGCAGGTCGAGATCGAGCTGTTCATCGAGAACAATGAGATTCTTTTCAAAGGGGTACTCCAGCCAGAACTGACCTGGAACTTCAGGCTTGAGTGTGCGAAGCGTCACCTGGGATTCGAGTATGTCGCCCACACCCAGACCCTTCACGGCCACATGCTTCTGATGAATGTCAGAGTACATAGGCGCCTCTCGAGTTACATCGGCAGGCATGTCCTGGACGTTGTAATCGGGCGTGACTACAACGCGGCCATCCGGCTTGATGACGCGAACGTAGCCGATATCTACCTGCTGGTTCGATGCCGTGTAAGTGAAGGAGAGCACGGCCATCTGCTTTACGCCGGAATCGGCAAGAACGCGAACCCTCGATGTTGACTCGCGGGTGCCGGTGCCGTCAGCCTCCATGCGAACTTTCGTATAGACCTTCTCCAGGACCAGGCCTTCTTTGGATATATCAGGAGGCTTTGGCGCGGACGGACCAGGAGCCTGCACAGGAGGGTTTTGAGCCGGTTTTTCCTGCCCCGCAGCTGAGAACGGTGCGCAAAAACAAACGGATAGAGCAATCATCCTCAAGCAACAGCGTTGGAGCAAGGCGCATTTAAAGTACACGCGCTGAGATTTCGTTCGACTCATAGGATGGGGTACTCGTTTACTGGAACGATACCAGAATCCAGAGCGACTGGTGGTCGAGGCGAGTTTCCCCAACGTCAGGACGCGCAACCGGACAGCCGCTCTCGCAGGGCCTCTCGAACGATCTCCACGTTCTAGTCCAATGTCGTGCTGGCCGTATCGATGACGAGACGTTCGCGATTCCACGGAGCGTACTCTCGGAAGTGCACTTCATCCCATGCAGGCAGTTGCAATCCAGAAACATCCGAGACTCGAGTTTCCACGCGGCATCGATCATCGCCGGCGTCTGAGCACTCGGCCTCGATTTCAATCGCAGGGACACCAGCGCGCGGATTGACTTCGAGCCAAGCATCTCGAATAAGCGGGATTGGATTCGCTGAGCCGGCAATCGCCGTCTTGCCCACACCCGGCAATCCGCTTTGAGCGGCGCACAATGTAAAGCCTCAGACTCTGGCGGGGAATATCTACTTGCTCTTCCTCATGCGCTGCCGCATTGGCTCATTATCGGCGTACACTCTCCACTCCGCCACCTTGCCATCCTTGATCAAGGCTCGGAACGCCGCTGGCGTCTCCCAGCGGTTTTCCGCCTTCAACCAGCCATCGGGCGTGTAGGTGCCTTTGGCCGCCCCTAGCATGATCGCCACCGGCCCATCGCAGATTGTCTCCTCCACCGAGAGGGCGTAATCCGGAACCATGCGAAGGTATCCGCCCCACGCCATCTTCACATTTTCCCGTCCTTCGACAACCTGCCCCATCGAATCGACAAACCGGTGCCCCTGCGCCATCAGCGCCCCGAGAGCCTCCACCTCATGCCGGTTGATGGCCTGCACAAACGCCCGTGCAACAGCTTCCGTCGATTGCTTCATGCCGACATTGTACGCGCGCTTCCGTCCACGGTGAAATCGCTCTTCCGAACTCCTAACCCCAATTCGGCTTGTAACTGTCCCGAAAGAACGCCGCTGAAATCAATGTCTGGCTCCGCAACTAATCACCCATTGAACGAATGAATGCGCCCAATCTTCTATGCGTTTCCCGCTACAAATCGCGGCGCAAGAATAGCCTTTACATCCCCGTATGTGACTGTTATAGCTTCACATGGGCCCCCAGACGACAAGCCATACTCTTCCCCCCTCGGCAAGTCTGAGGCCCTAATTGGAGGTTTGAATGTATCTTTCCCGCACGCTTTCCCTTGTCGCAATCGCCGCGGCAAGTTGTGTCTCTCTGGTTGCCCAGCAGCCTCAGAGCGGTTTTCACACCGTTGCCTGTATCAAAGTCAGGCCAGACAAGGGCGCCGACTTCCGCAAGTTCGCCGCCGAAGACCTGCACAAGTTTGCTCAGGCCAGGGCAGACTCCGGCGCAGTCTCCATCTGGTATCTGCTGCACACCGTTTATCCAGCGGGAAAGTCGGCTGAGTGCGACTACCTGAGCGTGACCATGTACCCCGGCACGCCCCCCGAGCCAATGGATATGGACGGCTTGGCCGCCGTACTCAAGAAGGCTGGCATCGCCAGCAGCGCGCAGGAGTTTGTCGACCGCCGCAACTCGCTCACCGAACTGGTTTCAAGCAACCTCTTTCAGAACCAGTTCTTTGTCGGCGGCGCCAAAAAGGGCGACTACTTCATGGTCAATTACATGAAAGTCGCGAACGTCCCCGATTGGCTGGCCTACGAGAAGAAGGTCTGGCAGCCGATCGCCGAGTCCCTCGTCAAAGACGGCCTCTCCAGCGGCTGGTCGGTCAATGTGCAGTTGCTCCCCGGCGGCACCGACATGAAGTTCCAGGGCGTAACCGTCGATGTCTATCCCACGTGGGATTCCGTCTTCAAGGGACAGAGCCAGATCGGAGAGCATTTCAAGAAGGCCCACCCCGATATGGAGATCGGCACCACCCTCGAGAACTTTGAGAAGCTGCGCACCATCGAATCGACCGACCTGTATTTCCTTCAGGACATGGTCGTCCCCGCCAAGTAGTTTTCAGCGCTACAACCCACAACAAGCCACCAAGGCCAAGCTCTGCAACGGCGCGTCTGGCAGGTCAGGGATTCAACCCTGACCTGACAATCCGCAGCGCCGCGGCCTCTTGGCGAAGACGTTGAGTCGCGCGCCACATGCGCAGGCTGGGCGAGAATATCTGAAAGGTGTTTGCGCCAATCTCCCGCGCGCGCTCGACGGCGCTTGACGCCCCGCCCGCCGTGCCCAGATGGATGCCGATTCGCTTTGTCATGCGGATAGTGCAATTGCAGTGGCAGCGGCTTTGGATTCTTTGTCTCCCAGGTCCCAAACGCGGGACCTGGGGCACCCGTTCATTTTCGGAGTGGCAGGCCTCGGCCAACCGACTATGCACCCTACTTGTGCGGGTACTCCTTGGTTTGGCCAGTGCGGGCGTTGGTGACGGAGAAGCTGCCATTGGGCGAGGCGGCGACCTTGATCCATGCGCCATCAGTGCCGCCCTTCAAGTTGGCGATCAAGGGATCGGAGCTGTTGTGGGCGGCGTCGGAGCCCTCGGCGGTGTGCAGCATCCAAAGATCTTCAAGGCCGGGGCTCTCATGGACGGTCTGCCATGCTTCGGGGCTGCCCGCCTTGTGAGCGCCGTTGTCCATGATGGCTACGCGGGGGTGGATCGCGTTGACAAAAGCGCGCGCGTTGGACAGGTTCATGCCATGATGGTCAACCAGATAAAGATCGACTGTGCCGATGGGATTGGCGGGGCAAACCAGGGGGATCTCTTTGGCCTTGGTGAGGTCGCCAAGATCGAGGAAGCGGAAGCTGCCGAAGGTGATCAGCACTCCGGCGGAACGGGGATTCTCGGTATCGTCGAGATTCCATTTGGGCTCGGTGGCGCACCAGGGGTTGGGGGCCGGCTGGATGCCGGGAATCGAGGCGATGTGGTCGCCGTCCGCGGTGAGGACGATGGTGGTGAGGCCGGGGATGGAGATGGTGTCGCCGGGATGAACGATGCGGCGCGGCTTGCCTTCAATGGCTTTGAGGTATGCGGCGTAGTCGGTGCGGGTGATGTCGGAGTCTTCGCGGTTGAGGCCGTGGTCGAGGAACTCGCCGATGTGGACGCGGGCGGCCAGCTCCGGCACACCGCCGACGTGATCGTGGTGAAAGTGCGTTACCAGCAGGTGATCGATGCGGACGATGCCTGCGTCGTTCATCGCCAACTGGATGCGGGCGGCGTCGCGGCTATCGGGCGTGGGCCAGCCGGTGTCGATAAGGAGAGACGCGCCGGTGGGGGAGACGAGCAGCGTGGCCTGGCCGCCTTCGACATCGATGGCGTAGATGAGCAGGTGCCCCGGCGGTTTGGGCTGGGCGGCTGCGGATTGCGCCTGGCCGAGACCGCAGAGGACAAGCAGAAACGCGAAGATGGCGAGGCTGCGGTGGGTGCTGCGGAAATTGAGGGAGCGGGGAGTGGGGGAGATTCGCATTTGGAGGATAGTGTACCCGGTTTGCACATCATTAAGGAAAGCCGGAAGCGAAACGCGGAGGGCCTGGCTGGTGTAAACTAATTCAGACCCCAAAGCCGGCTCCCCGTGAGCTGGTTCAATTGCGTCGGGACGTGGCTCAGCCTGGTAGAGCACTCGCTTGGGGTGCGAGGGGTCGGCAGTTCAAATCTGCCCGTCCCGACCATTAAACAATTATTGTTCAGTAGTTTACGCCGACGTTCATCGTCGGCATTTTTCTTCCAACTGTCAAGTTGTGACGTTATCAAGCGCGGCTACCGCCTTCCGCTCGGCTTCTTGCCAGATCTGCTGGTTGTGGCGGAGCATCGCCGCTCTTGGCAGACACCACGCCCACGAACTCGCGAACATTCTTCCACCCTTGGGGGCAGACACGGCATACTTGTGTCATGGCCGATCCTTTCGACTCTGCTGGCGGTCACCCCAGAGAATCCACTACAGAGGAACGAGGATCAGTCCACGACCGCTTCTGTCAGGCTGGAAGAGCGATCAGCCGGTTTGGGCAATGAGGAGAGCGCTCTCTGTCAGACGCGACACTCACTACCGAAATGAATGAGCTGCTTGCCGAGATGCGGCAGCAAGCATCTGCCGCCCCCTCCCTGAAGTCGCTGCAAGATCGCATCGTCCAGGCGATCGCAGGAAAGCTCTCTCACTACAACTGGACAGGCTTCTACATGCTCGACGCGATGGAACCCGAGACCCTGGTTCTTGGCCCTTTTGTTGGCGATCCGACTCCTCACGTGCGCATCCCGATTGCGCAGGGCATCTGCGGAGCCGCGGCGGCATCTGGAATAACTGTTATCGTGGATGACGTCAACGCCGATCCGCGCTATCTTTCCTGCTCGATTCGGACAAAATCGGAAATTGTTGTTCCCATCTATGCGCATGGCAGCGTCATTGGCGAGATTGACATCGATAGTCACACCCTGGCCGCCTTCACCGGCATCGACCGCGCATTCCTGGAAGAAGTGGCTCGCATCGTCGGGGCCTATGTTGAAAGGGGCTCCGGTCCCGTCGATTGAACCAGCAGGGAATTCATGCAGTATCAATCTCTGTAACCTTTGCAGGCTCTTCGCAGTCTCATCGTGTGGGTGGGTCTTTCTCGTTCCGTGCCTTATCGGAAGAGGGACCGGTACAGGGCTAAGGGAGCGATCGACTCGATGCTATTGATTCTTCTCGCGTATCTCGGCGGCATTCTCACCATTCTCAGCCCGTGCATTCTTCCTGTGCTGCCTTTTGTGTTCGCGCGATCCGATCGGCCTTTTCTCAAGAGCGGCTTCCCGCTGCTGGCCGGCATGGCGGCCAGCTTTTCGCTGGTTGCGAGCCTCGCGACCGTGGGAGGAGCCTGGGCTGTTCGCGCCAATCAGTTTGGCCGGCTTGCCGCGCTTATTCTCTTCGGAATCTTCGGCCTCACGCTGCTTTTCTCTTCGCTCGCCGAGCGGCTTTCGCGCCCGCTGGTGCGACTCGGCAGCAGACTCTCGCAGGGCCAAGATTCCAGGCATGGCATTCTGAACTCGTTTTTCCTCGGCATTGCGACAGGGTTGCTGTGGACACCCTGCGCCGGTCCGATTCTTGGGCTTATTCTCACTGGGGCCGCGGTAAGCGGCGCCAGCAGGCACACGGCAATCCTTCTTCTGGTGTACGCTGCCGGCGCTTCCACTTCGCTTGGTCTTGCATTGCTTGCCGGAGGCCGTGTCTTTGCGGCGATGAAACGTTCTCTCGGCGCAGAGGTGTGGATTCGCCGCCTTCTTGGAATCGCCGTCCTGGCTGGCGTGGCCGCCGTCGCATTCGGATTGGACCGCGGCGTTCTCTCGCGTCTCTCTTTGGCCAGCACGTCGAGTTTCGAGCAGCGTCTGGTTGCCTTTGCGGGCCCACCCAATGCACAAGGCGAGCGGATGAAGTCCGACGCCACTCCAGCGATGATGATGTCCTCAGGCGGAAACGCCGACGCTGTGCCGAGTACGCTGCCCGATCTCTCCGGAGCAAGCGCCTGGATCAACTCGCCGGCCCTGACTCCGGAATCGCTGCGCGGCAAGGTTGTTGTCATCGACTTCTGGACCTATTCCTGCATTAACTGCCTTCGTTCGCTGCCCTATATCCAGGCCTGGAACGAGAAGTACAAGGCAAGTGGCCTTGTCGTCATCGGCGTTCATACCCCTGAGTTTCCCTTTGAGAAGGACGAGGCGAATGTTCGCAAGGCCGTTCGCGACCTCGGCATTGACTATCCCGTCGCGATGGACAACAACTATCGCATCTGGCGCGGCTTCAATAACAGGTATTGGCCTGCTCACTACTTCATCGATTCGGCCGGGCGCGTTCGCTATCACCATTTTGGCGAAGGAAATTATGAGGAATCCGAGGCTTGGATTCGCAGCCTACTGGAGGAGAGGAACCACCAGCCGCCTCCCAATCCCGGAATGAAGATCGCAGGCATCGGTTCGGAGGCCGCGTCGGACCTTCAGGCTGTGCAGTCGCCGGAAACCTATATCGGCTACATACGCGCAAAGAGCTTTGCCTCGCCGGGAGGCTTCAACGAGGACGACGCGCAGCTCTATCGAGCGCCTACCCGGCTTGGGCTGAATGAATGGGCATTGATTGGCAGATGGAAGGACGAGAGCCAGATTGCAACGCTGCTTTCCCCAACAGGCAGCATTGTGTATCGTTTTGACGCCCGCGATCTTCATCTCGTTTTGGGGTCGGCGAGCGAGGGAAAGCCGGTCCGTTTTCGCGTCACCCTCGACGGAAAACCGCCCGGCGAGGATCACGGCGCAGACACTGATGCAAATGGCCTCGGCATAGTGACCGAAAGCCGTTTGTACCAACTGATTCGGCAAAAAGGCGGCGCGCGGGATCGTGTGTTCCGGATCGAGTTTCTCGCTCCGGGCGTGCAGGCATTTGCGTTCACCTTCGGATGAAGGAACCCCAATATCAGAGAGGAAAAGCATCATGAAGAATCCTTGGCAAGAGCAGTCACTGTCTCAGAACGAAACCGGGATTGCGCAATTGGGCAGGCGTGCATTCATCGTAGCGGCCGCAGGCGCGGTGAGCGGAGCGGCCTTCTGGGCCTTGCGCCGCACAACTCTTCTGCAACCGCAGCCTGTCTCTGCGGCGAACACTCCGTCGAACGTGACTATCGTGGAATTTGCGGCAAACGGCAAGAAGACCGGCAAAGCGACGGTTGCTCACATCGTCAAGTCCGACGCAGAATGGAAGCAGCAGCTTTCCCCCATTTCCTACGAGGTCTCCCGTCGCGGCGGCACTGAGCGCGCCTACAGCGGCGACTCCTGGAACTTGCATGACAGAGGGATCTTCCGCTGCATCTGCTGCGACACGGCCCTGTTCAGTTCGGAGACCAAATTCGATTCCGGCACGGGCTGGCCGAGCTTCTGGCAGCCGATTGCGCGCGAGAATGTTGTGGAAGCCGGCGACTCAAGCCTGGGAATGGATCGTACCGCGATCTCTTGCCGCCGTTGCGACGCGCATCTGGGCCACGTGTTCAATGACGGACCGCCCCCGACTGGTCTGCGCTACTGCATGAACTCGGCGGCCATGCGCTTTGTGAAGCTGGCTTAGTTCTGGCATTGACTGATCAACTGTGCGACGAACTTGCGAGCCTGGCTAAAGAGGATCCGGGCGCTACAAGATGGCGTCAAGCCAGAGTTTCCAGAAGCGCGCAGCCGCTGCTTCGAGGGCAGCTGCGTGTTCATGGGCCGAAGAGCGCAGGTTGGCCACGGCAATGCCGGCATGGTGCAGTTCGCAGGCGTGGCCCACATACCAACTCTCCAGGCCATCGGCAGAGACCTCGGGATGGAACTGCAAACCCAGCGCGCAATCTCCAATTGCGAAAGCTTGATTGGCGTAGCGATCTGTCTTCGCCAAGTGAAGCGCGCACGGCGGAAGGTCGAAGGTGTCTCCATGCCAGTGGAAGAGGAAAAGCCCCGAGGTGAGTAACGGGGCAAACCATTCAGGCGGGTTGGCTTCCGACGCAGCCTGTATAGGGAACCAGCCGATCTCAGCGCCATTTTGACCTGGGTAAACGCCAGCGCCAAGAGCCGCCGCCATCAGTTGCGCGCCAAGACAAATGCCCAGGATCGGCTGGCGCGCCGCCAATCGCTCGGCGATGCAGAGAATCTCATCCTTCAGGAACGGATAATTGTGCTGGTCGTATACCCCGATCGGACCGCCGAGGACCACCAGAAGATCGCAGGACCCGGCCTGCGGCAAAGGAAAGCGCGCCGTGGCTGCAACGACGCTCTCGATCTCGAAGCCTCGTTCCCGAAGCGGCGCCTCCAGGGAACCAAGGTCCTCAAAGGCCAAGTGGCTAAGTACGAGGGCGCGGCGTGAACGGGTCAACATGGAAATAGTGTATGCGCCTCACCTGCCCTTATAATCCTGGAATAACTCAGGGAACTGCTTTTTTAGCGCTTCGATCTTGGGACGGTCGCAGACCTGGATGTAAGGATTGTCTGGATTGTAGAGCGCGTAGTCCTGATGGTAGGACTCGGCATCGTAAAAGCCATTCAAAGGCACAACCTGCGTCACAATCGGCTGCGAGAACACGTGGGCAGCATCAAGCTGCGCAATGTAGGCGAGGCTGATCTTCTGCTGCTCTGCATCGGTATAGAAGATGGCGGAGCGATAGGATGTGCCAACATCCGGCCCTTGCCGATTGAGCTGCGTCGGATCGTGAGCGACCGAAAAGAATACCTGAAGCAGGCGACCGTAGGTGATCTTCGACGGATCGTACACAACTTTCACGGATTCGGCGTGGCCAGTCGTCTCGGTAGTGACTTGGCTGTAGGTGGCGGTGGCCGCGGAGCCACCGGCGTAGCCGGCCGTTGTGGCTACCACCCCTCTGACGCGCTCAAAGACAGATTGCGTACCCCAGAAGCAGCCGCCTGCAAAGACCGCAGTCTGCTTGCCTGGCGATTGCGCAAGTGCGGCGTCGCTTGCAGGAGGGGGAACCGGCGTTTTGGTAGCAGCTCTGCACCCAGCGCAAGCAGCCAGAATCATCGCTAAGGCAAAGAGCGTCTTGCGTGTCGCACGTGATGCAAACATTCAAACCTCCAGAGGTCCAGACGTTGAGGCCTCCAACCATTAGATGAAGATCATCCAATTAGGTTACAGCGGAGGCAGCTTCACGTTGGATAGGCCGCCAAGGGCGACGCTCACACCTGAGAGACGGGAGGGCAGGGATTCGTGGGAGTGCCGCCAGATCGTTTCTGCGGTTTTGCCAGAGACTACGGCGGCGAGGGATTCAGCAGTGGCTTGCTGGATGTCGCGGAGCCCGCCGAAGTAAGTGAGCCGGCGCTTGCGATGATAGCCGACGGCGAAGCGGTGGCTCTTGTTTCTCTCGCCGGAAGTATAGCGAGACGATCAGGCTCCGCCAAGCAAGACAATCCATTCCGAATCTTGACCGGCATTTCCCCGCATCCCTATTTTTCCGCGGGCTTCGGGATCAAGTCCTCTTCGTGGCTCTTGTTCCACTCGGCACGTTCCTTCGCCTGCTCGTTCTGCATAAAGTGGATTCCCTGGATAAACGTATGCATCACATCGTCCAGTGTCCGGCCAGGCGCCAAGGCGCAGCTGTCAAATAGGTCGGTATCGGGGTTGGTATCGATTTGCGGCGCGATACATGTCAGCAGCAATCCCTTCACGTCGTTCACTTTGAACGTGTGATCCCCGGCGGGAGGACGAGAGCCGGACTCGCGAGCTGGAGTAGCTGCGAAAGGCCTTGTCTGTGTTGCTGGTCCGGAACTAGTTTTGGCGCTCCCGGCAGTCGGGGCCAGGGGAGAGGCACCTGTATGTGCAGCCGCGAAGGTGATCGAGACAACGATTGCCGCGAGTGGTGCAGGTTTTCTCATCATCACCTTTCACGTCCTTGAGCCAGGATGGTAGCGCTAAAGGAACTATCGGCACAATGGTCAATATTGACCATAGTGTGGCTCGTCAGGGTCATGAGGGCCGGACGGGTGAGCCACGCTGGAATCCCCAGGGTCTCGATTGGGGGATGCGGGGCTCCTCGATCCATCGCTGAAATTGCCCTGGCCGAAATGTCCTTGGCCTGCGGTTTCAAGATGCCCTTTGAGGGCAACGGGCATCGGTCAGGCTGCGGGCTGGGTGTGGTGAAAATGCTGCCAGATGGTTTCGGCGGTCTTTCTTGGAACTACGGCAGCGAGAGATTCGGCGGTGGCCTGCTGCACGTCGCGGAGGCTGCCGAAGTGGGTGAGCAGGCGCTGACGGGTTTGCGGGCCTACGCCGGGGATCGCCAGTAACTCGGAGTCGCGGTCGCGCATGGCGCGGCGCTGGCGATGATAGCCGACGGCGAAGCGGTGACTCTCGTCGCGAATGAGCTGCACCAGATGCAGAACCGGAGACCGGCGGTCCAGGACGATCGGCTCCTGCTCATTGCCGTAGAGGTAGATGACCTCTTCGCGCTTGGCGATGGAGGCGAGCGGCGGCGTGGCGAGGCCGGCTGCTGCGAAGTCCAGCGACTCGAGAGCCTCGGCGGCGGCGTGGAGCTGGCCAAGGCCGCCGTCGATGAGGATCAGCGAGGGCATCGGCTTCTTTTCGTCGATCAGCCGGCGGTAGCGGCGGGTGACGACCTCGCGCATGGAGGCAAAATCGTCCACGCCTTCGACGGTCATCACCTTGAATTTGCGATAGGCCTGCTTGTTCATCTTGCCGTCTTCCCACACAACAAGCGAGGCCACGGTTTCAGCGCCCTGGATGTGGGAGATGTCGAAGCACTCGATGCGGCGGGGCAGTTCTGGCAGCATCAGCGCGTCGGCGAGCGCCTGTTGGATGGCCTTGCGGCTGGGCTCCAGAACGCGGAAGCGCTGGACGTAAGACTGCTTGGCGTTCTGGCCGGCAAGGTCAATCAGCGCGCGCTTTTCGCCGCGCAGCGGGACAGCGATTTCGATGCGGTGGCCGGTGCGCTCGGTAAGCAGCGCGGCGAGAGCCTCGCGGTCGTCGAATTCGACCGGAACCAGGATGGTGCGGGGAATCCAATGCTGGTCGATGTAGAGCTGCTTGAGCAGGGCGGAAAAAAGCTGGGCGGCGTGAAAAGGGGTTTCGCAGTTGGAGGCTGGTTGGGGCTCGTCGAATCCCACCCTTTCGCCCAAAGGCGGGCGAAAGGATGGGGCACCCAGCTCTTCTGCGGTTTCCAGCAGGTCGGGAAGGCCTTCCCAGAAGAATTCGCGGCGGTCGACGATCTTGCCGGCGCGCATGTGGAAGAGATTAACGGCGAAGTTGCCGTCTTCATAGTGATAGCCGAAGACGTCGGAGTCGTCGTCGAGCTCCGCGGTTGCCACGCGCTGCTTTTCCTTGAGCTGGTTCAGGGTCGAGAGCTGATCGCGCAGGCGGGCGGCGGCCTCAAAGCGCTCTGTCTGGGCAGCGTCAATCATGCGCGCAGTGAGCGCGCGCTCCAGTTCCGCGTGGCGGCCTTCCAAAAAGAGCTGAGCGTCGCGAATGGCGCCGGCATAGGCCTCGGGCGTGGTCAGGCCCTCGACGCAGGGGCCGAGACAGCGATGGATGTAGTACTGTAGGCAGGCGCGGGGATGGTAGCGGGAGAGATCGACCTTGCAACTGGGGATGAGAAAGCTGCGATGGATGAGATCGACGATGCGCCATGCCAGGCTACTGGGAAAATAAGGGCCGTAGTAGGCCGCGCCGTCCTTGTAGAGCCGGCGGGTGACAAAGACTTTGGGATATCGGTCGGCGAGGGTGAGCTTGACGTAGGGGTAGCTCTTGTCGTCCTTGAGCAGGATGTTGAAGCGCGGCACGCGCTCCTTGATGAGGTTGGTTTCAAGCGCCAGCGCCTCCGACTCGTTGGCGACCAGAATGTAGTCAAGATCGACGGCCTCGCGCATGAGGGAGCCGGTCTTGGCGTCGGCCTGCGAGGCTTCCAGCAGATATGACCGTACCCTCGCGCGCAGGTTCTTGGCCTTGCCGACATAGATAACCTCACCCTCGGCGTTCTTGTAGAGGTATACCCCAGGCTGGGTGGGGAGCTTGCGGATTTTCTCGTAAAGATCCATGGGGCGCGGCCAGTTTCTAGGATAGCGGGTCGGTGGCGAAGAGTTAGGGACCCGGGACTAAGGGACTAGGGACTAGGAAAAGCAATCATTACCGGATTGGGTAAAAAATACACGGTTCGATTGAAAAGGAGCACCAGGGTTGAATGGATCAATATGCTTGTTTTCAAATACTTGCGCGCGGATCAATGTTTGGCGTCAGAGATGCAAGTGGTATCGCGTACAGAAGTCCACTCAATCTGGCGGTTTACTGCTGCCAGCACATGTGGCGGGAGGAACAGAACAATGAAGGTATGTCATTTTGGAGTCATGGGATTGGCGGTAGGTTTGGCGGCGATGGGCGCGACGGGTTGCGCAACCAAGAACTGGGTGCACACTCAGACGGCGCCGCTGGTGGAACACACCGGTCAACTGGAAGAAAAGACGGCGACAAACAACCGGGATATTCGCGACGTTGACGACCGGGCGCAGGCTGGCGTAAGCCGGGCGCAAGGGGCTGCGGATGCAGCGACCCGGAACGCGCAAGACGCGGCCAAGGCGGCCGGGGATGCCGAGACATCGGCAGACAACGTTGTGCATCGCGCAGACTCGCTGGACAGCGTGGTGAAGGGTCTGGACAACTACAAGCCAATGGGCGATGTGTCGGTAACATTTGGCTTTGACAAGGCTGTGCTGACCACAGATGATCGTGCGCAACTCGATGAGTTTGCCGCGAAATTGGGGACGGCTAAGAGCTACATCCTCGAAGTTACCGGCGGAACGGATTCAACCGGCCCTGCCCAGTACAACTACGAGTTGAGCCAGCGGCGGGCGGATGCGGTGGTGCAGTACCTGGCGTCGAAGTATGGAATTGCCGCGCACCGGTTCTATTTGATTGGCATTGGCAAAGACAATGAAGTAGCGCCCAACACGACCGCCGAAGGGCGCAAGCAGAATCGGCGCGTTGAGGTGCAGTTGCTGTCGAATACCAGCGCAGCGCCGGGCGAAATGGCGGGCGTGCGTTAGATTCCGCTACGAGTCCCCAAATGTTCTCGGAGGGAGGGAAGGGCCGGTCCGCATTGCGGACCGGCCCTTTTTACATGGTGCGCAGGGCAATGCGGGAGTGCCTGAGCCAGGGAGTCGTTTCTTTCCGGCCCATGGTGCTGAGGGACTGTCCGTCTCGGGTTTCGCGAGCTGCGAAGAGGCTGAGGAAGGGTGCGCCGGTTTCGACTTCGGGGCCGCGTCATGGCTTGCCGCGAGCTGCGAAAAAAGCTCTTGCATATCTTTAGTAAATTGATTTACTATCCTCGTTTCCGAATGAGAATTGGTTTGCAATCGAAGATAAAGTCATGTTTTCGTGCAAGCCTGGCCGGGGCTGAATCTCACATGGGGCAATCGATGCAAGCTACGGCTGATTGCAGCTCTGTGGTCGGGGCCGAGGCGATTCCGGAACAACCTGGCTCATTTCATGGGCATTCTGAGAGGCTGCTGAACGAAGGGACTGAGAGACGATGCGATTCTTGAATGGCTGTTTGCTGCTGGTGGCTATCGTGAATGTGGTGGGATGCGGGTCGGGTAGCGGGGGTTCGGGTAGTGGAGGCGGCAGCAACCCGGTCACGCCGACCATTACCTGGGCCAAGCCTGCGGCGATTGCTTACGGAACGGCTCTGACCGCCGCGCAACTGGATGCAAGCTCCGGCGGCGTGGCGGGCACATTTACGTATGTTCCGGCAGTTGGCGCCGTTTTGACGGCGGGAACGCAGACTCTCTCTGTGACTTTTGCTCCCACAGACACAACAAGTTACACCGGCGCGACGGGCAGTACGACGCTTACTGTAAATCAGGCCACGCCCGCGATTTCCTGGGCTACTCCGTCCTCGGTACCGGTAGGAACTGCGCTCAGCTCAGTGCAGCTTGATGCGACAGCTAGCGCGGCGGGGAGCTTTAGCTATTTGCCGGCAGCCGGGACCGTGATGAACACAGTGGGGAACACGACACTATCGGCTTCATTTACCCCCGCCGACACAGTGGACTACACGACCGCAACCGGCCAGGCTACTCTGACCGTGACCTCGATTCAGGCCGCGGGAACGGTAACAGTGGACTTTGGGACCAGCAATCAGACGATTCGCGGATTCGGCGGCTCGACCGCCTGGATGCCGCTGATGCCCAGCGCTCAGGCGAACGCGCTGTTCGGCGACGGGAATGGTCAGATCGGCCTGAGCATACTACGCGTGCGCATCGACCCAAGCTCGGTGACAGGTGGCGCAAGCAATTGGGGAACGGAACTGGGCAATGCCCAGGAGGCACAGGCGCTGGGGGCAAGCGTAATTGCCACGCCATGGACTCCGCCGGCCGCTTACAAGAGCAACAGCAACACTGTCATGGGCTCGCTGAATTCGGCTAACTACACAGACTATGCCAACTACTTGGAGAGCTTCGTTAACTACATG
>Ga0302154_10001550_pt1 | contig 18616 bp, 15 predicted proteins | sample I_Bog_N2_3_FD_193507 | JGI IMG/M metagenome (GOLD analysis project Ga0302154, IMG submission 193507) | Peat permafrost microbial communities from Stordalen Mire near Abisko, Sweden - I_Bog_N2_3 | ecosystem: Environmental > Terrestrial > Soil > Wetlands > Peat | place: Sweden: Abisko, Stordalen... | reverse complement strand
GCCGATCCGCTGCAGCGCCTGCTCGATCATGCGGCCCTGAAGCACTGGCGTCGAATCCGCCTCAAGGGTCCGGCGGCTCCAGCCATGACCAGGGCGGTCGATCAGGATCACGCGATGCTGGCGCGCCAGCATCGCGCCGAGCGGCTGCCGCATCACCTCCAGATTGGAGCTCGCGCCGTGAATCATCACAATGGGCAAACCCGTGGCGTCGCGCGGGCCGCTGTCGACAACATGGAGGGTGGCGCCCTCGACCTCGATCCTTTCGCCCTGGAACGGATAGCGGCGCTCGAGCGCAGCGACGCCGGCCTGCGTAATCAGCGCCAGAACCGCCAGCGCCGCCACGACCGTCAAGAGGATCATTTGCAATATCCGGATGATCTTGAGCACCTGACAGCTACGGTTTGGCGACCACGTGGTTTCGCGGTTCGTATTCGGACCGCGACCGGCCGCAGCGCGACGGCGCTGCGGGGGTCACCGCTCGCGCCACCAAGGACCGCCCTGGCACCAAGTATCTTGCTGCCGAAACGGCAAAGGCCATCATCCATGGCATCGATCATAAGGGATTTTTCACCATGCAAAACCCCGCAAAGCGCGTGCGCCTTCATATAGCCGTCATCGCTTGCCTAATATTTTCTGCGGCGTCTTGGGCGCGTTTGCTGGGTTGCGCGAGACACCAACAAGGCTGAGGGGCCACGTCTTCATCACAGCTCTCCCTGGGGAACGCGGTCTGGGCGCCAAACGTTATGAATGGGGATTATGGAGGATTTTCGATGACTACCGGACCAAGCGAAGCTGCCATTGACCAGATCGTCGCCAGCTGCAATGGCGACGTCCGGGGCGCTCTGAAGGCCCTCTTGCTGGTCAACGAACACCTGGAGGCCGAGTTGCAGCAGCTCTACGCCGCCGTGGCACTCGGCGCGCCTTTCAAGCGCGGCAGCGACGTCCTGCACTGAAGCTACTGTCCGATTAACAACCAAGGGTCAGATCCAGCCGCGCTGCATCCGACCCTGAAATTTTGTTTTAGTAATCAGATATCGCGGCCTTCGACTTTTTCAGTCAGGGTTTTGACCAGCTCCGGCACCTTTTCCAGATGCGGGTTGATGTCGAGCGCCTTGCGGAAGGCATCGAGTGCGCGTTTTTCGTCGCCGATATCCTGCATGATCATGCCGAGCCCGGCGAGTGCGCCAAAATGGCGGGGTTCGCGGACCAGTACCTGCTGGATGTCCTGCAGCGAATGCTGGTAATCGTTGCGCAGATAATACAGCGTCGCGCGCCGATTCCAGCCCTCGACATAATCGGGGCGGAGCTTGACCACGGCATCGAGCAGCTTTTGCGCGACATCGAGCTGCTGAGCATCCATGGCGGCCCTGGCACGCATCATCAACAATGCGGCGGTGTCGCTCGGGGTCTGCATCCAGAGCGCCCAGATCCGGGCCTCGACATGCTTGGCGCTGGCTTCATCGGGAGCTGCCTTCAGCGCGCCAAACAGAAAATCCAACCCGTGGCCGCGATCGGAACCGGGTTTCGGCAGCTTTGACGGCGCCTCCGGCGGTGTCTTCTGCTGCCTTGGCGGCGGTGATTTAAGGTCCTGGGCAAAACCAGGCAGCGGCGCGATGGCGAGCAACGCGGTAATGATCAGGGCGATGGGTCGGCCGCAAGCGGCCAGGATTGCGAATGCCATCACCCAAGTCTAGACGCAGCAAAACGCTCTGCAAAGCAGCAAAAGCGTCACAGAGCCGTGATGGGGTAAGATTTGAACAGTTTCCGAACGAGAACCTGGACGCGTCTAACCCTGGCGCGCCTTGAATCGACGCTGCACCTTGTTGATCACATAGACCCGGCCCTTACGCCGGACGAGACGGTTGTTGCGATGACGACCGCGCAACGATTTCAGCGAGTTACGGACCTTCATGAGACAATCCTGATGCGTTGAAAGGCCGTGTTGGACAGGCCGAAAGTGGCAAAAAGGTAAAAACCGCTATAACCCGCCGACGGCCTTGCCGTCCGGGATGCGCGGTTTCTAAGCCATGGCACGGCCGAATGTCAATCCAGACTGCCCCAATCGTTCGGCACCCCATTGAGCTCGGCGGCTCGACAACCCACCCCGCAGTCTGCCATGCAAGCCTGCGTCGGAGTTTGGCGCGCGTCTGCCGCGGCCAGGCTCGCAACGCTTGCGGGATTCGTTAAATCGTATCATCAAATTGACTTTCGGAACCAGCGATCCGCCGGGAAATCAACATGTCCAAATTGAAACTGCCCAATATCGATGACGTCGTCGCAATCGATATCCACACCCATGCCGAAGAGCCCTGCGGCATGCATGGCGACGACGGCTATGACGATTTCCAGGCCCAGATGGCGGAATACTTCAAGTCGCCCAACAAGCACCCGCCGACCGTACCGGAAACCGCGGCCTATTACCGCGCCAAAAACATCGCCGCGGTGATCTTCCCGGTCGATGCCGAGCGCGAGACCGGCTTCCGGCGCTACAATAATTACGAGATGCTGGAACTGGCGTCGGAAAATTCCGACGTGCTGATCCCGTTCGCCAGCATCGATCCGCACAAGGGCAAGCTCGGCGTGCGCGAAGCCAAGAAGCTGATCGCGGAATACGGCGTCAGGGGTTTCAAATTCCATCCGACGATGCAGGGATTTTACGCCAACGACCGCATGGCCTATCCGCTCTATGAGGCGATCAATGACGGCGGCGCGATCGCGCTGTTTCATACCGGCCAGACCGGCGTCGGAAGCGGCATGCCGGGCGGCATGGGCATGCGGCTGAAATATTCCAACCCGATGTACATGGATGATGTGGCGGCGGATTTCCCCGACCTCAAGATCATTCTCGCGCACCCCTCCTTCCCCTGGCAGGAAGAGGCGCTGTCGGTCGCGACCCATAAGCCCAACGTCTATATCGACCTGTCCGGCTGGTCGCCGAAATATTTCCCGCCGATCCTGGTGCGCTATGTCAACTCGGTCCTGCAGGACAAGATGCTGTTCGGCTCGGACTGGCCGGTCATCACGCCCGACCGCTGGATGGCCGATTTTGCCAAGCTCGATATTCGCGACGACATCCGGCCGAAAGTGTTGAAAGCCAACGCGCGGAAGATTCTGGGCATCTGAAGCGTCGCCATGACGCGAAGCCTGGCCCAGTTCCCGTTGTTTCGAGAGCTTGATCCGGATCAGCTGAAGACCATCGAAAGCGCCTGCGCGTGGCGCCGGGTGGCGGCGCGGGAATGGATCGTCGACCACGAAGCCCAGGGGACCGACGTTTTTCTGGTGCTGCGAGGCCAGCTGCGCGTGGTGGTCTCGGCCGGCGGCCGCGACACCATTCTGCGCGATATCATGGCCGGCGAATTCTTCGGCGAACTGGCGGCGCTTGACCTGAAGCCGCGTTCGGCCGGCATCATGGCCATCGCCGATTCGGAATTGGCCTGCCTGCCGGCCGCGGCCTTCCGCCGGGCGATCCACGCGCATCCCGTGGTCTGCGACCGGGTTCTCGGATTGTTGGTCAGCCAGATCCGCATGCTGGCGAACCGGGCGAGTGAAAGCTCGGGCTTGAAAATGCGGCACCGGCTGTTGGCGGAACTGTTGCGGCTGTCGCGGCCAGCGGCAGCCGCACCCGACTCACCCGTGGTGTCGCCGCCTCCCACCCATGCCGAACTCGCCGCCCGGGTCAGCAGCCATCGCGAGGCGGTGACCCGCGAGCTGAATTCGCTGACACGGGCCGGACTGATTGCGCGAAGGCGCGGCGCAATCGTGTTGCTGGATGCCACACGCCTGCGTCGCATGGTTTCGGAAGCGACCGAGGGCTGACGGAGTTTCGCGGCAGCGCGCGGCACAGCAGTCCGGTTAAGGCCTGCTGTGCCGCGCCTCGATGCACGAAGCGGTTCGAAAAGCCGCCGGTGTCAGATATCCTGCACGCCCGGCCAGCCGACGGCGCCGCCGATGATGTAGGAATACAGGTCGTAGGTCGCGAGCCCGGTCTGCGAGGGTGGTGTCATGGTCAGCGTGAAGCCGCCGCCCTGCTGGTTCAGCGAGGAGACGGCGGAGTATTGGCTGGAGCTGCCTTCACCGATCGGAATGCCGCAGAAGGTCGTCACCCAGGCGGATTGCTGGGCCACCGTCTGGTTGAACTGCTGCATGTCGCCGGTCGCGTAGTTGATGCTGATGGTCGGCATCTGGCTGACCGCCAGGCTGGTCAGCCTGCCGTAATTGCCGCCGGCCTGCAGGTTCATCTGCGGGGCCGAGCCGAACATGAAGCCGGTCGCATTGTTGGTGTTGCTGAGCGCCTGGCGCACCACCTTGCTGTCATACCAGCCTGCCGTCGGGTTTGAGCTCTCATAAGCGAAAGGCGCCAGGCTGATCAGCACGGGATTGGGGAAGATCAGCTTGATCGTGGCCGTCGTTCCCGAACCATTGGCCGAGAACAGGCTGAACTGCTGGCTGTTCACCCCCATCGACTGGAAGAAGAAGCCGCCCGAGCAGAAGAACTGCGCCTGCTGCGAGAATTCGGCATACACGTCGCTGTTGCTTTTGCTGGCCGTCGCATTGATCACCAGCTGTCCCGCCGATTGGGCGGTGGGCCCAAGCACATTATAGAGCTCGGCATTGGTCGGGCTCGTGCTGTAGCCGGGTTCAGCGAGCGATGCTCCGGTCAGCGGGTTATAGGTCTGGTAGTTCGCATTGGGCGCCTTGATGTTGCTGGCCATGAACAGCAGTTCCGCCGTCGCGGCATTATACGCGTTGGTGATCGGCCATTGCGGCGAGGAGGCGATCACGTACAGGTTGGCCTGCGGCAGCAGCTGGGTGACGGCGCTGTTCGGCGCAAACGGGATCATCTGCGGGGTGATTCCGGTCTGTGGAATGCTCAGCAGGGGACCTTTGCCTGTCGAGAAACCGCTCCAGACCTGCGAGATCTGGTAGTTGGTGATATAATCCTGCTTGTTGGCGTAACCCGACGCGGCGAGCTGGGTCGGCGTGATCACGCCATAGAGACCCTCATAGATCGACACCATGGTGACGGCATAGGTCGAGGCATTCTGCTGGGCCGCGGAGACCGTCGCCTGATCCGCCGTCGACACGTTCCATCGGATCTGCTGGATCAGCGAGGCATAGGCGCTGCTGAATCCCGCTGTCATGTTGAGAGCGCCGTTGGCTCCGACCGGTCCCAGCAGCGAGTTGAAATCCTGATAGGAATTGAAAACGATTTGATTGTTGTTCACCACCGGATAGACATAGTCGTAGTTGAAGACGCCGCCGCCGGTCGATATTGGCAGCAGGGTTACCCCGGCCGGTTGGCCGAGCGTCTGATTGGCCGCGGCGACGATGCTGCCGAGAAATTCGCTTTGCGCGATGACGGTCGGATCGGCAACGGCCTGGGGCGCCAGCGAGGCAAAACCGGGAACTGCGCGAATATTCATGTTAAATCTCCTCTGTTTTAATGAAGTCCCGGAGTGCAGACGCTCTGCGCTCTTTCAGGACAGCAGCGAGGCTAGACAGGTCTGCCGCCACAGGATGTGCCAAATGCCACATTCCGGACCGCGGCCCGCATGATGGCGCGCGGCCAAGCGCGACCAAGCGTCACCTTGATTATGTTGAGCTCAGTGAAACCGGGCCTTTGAGCCATGCCCGGCATGCTCGCCAAGAGACCGTGATCGATGTCGTACGTTCCGCAGCCGATCGGCCAACGCGGCGAGCTGCCGGAAGCCGTCGACCTTGGCGACCAACGCGAATAATGTATTATAAACAGCCTGAGCGTGAACCTTTTAAGGGTAGCTTGTAACCTACAAGAACCGCCTTGGACCGCGGCCGCCGATCACACGTCCGGGACAATGGGCCTGCCAATGTTATGCGACGCATGCGGGTACCAAAATACTGCGGGCGCCCTGCATTGTGGCCTCTGCAGCCAATCTCTTCGAGGAATCGCTGGCCGTGCCGGGATGGCTTTGCCACAGGCGGGTGCGCCGCGTTCCGCCGAGCGCCGGCAGGTCACCGCGCTGTTCTGTGACCTCGTCGATTCCGTGTCGTTGACCGTCAGATTGGGCGCGGAAGACATGATGCAGGTCGTCGATGTTTATCTGTCGGCCTGCGACGACATCGTCACCAGCTTCGGCGGCACCATCACGCAGTATATGGGCGATGGCGTGCTGGCCTATTTCGGATATCCGCGCGCCAACGAGGATGATGCCGCCAACGCGGTGCGCGCCGGCCTTGCCTTGCGCGAGGCGGTCGGCAAGCTTGCGCTGCATCCGGGATTGATCCTGCAGATTCGGATCGGTATCGCCACCGGCCAGGTGGTCGTCAGCGACCTGCTCGGGCGCAGCAAGGAGCGCCACGGCATCGTCGGCGAGACACCTAATTTGGCGGCGCGGCTGCAATCGGCGGCGGCGCCCAACTGCATCCTGGTGGCGCGGACAACCCAGCGGATCAGCCGCGGCTTGTTCCGCTACCGCGCTCTCGAAACCTTCCAGCTCAAGGGGTTTGCCGAGCCCGTCCAAGCCTCCGAGGTCATCGAGGCTGTGGCGGTCGATAGCCGCTTCCTGGCTCGCGCACAAGGCGAGGCCGCGCCGATGGTCGGCCGTGACAGCGAACTGACGCTGATCCGGAGTTGCTGGGCCGAGGCTTGCGCCGGCCGCGGCCGGGTCGCGCTGCTCCAGGGTGAAGCCGGCATCGGCAAATCCCGCATGGTCGAGGCGCTGCGCCAGCATGCCGCCGATACGCCGCACGCCCAGACCTCCTGGTATTGCGGCCCGCATCAGGCCGACAGCGCGCTGCGGCCCATCACCCGACAGCTGGCCCGCGCCGCTTCGTTCGAGCACGGCGATAGCGCCGCGAACCGTCACCAGAAGCTCGCCTTGCAACTCGGGCAGAGCGGCGCGATCAACCCCATCAGCCTGGCGGTGCTGGCTGACCTGCTCGGCCTGCCGTACCAGGCTCCGGAGGTGGCGGCGATGACGCCGGAGAAGCGCAAGGAGGTCACGTTCGACACGCTGTTGCAGCTGCTCGACCACAGCGCGCGTCCGACCCCCACGCTGCTGGTCTTCGAGGATGCGCATTGGAGCGACTCCACCACCTTGGAACTGCTCGACCGCGCGATCGGGCTGGCGGCGCAACGGCCATGGCTCCTCATTATCACCGCGCGGCCGGACTACCAGCCGCCATGGCTCGGCCAGGACCACGTCGTCCATGTCAAGCTGCGCCGGCTCGACCGCGGCGAGGCCGAACGGATCTGCATCCATCTCGGCGCCGCTGCCATGCTGCCGGCCGGCACGGTTCGACAGATCGTTGCCCGTAGCGACGGCATTCCGCTGTTCGTGGAAGAAATGACCAAATCGGTGCTGGAGGCCGCGGCGGCCCTCCCCGAGCAGGACGGCGCGCCGACCGCTGCGATTCCGGAAAGCCTGCAGGATTCGCTGGTGGCGCGGCTCGACCGGCTGGGGCCGGCGCGCCGGATCGCCAATCTCGGCGCCACGATCGGGCGGCGCTTCAGCTATGAACTGCTGGCCGCCGTGGCCGGCTTGCCGGAGGCTGCGCTGCGTCGCATGCTGCGCGAGCTTACCTTGTCCGGACTGGTCGAGCGCAGCGGCCCGGCGCCAGCCAGCAGCTACCTGTTCAAGCATGCGCTGATCCGCGACGCGGCCTATGATTCGCTTTTGAAGCGCGAGCGCCAGGCGCTGCATGGCGAAATCGCCCGGACCTTGCGCGACCGTTTTCCGCAGACCAGCGAGGCCGAGCCGGAGCTCTTGGCCTACCATCTCACCGAGGCCGGCGAGATCGCCGAGGCGCTGCCGCTATGGGTGGAAGCCGGCAGCCGCGCCGCGTCGCGCGCCGCGCATGTCGAGGCGGTGGGGCATCTGCAGACCGCGCGCGATCTGCTGCGGCGGATGCCAGCCGAGGATGCTCATCTCGGGACCGAATTGCAGCTTCTGATCGGACTGGCCGTCAGCCTCGCCGCGTCGCGCGGCTATTCAGTTCCCGAGGTCGAAGCGGTGCTGGCGCAGGCCCGCGCGATCTGCGACCGGCTCGGCAATGTCGCCGGGCTGTTTGCCGTGCTGCGCGGCATTTGCGCGCTGTCGATCGTCGCCTGCGAATTCGACACCGCCGAAGCCACCGCACGCCGCTGCGCCGAAATCAGCCAAGGCACCGGACTGGTCGAGCACCGCATCGAGAGCGATTGTCCGCTCGGTTATGTGCTGTGGGCGAGAGGCGATCTGCCGCGGGCCCGACAGCATCTGGAGCGCGCGGTGCGGCTGTATCGCGAGCAGGATGGCGGGCCGCTGCCGCTGATCACCCCGCAGGACCCGCTGATTCAGAGCCTCGGACCGCTGCAGCTGGTGCTGCACGCCATGGGCGAGGATGACGCCGCAGCGCGGGCGGCGGAGACGCTGATCGCGCATGCGAGGTCGCTTGGCGGCAGTTTCAGCCTGGCCTGCGGCCTGTTCTGGCAAGCCCTGTTTTTCGTCTCGCGCGGCGATTTCGCACTGGCGCAGGCGCCGGCGGAGGAAGCGCTGGCGCTATGCGATCGCCACGGCTATCCGACCTTCGGCGCCTTCACCAGATTGTTTCGCGCCTATTGTATCGGCCATTTCGGCGAGATCGAGCGGGCGCTCGATCTCGCCCATGCCGGCCTCGCCGAACTCGATCGCCTTGGTATCCTGCATGGTCGCAGCCAGCAGCTCGGCGAAATTGCAAGCCTGCACGCCGCGGCGGGCGATCTTGAGACCGCCTTGCACACCATCGACAGCGCCATCGCCAGCGCGCGGCGCTCCGGCGAGAGCTATTTTCTTTCCCCCTTGCTGCGGCGGCGGGCGGAATTTCTCGAGCAATGCCCCGGCATCGATCCGGCCATGGTCGCGGCGGCACTGCGCGAAGCGCGCGCGATCGCGGAGGCGCAAGGCGCCGTCGGCTTCGCCCGTCAGGCCGCGCGGCTTGCCGGCGAGATGGCCATCGACGGCCGTGCCCTGACTGCAGCCAGCTTCAGCTGATCGGGCGAGCGAGCCCGACCGTGAAATCGATGTCGCACCACATCGCCAGCTCGGTCTGCAACACGACCTTGCCGTTCACCGGCGTGCCGAGGCCAAGGTCCCGGATCAGGGGCAGGCTGTCGGAGTTAAAGAGCTCAAGCTGCCAGGCGCCACCGACCAGCGCAACATCGCGCAACGCCGTCATCACCAGCGGACCACTGATGATCTGCTGATAGCAGCTGCTTGTCGCACTGTCGGCCGCCCGGAACTGTTTCAGGTAGACCACCGGGATCGGAAGGCCGAGTTCGCCAAGCCCCAGCGGCGGGCAGAGCTGAAGCTGCCTGATCGCCAGGATGTCCTGTTGCCTGTCGCGGTCGGTCGCGGCGCAGAGCTGCTTGTAACGCTCAGTCGCCGAACCGATCACCGGCAGCACATTCATCGAAGCACAGCGCAGGCTCAGCACGGTCTGCCGGCTGGCTTTCGAGCTCGGCGAAAAGCTCTCGATGATCACCGCCGACGCCTGCGCCTCAAACGCCGTGCCGGTCTTGGGCGGCGCATCCGGGACTTTGGTGCGGGCGACGAATTTGGGAAAGCCCCAGATCTCCCGGCCGGAGGCGGTGGTGTAGTCGTTGTCCACGAACAGATAGGCCGGCAGCCAGGCCAGCGAACGCGGCAGGATGGCGCCGTCCTCATAGATGCCGACCGGAATCCAGAACCCGATGTCGGTCTCGTCCATGGTTCCTTCCAGCGAGAACGGCGGATCGGACGGCGCGACGCGGGCCGATTTCAGGATCATCAGCGACACGACATGAAAATCAGGCAGTAGCGGCAGCACCCGGAACTGGCTGCGACCCGCCACCCGGTTGAAGGACCGGTCGAGGAATTTCTGACAGGCGGCGCCATCGGCCCGAAACAGCAGGGTATAGCAGGCGCAATCCTTGACCGAGGACGGCGGCGGCGGCAGCGAATTCCAACCGGCATAGGCGACGTAGTTTCCGGTTGGCGCGGTCTGCCCGGTGTACGAAATAATCGGAATCGAGACGCCGGAGAGCGCGGCCGCAGCCGCCAGCCCCGACATGGTCGCGACCTCGACGCAGCCGGCATTGACTTCGGGCACCCGGGTCCAGTCGCCGGCGAGAAACAGGTTGGCGTAACCGGAGCTACCTGGCGCGAGCCGGTATTGCAGCGTATCCGGCAGGCTCAGCACATAGCGGTCGCTCGGATTGATATTGGCGCGCCAGTACTGGGCATCGAGCCGCGCCGTCCCCTTGAGGCTGCCCGAGGCATGCAGCAGCGACCAATCGAATTCCTCCCCGCCGCCGATATTCGTCCACAGCACACCGAGCGCGGTCGTCATCCAGCCCAGTGCGTTGTGTTTGACCTTGGCGGTGGCGAGCCGTGGATCATTGGGGGCTTCCTGGTCGCTCATCACGGCACAGAAATAGCCGACCGATTGCGGGCTAGGCGCCGGCCAGGCCTCCGCCGGCAAAAGCTGCGACATGTCGGAATAGGTATCGAATGGCGGCTCGAACGCGGTCGCAATCGGCCCCAGAGTCTGCGTGGGCGTCGGCACCCAGGGCAATTGCGGTGGCACCGCCGGTTCGACGAAGGGACCGCCGAGATCCTCCACCTTGGCATCGACCCACAGCTGCAGGGCCTGGGTGCGGGTGGTTGCGAGATGCGCCACCATGTCGGCCCATGCCTGGTTCTGCTCGATCAAAGGCTGGCAGATGTCGCCCAGCGCCGCCACCGAGATGCCCAGGATCACGCGATCGAAATCCTGGCCAAGCCTTAGACAGAGGCGCGCGGCCGGCGCTGGCTGCGGACCATAGAAGCTTTCGAAATCGATGCCTTGCTGCCGGAATTTTTCGCCATCGACGATCTCGGACCAATTCGGCACCGCGGGCCAGCAGGCCTTGCCGTTGACCCACACAAACGGCGCATAGCCGCGTTCGGCGTCGACCAGGTCCACCTGGCGGTCGATCCGGATCGTTTCGATCTCGCCATGATCGTTGGGCTGCAGCGCCGTCACCTTGTGGAAGAACTCGAATTTGACGCCGCGATGCCGGAGCAGCTGATACATCGGCACGAACACGGTATCGCCCATCCCTTCGACCGCCTTGAAGAAGAAGGCGCCCTTGTAGGTCAGAAACAGCCGCAACAGGCCTTCGACCGCGGAACAGGCGGACACAAGGGGCCGGTCGCGCCGGCCCTCCTGATAGCCGAAGGTGTAGTCGTATAGCGCGGTCACGACCGCGTTGTCGGCGGCAAAGCGGTTCTGCTGCGACAGGAATTCGCGAAAATCATATTGATCCAGCACCTGCAGGCCGCGCGACAGGCAGCCATTCTTCAACATTCCGAGCACGATGCTGATGGCGAAATTGAGCACGATCAAGGCCCGGTAGAGCCCTTCACAAAAACCCTCCAGGCGCTGTTGAATTCGTTGTTCGATCGCGCCCAGCGCGGCTTCCAGCAGCTCCAAGGGGCCTTCGCTGGCGGCCTCGCGCAGGGACTGTGGCTGCGCCTCCAGCCGCGCCACCACCAGAGCGAGAAACGCTTCCAGGAGGGCGATCACGGTTTCCTGCGCGGCGTCGCGCGTCGTGGACGATGGGCTTTCAAACTCCTCGGCGGCCGTGTGCGCCAGCGCCAGCAGCGGGTGCACGTTGCTGTTGACCGCGGCCCAGCCATGCAGCCGCGCGATCCGGGTGCGCAGCGGCAGTGCCATGGCGGCTACGGCATCGTCGGTCTCGCGCTGCGGTTCGCCAGGCCAGTCCTTCATGTAATACTGCCAATTATAGACCAGGCTGGCGAGCGCGCGCACCAGCAGCGTCGACAGCTGCGGCATCACCGAATCGGAAGCCCAGAGATTATCGCGTCCCGGAAACACCTCGGGATCCGGATCGGGCTCGAACCAGAACGGCCACGCCGACCATTGCGAAGTGGAAGAGGACGGGTCCAGCGCCTGGGCAAAGAAAATCTGGTCCTGCCGCTTGAAGGCATCGTCGATGGTGACGACCGGCTGGCCGGGCACCTGGCTCAGCGCATTGAGCAGGCAGCGCATCACCGTGAAGGCATTTTCGTAGAAGCCGGCCCAGATGTGCAGCCCGTGTTCCTCGATCCGCTCGCCATGGTCCGGATTGCGCCCGCTGGCGCATTTGCCGCCGAGGCGCCAGCCGAGCTGATGCACCGTGATCTCGAATTTTTCGCCGGCCGGATCGATCTCCGTCAACGCGAAGGCGGCGGACATCGCCCCGACGCCGCCTCCCAGCACCGCGACGCGCACCTTGCCATCCGCCATGCTCAGCTCTCCCTCACCGCAAGCGCATCACGATCCCATCTGCCTGATCTTGCGTGTCAGGCCTTGCGCGCTTGATGGGACGATATCAGCCTGCCACCAACACGTGAGGGTTGAAGCTATAGACTGTTTCATTCAAGAGAGGCAACAGCGTGCCGCCGGCGGCACAGCTGCCGCAGCGGCAGAGCTGCCGAAGGCATCACCGGCGCGGCCATGCGTAGCCGGTTAGGAACCCAACCCACCGCCGCGGCACAGCCTCACGGCTGCATCACGATGCATTCGAGATTGCCGGCGCTGGCCGCACGCTCCATCGCCTCCGGCAACGCCGCCAGCGGATAGACCAGCGGGCGGATCGCGGCGATATCAAGCAGGCCGGTGCGCAACAGATCCAGCAGTCGCCGATAGGCGCTGGCCGGATACATGAACTGGCCGAGGATCTCCCAATTGTTCAGCATCACGGCGGTGTAGGGGACCGGCAGGTCGACACTCATGCTGCCCATCAGCACCAGCCGCCCATGGCGGCGCAGGCTGTGCAGCGCCGCCAGCGTCGCGTTGGGATCGCGCGCCTGGCCCACCATGTCGAACGCCAGATCGGCGCCGCCGCCACTGGCTTCGCGCAGCGCGGCCGCGTCCTTCAAGACCTGACCGGTCAGCTTCACCGTGGCTACCCGCGCCCCTCCGGCCTTGGCCACCGCTTGGAGCGCAGCCGCGTCGCGGCCGGCGGCGATCACCCGCGCCGCGCCCATCGCGACCCCGACCAGCACCGCAGCGGTGCCATAGGCACCGGTGGCGCCGGTAACGACCAGCGTCTCGCCCGCGGCGAGCCGGCCGCGGCGCAGACCGCCATAGGGAATGATGCAGCGGCCGATGGCAACGAGCTCGGTCGCCTCGATATGATCCAACCCTTCCGCTGGCGTCGCCGCCGCGGCCGGCATCAGCGCATATTCGGCGAGCGTGCCGTCCGGCCAATCGGCCAGCATCGGCGCGGCGTCCGGGCTTGCTGTCAATCCGATCAGGATCTGGGCCGGATCGTCGACATTCTCGGCCGCGACAAAATGCGACGACAGCACCACACGCTGCCCGGGCTTCAGATGCCAGACCTCGCGTCCAACCGCCTCGATCACGCCGACGCCATTGGTTCCGATCGTGAACGGCCCGGGCGGCGGGTGGTACGCCGGCAAGCGGCCTTCGACATAGGCTTTCAGATAGGACATCAGCGCCGACGCCTCGATCCGCACCAGCACGCTGCCCGGACGCGGGTCCGGCGTGCGCACATCGCGAAACCGCAGCTCCCCGCCAAGCCGATCCAATTGCCAGGCCTTCATGATGGCTCTCCTTTGCCGATTGGCCGTCGACTGGATATGGCGCCGGGAAGCTGCATTCGCTAGCATCGCCCGCGCCCTGCCGCTCATCCAACTTTTTCCGCGGCCATTTCCAACAGGTACGCCGTGACCTTCAAAGCCATCGTGTTCGACGCCTATGGCACGCTCTACGACATCCAGTCGGTCGCGGCCGTCACCGAGGAAACCTTTCCCGGCCATGGCGAACTCATCACCCAGATCTGGCGCATCAAGCAGCTCGAATATAGCTGGCTGCGTTCGCTGATGCGGCGGCATCAGGATTTTGACCAGGTGACCCGGGAGGCGCTCGGCTACGCCTTGCGGGTGCTCGGGCTGGGCCATGACAGCACGATGTTCGATCGCCTGATGTCGAAGTACCTGCACCTTGATCTTGATCCCGACGCGGTGGCGGCGCTGCAGGCGATGCGCGATCGCCAATTGGCGATCCTGTCCAATGGCAGCAGCGCCATGCTGAACGCGCTGGTGCGCAACAGCGGGCTGGACCGCCTGCTCAATGCCGTCATCAGCATCGATGCGGCGGGCGTCTTCAAACCGGCGCCGGAGGCCTATGCGCTGATCGAAACCGTGCTCGGCACACCACCCGCCGAGGTGCTGTTCATCTCCTCGAACCCCTGGGATGCCTGTGGCGCCAAGGCGTTTGGACTGCAGGTCGCCTGGATCGAGCGGGTGACGCCGGAGGCGATGGCGCGGGCCTGCGGCAAGAGCGATGGTCTGGCGCCGCTGACCATGTTCCGGGCACTGCGCACCCAGATGGACGAACTCGGGTTAGCGCCTGACTATCGCATCCGGGCACTGTCGGAGCTGCCGGCGCTGGTCGCCCACCATGGGCGCGCTTCGCCGGAGATCCCCGGACAATCATCCTGAACGTCAAATTTCCTGAGAGACGAGGTCCTGAACCATGAGCCTGGCATCGGTCCGCGCGTTTTTCGCGGAAAAAGCCCCCGACATCGCCGTGATCGAATCGCCACTGAGTTCGGCGACGGTGGCGCTGGCGGCTGAGGCCTATGGCGTCGAGCCCGGCCGGATCGCCAAGACGCTGAGCCTGCGGGTCGGCGCGCGCGTGCTGCTGCTGGTCACCAGCGGCACCGCGCGGATGGACAACAAAAAAGTCAAAGCCTGCTTCGGCGGCAAGCCGAAAATGCTTGGCCTTGAGGAGGTTGCCGAGATCACCGGCCACGAGGTCGGCGGCGTCTGTCCGTTCGGACTGAAGACCAGGCTGCCGGTCTATTGCGACGTCTCGCTGCGGGCCTATGACGAGGTGGTGCCGGCCGCCGGCTCGACCCACAGCGCGGTGCGGATCACGCCGGCGCGAATGGCGGAGCTGGTCGGAGCGGAATGGGTTGACGTGTGCGAGCGGCGAAGTGAGGGCTGAACCGTCTCAGGGCATGAGCAAGGCGAGAGTGCAGCGCTACTGGTCGTCGTCATCATACCTCGGCCGCTCATAGCTGGGCCTTGGCGCGCGGCCGTGGGACCTCGGCGGCGGGGGCGGCGGCGACACGGTGACGCTGCTCACCTCGAATACCGCGCGACAGGGGGCGCTCAGCTGCGGGGTGTTTTGCCGCAGGCACTCCGTGATCCGGCCGACATCCGGGATCCATTGGCCGCACAGCCGCAACGCGTCGGGGGTGCACGCCATCTGCTGTTCCGGCGTCCCCCGGTTTTCGTCGGCGGAAGCCGGGCCGTCCGCTGCCAGGCCAGCCGCCATTGCGATAGCAATATGCCATACCATTCGCTGCGATCGCATGTCCGATCCTCGTTCGGAGTTAGCCGGCGGGCGGCGCGCCAGAACGCCTCCCGTCAGGTTGGAAAATAAATGCGGCCGGCACAGGTTAGGCGCGCTCAAAAAATCGTGAAAGCGCGAAATTTGGCGCCGGCTCATCTTGGTTTCCCCTTGGCAAATTGCCTGGTCAGGAAATCCGCCAGCAGTTCGACCCGCGCCGGGCGCGGGCCGCGCGAGGGCATCACCAGATGCACCGCGCCTTCGTTCTGTTTCCAGCCTTTCAGGATCATCTCGACCGCGCCCGTGGCCAGCGCGTCGTCGACGATGAAGCCCGGCAGGTCGGCGATGCCGAGGCCCGCGAGCAGCGCCGGCAGCAGCGCCTCGCCATTGTTGACCCGCAGCGGGCCGCCCGGCCGCACGCTCGCCTGTTCGCCGCGGGCATTGGTGTAATGCCAGACATCCGGGGTCGAGAGATAGGCGTAGCCCAGGCAGCGATGCTGGGCGAGATGCATCGGATGGGTCGGCCGGCCGTGGCGCTTGAGATAGGCCGGTGACGCAACCGTGTAGCGCGGCATCGCGCACAGCCGCCTCGCGATCAGCGAGGAATCCGGCAGGCTCGCGATCCGCAGGCCGAGGTCGAACCCCTCGCCGATCAGGTCGACCATGGCGTCGCCGAGATGCAGGTCGATGGCGACATCGGGATATTGCGCCAGAAATTCGGGCAGGATCGGCGCCACCGCCTTGACGCCGAAGGTCATCGGCACCGCGAGCCGCACCAGGCCGCGCGGTGCCACCGCCTGGGCCAGCGCCTCGTTCTCCGCCGCCTCGCCAAAGGCCAGCAGCCGGCCGGCGTGCCCGGAAAGCTTCTGACCGGCATCGGTCAGCGCCAGCCGCCGCGAGGTGCGGTTGAACAGCCGCGCCCCGAGCCGCTGCTCCAGCCGGCCGACCGCCTTCGACACCGTGGCCTTGGACAGCGAGAGCTCGCTCGCCGCGGCCGCGAAGGAGCGCAGCTCGACGACCTTGGCGAAAATCGCCAGGCCCTCGAAATCGGGAAGTCTTGCCATGCAGGTCATCCATTGGGACAAAATTGGAAACAATGCATTTCATTAGTTTCTATTTATGACCCGAAAAGAAATCCTTATCCAGAGTGCAATCCGAATTCAGCCAGACCAACAAGATCAGGAGGACATCCCATGATTGAACTCAGACCCTTCAACCGGCTCGGCAGCGCCGATCACGGCTGGCTCAAGGCCAAACACCACTTCTCATTCGGGAGCCATTATGACCCCGGCAATATGGGGCACGGCGCGTTGCGGGTCTGGAACGACGACGAGATCGCGCCAGGCACCGGCTTTCCCGCCCACCCCCACGCCAACATGGAAATCATCACCTATGTCCGCGAGGGCGCGATCACCCATCAGGACAGCATGGGCAACAAGGGCCGCACCGAGGCCGGCGACGTCCAGGTCATGAGCGCGGGCTCCGGACTGCGCCACTCCGAGTATAATCTGGAGCCGAAGCCGACCCGGATCTTCCAGATCTGGATCGAGCCCACCACCAAAGGCGGCCAGCCGACCTGGGGCGCCAAGCCGTTTCCCAGGGCGGACCGCTCGGGCCGCTTCGCCACCATCGCCAGCGGCGATCCTGACGACGCCGAGGCGTTGCCGATCCGCGCCGACGCGCGGGTGCTCGCCACGACGTTGAAGGCCGGCGAGAGCGCGGCCTATTCGACCGCGAAGGGCCGCCATCTCTATCTGGTGCCGGCCCTGGGCGCGGTCGAGATCAACGGCGTCCGCGTCAATGCGCGCGACGGCGCGGCCATCCGCGACGAGGCGGAACTCAAGATCACGGCACTGGAGGATTCCGAACTGGTGCTGGTCGATGCGGCGTGAGGGCGCTGTCGATCTCGTCGTAACGTGAACGCGGAACCGGCCATCACGACCGGGCTCACTTGTCGAACTCACTACCACCCCACCTCAACCCTGCTCAACCACCTTTGGAGAACCACGATGACAAAAGTTCTTGTGCTGTATTATTCGGCCTATGGTCACATCGAAACCATGGCCCAGGCCGTGGCCGAGGGCGCGCGCGAGACCGGCGCGACCGTCGATATCAAGCGGGTGCCTGAACTGGTGCCGGACGAAGTCGCCAAGGCGTCTTATTACAAGATGGATCAGGCGGCGCCGATCGCCAAGGTCGAGGAACTGGCGGATTATGACGCCATCATCGTCGGCACCGGCACCCGGTTCGGCCGGATGTCGTCGCAGATGGCGAATTTCCTCGATCAGGCCGGCGGCCTCTGGTTCAAGGGCGCGCTGCACGGCAAGGTCGGTGGCGCCTTCACCGCGACCGCGAGCCAGCATGGCGGCCAGGAGACGACGTTGTTCTCCATCATCACCAACCTCCTGCATTTCGGCATGACCATTGTCGGCCTCAATTACGGGTTTGCCGGCCAGATGAAGCTCGACGAGGTGACCGGCGGCTCGCCCTATGGCGCCACCACGCTGACCGCCAGCGACGGCAGCCGGCAACCCTCGGCGAATGAGCTCGCCGGCGCCCGCTATCAGGGACGCGTGATCGCGGAGACCGCCAAGAAGCTGCATGGCTGATCAAGCCGCATGGCTGTGATGATGCGGGCGGCCTTCTCGGCGATGAAGGCCGCCCCATTTCATGCAGCCAGCCATCAACCGCAGGACGACCAGATGCTTGAATTGCTTTTCATCTACCAACTGGCGCGCCATCCGCTGCGGGCGATCACGCGGCGCTGGTGGTGCCGAAGCCTCAGCCACGCCTCGCGCGGACGGTGGCGCTGCGCCAAATGCGGCGCTTGACCGGTGTGGACGCGGAGCGGGCCGAGCTATGCCGATTTGCGCCTGTACTCGTCGATGACGTCGAACAGGGGCTTGCGCCTCAGATCGGCATCAAGCGGCAATGGCCGGTTGGGCATCCCGTCGGGACGTTTGAAATAGGTCGGCACCCAGCTGTAGCGGTCGCTCAGTCCCCAGGTCAGGATCGCCTTCGGACGCACGACTTCGCAGACCGGCTGGAGAAAGCCTTCGGCGATGTTGGCGACCCGCGCATCACGCTCGCTGACCAGTCCCGGCAATTCATAGTCGATGACATCGAGTTCGGTGATGATGACATCAAGCTTGAGCCGGATGATCTCGGCCAGTAGCCGCTGCAGGCCATCGCGATCGATACTGCGGTCGGCGAACAGATGCGCCTGCAGTCCGACCGCATGCAGCGGTACATCCCGGTCGCGCAAGGACCGCAG
>Ga0302154_10001537_pt1 | contig 18713 bp, 17 predicted proteins | sample I_Bog_N2_3_FD_193507 | JGI IMG/M metagenome (GOLD analysis project Ga0302154, IMG submission 193507) | Peat permafrost microbial communities from Stordalen Mire near Abisko, Sweden - I_Bog_N2_3 | ecosystem: Environmental > Terrestrial > Soil > Wetlands > Peat | place: Sweden: Abisko, Stordalen... | reverse complement strand
GTTCGACGTCGAGCTTGCGCATCTGTCCGTAGGGCAGGTCGATGGCCTTGGACTGGATGTTCACGATCTTGGCGCGGTACTTGATGCTGAAGCCGTCGTCGGTCTCGCGGGAGACGGCGCGCAGAAAGGGCAGGCTGTCGCGCACGGCCTCGGCGTCACCTTCCACCAGCCGTACGCGCTGGCCGGAGCGCTCACCGCCGGCCTGCATGGAGGTCTGCCCGCCCCACACCATGATGACGTTGTTGCCGATGCCGAGGAAGCCCTGCAGCACGGCTCCGCCCAGCGCCTTTCCATAGCTCAGCAGCAGCACCACGGTGACCAGACCCCATACGATGCCGAGCATGGTGAGCCCGGAGCGCACGCGGTTGCGGCGGAGCGACTCGACGGATTCGGTGATGGCTTCGGTCAGGTTCATGGCGTTAGTCGGTGCGGAGGCATTCCATAGGCGTGAGGGCGGCGGCGCGTAGCGCGGGATAGGTTCCGGCGCCGAGCGTGATGGCCGCCAGCGTGATGAGCGAGGCAATAACGGCGGGAGTCGAGATGACCGGGTGCGGGACGAAGTCCGGCAACGGCACAAGGCGCATCAGAACGCAGATGCCGACGCCGCAGATTAGGCCGGCGGCTCCGCTGACCAGCGAGATGATGGCGGACTCGACGAAGAACTGGCGGCGGATGTCGACGGCGGTAGCGCCGAGCGCCTTGCGAACGCCGATCTCGCGGGTGCGTTCCGAGACCGCGACCAGCATGATGTTCATGACGCCGATGCCGCCCAGTGCGAGCGTCAGCAGCGCGACCGCGGCGAAGAACAGCGTCATCACGCGGAAGATGTTGTCCGTGAACTTCGCTCCGGCGAGCGTGTCCCACACCCACAGTGCGTCGAGATCGTCGGGGTCGAAGTGGTGGCGGTCGCCCAGCACCTGGCGGACCTGATGCAGGGCCTGCACGTGCAGCTCTGCCGTGACCGGCTGCACCACGATGTTGTTCACCGTCCCGCGCGGGGCATCCTCTGCGCCGGGGCCGTCGCCCTTGAAGTCGGGCGGGAAGTCGCGCTCCATCGAGGCGAAGGGGACGAACAACTGCGAGTTGTCGGGGCCGGAGCCGTAGCTGCCATTCTGCTTCTTGTTGGAGAGCACGCCGATGACGGTGTAAGGGTAGCCCTCAATCATCAGCGTCTGACCGATGACTGGCTTGCCGGGGTAGAGCTGCCGGTTGGACTCGGCGCCGAGCAGCACCACGCGCGCGCCGTTGGCCTCATCCTCGTCGGTCATCAGGCGTCCCTGCTCCACACCTAGGGAGCGAAAATTCTGGTACTGGGGCCACACGCCCCGGACGGCACGGCTGGCAGCATTCCACTGGCTGACCTCGCTGACGGTGCGGCGAATCTCGGGGGAGACGGTCTTTACCAGCGGAGCCAGTTGCTGGATGGCGATGGCATCGTCCACGGTGAGCTGGATGTCGCGGCCGGCTGCGTAGCCTCCGGAGGGCATGGCGGTCTTGCCGCCGAAGCAGATGGCGATGTCCGTGCCGATGGACTTGAGCCGGTCGTGCTGGTCATGGCTGAAGCCGATGCCGAGGCCCACCAGCAGAATGACCGAGCTGATACCCCAGACGATGCCGAACATGGTCAGGAAGCTGCGCAGCTTGTGCTCCCACAGCGCGGCCAGGGTTTGTCGGAAGATCTCGGCGATGGGCATTGTGAATGGCACCCCATAGAGCGGGGATAGAGGGTCATACGCGCTAGTGCGAAGAGATGTTCCCCGCACCCAGTGGACAGTCAAGGGTTCGTTGTAGACGGTACGATACATGCTGCAGGCCCGGATGGTGGAATCGGCAGACACAGCGGACTTAAAATCCGCAGACCCGAAAGGGTCGTGGGAGTTCAAGTCTCCCTCCGGGCACCAGTCGCCACAGGTCCCCTTCAGAGATCTCAGGACGGCGCTGGACTGCAGATGTTCCAGATTCAGCCAGTCGTGGTCCTTCCAGAGCGCTCCAGACAGTTGATTTGGCCCCGGAATACGCGGAATTGTGCGTAAACCATTGATTCTGCCCCTAAAGCACCACGGCTGCCACCTGTAGAGGGATGCCCGTAGCAGCCGATTCCTTTCAACTAGTAGCAGTTCAAAGGCAGGAGATCATCCCTTGAAGTACGACCAGTTGTTCAACCTATTCTCGATGGATTCCTCAGCATCCCTGGTGCCTAGCCGTGTATCGGCTCCGTCCGGCTTCCAGCCCAGCCGTCAGACTACGGCGTCGCCCATCGACGCCCTGCAGCTCCAGCTTCGCCGGCTCTACTATGCCGTTGCGAGCCCCCAGAAGTATCAGGTTGTCTCCACAGCCAAGCGCAGCCTGGACGTTGTTGTCTCGGCGCTGGCATTGCTGGCGCTCTCGCCGGTCTTTCTGGCGGTTGCCCTCGCGGTGAAGCTCACCGACGGCGGCCCGGCCTTCTTCTGGCAGGAGCGGGTCGGCCTGTACGGCGAGGTCTTCCAGTTCCCCAAGTTTCGTTCCATGATTAGCAATGCCGAGGCCCTGAAGCGCGATCTGCTGGCGCTCAATCAGCACGGCGAGGGCGTCACCTTCAAGATGCAGGACGATCCCCGCGTGACCCGTGTGGGACGGTTCATCCGCCGCTACAGCCTCGATGAGCTGCCGCAGCTGTGGTGCGTACTCAAGGGCGACATGTCGCTCGTCGGGCCGCGTCCCGCAGTCCCGTCTGAGGTAGTGCGCTACGCCGACCACCACCGCAACCGCCTGCACACCCTCCCCGGTCTTACCTGTACCTGGCAGGTCAGCGGCCGCTCAGAGATTCCCTTCGAGCAGCAGGTCAAGATGGATGAAGACTACGTACAGAGCCGCAACTTCTGGATGGATCTGGGCCTGCTGGCGAAGACTGTTCCGGCAGTCCTCAGCGGCCGCGGAGCCTACTAAGCAAGACTGCCTGACTACGCCGCGGCCGGCGGTTCGCCGACCAGGTGATTGTTGATGGCGAAGAGCGCCAGCTCCAGGCGGTTCCACACCCCTACCTTATCGAAGATGTTCTTGAGATGCCTCTTGACCGTCTCCTCGGCGATCTTGCACTCGCGGGCGATGTCCTTGTTGGTCATGCCCTGGGCGATGAGCGTGACCACCTCCAGCTCGCGCGAGGTCAGCCCGAAGGTATTCTGAGGCGGCTGTTTGATCTCTTCCATCAGGTCATGCAGTACCTGCACCAGGTTGCTGACGGGCTTGCTGCCCAGCCAGTACTGCCCCCCCATCACCGTCGAGATGCAGTTGGAGAGGTCGGCCGCCATGGCGTCCTTCAATACCACGCCGCGAGCGCCCAGTTGCAGCGCCTCCAGCACCTGGCGCTGGGTAATGGCTGAGGTGAGCAGGATGGTCTTGGTCGGCATGTGGATGGTGGTGAGCTCGCGCAAGGTCTCCAGACCCGGAAGCGAAGGCATGTTCAGGTCGAGCAGAAGGATGTCCGGATGCATCTCGCGCATCTCGCGCAGGGCCTCCTTGCCGTCGGAGGCCTCGCCCACCACCATGTACTCAGGGTGGCTCTGCAACATGCGGCGGACGCCGAAACGCACCACCGGATGATCGTCCGCAATCAGGATGCGAATGTGCCTGGACGGGTCGTGCACCGCATCGGGCGGCATGTGGGCGGACTCAACCTCGCTGCGCAGCCGCTCCAGCACACTTAGGATTCGCTTCCGGTCCCGGCCGCGCGCAGCCATCTCCAGCTCAGAGCAGAGCGAGGTGACCTTGCCCATGCCGACCGTGGTACTGGCGCCCTTGAGCCGGTGGGCCAGCCGCATCAACTCCTGGAAGTCAGAGGACTTCGCGGCCTCGCTGATATCGCGCAGGTCCGATTCGACCTGGATTCGGAACTCGGACAGTAACTCCTCCACCAGCTCTGGACCGCCCAGGTCGCGCAGCTCTGCCAGCCTGTCCACCATCTGCGCGGCCTCAGGCGGCGGCGGACCGGCATGGTCCAGCGCAAAGGACGCGGCGTCGAGCCCCAGCTCAGTGGCAGCGGCCGGATTCGCCATCCACGGCGAGCCAAGGTAGAACAGGCGATCCTGCTGGGGCGATGCGACCATCTGGCCACGGAGAACCAGCAGGGTGTGCAGGCTGCGCAGCACGAATGGCGAGTCGGCGTGGGCCGCGAGATGTTCGTAAGTCAGATCCAGGGGAAGATCGATCAACGGAGCATCCAGGGCGAAGAGGTCCAGCAGCGGGCTTCCAAGCTCCAGCTTCGGATAGAGGCTCCGCAGCAACTCGCCTGCCTGTATCACCAGCAACTTTCGGTCCACCGCCAGGTGGAACGGAAAGACGCTGTCCAGCAGGGCTGGGGGGGTGTCTGCCGCCGGCGCTGATGTCGATTTTTGCGTCATGCGCCCATCCTGTTTCATCTTCGCGCCTCGATTCCGTGGTGCTCTGTGTGGATTCGGCGACCCCGGCCCGCGTCCGCCTTGGACACTTCGTATCATAGCCGACCGCTCCGGAGACCGCTCCGTGACAGATGCTGCATGCCCCCAACGAGGCATGGTGTTGCCCCTTGACGGGGGTACCCGTTGTTGGCTTAGACCCCTAAGTTGGTAAGAGAGGACTTTCAGAGATTCAGGATCATGCGACCACGTAATGGTCGCCCGGGCCAGGGTTCAGCAAACGCAATGAGAAAGACATCCATCACGATCGCCATCTTTATCGATTCCCTGGGCTGGCGCCTGGCTAATGAGAACGGATTTCTGCGTCACGAGCTGCCCTTCCGTGGCCCGCTCGCTACCACCTTCGGCACGAGTTCAAGCTGTATCCCCACGATCCTCACCGGCGTCGCACCGAGGGAGCACGGTCACTTTGCGCCCTTTGCTTACGATCCTGAGGGTTCACCCTTCCGCAAGCTTGGCTGGATGCGGTACGTGCCCAAATTTCTCGCCGATATGGGATGCATACGGCAGTGGATGGGCCGGTGGGTGCAACGGCAAGTGGGCCTTAACCGGAACTTCCAACTCCACAACACGCCTCTGCAACTGCTGCCGCAGATGAACTACACCGACCGTCACGCTCTGCACGAGCCCGGCGGCATCAACAGCGGTCTGACCACGCTGTTTGACGACCTGCGCGACGGCGCCATCCGCTTTGAGGTTTATGAACTTCACTCCGGAGAGGACACTCTGGCAACGGCCGAGCGCGATCTCGCCTGCGGCGATCTGCAGTTTGCATACATCTCGATCTCCGGCCTGGACGAGTTTCTTCACGCGCGCGGAACCACCTCCTCCGCGGTGGAGAAGAAGCTGGCATTTTATGAGAACCAGGTGCGTAATCTGCTGGACACAGCGCGCGCGCACTATGACCAGGTCAATGTAGCGGTGTTCTCAGGCAACGGCATGGCCGATGTTACCGGCGAGTGCGATCTGATGCGCCAGGTCGAAGCGCTGCCGCTACAGCTCGGCAAGGACTACTTTGCCATCTACGACTCCACCATTGCCCGGTTCTGGTTCCTGAACGAGAATGCTGAGCGCGTTATCAGCAATGCGCTCTCCGGCAACATGGACGGCCAGTGGCTCAGTGACCATACCCTGCGCCAGTGGGGTTGCGACTTCCCCGACCGCCGTTATGGACATCGCTTCTTTCTGCTGCGGCCGGGCGTCCTGCTGAATCCGAGCTTTATGGGACGGACGATGCTTGCCGGCATGCATGGCTACGATCCGTGGCACAAGGATTCGGTCGCCTTCTTTGCTTCGAACGATGCACGCATGGGGCGGCCTGCGGGACTTACGAACCTGCGCGATGTGCTGGCTGCCAGCGTTGGTGTGTTTCGTCTCGCCACCAGGTCGGCATAGCCATGACCAACGATTGCAAAGATGAACCAAGGGGATATCTCATGACGACCGCTACCTCCGAACTCGACTCTCCAGCCGCAGCGCTGGTTCCCCATGCGTCCACTGACTACAGCGGCGAGTTTCTAGCCGAACTCGAGGAGCTTGCTTCTGAGGTCGCTGAGGCCATGGGTGACAGCCTGGTCGCGGTACTGCTCGGCGGCCGCTACGGACGTTGTGAAGGCTGTATGTCGTTGTCCACGGGTGCTGAGTCGGCCTGTGGGGATGTCAATCTCTATCTGGTGACAGCATCGACACGCCCGCGCGGCATGGAGAAGCTGCCCCACCTGGCGCGGCGCTATGAGCATCGCCTGCGGATCTCGATTGGATTCAGCGGTCCGATTACGCCGGAAATGATCGACAAGTGGCCTGCCCAGTTGGCCTGGCAGGAACTGGCGCTGGGCCATCGCGTTCTCTATGGCCCGGCGAACATACTGGCGGCGCGAGTCCCCCGCCATGTTCTGGAGCCGTTGCCGACCGTGGAAGCCACGCGCCTGTTACTGAACAGTGGTGCAGGCCTGCTGTGGGCCGCTCGACTGGCGGGAACGGCGGCTCAGGACGCAACACTGATCAGCCGACTGTACTTCAACTGTGCGCAGTCCATCGCCGACGCTTTGCTCATCGGCTGCCAGCGTTTCTGCACTGACCCGGCCCGCAAGCAGGCCAACCTGCAGGAGATGTCGCGCTTTGAGCCCATCGTCGATCAGTCCGGGGCGTTGCTGCACCTGCGCCGGACCTGCGAGTTTCGCAGCTCCGAGCAGAACTATGTCATCTCCGCGCATCACCTGCAGGAGTTGTCCCAGGATTGGCAGCGCGTCTTTCTCTGGATCGAATCCGTTCGGCTGGGGCTGCGCTTCCATAACCTGGAAAAGTATGCGGCATGGCCAGGCCGTCGTGAGGTACAGGGCGGCCATTCGTTCTTCGGCGGCATCCTCGCCAATCTCCGCCATCGCCAGCTGGGATGGGTGCATCCACGCGAACGCGCCTGCCGGTTGCTTGCCGTTGCGATGAGCGATCTGGCCGGCGAGAACAGCCGCTTCCCCTTTACCGGCGATGCAGCACTCGAACAATGGAGGCTGGCGCAGTAGACCGCTCGATGGGCGGTCAAACTGTGTTTGCTGCGATGTTTACTTCGCATCCTTCGCCGCTGGCGCCCGCAGCAGGAACGTCAGCGTAACGCCGGCGGTATCGATCTTGTTGCGCAGCGAACGGTTGTAGAACCCCGAAAGCATGATGTGTCCCTTGATGGGGATATTCAGCGTGTTGTTGAAGCCATTGTCTTCGCCGACACTCTTTTGCGTGTAGGTAGTGATCTCCTTGCCCTTCTTGCCCTTGAGAGTGGTGGAGCTTACCGTCTGCGTGCCCAGTGGCAACTCTTCGTAGGCGTCGGACTCAAAGTCCACATTCCACCAGGGCAGTGAGGCATCCAGTCCCGCCTGGAAGTGCGCGCTGGTTCCAACCACTTCATAGCTCTTGAGCACGCGCGTATTGGTGAGATTGGGGCTGTCGTCGATGCCGAGCTCAATGTTCGGCGTGAAGGTGTCACCCAGTGCCCGCTCGAAGTGGTTGATGAACGCATAGGTAAACTGCCCGGCGCCCAGGCCGTCGGCGTCATCGCCGGTTGGAGTACCGAGGGTCGACGTCAGGGTGTAGTCGAAGAGCCGGGGGTGCAGGTCAATGGCGGCATCGATGGTCGTATCGCCCAGCAGCAGATGCTGGGTCGCCAGGGTCGAGACGGTCTTGGTCACCACGCCCAGCGCGTTCTTCTTCACGATCGTCCGGACCACATTGATGTACATGTAGGCGGGAACTTCGGCGGTCAGGCTGAAGTGGTCGCTGAATCGGTAGGCGAGGGTCGGTGTCAGTTGCGAGGACCAGCCCTCGGCAGAGTCGTGCTGCGATGTGCTGTCGATCGACGCGTTGAAGCCTTTGACCGTTGGAACGACGCCGGGCGCAGCTTCATCGTGGGTGCCAACGGACTCGCTGGCTGGTGAAGTCCCGGCCGCCAGAGCGCCCTGTTGGGCGGACGCGGGCATCGCGAGAACGCTGAGAGCAACGGCGATGCAGCCAATGGATGAAGTAGACCGAAGCAGGAAAGATCGCACGCGTACTCCATGGGGACAGGATTCAGACTGGCCTTCGCCGGACGGTTCAACGCTGCACGGGCGCAGGTCAGTTCGGTGTATTGAAATCACACCATCCTAACCCGGCAGCGATGCCGAAGTTGCCTGCTTCCAGAAATGTGCCGATTACGCTTAGCGATTTTCTATGGGGATATACGGCGCGGGGTAGGGCGGGCCTGTATATTCGGCGCGGGGACGGATCAGCCGGTTGTCGTCATGCTGCTCCATCACGTGCGCGCACCACCCGGCGACGCGGCTGACCGCGAAGATCGGTGTGAAGAGGTCAATATCAATTCCCAGGGTCGTATAGGTGCTCGCAGAGTAGAAGTCGACATTCGCGTTCAGCTTCTTCTCGTCCTTCACAAAGAGCTCAATCTTGCGTGACATGGCGTACCACTTGGGATTGGCATCCCTGCCCAGGTCCTGGGACATCTTGCGCAGGTGGGTCGCGCGCGGGTCTTCCGTGGTGTAGACGCGGTGCCCGAAGCCGGAGATCTTCTCCTTGTTCGCCAGCATCGCGCGTACGCGCTCCACGGGGTCTTCTCCGGCCTTGTCGATCGCATAGAGCAGATGCATCACGGCCTCATTCGCTCCACCGTGCAGCGGCCCCTTCAGCGCCCCAATCGCTCCGGTAATGGCCGAGTGCAGATCCGACAAAGTGGCCGCGATTACGCGCGCTGCGAAGGTGCTCGCGTTCAACTCGTGGTCAGCGTGCAGGATCAACGCGACGTCCAGCGCCCGGGTCGCGGTCTCTGATGGCTTCTCGCCATTCAGCATCCAAAGGAAGTTCGCTGCGTGCGAGAGCGTGGGGTCCGGCTTGACCGTCGGCTTGCCCTTGCGTATGCGGTCGAAGACGGCCACAATCATCGCGATCTGCGCGGTCAGGCGGAAGCTCTTGCGCAGGTTCGCCGCGTGCTGCACGGATCTCTCATCCGCATCGTAGAGGGAGAGCAGAGAGACGGCCGTGCGCAACACTTCCATCGGAGCGGCTGACTTGGGCACGCGGCTGAGGAAGTCCAGCACATCGGCGGGCAGCTCACGGGCGGCCGCTAGGTGCTTTGAGAACTCATCCAGTTGCGCGGCGGTGGGTAGCGCGCCGTTCCACAGCAGGCAGGTGGTCTCTTCAAAGGTGGACCTCTGCGCGAGCTCGTGAATATCGATGCCGCGGTACGAGAGGATGCCTTTGCCTCCGTCGATGAAACAGATGGAGGACTCATTGGCAACGACGTCTTGCAGGCCCTTGGGTGCGGTGGCAGACATCAGGCTCTCCCAGCAGGATTTTGGTTAGCAACTCTGATTATGGGCGAGCAGTTCCGCGGTTGTCATGCCATTTGGCCGAATATCGGCGCTGCTGCGCGGCAGTTCCTGTTGCCTGAATCGATCGGTGGAGAAGGCAGAGAGGTCGACACCTGGTTCGCGTCCTTCGATGCAGTTCGCCATCGTCTGCGCGCTCGCCGGCGCCAGAAGAATGCCATTACGGAAGTGGCCGCCGGCCAGAAACTCTGCGCTACCCGGCGACACCGCACCCAGAACAGGCAGTCCATCGAGCGTTGCAGGCCGCAGACCGGCCCAAGCCTCCAGCATCGGGCAATCATGATCCGATTGCAGAGCCGGTACTAAATGAGCCGCCTGCGCACGCAGCCTCTCCAGGTCCGCATCCTGGGTGCAAAGGTCAAAGCCCGCCTCCTCCACGGTGGCGCCAAGCACCGCCGTACCTGCCTGTGGTCCGGTAGTGCGCGGCACCACATAGGCGCTCTCGCTGCGATGTACCTCCCGCAGCGGAAACGTTGCAGGCAGTTGCACTCGCAGCATCTGCCCCTTAACCGGCCGCACCCATGGAGCAAGCCATGCGCCGGTGGTCCACACAACCTTTTGTGCGAGCAACTCGCCGCGGTTGGTTCGCAAGAGCATGCCTCCCGGTTGGCTCGATGTCGCAAGCAACTCGGTCTCCTCCTGCAGGCAGATGCTGGTAGCGCGCAAGGCAGCTGTAACGGCCGTAGCAAGCTGGCGAGGGTCGAGTGAGTTCTCCGCCAGCCGCACGCCGCGGCCGCCGGTGAGCGTCTGAATTGTCACCGTGGTCTGAAAGGGAACAGTCACACCGGAGAGGGCTTCGATGCGGTGGAGGAACTCCGGATACAGTTGCAGGCTCCAGCGGGAGAGGGGAAGCAGCGCAGGGGGATTGTGGGGGTCCTCCGCGGCCAGCATCCCGGCGGCCGCGCAGGAGGCCTGTTGCATCGCCCGTCCGCGCTCCAGCACCGTCACCTGCGCTCCGCGGCGATCCAGCTCCAGCGCCAGCGCCAGACCGATGATGCCGCCCCCTGCGATCACTACATCGGGGCTGCGCTGAGAGTCCATCGTTCCCATCTTAGTAAATCTTCCATGGCCATGAGTGTGCACAAACCGGCACTTCGGCGCGCCGCCCTTTCAGGTATTGTTTAGAAGGCCGTGCGTGTGCCACCGAAATGGCGGTTACTGCGTCCATATATCTAAATGCGGCTGTAGCCGGCGCGCTGCTCCCTGGCGGTCAGGCTCCGATCTGCGGGAGGAAAGCAAGTATGAGTATTTCGAATCCGGAGCAAGAAGAGAGCAAGACACCTGGCTGGCTCATCGGGGTGGCGGTTGGCGCCCTGGTGGTGGCGCTGGGCGGCCTGGGCTGGAGCCTGGGGCTGCAAAATCACCTGACCGACGCCGACCAGAAGCTGGCTGCCGCCAATCAGCAGAATGCGCTGCTGGAGCAGAAGATCGAAGATACCAACGAACGCCTGAAGGCTCAGGGCGAGGCGCTCGGGCAGAGCGTGGGCCTGACCCAGAAGCAGCTGGAGGACAAGTCCAATGAACTGGTAGCCCAGCAGGCAGCTACCGCCCGGCTGGCACGAGACACCGAGCAGCAGGTCGGCGCTGTGCAGAGCGATGTCTCCAGCGTGAAGACTGACGTAGGCGGCGTGAAGACCGACGTGGCCAGCACCCAAGCCGACCTGGCAGCGACCAAGACGCAGTTGACCCGCGTGATGGGCGACGCCGGTGTGATGAGCGGCTTGATCGCCACCAACCACGATGAGCTGGAAGAGCTGAAGCACAAGGGCGACCGCAACTACTACGAGTTCACCTTGCAGAAGGGTGCGCCCTCGCAGAACGTAGGCACCATCAAGCTCCAGCTCAAGAAGGTGGATGTGAAGCGTTCCAGGTTCACGCTCGACGTCAGTTCGGACGACAAGAACATCGACAAGAAGGACAAGAACCTGGATGAACCTATCCAGTTCTACTCCGGCAAGTCTCCGGCGCTGTTTGAGATCGTGGTGAACAATATCGCCAAGAACCAGGTCACCGGCTATCTCAGCACACCCAAGAGCGCACCGGCACCCATCGCCGTCCCCTGAATCCATGCACGACAAAGGCCGCGCAGAGACTCTCTCTGCGCGGCCTTTTTCATTTCAATCCATTAAGGAAGCGAAGCCGACTGCGCCGTCTGGTTGCGCAGCGCTATGGTGAGTACGGCAGACTTCTTGGAGCGCCAGATCTCCTCTGTCGTGTTGGGGAAGAGCAACAGGACGGTCGCCTCTCGCGTTGCGTCCGGATCAAACTCATCGCCGTCATGCAGCGGGTTGTTGAGCATCGGCGTCAGCGTGGGAAAGATCTCCTCCAGGCGCGGGTAGAGCACCGGTGCAACGGCGGTCGCCTGCACGGCATTGCCGTCGGGACCGGTCAGAGTAACTGTTGTGCTGGTCACAAACACCGGCAGCCGAAGTTTGTCGGTAAAGCGAACTTTGGCCACCACGTAGAGATCGTCTTCCGCCACCGCCTGGGGGCCCAGCAACTGCTCGGTGTCCGGCACCGGCTTCAGGTCGGTATGCGGCTCATAGGTCTGAATGCTCTCCACCTTCAGCTCTGCGATCTCTCGCGGGTACACCAGGAACACGATCACAGCGATGGTAATCAGCACGAGGATCGCCGCCGTCAAGGCGGGCACATAGTTGCGGTCAGTTTCCGGGACCAACTCAAGGGATGCCATTGTGGATACAGAATACCCCGAGTCTGCCGGGACCCGGTAGACAATACTGCCATTCGATGCAAAATTTAGCTGTGCCGCAGCCCCGCCAATAGTTTCTCCACAGGCAAAGTATTCAACAGGTCGGCGGGCCCCAGCCAGGCGCGTCGCAGTTGAACTACGCCGTCATCCATCTGGTCGAGTTCACTGGTGGAATGTGCGTCCGTATTCACCACGATCCGGCAGCCCAACTCTTTGGCCAGACGCAGGTTCAGGTCGCTCAGGTCGGCACGTGCCGGCGCCGCATTGTGCTCCACGGCCACGCCAAGCCGGGCCGCGAGCGGGAGCAACTGCGCCAGGTCAACCTTGTAAGAGTCGCGTTGCAACACCTTGCGTCCCGTTGGGTGCCCGAGGATGTGGACGTAGCGGTTCTCCGTCGCGCGCATCACCCGCGCCGTCACCTCTTCCGCCGTCTGGTTGAAGCCGGAGTGAACGCTGGCCACTACGATGTCCAGCTGCGCCAGCGTCTCATCGGCCAGGTCCAGCGCGCCGTCGAGCAGGATGTCCACCTCCACGCCCGCCAGAATGCGGAAGGGAACAGCGGGCTTCTTCGCTGCCGGTTCCTTGTCGCGCTGCTGCTGCTTGTAGCGCTCCCACTGCGGCCCGCGCTTGGCGGCAAACTCCTCGGCCAGCTCGTCGCTCACCTGGCGGATGCGTTTCGCATGAGCCAGCGCGCGCTTGTCGTCCATGCCGTTGGTCATGGCCAGCGCCTTGGAGTGGTCGGTGATGGCGATGTACTCCAGCCCGCGCATGATCGCCGCCTCGGCCATCTCGCGGATGGAGTTGGTTCCATCGCTCTCTGTGGTGTGCATGTGCAGGTCGCCGCGCAGGTCGTTGCGCACGATCAGCTTCGGCAGCGTGTGCTTCTCGGCGGCTTCCAGTTCGCCGGAGTTCTCACGCAGTTCAGGCGGAATGTAATCCAGCCCCACCGCGTTGTAGATCTCCTCTTCGCTCGCGGCGGCGACGATGGCATTGTCCTCCAGCCGCAACAGCGCATATTCGCTGAGCGTCATGCCCTGCTTGAGGGCGCGCTGGCGCAGCGCGATGCTGTGCATCTTCGAGCCCGTAAAGTACTGCAGCGCAGCGCCATAGCTCGCGCGCGGCAGCAGCCTGACGTCCACCTGCAGGTTGTTGCGCAGCGTGAAGCTGACCTTGTTCTGCCCGCGCGCCAGCAGCTTGTCGATCAATGGCAGCGTGGCTACGTGCTCCACCGCGGCGGCCACTACATCCGGCTCGCACGCCGGCCCGGTCACCAGCAGGTCCAGATCGCCGACGTTGTCGCGTCCGCGCCGCAGGCTCCCCGCCGGAGTGATGGTGTCGATGCCCGGGAATGTGCGGATTAGCTCAATGATGCGCTCCGCGTGTTCGCGCGCCACGTCAATCCGGAACCGCGACGAGTTCTTGCGGTGGTCCTCAATGCCCTTGAGCAACTTGTCGGTAAACTTCTGCCCCATCCGCGGCAAAGTCAGCAGGTCGCCTCGTTTGGCGGCGGCTTCCAGCGCGTCGATGTCCCCAATCTCCAGAGCCGAGTACAGCATCGCCACGGTCTTTGGCCCCATCCCGGGCAGGCGCAGAAGTTCCAGCATGGTGGGCTTGTACTTCTTCAGCAGCTCTTCGCGCAGCGGCATGGTCCCGGTGGCGGCCAGTTCACGCAGGTTCGCGGCCATGCCCTTGCCGATGCCCGGAATCGCCAGGAGAGCCTTGGGGCCGGCCTCCCGCGTCGCCAGTGTGACTAGCTGCGTGGTCTGCTGCTCCACCGCCTCAGCCGCGCGCCGGTAGCTGCGGATGCGGAACGGGTCGCCGCCATCGATCTCCAGCAGCGCTGCAGTCTCATCCAGCAGCCGTGCCATGGTGATGTTGTCCATAGACAGGAAAAGCCCAGAGGGCTGCCTCCGATTCTAGAGGCTCGCCCCTGGGCGGCGACAAGAAAGTTGGCGGAACAAGGTTTTGACGAGTAGCTTCGCTTCCGGCTCGCCCTATGCTGCCGTCAATCGCATGACCTGATCGGCCTGCGGTCCCTTGGTTCCCTGGATCACGTCGAATTCCACCTCGTCACCCTCCTTCAGGCTCTTGTAGCCGTCGAGTTGGATCGAGCTGTAGTGAACGAAGACGTCCGGGCCGTCCTCGCGGCCGAGAAATCCGTAGCCCTTCGCATTGTTGAACCACTTCACCGTGCCTTTGTACTGTGCCATAGGTCCCCTCGTACCTTGTTGATTTGCCCTCTCCGCCTGCGCGGAGAATTTAATACTGTTAGAAACGCCATATCCCGCCGAAAGGATGCCTCCCGGAAGTCCTTAATTCGGTTGTAAATGAGGCAAGCGCTGCCATGTGACTACCTTACGAACAAACGCTCAATTAACTTTTAGGGGATAAAAACATCGTATCGCGATACGATAAAGCGAACAAAACCCTTGGCCGCTAACCGTCCGCGCCAGTTACCTCGCCGAGCGCCGTCCGGCGTAAAACTGGACGCCGATCAGTGTCTTGCCATCCTCGATCTTGCCCGCATAGATCAGCCGCAGCACCTCAGAGAGCGGCGTCATGTGCAGCTCGATCTTCTCGTCATCCTCAGGATTGGCCTCTCCCAGCGTCAGGTCTTCGGCCAGCAGGATGGTCATGGTCTCGGTCAGAAACCCCGGGCTGGCGTAGTAGGAGACCAGCTTCGACCACTTCTTCGCACGATAGCCCGTCTCTTCGATCAGCTCGCGCCTGCCGCCGGCCAGCAGCTTCTCTCCGGGCTCAATGCGGCCCGCGGGCAGCTCCAGCAGGATCTTATCCGCAGCATGGCGATACTGCCGGATGAGCAGGATACCGGGGTCCTTCGGGTTCTTCGACGCATCCACCGCCAGAATCACGACCGAGCCGTTGTGGCGGATAACGTCGCGCGTCGCCGTTACGCCGCCCGGCTCCTTCACCGTATCGCGCGTCACCCAGAACACTTTGCCCTGGTAGACCTTCTTCGACGAGAGGGTCTTGCCGCGACCCTTCAGCTTCACAGATTTCTTTTTCGCAGCCATATCCGTACAGTAACAGCAACCCTTCTGCATCATCGACCCTTCCGGAGCATCCAAGTAGTCGCGCCAGCTATCCACCACCTGGACAGGATGAGAGACTAAGTCTGCATGGAACACCAAACGGCCGCCGAGTGTTACCCCGTCGCGACGGTGCCTGGCACGTCGGCCCTCTTCCGCGACTACGCCGATCCCGGTGCCTCGGAGCACGCCGCCAGCCTGCGCCGCTGGTACCCGGCAGACCCGTTCTCTATGCAGTGGGCTCACACCTCGCCCTCGCTGGATGCCGCTCACCTCGCCCGCCTCACGGACGCCCTGCTGCGCCAGACCGACCGCTATGATGCTCCCGGCGCCGTGCTGGCCAACATCGAGCGTCTGAAGAACGGCGCTGCCGCGGTGGTCACCGGCCAGCAGGTCGGGCTCTTCGGTGGGCCGCTCTTCACGCTGCTCAAGGCTGCCACGGCCATCCGCAAGGCGCAGGACGCCACGAAGCTCAGCGGCCGCGAGCACGTCCCCATCTTCTGGCTGGCGAGCGAGGACCATGACCTCGAAGAGGTGGACCAGGTCTCGCTGCTCTCCAAATCCGCTGTGGAAAAACTGACACTCGGTCTGGACGGCAGCAAGCCGTTGCCGGTCGGCAGTCTGATTCTGGGCGACCGCACCGACGAAGGCCGCCATCGCCTGGAGGCCGAACTCGAACGCGCCTGCGATCTGCTGCACTGGGCGCCCGTATGCGACCTGCTGCGCGAGTGTTACGCCCCCGGCGCCACCTTCGCCGGCGCCTTCGGCCGCCTGCTGACCAAGGTCTTCGCGTCCTACGGCCTGATCGTGATGGACGCGGCGACCGCCGACTTCCACTCCCTCGGCGCACCGGCGCTGCGCGCGGCCATCGAGCACGCGGACGAGCTCGAAGCCGCTCTGCTCGCACGCACCCAGGAGCTGGAGTCCGCCGGCTACCACGCCCAGGTGCTCATCACCCAGGGCCACTCGCTGCTCTTCCTCCTCGACGCCGAAACCGGCGCGCGCCAGCCGCTGCGGCGCACGGCGCCCGCGGCAGGCGCACCGGCTGGCTGGAAGGCCGGCGCAAGGCTCTACACCCCCGCCGAACTGCTCGCCATCCTCGACGCCGAACCCCAGCGTCTCAGCCCCAACGCGCTGTTGCGCCCCGTCTTTCAGGACACCATCCTGCCCACTTCGGCCTACATCGGCGGCCCCGCCGAGGTCGCCTACTTCGCGCAGTCCGCAGTCGTCTATCAGCGGATTCTCGGCCGCATCACGCCGCTGCTGCCCCGCCTCTCGGCCACGCTGGTCGAACCCGCGGTCGCCGCCACGCTGGCCACGCAGGAGGTCAGCTTCCCGCAGATCCTCGAAGCCAAGACCATCGAGGCCCTGGCTCTCAGGCTCGGTGCGCGCGCCATGCCCATTGAAGGCAAGCGCAAACTCGCCGCCGCCGGCAACGCCATGGACACCGAACTGACAGCGCTCACCGAGTACATGGCCGCGATGTCCCCCGACCTGGGCCGCGCCGCTACGGTTTCGGCCAACAAAATGCGCTACCAGATGGACCGCCTGCGCCGCATGACCGCCGACTTCGAGCTGCAGAAGCAGGCCTCCCTGACCAAACAGGCTACCGCCATCATGCTGAACCTGCTCCCCGAAGGCCACCTGCAGGAGCGCGTGCTGGGCGGCATCTGGTTCCTCGCCCGCCACGGCGACACCTTGCCCGCCCTGCTGGTCGACCACGCAGGCCAGGAGTGTCCCGGCCACCGCGTCCTCTTCCTTTAGCGCTGCGGCCGGAACAAGGTACGATACTCCTGCGTATCTGCTGCTGGAGGTTCGACCGATGCATCTCCTGTTCGCTCTGCTGCTGCTCCCGTTCGGAGCCATTCACTTTCTGCCTACGATCATCGCCGCGCTGCGCCACTCGCGCCACGTGGTGGGCATCTTCCTGCTGAATCTCTTCCTCGGCTGGACGGTGATCGGCTGGGTCATCGCCCTCATCTGGGCGATCACCAGCGAGCCCAAATACGCCTATGCCTATGGCTACGCTCCGCCTCGCCGCTACTAGAGCAGACCAGCTAGAATGACCAGCGAGGTTGTACTCCATGGGATTGAGCGACCAGCCATTTGATGTGACCTGCCCGGACTGCGGCGGGACTTTGACCCTTGACCCGGTCTCGCGTGGCATCATCGCGCATACTCCCGCCCCGCGCAAAAAGACCTTTGAGGACTTCGGCCAGGCCGCCAAGGCACTCAAGGACTCCGACGCCCGCCGCGAGTCCATCTTTGCGCAGTCCGTGCAGGCGGAGAAGAACAAGGACGACCTGATGGCCAAGAAGTTCGCCGAGGCCGTCAAGAAGGCCAAAGAATCGCCGCTCTCCGGCAAGCCGCTGCGGGACTTCGACCTCGACTAGCTAGCTGTCAGAAGAAGCGCTTGCGATAAATCACCAGCGGCAGCAGCACAGCGAGCAGCAGCAGCACCATCGAAATGACACTCTGCACCAGCTCGGTGAATGGCAGCAGACCGGCAACGACCATCAGCGCAGCGGCGATCAGCGAAGACCACACCATCGCAACGCCCGCCAGGTAGTTCACCTCATACCAGTTCTCATCGGAGCCATTCATCGTCTTCGGGGTTCGCATCCCATAAAAAGCGTTCTTCGGGACCTTGCGCAGGATGAGCGGGACGTTCACAGCCGCGATTAGCAGCGCACAGCCGAACTCAATCCACATCACGTGCATGGCGTCCCCCTGCGGGAGAGGATACCTTGTGCCGAACGGCAACGTACACTGGGTATGTATGCCTCCGATCCTGAACGCACAAGGCGTGAGCAAGCGCTTTGGCGCGACGCCGCTCTTTGAAAACATCTCGCTTGCCGTGAATGAGGGTGACCGCATCGGCCTCATCGGGCCTAACGGCGCCGGCAAGTCCACGCTGCTGGCCATCCTCGCCGGCGAGATGGAGCCCGACACCGGTGAGCTCTCCATGCGCAAACGCGCGCGCATCGGGTACGTGAAGCAGATCTCCGAGTATGCCCCCGGTGCGACGGTGCGCGGCGTGTTGGAGGCGGCGCTCGACCGAGGCGGCGTCCCCGAGAACGAGCACGAGCAGCGCCTGCGCGAGACGCTCGGCAAGGCGGGCTTTGCCGACGGCGATGCGGACACCACCATCCACATGGACGCCGAGGCCGCTGCGCTGAGCGGCGGCTGGCGTAAGCGGCTCGCCATCGCCGAGGCCATGGTCGTGCAGCCCGATGTGCTGCTGCTCGATGAGCCGACCAACCATCTCGACCTCGAAGGCATCGAGTGGCTGGAAGCCGTACTGCGCGCCTCGCGCTTCGCCTGCGTCGTTGTCACCCACGACCGCTACTTTCTCGAAAACGTCGCCAGTGAGGTCGTCGAGTTGAGCCGCGTCTATGCCGAGGGTGTTTTGCGCGTGCGCGGCAGCTACAGCAAGTTCCTCGAAGGCCGCGAGCTCTACATGGAGGCGCAGAGCAAGATGCAGGAGGGCCTGCGCAACCGCGTGAAGACCGAGATCGAGTGGCTGCGCCGCGGCCCCAAGGCGCGCGCCACCAAGGCCAAGGCACGCATCGACAACGCGCACGGCCTCATCGGCAAGCTCGCGGAAGTGGATGCCCGCACGCGCGTATTCAGCGCCGCCATCGAGTTCGAC
>Ga0302154_10001535_pt1 | contig 18752 bp, 10 predicted proteins | sample I_Bog_N2_3_FD_193507 | JGI IMG/M metagenome (GOLD analysis project Ga0302154, IMG submission 193507) | Peat permafrost microbial communities from Stordalen Mire near Abisko, Sweden - I_Bog_N2_3 | ecosystem: Environmental > Terrestrial > Soil > Wetlands > Peat | place: Sweden: Abisko, Stordalen... | reverse complement strand
TGCAGCCGGATCCGCGGTGAAATCGCTGTACGCATGAATTCCTTGCTCTGCGGGGTCTTCGGCTCAGCTGCCTGATTCTGCTTACGGATTGCCACGCGCTCGGCCTCGGTCGCACCGGGAGGGGTTGGTATCTCCTTCCAGCCAATGAGCTCCTGATGGAGCACCCACAGCGGGCAGGCCGGCCCGTTATCGAAGGAGAGCTGGAGCCGCCAATTCTTCGGCACCCAGACCTCATGATCGATGTCGACGATCTGGTTATCGGGGAGATCGTGGATGGCGACCGTGTGCTCGATCTCCGGAAAAGTCCGCTCAGGAGAGAGGAGACGGATCGCCAGCTGGTGCGATCGATTGGGGCTGTATTCGCGAAGCTTAGCCGTTATATCCGGATGATCCCGATAGAGGGACTGCGCCTTGAAGATGAGGTGGTAGTACCCGGACTCGGTGAACGGCGTCCCGCCGATGATGCGGACGTGCCCACATTCTTGGGGCGTTACCCACCAGCCGCGCTCGATATCGTAATGATTGTAGATTTCATGACCGATCGGATCGCCGTCGATCCCCCCTTCCAGCCGGTAGCGGTTGCTGATGTCGATGTATTGACGATAAATCCGTTCGGGCCGCGCCCCCGAAAAGGTCGCCTCATCGATCACTTGTGATGCCGCACGCAGGTAATTCTCCATCAGCGAGTCGGAGATCTTCAGGTCATCGGCACCGGTATCAAAGCCGGAGCCTCCACGGTCGTCAGGGAAACCGCGGGTCGGATCCGCCATGGTGGTCTCGATGCCCAGCAGGTCGCGCAGGGTATTGCGGTACTGGATGCGGTTGAGACGCTTGAGTGGCGTCTCGGGCCGCGTCAGTCGGCCCGCATGCTCAGCCGCTGCGATGCCGCCTTGGATCAGCGACCTGACTGCTGCCACCTCCGGTGTCATCGGATGCCGCTTCGCCTCCTCGGGTGGCATCTCGCCCGTAGCGAGGACTTTGACCACATGCCGCCAAAGTCCGTAGCTTTGGTCGTCGACGATGCCGGCGACCAGGTGGTCGAGACGCACCCTGCCTTTTTGCTTCTCGGGACCGTGGCACTGGATGCAGTAGGATTGGGCGAACAGGCTCCATGAATCTGCGCCGACCGGTGCTGTGGCATCGTGCGTCACGGAGTCCGACCCACAGGTGTCTGATGACGCCACCACGATCGCCAGCAGGATGAGCGCGGCCGCACCCAGTCGCAAGTGCAGGCGATCGAATGCCAGGTGCTGTCCACTCATGCGAGGCCCCGCAGCGGGCCCATGCTTTTGTTGAATGAGGCGGTCTCTACACCGAGTTTCTGGAGCATGCTCAGATAGAGATTGCTAAGCGGCTGCTTGCCCTGGATATCGATCATGGTCCCATGGGTGAAGCCACCGCCAGCCAGGATGATGGGCAGGTTCTGGTTGCTGTGGCTGTTGCCGTCGCTCATGCCCGAGCTGTAGAGGATCTGGGTCGAATCGAGCATGCCCAGAGCTACGATACGATCGATCAACCTCGCCAGGCGCGAGAGATGGAAGTCGTCGATGGCGCGCAGCTGCGCGACCTTCTCCGGCAGCTGGCCGTGGTGGGTCAGGCTGTGATAATTGTCCGTGATTCCCGGCAGATCCCAGTTGGGGTTTGTGAAGACGTCGATTGACACGATGCGGGACGAATCTGTTTGCAGAATCAGCGGGATGAGATCCATGAATGCATCATAGATCATTGTCTGGCTGCTCTTCTTCACCGACTCGATGCGTGCGGCCACCTCTGGGACCGCCTCCGGCTTGGGGATGGTCAGCCAGTCTTTGTAAGTCTGCAACTTCCTTTCCGCGTCGCGGACGGAGGTGAAGTAGTCATCGAGGCGGTGCTGGTCGCGCGGGGAGACCGTCACCATCATCCGCTTCGCGCTCTCATTCACCGCATCGAGTACGCTTCGGTTTCCGGCGAGTTCACGTGCCCGTGCGGCTTTTCCTTCTGCGGTCTGCTCCGTGAACAGCAGGTTGAACAACTCCATCGGAGTGGTGACATAGGGGATCTTTGCCCCCGACCGGGCAAACGACGTATGCTGGTCGTTGTCGGGGTTCCCCCACAGGTTCAGCATCGGGAATCGCGTCGTCGTGGCATACAGCTCGGCAGCGCGCGCATCTACGGTGATGCCGCCATCGGGGTGGGAAGCCGCTTCGCTGCGCTTCATGTCGGAGAGGATGCACGGTGCGGCTGCGTGACCGCCCGTCACCGAGAGCCCGAGATTCTTGAAGACCGTCATGCGCAAGCGGTGCCGCTCGAGGGTCCGCAAGCCATCGGTCATCTCCCAACCAACCCCGGCGGTAGCGGGGTGGAAGGATGGCGCATACATGCCGAATTTGTGGGTCACATGGATCATGCGACGGTGCTGGATGGGTAGATTATCTCCAGGCTCTGACCCAGCGAGCGACTCCAGCCACGGCAGGGCCAGCGCCACCCCGATCCCCTTGAGGAGGGTGCGGCGATCTCTGAAGGAGGTGGTCGTCGGTTTGCTCATGGGAGACTCCAAAGATCAACACGTGGCTGATTGGCAGGGTAATACGAAGGCGCACACGGTCCTGCTGGCAAATGACGGGGTGGCTGTGATGGGGCCATCACCGCACCCTATCTTCGTAAGGCGCACTGGCGCGAAACAGCGCTTGGATCTCAGTCTTATCGAAGGTTCTGGTGAAAAGAGAGAACTCGTCCATCTTGCCTGTCAGATTACGGATTTTCGCTCCGTCTGGAGAATCTCCGGAATTCCAATTGCCCAGTTCTGCGTGTCCAATGCGAACGCCGAGATCTTGGGCCAGCGTGAACTGCCCGACAGGCCGACCATCGACATACTGCGACAGTAAATGTCCTGGCCCATCATAGGTCACGACCAGCTGGACCCATTTCGCCAGTCGTTCGGCGGTGAAGATGTCCGGCGAATCGAAATTGTACTTTTCGGCAGGCTGTCCGCTCGGACCGGAAAGGGAACAGTGCAGGCTCCCGTTACCCCGGATCTGCCAATGGAGCGCACCCTCGGCGAAGCCATCGGTCATGAACAGCGAATTGAACGGATGCTCCAAGGCGTCTACTCGCACCCAGGTCATCAGCGTCACGTGGTGATGTACGCCAGGAACACCGAGGCGGACACGATCGCTCTGGGATCTGAATTCCAATGACTGCGTCCCTGGCCAACGCCCGCCAGACGGTGCGCAGCCGATGAGGGTACCATCTCCGGCTTCAGCTCCGTGGACCGCCAGATTGCGCATGGTGCGACCAGCAATCGTCGTCGTCGCGAAACCGAAGCGCACGAGGAGCGTCAGATCGACATCGAGATGGGCGACGACTTTGCGCCAGTCCTGTAGGCGCCGGTCTTGGACAGCGCCCGTATGCATGTCCACGTCAGCCGCCGATTTGAATTCCGTGGGGTGAAAGGGAATGGACTCGGGTTCGCTGGCACCGATCACCTGCATCGCTTCACCAGCATGGATCTCGTGCGCGGGACCGCTCGTCGACTTCAGCGTGACGTGACCGGTGAAAACGTGCACTTCCTCATGGTGCCCATCGACCAGTATGCCGAAGGCAGTGCCCAGATCGACGGCTGTCAGATGCGGCGTAAGGACCGAGAATCCACGCGCCACGGTGGGGACATCGGCGCTGATGCGGCCTGCATCAAGCTGCGCCATGCCGACCGTGACGAGGCGAATGTCCGCCGGTCCTTCAACCACCATGTTCACACCGTTGTAGAATTCCACGCGGAGGATTCCTGATTGCAAATGCAACCAGCCAGGCGCGAGGGCCTCACCGACGGCATGCCCCTCGCCCGGAGCACGCCAGTGTGCATCAAGCGCCTGCGAGAGGACGGCGATAGAGGTGGTGGTGGCTTCGATGGGCATTGCCGGGCCGGCTCCGCGTGCGAGCAACCAACTGCCAGCGATGACAGCCAGGCACGCGGCTACGGCTAGCCATGTCCCAACGATGCGCAGACGACGCGGATACGAAGGCGTGTGGCGCAGCGGCTCCCGCTGAACATCGCTGTTCTCGATCTCATGCAACTGGGCATGGAGGCGGGATTCGCGCCAGAACTGCACTCGGGCGGCAGCAGAGCTGCGCAGGATACCCTCCATCTCGGAAAAGTCATTTGCCGTCAGCTGGGTGTCCAGGTGCAGATTCACCAAGTGGGAGAGACGATCGTCGCTCATGGAGGTGTCCCTCCTGCCTTGAGGCCGCGTTCGATGCAGTCGCGTAGGGCGGCTCGCGCTCGAGCCAAGGTTACATTGACTGCATTCACCGATTGCGCTCGCAACTGCGCTATGGCTTGGGGTAGGTGTTCGCTGGCGTAGCGCAGTCGCACCATTTCGCGCGCCGCCGGGGCGAGATTCTCGAGGCATATGCGCAGCTGCACGACTTCGCCCTCATGACGGTCATCCAGCTCATTCAGAAGAGGTTCTGCTGCTAGGGCCTCGATAACATCATCAGCCAGGCGACGTGACAGGCGCTGGCGATCCCGCACGGCAGACAGCACCCGAAACCGGGCGATGGTTCGCGCCCAGGACATGAAGTTTGAACCCATCTCGAAGGAAGCCGCTTGACGCGTGATCTCGAGGAAGGTGTCCTGCACCACATCGTCGACGATGGTGAAATCTGCAACGAGTGCCGCCACGAATGCGCGAACATGCTGCTGATTACGCACGAATAGGCGCTGGACGCTCAGGACATGGGCCATCGCTGAATCAGTCGTTGGGTTGGCTTCGTCCACGGGTACCCTTTCCTATCACTCAAGTCCGCGCTGCGGAGACAACTTAGCAGGGAAAGCGGATACCTCGTTACGACGGACTCATTGGGCAAGGCCAAAAGTTTAGGCGCGACCGCAAGACATTGCTACAAAGCATGATGCGCGTGCTCATCCAGTCACTTTCACTTCCGAATTCGCGCGATCGCAGGTGATCGTGGGCATCTCGGTGAGCATACCCTGGAACTGTCGTTTCTCATCCGAATATTTCCCAGTTGATCCCATTGCCGCCCTTTTTATCTGAGTTCTGGTGCTTCACCATTGACATTCCGTGATCGATGCGGCATTTCGTGATTGGCATCCTGCTTGATGGAGTGAGCGCTTCTGCCACCAACCTGACCAACCACACCGCACCACCATCGTCGCCGGGAAGATGCTCGTCTACGACTGCGAGTGCGTTGAACTCCGATCTGGCAGCAGTCAGGCGGACGGTCGGATCGTCATATATCGGTCTGGAATTGCCACCGCTCGTCAGCTCTGCTCGGCGAACACGATAACGTCGCGCTATCCACCAACGATGTCCCCCCACGATGCCCTTCAGAGGATGCAGCCCAAGCCGGTCGTCAGGCGATGGATTCGGCCATGCGAGCAGGACATGTCACTTCACAGGACCATGCCCTTCCAGATCGAGCAGTACGGGGACCATTGGCTCGAGTTCGATCCGAGTTCCATTGAAACGATTCCCGGACAACAAATCCCTGATCGGCATCGATCCCGCATAGGATAGGCTGACAACCTGCGCCTTCTTGAGCTGGTTGAGCGCAGATAAGTAGGCATGGTCTCGATCGCCGACCAGACGATATTCGATGCCGAATGCGCGTTCACCAGTATTCGCATCGAGAAGTGCTGGTGGCGCTCCCATGTCCACTGCCAGTTGTCCGAGCGAATCGAACAATGCGCGTTCATCATCGTTGGATGAAACCGTTATCGTGTGTGCAATGAGCGACGAGGATAAATTGCGTGGGCGGTCATACTCGTCCTTCGCCAGATTCCCCTCTCCCAAGGCAATCAGCTTCCCGCCCTTGGCGGTAAAACGCTCCAGGGCAGCGATGGTGCTGTCGCTGACATTGACCACCTGCGGCAGCAATATGGCCCTGACGGGCGCCGCCGAACCTTCGGCAAGCTGCTTTTCGGTGACGAAGGTCACGGGTTCTCCCAGGAGGGACAGCGCCACATACGCTGCCTTCGCCGGGAACGCATAGCGGTCTGCCAGCCAGAATATTGAACTGCGCGAGTACAGGATGGCGATATGCGGCTTGGCGCGGACGATTGCCGCGACTGTGGATGCGCACCGGCGCGCATCCAGCCAGGCACGCCCGATGGCGAAGACATCCGCTGGACGAAGCTTGATACCGCCTCCGATCTCGCCGCGCTTCCATACGCCATAGCCCCAGACGCAGCTCTGGGCCAAGCCATGCACCATGCTCTGCCAGGTGGTCGAGCGGATGTAGTCGGATGAGACGATCGGCATATAGTCGTCCGGGATGATGTGATTCTCGGAATTGGCGATCGGCTGGTTGCGGAATGAGCGGAGCAGATCGTAATTCAACTCATTGCCTCGCCAATTATAGGCGTACATCGGCTGTCGGCCGTCACCGTCCGTGCCGCCATCGCAGCCAGCCAGATCGGTTATCCGGCAGATCTCCTCATGATCGATTCCGGCATCCAGGCCGCCATCGAGGATCTCGCCCGCCAGCTTCACCTGCGTGAAGGACTCGGGTGCGCACTGCTTGACGATGCCGTTCATCCAGCGAAACCAGTCGCCGAAATTCGTGGCGTTGAAGTTGATCCAGTCATAGTGCACGCGCCGCAAACCGGCCGGCTTCCCCTCGGTTCCCCGTTGCGGGACGGGGACCTGATCGAAAGCGGTATAGGCGGTGCCATAGAGTGCATTGAGGACCTCGATTCGGCCATGGAGCTTCGAGATGTAGGCGGTCCACAGCGGCTTTGAATAGGCATCCCAACCGCTTTGCATATAGTCGGGCTCGCTGGCGAGATTGAAACTCATGAGCGCTGGCTGATCCTTGACTGCGGGGACCACCATCCGCAGCCATTCCTCGATCACCCGACGGACGATAGGATGGTTGATGACGAAATCGGTGCCTCCATGGCGACCATAGCCGATATCCGGAGCCAGCTTGCGAGCCCAACCAGGGAAGTTGTGCGGCGAAAGCAGCATGTCCGCCTTGATGTTCGCCTCTTTTGCCAACACGAACTGGCTGGTGAGGCGGCCGATGGAATTCCAGTCGTCCTTCCCGTCCCGTGCCAGGCTGCCTGGTCCACCTTCGAACACCGTATCCGAGATGCCCAAGGCCGCGTAGTCCGGGCTCTCCTTGGCCTCGATGCCCATGTAGCCACCATAGAAGATCGGCGTTGGTGGTGTGCCGGCCACGAACACCCCATGATCGATGCGCGCTCGACCGGATGGAATCGGTGGCACATCGGGCAGTGGCTGGCGGATGAGGATGGCGGTGGCGTCTAGCACCTGCGCCACTTCGCGCAACTGCAGCCACGTCCAGTACTCTGTCTGCAGCGTCGTGATGTCGTTCTGGCTTACGCGATCGAGGTAGTGTGACGCCACGAATAGGCCCAGCTTCACATACGCATTGCCATCCAGGTGCGCGCTGGCGGCCTGACTCTTCATGGCAGCAAGGCGGGTAGCCAGGGGATTGGCCAGAACCGGGAACAGATCGGAAAAGTCGGCTCGCTTGATCGAGACGGTTGCCAGTGGCTCTGCCATGCCGCTCAGCCGGGCCATGATGCTGGCGCCATCGTGCGCTATGATCGCCGCTGGTAGGCAGAAGGAGATGGTCGAAGTCGACTTCTCCCCCGCTCCCGGCAGATCGACGGAGGCAAGCGAAAGCGCCTTCCCGGAAGCATCAGCCACTAGGATGGATAAAGCACCTTTGGACCTGGCCGGGATGGTCACTGTCCCCGATATCTCCTCACTGCGTTCATAGGACTCGGGATTGTAAATGCCGGGCACCAGCGCGAATCCCGTCGCCGGGGTGTCCGATGCCGCCAGCACGCCTGGGGCGTAGACATACGCACGGTCGGGATTCGCCTCGACCACAGCGACATCATCGATGAGGAGTTCGTCTGCCGTTCGCCAACTCCGTAAGAATATCTCCCTGCTGGTATCCTTGTCACCAGTCATGAAGGTGAATTTGGAGCGAATCCAGGCCGGACTGTTCGCCGGCAATTCCTCGGTGTGCCCATCAGGACCACCGACGCCGAACAGCACGCTGGTTGCATTGGCAGTCTTGGACCAGACGCTCATCTCATAGTGAGTATGGGGCTTGAGGCCTTTCAGTCGCTGTGTCAAATCAAGCGACGGAATCCAGTAGTGGGTATCCTTAGCGATGTGGAAGCGCAGTGCGGTCTTGCCGGAATGGGTTACGACGTGTTCGATGATCTGCTGGGGGTCGCCATCGGCGTGTGATCTGTAGATCCAGCCGTTAATATCCTGCTCGAAACCTGCATTGGCGACCAAGTTGACGACTGCTGGCGTGGCATCGGCAGGAGCTAATGTTGAGCTTCCGTCTGCTGCAATAGCCACCGATGTCGCCAGCAGCACTAGGATGGTAGATATCTGCAGTGCCGATCTACCCATATGATGTTCTCGGTGGAAGAGGTGGAGTGCTGAGATGCGATTGAGAAGGGTCATTTGACCGGAATCAGCGAATAATGATGGAGTACCGGTACTGCCGCAGTCCGCTCCATCTCAAGCATCACCTGATCGGTCGCCAGCATTGTCTGGTAGAAGGCTTTGCGTCGTGCGCGGCCTTCCTCGCCGGCATTCCATGATGAGAAGGCGTCGTAATCCTGCAGGAGTGGTGAGATGATGCCCTGATAGGAGGCGGCGTGCCATGCCTGGCGGCTGCGCACAAGCGTCTGCACCTGGCGCGCCTGCCAGCTCATCGGCGTGAACATGGTCGCCAGGTTGAGGCCTTCAGTGAGTTGTTCGCTCGAGAAGTGCCCTTCGGGCTGCGCATCGATGAAGAACTCATAGTTTCCTGCAGCCAGGCCGGTCACCTGCAGTGTCTCCTGATCGAGGGACTGGACGAAGTCGCAGGAGGCGATCACCAGAGCCGTCACGGCATCGTTCTTGTCCTGGCTGTACGGCATTGGCAGCGCCTTATCCATCTGGTTCCATTCGATCCGATCGTGGAAGGTGAGCCGGCTGATCTGCGTATTGTCGGCCTTCACCTGAGTCTTGGCGGCGGCATCGAGAACCACGGCCGAGACCAGAGCGGGTGCATTCCAGGCCTTCAGCAGCGATTCCGCCATGACGAGATGGCCAGCGGCGCTCGGATGGACTTGGTCAGGGATGATCTGCTTGGCGATCTTGGCATCCTTGTCGTGGGCCTTCTGCAGCATGGCCGTCATCGGAGCATTGAAGTCGGCCAGCAGGCCACCAGTCGAGGCGACGAGTGGCAGGAGGGATTGGCCGTAACGCAGCAGGACGGCATTGTATCCGCCTGGGCATTTCTGGCCGCCATTGATCTCGTCGAATGGGGATGGGACGAGCAGGGTGTACCGCACCGATGGGCATGCGGCGCGCACCGTCTTTAGCATGGTCGCGTATCCGGACGTATAGGTGTCGAACAGCTTCTGATCGAACTCCTTGTATCCGGCATCATTCATCCCCAGCATGACGGTCAGAACTGTGGGCTGATAGGGGATGACATCGCGGTCCAGGCGATTGGTGGCGACGCGGACGGAATCTCCGCTCCAACCGGCTGGCGTCCAGGTGATCTTCAGCTGCGGGAAGCGGGTAGTGACATAGGTTTCGACATACATGGTATAGAAGCACTGATCAGTGATGCTATCGCCCAGCATGACGACGCTGTCCCCATCATGGAGATAGAAGCCAGCGGACGCTGCTGGCGCTGGCTCGGTGGAAAGGGCGAGGCCGCCGACGGTGGTCGCGGCGACCGTGGCGACCATCGACATGATGCCGGACGAATGATGCATGAGGACTCCTGCATGAAGCGGGCAATGGTGGAAGCGGCAAGCGGAAAAGGGAACGACCATCACGGCGATATCGGACGCAGCTCGACATGATGCACCTGCGGGATGCGCAGGGCGTCGATCTGCGCCTCGAGCTGTTCGATGCTCCGATCGAGGCGGGCAAGCTCGTCGCTGCGGACCGTGAGTACCGTCGGCACCTGGGCCCAGTTGGGAAACGCGTAGAGCTGGACATTGCGCCAGCGGTTGAAGAAGAGGTTGTTCTTCTGCACCACCATCTTCAGCAGTGACTGCACCTGGTCGGTGATCGCCCCGGCGCTTGTCGCCAGGTTCCAGCCCTGTGCCAGCTGTTCAGCCGTCGCCGTCGAGACGGAGCGACCGTCGATCACGATATCGTACCTCAGCGAGGCCAGGCCAGTGACCTGGAGTTCATAGCGGTTGAGGTCCGCCAGGATGGGAGCCAGCGCGAGTGCCGGTGCGGCGTCGGGGTGGATGGGCATGGGCAGGGCATCGTCGAGCCGATCGAAGCTCAGCGCGCTCTCTCCCACCTGGAGATGGTCGATGAGGCATCCCTCTACGGAAACCACCGTCTTGGTGGATCGGTCGATTGAAGCGCGTGAGACCAGAGAGGTGGCGCCCATGCCCTTCAGGATGATCCAAGCCATGACGGTCTGTCCGGTCGGTCCTGGATGGATGCGGTCGCCGCCATCGCTGTAGATGAAGCGATTGGGCTGGGCTGCATGGGCAGCGACGCATAGAGACAGGTAGGGCGTGTACTGGTCGATCACCGGTACGCCGGTCTTGCCAGCGATCTCCCCGATGCCCGAAGCGACGATGCCGAGCGCCTTATTGGCGCCATCGAGGGCCGGAGCCGGGCCATTGCCTTCGATCGCCTGGGGCGTCAGCAGGGTGACGCGCATGCCATGGCGCTTCAGCACCTCCACCAGGGCGGTTTCGGCGCGCATGAAGGCAGGATAGGCCTCCTCGATCCGTGCGGCATAGGAATCGTTCATCCCCAGGTCGATGGTGACCAGGGTCGGTGCCAGCGGCAGGACATCGCGTCCGAGTCCGTGTTCCGCGGCCTCCTCCACCATCTTCTGCTGAGTCGCGCCGTCGGCGGCGAAGAGCGCCTTCTCATCGATGCCGGAGCGGTTGCGCAGCCACGCGGTATCACCGCTCCAGCCGAGATTGCGGAATGTCAGCTTCCACCGGGGATGGCGGGTCAGGGCGTAGGCTTCGATGAAGGTCGTATAGAGCCGCTGCTCGGTGATGCTGTCGCCCAGGAAGGCCACCCGATCACCGTCATGGATGGTGAAATCGGCAGCGATCAGCTGGTTGGGCAGGCCAAGGACCACCAGACAGGCGGCGCAGAGCGCTTCGTGGGCGAGCGAGCGAGCGGCAGACGGGGTCACGGTCGACATCCTTACGCTGACGGTCTTCCTGCGCGTCATGGTTCCTCGCCGCCTGATCCCAGGTCAAAGAGTACCGGTACCATCGGGACGAGCGTGATCCGTGCGCAGTCGGCGGATCCGCCGGAGAGCAGATCGGTGATCGATCGCGCCGTCAGTCCTGAGATCCAAACCACTTGGGTCTGCTTCAGCTGGTTGAGCGCTGACAGGAAGGTCCGGCCCTGATCGCGCACAATGCGGTATTCCACGCCGAATGCCGGCGTTCCGGTCTGCGCATCCACCAGCCTGGCGGTGATGCCCAGCTCCTGGGTGATGGGTACCAGGGCGTCGAAGACCACGCGCTCATTCGCGCTTGCCGGCACGGTCCTCATCGCGGGCGTAACAGGCAGCGAACGCAAGCGGCTGTTTTCATCGTGCGATAGATTGCCCTCGCCGAAGGCGATCAGCTTTCCGCCTCTGCCGGCGAATTCGGCGAGTGCGGTGACGGTCGCGTTGGCGACATGCGTCGCCTGCGGCAGCAGGACGGCGCGCACAGTTGGCGCCCTGCCTTCCGCCAATTGCCTCTCGGTCACGAACGTCACCGGTTCACCGAGGAAGCTCAGCGCGGTGTATGCCGCCATCAGCGTCTGGTCGTAGCCAGGCTGCCAGAACAGGGAATGGCGTGAGTACAGGATCGCCACCTGCGGCTTGGCCCGCACCACCGCCGCGACCTGGCTGGCGCAGCGACGCGCATCGAGCCAGGCTCGTCCGGCGCCATAGATCGCCGCCGGCCTGAAGTAGATCGATCCATAGTCGCCATTGCGCCATTTCCCCGATTCATTGAAGGTCCAGCACGAGGTTCCGGCCTGACCATGCAGGGCACCCTGCCACATCACCGAGCGCAGATAGGCCATCGGTACCGGCGGATCGTAGCCATCGTTGATGACATGGTTTTCCGAATTGACGATTGGTTGATGGGCGAAAGCGCGCAGCAGATCGTAGCAGATCGCCTCGGTCTGCCACGCGTAGGCATAGAGCGGATACGCCGGCCCGGCCGCAGCCGGGTCCTCGGACTCGAATAGGCTGGTGAATCCGGGCGGCCAGGTCGCGCAGTCGCAGCCGGCGAGATCGGTAATCCCGCACATGACCTCGTGATCGATGCCCAAGCCGAAGGCGTCGTGTTGGATGGCGTTGGGGATGGTCACCTTGATCTGGGTCAGGACATTGGGCGCGCCTTCCTTGATGATGCGGTGCATCCAGCGCATCCACGCGGCGAAATGGTCGGCATTGAAGACGACCCAGTCATAGTAGGCGCGCCTGGCACCGACCGGTTTGGCGAACCCGGGCGTGTCGCGGGAGGGCGGCTGGACGTGGTCGAAATCCGCGTACGTAGTCCCATAGGCGTCGTTGAGCGCCGTGACAGTTCCGAATTTCGATGTGAGGTAGGCGATCCAGAGCGGTTTCGAGAATGGGTCGCGTCCGCTCCACCAGTAATCAGGCTCATTGGCCAGGCACACGGTCGTCAATGCCGGCTGATCCTTGATCGCCGGGACGACCGCGCGCAGCCATTGCTCGATGGCACGGCGTGCAACGGGATGATCGATGACATAGTCGAGGCCGCCGCGTCGATCGGTGGCCAGGTCGGGCGCTTCCTGGCGTGCCCAGTCGGGGAACCAGTGCGGTGACAGCAGCATATCGACGCGCACACCTGCGGCCCGCGCGGCCTTCATGCGGTCCACCACGCTGGTCACATTGCCGAGGCCGCCTTTGCCGTCAGCGGTCAGCGAATTCGGCCCCTTCTCGATCTGCATGAACGACACGCCCAGGGTGGACATGTTGACCAGATCCCGGTTGGTGGTGGCATAGCCGCCGAAGAATGCCGGCGACCCCGCCTCGTCCACCAGCACGCCCCGATCGACATGGAGCGGTGCGAAGGAGATCGGCGGCACCGTCGGCAGCGGCGTGCGCACCACCCCCTCGGTCGCGTCCAGGATCTGCGCGGTCTCGCGCGCCTGGAGCAGAGTCCAGGAATCCTGCTGCTTGTCCCGGATGTCCGGCTGCTTGACGCGGGCGATGAAACGCTCGGCAACACCGATGCCCAGACGGACATAGGCGTTCTCAAGGAGCGATCCCATCATCGCCTGCTGCCGCAGGTGAACGAGGCGGCTCTCGTTGTCGGCAGTCTGGGCCGCGATCAGATCCGCCACGTCGCGTCGCCCGATGGTGACCTCCGCAAGCGGCGCCGTAAGCCCTGCGAGCCGCACCAGCAGACGACCCGGGGCGCACCAGCAGGCGGAGAGGCAGAACTGGGTGGTGACCGTAGACTGAGCAGGTACAGCCGGGAGCGTGATCGTGCCCAGGACCTTCTCCGGCCGGGCGGCGTCTTGGGTCGAGAGCGACAGCTGGCCGCCCACATAGGCTGCGGGCAGGCGGATGGTGACGGCCCCTGTGATGCGTTCCGTCTGGTCATAGGTGCCGGCCTGGTATGCTCCGGGCGTCAGCACGAAGCCCGGGGCCGTATCGGCGGAGGTCTGGATCACCGCTGGATAGATCTCGGCTGATGGTGCCTGCGCCTCGCTGAGCGTGACGTCATCGATCAGCAGTTCATCGACCGCTCCGCGCGCGCAGATGCGGATGCGGGCACTGGTCTGGTCGGGCTCGGTCCGGAATCCAGCCGCCACTCGCTGCCAGGTCGCGGTATTGGCCGGCAGGAAGACTTCGTCCCAGTCGTACCTGCCGCCGCTGATGGTGCTGCGGCTGGAGTTCGTGGTCTTGACCCAGGCGCTGACCTCGTACTCGGTGGCCGGCTTCAGACCGTTGACGACCTGCTCGATCGAGCCGTGCTGCTCCCACTCGATTTTGACACGATTGGCGATGCGGAACACGTGGTTGCCGGAGTGCGCATCCGCCGCAACGCACACGCCCTGGCCTACCGATTTCGATAGTTTCGCCTTCCACGCGCGTTCGCCATCCTCGAAGCCCGGGTTGGCGAGCAGGTTCACGGCATTCTGCGGCAGCGCTTCCTCAGCCGGGCCGATCGCCGAGACGAGCAGCAGGATGATGGCCATGCGCACACGGCACCGAGCATGTCGGATTGTGGGGATCAGCGGCTGCAACGGGTTCATCTCAGGCATCGTCCAGGCCGGGTTTCCACACCGACGCGGATGGCCAGGGCGACCATCCGAGGCCACGGATGAGGCAGACGGTGGAGCGGCACGGCCAAGGGCCTTGGACTGCGTATGCATGCGTTGTGCTCCACCGCGCCAGAGATTGCATCATCAGATGGCTCCCTGACCATGGGTAATCCGTGATCCCCATGGGCATTCCGTGATCGTCCGGGGCGCGTACGCCTTGATCGCCGATCGATTGGGCGACAATGCCGGTCCATGATCCACCATACCACCTGCACGGTCACCGACCCGTGGCCCAGCCTACCGCGCCTCCTGGAATGTGGTCATGAACGCCGCGTGTCACCGGTCTATGAGCGCATCAGCAAGCGGTGCACGGGTCTGCGCTACAGCGTCTTCCAGTACACGCTCTCTGGCTGCGGTGAGTTCACCGATGCGCTCGGCAGGCATGCGGTGCCAGCTGGTCATGGCTTTCTGCTGCGCCATCCCGATGCGGCAGTGTCATGGCGTCTTCCCGCAGGCGCGCATCAGCACTGGGAATTCGCCTGGATGATATTCGCCGGGGGCGGCAGCGAAGCGCTGGTGGATGAGTTGGTGACTCGGCATGGGCATATCCACCAGCTCGGGTCGACCTCGCCCAATCTCCTGCGCTTACGGCGCCTGGTGGCTTCGGACCATGCCGCCATCACTATCGCGGCTCCGGATGGAGCGGCCTTGGTCAATGGATTGCTGCTCGATCTCGCCGCGCAGCGACCGGAAGCGGCCTCCAACCAGCAGAGCGCCGCGCTGGTGCAGCGCGCGCTCGAGATCATGCGCAGCCATGCGCATGTGCCCGCCGGGGTTAACGATCTCGCGCGACTCCTCCACGTCTCCCGCGAACACCTCAGCCGTGCATTTAGGCGTCATCTCGGACGTTCGCCGCTGGACTGCCTGACGGAGGAGCGCATCCAGCGCGCTTGCCTGCTGCTCAAGTCCACCACTCACTCCAACGATGCCATTGCCAAGACTCTGCAGCTGTCCTCGGCCGGTCAATTCGTGCGCAGCTTCCGCAAGCTCATGGGCATCACACCCAAGCGCTATCGAGAGTGGCATGATGCGCCGTTGATCACCGCAAAACGCTGATCTGCCATCCTCAGCTGCCGCATCAAGGGGCATCGCAGGCGATGCGGGAGGTAAGCATTTCCTCGGCGGTCATGGTGACGAGGCCATCGGCATTCTCCTCGCGCGCGAGGATGACGGCCTGACGAGCCGTCGGTGGCAAGCGCGCGAGCTCACCGTCGGTCAGCGGCAGTATCCTGATGCGCAGATCAGGCCAATGCGAGGCAGGTATCCGCCATAAGGCGAACGCGAAGGCATCGCCATTGAAGAAGTGGTCGGCTACGAGCCTTTCGCCGTCATACAGACGAGCAGCAGTGCCGATATAGTGGAGCGACAGCACAACCCGTCGTGGCGCACCTGCTCCGGCAGGAAGGTCGATCCGGTGGATGGCAGCCGCATTCCAATCGCCCTCATCCAGGCCGAGTCGGTGACTGGCAGCCTCCTGCGCAGGGCGTTCCAGCTGTACCACCGCATTCACCGGCTGAGGCTGGCTGACCGGGTCCCCGGTCATGCGGGTGAAGATGCCTTCCATGGGCTTAATGGTCGTAGCCGCGGCCGCTGCGCTTGCTAGGGGCGGGAACATCAGCAGGCTCAGCCGGCTCGCCTCCTGGGATTGCAGACGTAACTGGTTGCCATCCGCGATGATCGCCGCGTCCGAGAGCAGCAGGCGCTCCTGGCCTGCGACTGTCATCCGGTAGAGCATGGCGGCCTCCGGCGTCGAAAGAATGAGCATATGGACGGTGCCGCCGTCCGAAGTCCTGACGTTCAGGACGCAGCCGAGGCCGGGAGTCACCTGCCTGACCAGTACTCCATCCGCGCAAGTCGTCACCGTGCCCGAGGCCACCGTGATACGGGTGGCTTCCACACCCAGGGCAAGCTCGACCGGAATACCCTCCAGGGCTCCAAGCACATACCATGCATCACGGCCATCCCGGATGCGTCCAAGCATCATTGCAGTCGCGTAGCGCAGGGAGATGCCATCGCAATCGAGCGCAACAGGGAAGATACCATAGCTGCCGCTGGGAATGGCAATGGGATGGCTTGGAATCACCAATGTGCCACTGGGAAAGGCGAGGGAAAATTGCACATCGCGATGTTCAGGTAACGGCACCTGCGGCTGCCGGTTGCTGAAGAAGAGGAAGGCGCCTCTGCCATCCGAACGTACGGACCAGCGCAGCGTGTCGCGGTCGGCGAGGCTCGCCGGCCGCTGATCCGGGAAGAAGGCCGGCATGCGCGCGAGCCGGGAGCCGAAATCGCGCAGGAAACCATGCTGCTGGCGCAGCAGGTGGTACTGCCTGCGGACCTGGCCGCAGGCGCCGAGGGCGGTCTGGAAATCGTAATCCTTGACCGGCAGCTGGTTGGGATGGGCCTCCTCGAGCGTGCTCAGCCGACCATCGGGGTTGGTGCCACCATGGTACATGTAATAGCCGGGCATGTTGTTGCCGGAGCCGAGCTTGGCGAGCGCCAGCGCGGCGACATCGTCGGGGTCGATGCGCACGCGCTTGCGGTAGCTCGACATCATGCCCGGGCCGATCTCGACGCAGGCATACGGGTACTGGGAGAAGAGCTGGGCGTGGGCCAAATCGGTGCACTGGAGCTGCGCACCCAGGTCGTTGGTGGCGCGGATCGGCGAGAACATGAACTCCCGCCGATAGTCCTCATGGCTGCCACCCCAGAAGCCATCGGCATAGCCGCCGAACAGCGGCATCAATCCGGCGGACGGAACGCCGCCCTGCCAGCCGGTGATGGCGTAGAAGGGGACATCGATGCCGGCCGCTATCGCCAACGCCTTTAGGCCGAGCAGGTAGGCGCCGTCAGTGCATTCGTTGTCGAGTTGGACGCCGATCACCGGCCCGCCGTCCTTCCACAGCAGCCCGGACAGCTGCCGGGCCTGCTCGCGATACCAGCGCTCGACCTCAACCTGGAACCGGGGATCGCTCAGTCGCTTGGTGGTAGGCGCGTTCTGCACCCAGTCCGGATAGCCGCCATTGCGCACCTCGCCATGGCACCACGGTCCGATGCGCAGGACGGCCAGCAGGCCAAGCTCCCGGCAGATGCTCAGGAAATCCCGCAACGAGCGTTGACCGCTCCAGTCGAAGTGGCCCTGCTCCTCCTCGTGATGAATCCAGAAGACGTAGCTCGAGACCACCTCGATTCCGCCAGCTTTCATGCGTAGCAGCTCCTCGCGCCACTCACCGCGCGGGTAGCGAGCGAAATGGAATTCGCCGACCACCGGGATCCAGGGGCGTTTGTTGCGGGTGAAGGACTGGCTGTCGATCGCAATCTCCTGCCCTTCGGCGCTACGCGACGTTCCCGGACCGTAGGGGCTGGCCTGGATCGTCGATTCCTCGACGTGCAGCGAGATGCCGAGCGGCTCGACTGCAGCGGCCCCGGCACCAGCACGCCAACCGACGATGAGCAGGAGCTGGATACCCCACTGACACCACCGTGGCCTTTGGGGCATGGCCCCGATCGACCGCGGGGACTCAACGGCGGCGCCAGCGGTGCGCGCGCTGAGAACGGACAGGGCTGCTGGGCGCATCCTCCCATGCTCGTCGAGCGGGATATCTATCTAGGCCCAAGATGTGATCCCGGCAGCATTTCGTGATCCGCACCGGGCGAGCGGCACCCAAACGACCAGAGGTGGACGGCCTCAACCCGCCCCCTGGTGCCGCTCGCGGGACTGATTATGAGTAGACGAGCCAGCTTGCGCGGCCGGCACGCCAATTACCAAATGCCGACCAGATCACGGATTTGCCCTGAGTAGGTCGCTGTGACCGCCGGCATGGTGGCGGCGAGAGGAATACGCCAGTGACCACGCTGGTACTATCGAGCTACCCTTTCAGTCAAAGATGGCGTGCGGACGGACGGCCATGAGGAAGTCAGCCGACTGCTGCGCCGCAAGATGGATGAGTGGCTCCAGAAACGTGGGCGTTTAGCGGAATCGATGCTCCTGCAATGGATGTCGCTAAAGCTCAGCTTGACGTGCCCGCCAATGCCCGCACGGCCTGGCGTAGGAGGTCTGCATGGTAGTGGGATCGGTGGAGTACGTCGTGGAAGCGGATGATGACGCAAGAAAGCCCACTTCTATTCCTCTTCAAGGAGAATGATCTTGATGCGAATCCTGCCGACGCCACCGCTACCTCCACTGGGCATGTATGGTCCTACCATCACCTTTCCTTCACCAGAAATTTCACCTTGCGGACTCAACATGCCAGTGGTCCCGACAGTAACCACCATCGCACCAATCCATCTAGTCGGCATTGCCGTTGCAAATCGATGATCGTGTAGCGTGGTGGTGAATCCAGCCGCATCGGTGTCAAAGGTTCCAGTTTGACCATTGTTCCAGGTCCATTGTTCATATCGCATAGTCCAGAC
>Ga0302154_10001533_pt1 | contig 18764 bp, 18 predicted proteins | sample I_Bog_N2_3_FD_193507 | JGI IMG/M metagenome (GOLD analysis project Ga0302154, IMG submission 193507) | Peat permafrost microbial communities from Stordalen Mire near Abisko, Sweden - I_Bog_N2_3 | ecosystem: Environmental > Terrestrial > Soil > Wetlands > Peat | place: Sweden: Abisko, Stordalen... | reverse complement strand
TGCGCCTGTCCGGATTCGCTTTCGCCACCGCGCTCATGTTGTCGGGATGCGCCACACAACCTGTCGTCATGGATTCCCATGCGGACGTGACGACCCGGATGTTCAACATCGCCAGCCGGTTTGAACAGGCTCGCCATCAGGGCGGCATGACCGGCGTCACCGCCGACATCGAAAAATGCTACGCAACCGCCGCCTTCTTGGTCGCGAAAATCTTCGAGCTTCGCGACTGCCTCGTGCTGGACTACGTGGCCTACCGGTCATTCGGCGTGGCGGCCTCGCCGTATTTCGAGCCGAAAACGATCACGGCGCGGTGGACACGCTACGGGGCGCCGGCTCAGTTCGACAGCCAAAACCGGCTCGCCCGATATGTGCAAAACGCCTACAGTCTGGTGCAAGCCGATCTCGCCCAGATGAATGCGGCGCCTATCGTGATCCACGAGCCGATAACACCGCATCTGGCATCGCATCTGTAGTTGCAGGAAGACGGACCGCTGGCACCGCGGCCGTCGGTCCTGCGACGCATCACTGCCCCATCAAGGCAGAGGCGGCGTATCACGCCTCGGCGGGGGCACCATGACTCGCAGACGCAGACCATCGAGAGCGACGCACCGTTCGCAAACTTCCGCGCGCAAATCTCCGTCCGGACTATCCCGGAACAGAACAACAGGAGTTTTTCGTGCGAGTCATCGATCCGACCCGAACCGTCGCGCGCATGGACCATGCGCTGACGGAAGCCGAAGCTGCGCTGACAGAAACCAAAGCCAGACGGTCCATGGGGGACCTGATGGCTGCGATACTCGCTGAGGCGGTGGTGACGGTGGCGATGGCGGCGCTTATTATTCTGTCAGCCATCGTTGTCTTTGTCGGTGCGGCGCTGTTGGGGGGAGCCTTGGTGTCGCCGCTGTACTACGGCTGGCCGAGCCCACGTGCAGCGATCCCGGGCTGCCTGCTCGGCGGCGCGGCGATGCTGCGAGGCTTCCGCCGCCTGCTGCGCGGCTTTCGCCGACTCGACCGAGACCCTCCGACTTGGCAAAGCTCGGCCTATAATTGGGCCTGGCTGTACGCCGGTTGCGGGTTGAGCACCGGCAGCGTGTGGGCGGCATTTGTCTATGTGTGCGTGTGCGACACGGTCACCTCGACCGGGGGGCCGCTGTTCGAATACCAGTAAGACCGCCACATCTGGGCGGGTCGCTCCGCAGCGGTCCGCCATCTCGGTCCCGGCTCTCGCCGCCCGCCTGCTTTCTGGCGGGCCTTGAGCCGCTCCACGCCCCCGCAGAACCAGGCCGACCAGGACGCACAGGCGTTATTACATAAGGCTCATTTACCTAGGACGTTGATCTTCTTACAGCCGCGCTCCGGGCATCCAAACTCAGAGAGCCAGAAGCTAGCCTCTGACAACGCTGCATCACGGCTGGGCTTCCACCCACGAACCTGGCGCTTCAAGACTTGGCATTCCACGGCCCCGCGATCGTCTGGATCGGGCTGGACGACTGCAGAATGCTGGCCTGCTCTCGGACACAGCCCAGCGTTGTCGGAATTGTCTGACACAGCGATAAGTAAGTTTGTACCGACAAACACGATTGCAAGAAGCTGGATCACGAAACCGTCAGCATCACTTGTCCTTGACCTGGGCTATAAGTCTGGCTGAGTCGTTCGCGATCCTGTTCACGGCGGCACTGCGCGAGCGAGGACGTGTGAACCTCCCCGGAGTTTGGCTGCAATGCACGAGCAACCGCATGAGTAGCGAAAGTTGCGAGCGCCGCGACTATCTGCGAGAGCAGGCAGCACGATGCCACCGAATGGTTTACGCCGTCGAGGACCAGCGGATCAGGAAAACCCTTGTGGACCTTGCGGACAAATATAAGTCCCAGGCGGACGCACTGGACGCTGAGCTGAGGGCGGCAACCTAGCCCGGGATCGTCAGAAACCTCGGTTATCGAAACACGGCTGCCGCTTGCACAGCCTAATTCCGATGGCATCGGATTTGTAAGCGCGTCCCCCCGGATGGCGAGCACGGCGCGATGATGGCGAGCACGCGGGCTGCACCATTGTCGGCTAAGCCGGGCCAGGAAACGGCGCTTTTTGCCGACGGCGGGCCGCCGGCACCGCGGGCGGCCGTCCCGGCATGCGCCTCACTGACCCATCGAGGCAGAGGCGGTATATCGCGCCGCGGGGTTAGCTGGCGGCGCCACCGCCTCGACCGCGCGGCGTAGCAGTCCGGCTGCCTTCTGCGCCTGGTCCTCCAACATGCTGTGGCCGGCGCGGCTTGGCATCGCAGCGGCAGCCTCGCCGATCGCGGCGTCCATCGGCTGAAAGCGGGCGGTGATCGCATCGCCATCCGGACGGCGTGCGATGACGTCCTCGACCGCGCCGCGGTCCTTGCCGTAGCGGAAGAGTGCGGCTGCGGCCCGATCGTAGGCGCCGGCGAGCCCGCGATCGCAGTCCAGTGCGGTGGTGAACTGCCCAAGCAGGCCGGCGAACCGCCCACCCGCATGCATCTCGGAGACGACACCGGCGAGGCCATCAGGGTCCGATCCGGCGGCTTGGCGGATGCGGCTGATGACCGGGGAACCTTCGCGGTTGTTGAATTCCTTGAGCGCATCGAGGGCGGCGCGGCCGGACGCGACCGCACCTTTCAAGGTGGCGTCGTCGCGCTCGTCCGTCGTCCTCTTCTCGAAGGCCGCCAGGCGATCGGCCACAGGAACGGTGGTTTCCCAGAGCGATCCGCCGCCGGCGCCGCTGGATCGCAGGCCCGAAAGGAGAGTGTCGAGGACCGGGCGCGGTTGGCCGGCCGGCGGCTGTTGACCGCCGGTCTGTGGGCCGGCACTGCCGCTACCAGCCGCGGTCTGGCTGGTTGCGCCAGGCGCGCGATGGACGTTCGGGCCAGTGCTATCGGGACCGCCTCGCGGAGCATCTTCCTGACCCGGCGCCGCCGGCGCGATGACGGGCTGCCGCTCCGGGGTGGCCGTCAGCATCCGGTCGAACAGATTGCGGATCTCCGGCGTGATCGGGGCGCCGAGCCGCTCGACGGACCGATACAGCGACACCAGCCAGTCGCGGAACCTGGCGAACACCTCCGCCAAGGCGGCGGACGGTGCCTGGCCTTCCATCATGTACCGCTCGAAGGCGCGCGCGAATCGCTCGTGCTGCTGGCGGGTGATCGGCCCGTCGGGATCGGCGCCCAGCCATTCCCGCACCGTGGTTGCGTCCTTGGTCAGGCTCGCCGGAGCCTGCGGATGCGCCGCATCGCGCAGCAGCTCGCGCAGCCATTCGTGCGCCGTCTCGTGCAGGAAGGTGCTGGCGTCGGCGCGGCTGAACAGCGTGATAACACTCCGGCCGCCATCGTTGAATCGGATTTGGCCGCGCGCCTCCTGAAACAGCGTCAGTCCGCTGGACAAGACAGCAGCGCGCAGATCATCGGTCACATCGAAACTGTGAACCGGCTGGCGCAGCCGCGCGATCGTCTCGCCGATCATCGTGTTGCGCAGCTCGGCAAGCCGCTCATACAGCGCGTCGGCACGGTCGAAATCTGCCTTCTTTTCCGGCCCTCCGGCGCTGTTCAGTCCCCACATCAACGCCCGTTCGTTCGCGGACCCGGCATCCGTCTTGAGACAGTCGAACTGCGTGCCGTATTTCGCCAGCGCCTCGGCGTCGGGCTCGATGCTCTCGCGTTCCTTGTCCGTAACGCCGCGCGGTATCTCGCTTATCCCCACGCGCGCGCCGAACTTCCCGACCAGCTTCTGGGTCTCGGCGGGCAGAATCGTATCGTAGAAGCCGTTCATACCCTCGCCGCCGACCTGGAGATCCTGGCCCGACAGGACGTGGTTCACACCGCCGGCCCCGTCCGGCGAGGTTTTCGTCGGTGCGTTGAGCAACCGGTCAGCAACCTCCTTGCCGACATGATCCGGCAGCTTGTGTTGCGGAACGCCCTTCTGGAATACGACCTCCCTGCGGTCCTTGAACCCCTGCAAGTCCTGCGTGGTGGGATACCAGACCAGTTCATCGACGTGCTTCGCGAGGCTGTAGCGCGCGGACTGCACCTCCCCCGGCAACCATGCCACCCGGTCGAAGCCGTGGTCGACCGCGTAGGCGATCATCCGCTTCATCGCGAGCGCGGGCCAGGAGGTCTTGAATGGGGCGTCGGGGACGCGGTTGTCCTGCCCAACGCGGGCAGGCTCGGATGCTATGCGTTGACGGGCTACCGCGAGGGCGGCCTGCTCGGTCTCGGCCGCCGATCTGGTGACGTTGGTGATATACTGGCCACCTTCCGTCCGGACTTCCCAGACGCCGCCCGTGCCGCCGATCCATGTGGCTTTGAGCGGGTGCTCGGTTGTGTCGTTGCCGGTCTTGTATCCCCCCTTCCGCCCGCTCTGGTGCCAGTCCGACTGAATTTCCTCGATCAGCAGCACACGCTTGCCGTCTGGCGCCATCCGCTCATTCAGCCGGACATGGGCCAACACGTTGGGCTCATCCCAGTGGTCGGAGCGGTAGGTGCCCTTGGCGTCCGCCTGACGGTTGTTGTGCGCATACCGCTCGATGGCTTCTTCATCGGTGCCGGCAAAATGGCGCATGGCGCCGAGGTTGTTGCCCGCCGCGTCGCGGATGGCGACATGACGCCGGCCGTTGCCGGCTTCGATTCCGTGAGCGGTCCAGCCGCGCGTGTCGGTCTCCGCCGGCAGCGTGATCAGTATCTCTCGATAGTTGGAGCCGCCGGGGAGGGTCTGCGTCTCGTATTTCGGATCGCCACCGGCTGGCGTCAGTTTCCCCAGATCAACCATGGCAGCGACATATGCACGGGCAGCATCGCGGTATGGCGCGGGCAGATCGTCTGGCCGCGCCCAGCCCATCGTGATCGCATGGGTCACGTCGTCCGGCGTCGATGCGCCGTTGCCAACCGGGCTGGACAGAGTCTCGGGAAGTGCCGAGCGCAGCCGGTCCCGCGCATCGGCCTCGATCTCGTAGAGCCGGACCCAATCCTTCGACCCACTGCCCTTGACCACCTCGCGCAACTGCAGCGCGTTGGCCCAGATGTAGTGCTGAATCTGCTCCTTGCTGACGCGCTCCTGGGCGCGCAACCATGCGTCCAGCCCGAGCCACCGCATCTCCTCGGGCTTCACGCCAGGCGTCCTGCTGAGCATGGCCAGCATCTGCTCGCCGCTACCCTTGGCCTGCGTCAACGCGTTCACCGCGCGCGCCACGCCGCTGTAGAGATGCGGCAGACCCGTGGTCTCGTAAATCGGCGCCGATGTGGATTGGAACAGCGTGCGGTCTGGGATTTGCACCTTCCCGGTTTGCGGCTCGACCCAAGCTTGCTGGTGGCCGCCTACGATGTCGGGGGCTTCGGCCTGGTACAGGTCGGCCGCTGTCCCGCGCTGAAACTCGAAACGCGCAGCCCGCGCCGCGTAGTGCGCCGCGATGATCTGGCCCCCGGCAGCTGCCTCCTCGGCTGGGCGGCCGGCGGCACGCAGGCGGAGGGACACGTCGGTGGCGATGTCGAAGGCAGCGCTTGCCGCCGGAGGCTGCCCGGCGCGCGTCGAAGACGCTGCCTGCAACAGCGGGTTGTCGTCCATTGGCGACCTCAAGATCCGGGACGGCTGGTTTATGGTCAGTGGATTTGATCGCTCGACGGCTGGTGGGATGCTGACCTGCGAGATGCATCCTCCATGGCGCGAAGCGCATCGATGGCGGCAAGCCGCTTGGCTGCAGCCACCATGAGCCTCGCCGCCTCGGCTTCATCGCCCGCATCCAAGGCGCGCTTCAGCGAAGCGAGCATTTCGTCTACCTCTTTCAGAAGTCGCCAATGAAGAGGGGTCATTGGCCGGGTTGGTTCCTGCTGAGTCATTAGCGCCGCCAAGGCCCGACGCCATGCCACGCCTGGTCGAGCGCACCAGCCACCACGATCGACGCGCGGCGCGAGGCGGTGTACCGGGGAAGCGTGGTGAGCATGACATACTCCCGCTGGAGTTCTTCCAACGTAAGTGGCCTGGTCTGCTCACCGAACTTACGCAGCGTCGCCATCGCCTGCGCGATCTGCCGCTTGAACGGTGCGATTGCCAATTCGTATTCCTCGCGGCTTTCTGCCGGCGGGTAGGGTTCGACCGCGACCAGAAAATCGAGTGCGGCGCACACGTGGGTTTCGTCCAGTTCATCATGTGCGGGGGCTCGGTATTCAGGCATGGCTCGTGACCTCGTATCGGGGACAAAGGCGGTTCAATCGTAGTGCGCCGGCACCCAGACGTAGGCGCCGCCGCGCCATACGAAGCGGCCCGGCGCCAGCGTTCCGGATTGGACCGGACGCAGCACCCGCTCGGGCGGCACCCAGACATAGTCCGCGCCACGCAGCGCCCAGTGTCCGGGCAGCAAGGCGTAGGTGACGGTCGGCGCGGCCGGCGGCGTGAAGGTGACGACGGGGCCGGGAGACTGAGGCTGACCGGTCCGGGTGTCGTAGGGCACGTAGGCGCGGCCGGGCTGCGACGGCGCGCCCGGGCTGAGGTCAACCGGCTGCGCGCGCGCGGCGGTCGCTGCTGCTGCGACCAACCCAACAATCGCAGCAACAGTCAGGGCTTTCGGAAAGTGAGACATTGTTGCGGTGCCCTCAGTGTGCGTCCTGCCGCTCGCCTGTCCGCGCCGTGCCGGGCTCGCGGTTGTTGCCTTGCCCGCGGAGCCATCAGGCAGCTCGCTTCGAGTCAGCCGCAGCCTTCAGCTTTTCCAGTTCGCGCATGATGGCGGCCAGGTGACCCTTGAATGTCGCGACGGTCATTTCCGGGGGCTCGACGAGGGTGATCGCGGCAAGCGCCTCGTCGCGCTCGGCGAGGATCAACAGCGCCGCGCCGCGGGCCGAGGGTTGCGGCACGCCCGCGCAGCGCTCGATCGCCGTGATGCCTCGCAGCAGCCGCGCATCAACCGGCTCGTTCGGCAGGCCCTCAGCCTCCGCTCCTCCCCAGACGAACTGGCTTGCGGCGGACAGCATCGGCGTGATGGCGGTGACCGGCATGCCGTCGGCTGGCGCAGGACCGCGTTGGGCCAGTTTCTCCGTTGGCACAGCCGCGATCGCAGCCAGCGCACCCTGCGCGCAGCCCTTGGCATCGCTGTCTTTGGCAGCTTCCCGGGCGAAGCCCTGGAGCAGCGCGGCAAGGCCCGGCGAGACCGGCTCTTCGCCGCCCGCAACCACCTTGCCGCCCTCGATGGCCGCGGCGATGTGGCCGATCCGGTCCCGGCGCGCGCGCACCTCGCCGGGATCGGGCGCGCGCAGCATCAGGCCGCGGCCCAGCCGTTTCGGCCCGCTGTCGTCGATCTTGGCGTGGAACAGCTTCGCGTAGATGCGCCGGCCGGCGAACAGCACGACCGCCTCGCCCTCGATCAGCGTGGTCAGGTCGTTCCAATCCACCCGCGAGACCGGCCGGACCTCCGCCTGGCGCGCCTCACGGTAGGCGCCGTCCATTGCGCCGTGATAGCTGGTGGCCTGCGTGACGTAGGTCTGGCCGGCCGACTTCTCGATCCACTCGCGGGTGCGCCCGGAATCCTGCTGGCGCATGGCAATGGTGATGTTGGCATTGCCGAGCAGCGAGGCGGTCTTTTCGCCAAGACGCGCCCAGATGCCGGAGACCTCCTGGAACGCCAGCAGGAAACTCATGTTCAGCCCGCGTCCCATGGCCAGCATGCGATCGAGGCCGGAGGTGGCGTAGTAGGCCAGCTCGTCCAGCACGACCGGGAACGGGGCGGGACCCATGCCGGGCTTGTCGATTTCGGTGTAGTCGCCCTCCAGCGAGGCGCCGAGCAACTGCGCCATCATGCCGCGCAGCGAGGCGACGACCAGCTTGCCGAGTGCCGCCAGGGTTTGGTCCGAGTTTTCCAGCGCCGGCAGGATGACCACGAGGATGCGCCGGTTGAGCACGACATCGCGCATGTCGATGTCGCCGGTCTGCACCTTGAAGATATGGCCGAGGCTGACCGCGAGCTGGGTGAAGGTCGCGGTGAAGTAGAACTGCGCAAAGCCGTGCTGCTTGGAGGGCTCGTCGCCCTTCTGCTTGTCCAGCGGAACCGCGGGGTCGTAGCCCGGCAACTCGCCGAGATAGGCTTTGAGCGGCCAGATGATATCCTCGGGAATCTCGCCGCTGACGTCGATCATGGTCTCGGCGCCGGTCTCCGGGTCGCGCAGCGCAAAGCGCTTTTCCATCGCCAGCCGCCAGATCCAGCGCAGCTCGATCGAGAAGCGGATGACCTCGATGTTGAGCGAGATGCCCTTGTTGTCGCGCAGCCAGACCAGCACCGGGACAATCGTGGCCATAAGCGCCACCGCGCGCTCGCGGAACACGCCGTTCGCGTCATTGGCCGCCTGCTCGCCGAGCTGGCTCGCCAGCAGTTCGCGGATCGCATCGGCATTGCCGGTCGCGAAGGCGTTCCAGGTGTGGCTTTGCTTGAGGCCGCTGGCGACCATGAAGTTGAGCGCGCGCACATCGTCCTCGCGGCCGAAGCGGCGGGCCAGCGCCAGCACCTTGCCGAACAGGTCGCGGTCGCCCTTGCCGTCCACCAGCACGAAGCCGGAGCCCTGGGCGAGCGCATTGGCGAGCAGGCTCAGGATGGCCGTGGTCTTGCCGGAGCCGGTCGTGCCCGGGATGGTGATGTGCTGGCGCGCGTCCTCGGCCGTGGCCCACAGCTCCTTCCCGGCAGTGTCCCAGCCGATGAACAGGCATCCGCCGGCCAGCTTCGGCTTGCGGCTGCCAGGGGTCGGATTGCCGTAGTCCGGCCGGGCGGCGCTGCGGGGCAGGCGCATTGGCAGCTCGACCCGCCGGGTCAGCACCCAGAGCGCGTAGAGCATGGACGCCGGCACGGTGAGATCGACCACGGCCGGCTCGAAGAATGTGCCAACCGCCGCCACGCCAAGAACGAGGCCGGAGGCGGAGCTGCGTAATCCTTCCGACAGCCGCGCGGTAAGCGGGCGGATGTCACGCAGGCTCTGCGCGCCGGTGCGCTCGAACTGCTGCTGTGGCCCGACGATGCGGCGGCCGATGATCGACATCAGTCCTCCAGGCCGAAAGCGTTCTTGCCAGGTTTGCCGCTCGCCGGAGCTGCCTGGCCAGGCGGGAGAACGACGGTGGGCGGCTGGCGGAGCTGCTGGGCGAACTGCTCCGGAACCTGCCCGGCGTCGGCGCCGGCGGTCTCGCGCGGCAACGGGCGGTCCGGGAAAGCGCGCTGCTCGGGCGGAGAGGGGCGGAGCGCGCCGTAACCGGGGTATGGCGCCGGCAGCGCAGCCTGCGCGGCAGGAGCCGCACCTCGGCCTGCGCCCAAACCTTCTCCCCTTGGCGGCCGGCCGGCATAGGTGCCCGCCACGAATGTGCCCCCGAGCAACAGGACGGTCAGGACGCCCTTCAGCAGAGGGCGGCCGGAAGGGCGGGGGTATGCGTCGGAACCGCTTGGGTATGGTGGGGTCGTCGCCGCGCCCGGCACCCCGAGAACGGCGGGACTGCCAATGGTGACATGGACATTGACCCCTTCGGGGATAAACAGGTGCATCGGTCGGCCCTCCGTCATCGGGTTGATTCAGCCCATCTTTGCGCGCTGCCGTGCGAACGGAGCCGGCTGGATTGCTGCCGGCCCGGGGCTCGCGCGGGAATGCGGCCTTGCGATTGGGACCGGCGTTGTGGTGGTCTGCCGCTCGCGGCGTTGCAGCGAGGAGCAGGAATGGCCAAGGACAAGACGCAGCAACCGATGATGGCCGGGTTCACATCGGCCGAGCGGGAATACATCCGCAGTGAACTCGATTTGTTCTTCTCGACCCTGCCGAGCGTGGCGGAGGGCTTCCAGATCAAGACCTGGCGCGGCGGTCCGCAGGCCGGCAAGCCCAAGGTCCCGCAGGCCGCCCAGGGGCTGCTGGATCGCGGGCTGATGCGGCTCGACCTGACCGGCCGGCTGCCGATGCTGTTCTTCACCGATGCCGGGCTGGACGCGCTGCGCACGATGATGGCGGACGGGCGTCTCGCCGATCCGAAGAAATTCGCCCATGTCCGGCAGGAACTCGGCATCGACCCGATCGACCCGATCGACCCGGCGCTGCAGGCGGTAGCGGCCGGGTAAGCCGGGCGTCACGAAACACACACCAGCGGCCACAGCCGGCTAGCTCCCGCCGGCCCGGGTTTTGCGCGCGGCAGCGGCCTCGCGCAGCGCCTCGATCGCGCGGTCCAGGCTGGGCCGGCTGACCGGCACGCCGGCGAGCCGCTCCACCGCCCAGTGGTCACGCGCGCCGATCGCCTCGACCCGCGGATTGGGATGCAGGTAACGGCCGAAGCCTTCGGTCTCGAAGCCGAGCGAGTGGAGCGCATACCACAGGCCGCGATCGACCAGCTTGAGCCAGACGAACTGACCCGGGGCGAGCACGCCGGCGCTGCGCCGCGCCTCGTTGAGCAGGCACATCAGCGCGGTGTGCGTGAAGGCATGCCGCCCGGTGATCGCGAGGGCAGGGGCGACCAACTCGTGCTGGCGCAAGACGACACCGGCTTGGGCGATCACCCAATCCGGCAGGGCGAGCGACCGCCCGGGGCCTTCAGGCGTGTCCTTGCCCGGGCTGGCCAGCGCAGCGGACAGCTCGCCGAGCAGGCCCAGGGCCTCGTCCCGGCGCTCGGCGAGCTGCAGCGCGAACACCGCGAACAGGCATCGAACATGGGGCTGAGCGTGATCCAGGCCGCGCCAGGGCGGCCCGAGCTGGAGCGCCAGGGCGCAGCGCGCGGCCGGCTCGTTGAAGCGGCCGTCACCGTCTGTGGCATGTCGCGCGATCCACTCGCCGGCGGTGACCGCGTAGTCAGCCGGAAGCGGCGCGGCGGCGGGGGGCACCAGACGCAGCCGCCGGCCGGCGAAGGCCGCCGTCGTCCGGAACGAGATCGCCTGCTCGCCGATCAGCCCATCGAGGTCGAACACCCGGCGATAGCGCGACGGCGCCGCACGGACCGTGCAGATGAGCGCCAGCACGAGAAGAAAGCCTGCCGCCGGAATGCGGAAGAACATGCCGACGTCGTGGGCGACACCAGTGAGGTCGCGCAGCGTGACGCCAGCCGGATCGGCTTTCGCCATCTGCGCGTCGGCCTGGTTGTAGCGACCGGTGAAGTGCTGGATGACGGCGATCTCGCGATGATGCAGGGCCATCACCGCGGCGCTGATCTCCGCGTGGTAGTTGGTCCACAGCAGCCAGGCGCCCAGGCAGCAGCCGACGAGGATGACGATGAGGTTGAAGCCGGTGTCATCGTCACCGGACGGCCAGGTGGCGCGCGGATTGGGCGGCGACCGCACGATCAGTTCCCCGCCGCCAGCTTGGTTGCGGTAGCGCCTGACGCCGGCGTCTTCACCGGATCATGCGGCGCGCTGGCATGCGCGGTGAGTGCGCGCAGGCGCAGCACCTGATTGAGCACCGCGCGCAGATACGTCGCCTTATGCGCCGGATCGTGCGAGTGGTAGATGCCGACGCCTTCCCAGAAATCGCCATTCGCCTCGTCGAGGCCCCGGCGCAAGATCCAGGCGCCGGCTTCGACATTGGCGCAGAAATTGTCGCGCAACGCCTGGAAGGTATCGGCGATGGACGCGTGCCAGTGCGCCGCAACCTGCGGCAGCCAGACCTGATTGACCTGCATCGGCCCGATATCGACGGTGTCGTTGGTGTTCTGGCTGACACGGCCAAGCGACCCGCCTTCGACGTTGAGCAGGATGACCAGCACGGCCGGCGGCAGGTGATAGACGCCGGACGCCGTGGTGATGCAGCCCTGGATCATGTGCCGGACCGGCTCGTCGGCGCGGGCTTCGGCCGCCGCGAGCGTGAGCGCTGCCGTGGCGGCGAGCAGCGCGCGCTTCATAGTGCAACCCCAGCGCTTTTTCGGCCGAGCCGCGCTTTCCACGCCACCGGTCACTGGGTGACCTCGTCGGGCATGGGGAAGGCCGCGGTGAAATACCATTGCGCAAACGCATGCTGTTTGGTTGGCTGTTGGTCGCGCTGTTGGTCCAGCGGCTTCGCGGGATCGTAGCCGGGCAACGCGTCGAGATAGGTCTTAAGCGACCAGATGATGTCTTCGGGAATCCCCTCGCTATCGATGACAGTCTCGATGCCGGTCTCCGGATCGCGCATCGCAAAGTGCCGTTCCATCGCGAGCCGCCAGATCCAGCGCAGCTCGATTGAGAGGCGGATGACCTCGATGTTGAGCGAAATGCCCTTGTTATCGCGCAGCCAGACCAGCGCCGGGACAACCGTGCCGGTCAGCGCCACCGCCCGTTCGCGAAACACGGAGTCATCCGCACCGTCCTTACGGATGCGGCTCGCCACCAGGTCGCAGATGGTATGGGCGCCGGCTGTATCAAAGACGTTCATGCGAAGTCCCCTGCTAATGGCTGGCGATAAGTCGAATTGAACCGTCGTTCATCGCGTTCGCTCCCAGAGCGGCCAGCCGCGCCAGCGACCTTGCCAAACAAACCGAAAGCGTTGGCTGCGGGCCGAGGCGCCGCGGTGGCGCGAGCGGGCGCCCTTCATGGCGCGGCCCCCGCGCTCTTGCGTGCGGGCACCGCCATGCTTTCCACACGTTCGCTCGCCGCCGACCAGACCGCGGTGAGGTCATTCACCAGGAACGCCTCGGGGCTGGCTACCTGCGCTGCCGCCTCCATCGTCGCCAGCATCACGGTGGTGAAGGTGCCGGCGCCAATGCCGTTGAGCCGGTAGCCGAGCAGCGCGGTCGGATCGCGAATGATGTCGAGGGCGAAGCCGTTCCCGGTCGCCTCGCGCCACACCGCCTCGCCAGCCACCAGGAAAGCCGGCAACAGGCCCGCCGGCGACGCCGCGCTGGCCGGCGTGATTGTCAGGGTCTCCCCGGCTGTGCGGTCGACGTAGACGACGCTCCGGCCTTCCTGCGCCAGGAGAGCTTCCATCGTGCGGCCAACCGCGATGACGTCCACCTTGCTCATGCCAACCTCCGCCGCTTCCAGCTCGGCACCGCGGAACGTTCCGCGCCCACCAGCAGGCGGCGCATCAGCCGCGTGACGGCCGGCAGCGTCAGCCCGAAGAACGAGATGACCGCAAAGAACAGCACTCCGGTCGCCGCGACGTAGAAGGTGATCCAGCTCCATTTGACCACGAAGCACAGGATCGGCAGACACGCCCGTGCGTCGAGCATCAGCACACGGACCGGGAGTCCGGTGTTCCGCCACATCATCCCAACTCCTTCATCTGGAATGAAGCCGTTGCTTCCGAAATCCTGCCGTCATGGAGCGCACGTTGGATCGCGACGGCATAGGACTGGCCCTGCTCATCAATGGCGCGACGCGTGAGCGTCGGCCACTCCGAAGGATCGACTCGCAGGAACTGGCTGCGCAGCACCGCATCGAAGGCAAGAAACTCACGCAGCGCCGTCCTGCCGCCGCTGGTCGAAGGCACGAGACGCTGATTGACCACCAGCCGCAGCGACTGCGCCACCGCCGAGATCAGGTTGTCGCGCTCGTCGGCCGGGCACAGGCTGGCAATACGCTGCATCGTGAGCGGGACATCGTTGGCGTGGACTGTCGTGGTCAGCGTGTGGCCGGAGATCGCCGCCTGGATGGCGGCGGCCATCGTCTCGCTGTCACGGCACTCGCCCACGATGATGTCGGTCGGCTCGCGCCGCATACAGCCGCGAATGAACGCCGCGAAGGTGGGCACGTCGCGCGGGATCTCGGTCTGGTTCATCGTGCCTGAAGGGCCACGAACACGCTCAAGCAGGAACTCGACCGGTGCGGCACCTTCGACGATGTCGTAGTGACCGGCCGACTCCAGCAGCTTGGACACCGTGATCCCGGCGATCAGCGTCGATTTGCCCGATCCGGTGCCGCCGGCGACGATCACCATGCCCTGACTGGGGCGGCAGGCGTCGAGAATACCAGGCTCGACGAGCTGGTCCGCCAGCGACGGCGGCAGATCAGCGATCGGCCGCAGCACGATGTTGCCGCCATCGCGCCGCGCCGTTCGTGTTGGCGTGGCATTCAGACGGAAGCGCAGCCGCGTCGAGCGGTCGAGCGGGATGGCGTAGGCGGTATCGAAATCGTTGCCGCCCTGCAACCGCGCCATGCCGTCCGCGCCGTAGAGGTGATTGACGATTTGCGAGAACTCATTTTCGTCAAGCGCGGCACGTGTGGCGCGGCTGTTGCGGCCATGCACACGAACCGTCACCGGATGGCCGGTCTGGAAATTGATCCTCGACGCTCCGGCGCGGAACGCCCAGGTCAGCAACGAGTCGAGACCGGGCGCGCTCCGCCGAGGTTCCTGCACCCATCGGAGCCCTTCGTCGGGCCAGGAGTACTCGGCCGCTGGCGCGCCGGTTGAAAGGGACGGCAGGCTGTCAAGCATCGCGTGTTCCTTTCTTGGCCGGGGGATGCTCCGTCGCAGCGAGCAGTGGCGAGCGGGAAAGGTGGGCGAGGGATTCATGCAGGGCCGCCAACTGGCCGGGCAGCGTTGCGTCGATCTCGCGCAGCACAGCCTTCAGGCAACCGGGCTGCTGGGGAACGGCCGCATCGCCGTCACGCTCGGCACTCATTGCGGGCATCCCACGCCGGGGTTCCAGCGGCGTGGATTGCCTTGCAGGCCGGGCTGGTCGGTGATGCGGATGGTCGTGTCGCCGACATGCAGACTGTCGCGACCGCCATCGACCCGCCGGTTTTGGAACGCGACCTTCGGCTGCTCGACCAGGCCCGCGCGCAGCAGAACCCGGTAGCGCGCCATGCCGACGATATCGCGTTCAAGCCGCCCCAAATCTGACAGGAAAATCTCGACCGCCTGCTTCTCACCCTGCGACCAGCCCTCGGCCACCCACTTGTTCCAGAAGGCGGCCTCCTGCTTGGTGCGGGGCAGCGCACCATCCGACGGGCGCAGCGGCGCGGCCCATACGCGCACCAGGTAGCTGCGCCAGTTCGGCGGCGCCGACGAAAGCTGCGCCTCGCGGGTAATCTCGTAGATGCAGGACGTCTCCCGCGCGACCTGGCCGCTGTCGCCGAGCGCGAACGCCATCTGCGCGGCGGAGACGATCGGCGGGCGCATCAGCGTCTGGCCGCTGCTGACCGGCAACACCAGCGAGTGGAAATCATAGGCGCCGTCGAGCTGCGACTGATACCGTCGCAGCATCTCATTGAGCGCGAACGAACGGCCGGCCAGCCCACCCTGTGCGCCATAGGTCAGCGCCGCCGTGCGCACCATGTCGGCACGCCCCGGCTCAAGCCCATCGCCTTTCTCGTCGCCAGGCCGCGTCGCCTGCAACGCCTCAAGCGACGGCGGCGGCTCGGTGCCGACCACAAGCGGGTCCTGCTGCGCACCGGTGATCGGCTTGTTCAACGGGTTGGCGAGGTCCGGCACGGCCTCTTCGATCTGATCGGGCGACGGATCGGCCGGCACGCGCGGCGAGGTAAGACTGCCACCCGCCCAGCCCGGTGTCGTGCCACCGAGGGCGGTGATGACGGTCGCGGTCAGAAGCAGCGTACGGAGGCTAGACATGGTGGATCACCTGGACCTGGTGGTGTTGCGGATCGACCTGGACGGTCGCGCGCGTTCCGGCTTCGGCGCCGAGCGCTTCGAAGACCTGGTAGACGGGAACGGAGGACATCTGGATCGAGACATCCAGCGCCTGCTGGCCGGCCGGCCCGGTCGTGTAGAAGATGTAGCCGACGCTCGCCGCCAGCTTGGCGACAGCCCTGTCCAGCGGCCCATTCCAGACGAAGGAGACGGTGCGTTGCAGGTCTTCCGGCAGCACCGGCCCCGAGACCTGCTCGACCGAGGGGGAGAGCCGGCCGAGTTCGGTCATCTCGGCATCGACATGCTGCATGCTCTGCCGCAGCGCCTCTTCCGGGTTGGGCATGCCAGGTGTGGCGACGGTCGTCGGAACGGGGATCGTTCGCGCGCATCCTGCCAGCAGAAGACCGGCCGCAAGGAGTCGAATCGCCTTGGCGCCAATCACCGGCCGTCCTCCATCAACTGCGCCAACAGCGCCAAGTCATACGCCATCTCAATTCCCTCCATCGCGCGATGGGAGGCTGCGGCAAGGTTTTGCGAACGGACGCTGTTTGTTTGAGCCACCTGGCCGGTGCCTCGCATCACGGATTGTGCGGATGTTCCATGACCAGCTTGCTGCGCTCAGAAAGTGGGTCACCAGAGGGAGTAGGTAACGATATAGGACGTAACCAAAGGCGACGGCTGGCGTCACTACCAGCAGAAACCCCCAAAGGTCGTCGCCAGGGCGCGGCTGGGTCCGCGTGAGGGGATGGATTCGTCCGGTAGCCATAAGCCAAAGGGCGCCCCCGCTGGTCGTCGCCAACAGCAGGCCACAACCGAATAAATAGGCACGGCGTATCCCAAGAGCGAACCAGCACGACCCGAGCCACACAGCCCCTGTCACGAACGGTACCGCCAGCAGGAGCCAGGACGACATCCACATTTCCCAGCCTGCGACGCTCATGCCATTCCCCTTGCCTGCAACAAGACGTCCCGCCGGTTCTCGAAGCCCTGGAGTAGGGCATGTGGCTTGCGAGGTGCGCCCCGGCACCCAGCGTTAGTTCAGCTTCCGATTGGGCTTTCCACTGCCCCTGCCAGATCCCGCAGTCTCCTGTTGCGCCTGCCGCTCTTTTCGCAGCAACTTGCGCGCGGCGACGCGGACCGACGGACGCACAGTGGGATTTTCCGCCAATGCGCGAAGCGATGCATGGCGTTCCGGTTCGGGTGACTCGGCAGGATCGTCGGCCATCGTTCGCTGTGCTCCTCGCAAGGAATCGGCAAGCTTACTCTGCTGCAGCTTGCAGATCGTCATTCGCCGGATGTTCGTGGGGCCGGAGCACGATGCCGAGCCCGTGGCCGCGGATCAGCTCGTCTGCCAACTCGTCAACCACGCCCGCTTCAACCCGATCCGCCGCGTCGCCCTTCTTGAGCCGCGACTTTGTTCGGCGCTCGATCTCGTCGAGCGCGGACCCGCCCGGAAATACCTTGGACAGACGCCGGAGCCCCTCGCTGAAGCTGACAGCCGCATACACCCGGTTGCGCAGGGCGGTGTCGCCGGGCGTCGTCGAGAGTGCCCACAACTCGATCGGGCCGAGACTGTTCACCAGGAGCTGCTCGTATGACACGCCGCCCTCAACCGAGAGGATGGCGAAGAACGGCGCACCGCCCCTCTTCGGGCCGGTCAGACCGTGGCGCACGACCTTGGCGCTCGCCTGGGACAGACCGAACCGCTTGACCACCTCTTCAAGCTCCGCCTGATCGCCGACCCGCAACACGAAGCGGCCGGTGGACTGCGCGATGATGCTCTCGCCGATGTCAGACAGACGCTGGCTGGCAAACCCGAGCTGCACGTTGTGTTTGCGGCCCTCGCGCACGTCGCGCTCGGCCTGTGCGCGCACCAGCGGACTGCCCTGGGTCCGATGCCATTCATCGTAGTCGATGCGCTTGACCGTCTCGTAGACCTCGGTGAAGCGCTTGGCGTGATATGCCTTCACCCGGTCCGGCACGAACGCGATGTATTCCGGGTGCAGGAAGAAGTTGCGCGCCAGGATGTGCCGGGCCAGCAGATACATCATCTCGGTCTGCCGGTTGGCCGCCGCCGATCCGGTCGGGGCCACCGCTTGCAGATCGAGCCCGATGACGCGGGCCGGCCCGAAATCCAGTTGCGTCGGCGCGTTCAGTGTCGGGAAGCGCCGGATCAGATCGTCGATATAGCGCTCGAACACCTCCGAGGCTCGCTCGCTCGTCTCGGCGATATGCACGCTGTCGAACAGGTCGCGCACCTGGTCACTGCGCACCGCGCTGACCAGGTCCTGCAGGATCGGCACCGCATGACGCTGCGCCCGCTCCCCAAGCTGATGCTCACCGCGGTCGCAGAGCGCGTCCACCACATCCCGCCAGAATGGCTCTTCATGGTGCAGTTCGATGCCGAGGCGTGCGATGGCCGCATCCACCTCCGGCTCGACCCCGCGGCGATAGTGCTTGGCGCCGCCGCCGGCCTCCGTGCAGAGCCGGTAGGCTTCGTCGATCACCAGGGAGATCATCTGCGCCATGCCTTCGAATGGCGTGGTGCGATCCGGCGGCAGGGTCGCCAGCAGCAGGAAGTTCTGCAGGAACGCCCGCTCCATCGGCAGCGGCACCTCGAACCCGACCTGGATGTCGAAGATGTTGACCTCGAATCCGGGCGCGAATTGCATCGAGACGAAGATCGCCTCGTGCCGCCGGCCGGGGCCAAGCGCTTCCTGCAGCAGTCGAATGAGACCTTCCATCGACTTGCCGATATCGGTCTTGCCGATCAGCGGAAGTTTGGCGCCATGCGCGCCAAGGACGGCGGGACTGAGGCACAGGCCGATATTGATGGTGTTGGCGAGCACCGACTTGCCGCCGCCCGGTGGGGAAATGAAGATATCGACGACCAGGGGCCGCATGCGTCCGCCAACCGGATCATAGGCCCAGATCCCGCCATCGGGCCGCCGGAACAATACGGAGCCGCTCTCCCAGGGCGACGCGGTGCGGCTCCAGGGGAGCATCGTCAGGGCATCCGTCAGCAGAGCCAGCGAGGGATTGGCCGTCGATGCCAGGGCGAGCCCGGGCGCGCTGCTCATGACGCCCTCCAGCGGATCGCCGACCACGGTTGTCGCCTTGGCGTTGCCCCAGGCCTCGATCCGCTGCGACAGAGTCGACATCCGCCGCCGCAGCTTCGCCGGCTGCTCGACCGGCGCCCAGGTCGCGAAACTCATGCGCAGCTTGACGCTGATGTGGTTCTCCGTGCCGCTGCGGGCCTCCC
>Ga0302154_10001494_pt1 | contig 19092 bp, 16 predicted proteins | sample I_Bog_N2_3_FD_193507 | JGI IMG/M metagenome (GOLD analysis project Ga0302154, IMG submission 193507) | Peat permafrost microbial communities from Stordalen Mire near Abisko, Sweden - I_Bog_N2_3 | ecosystem: Environmental > Terrestrial > Soil > Wetlands > Peat | place: Sweden: Abisko, Stordalen... | reverse complement strand
CTCTGACCTCCAAATGCCGTTCGCCCTCTTCACAGCTGCGGATGAACGTCGAGTCCACGCTGATGGAGATCGCCGCCGCTGGCGTTGCGGGCACAACCACCTGGCAATGCTGCAGCTGTTCGCCAAGCGTCAGGGTATGGCGACGCAGGGTCTCATGATCCTTGCCAGCGTCGATCGGAAACATCTGCTCCAGCACGTCCGCCGCCGTGCGATAGGTCATCAGCGCCGAGAGATGAGCCTGCAGCCGATCGAGTTCAGGAGTCGACCGGCAATACGACGGCCAGTCAACACCGCCGTCGATCCCACCGCAGGCGATGCAACGGAACCGCGGCAGCCGGACGGTCACCTGGCCAAACAGCGTTGCGATCCGGTGCTGGCGGTAATCCTTCACGTGACAGGCACCGTCGCACGAGCCACAGGTTGGCCGCCGGACGGCATGGTCCCTGGCCTGCGCAGCGACAACCTCGCGCTGGACGGCGGCCAGCAACTCCTTCGCCTCAGCCAGGCTCAGGCCCAGATTGGCGAGGTCGCGAACGTCATCCGCCTTCGCGATCTCCATCACGTCCGTGCTCCGACCATCGCCGTTACCACCGGCTTCCACAAGCCGTAAGATCCAGGCCATCCGCGCCATTCCCACTGAGAAAATAGCGCCACAGGTTATCGCCGATTGGTCCCACCCCCAAACGTGAGGCAGTCCCGGCAGGCGTGACCTACGTCATGGGCGTGCCAGGGGCGGACGACGTCATGCTGTCGCATCAGAGCACCTCGTTCCATGACGCTCTTTACTTGCGCGGGCTGCTGGGGCTTCAGCCCGCGCCGGAATTCGCGGCTTGGCTGGATCGCATGGGCATCGGCGTGGGGTCACCGGAGCGGATCCCGGAGAGCATGACTCCGGCTCTGGCGGTTGGCATGAGCGCTCCGATGCTCTGGCGTGATCAGCGTCGGTTCACTCCTGCGCGGGTGGCGCTGGGGCGGGTGGGCAACGGACTGGCGACCGCGCCGCATTTGGAGTTCCAGGCGGCGCACGCCGCGGCGCGCGACGCAGTGCATGCCGCGCTGGACATCGAGCGGCTGCTAACCGACCTGGCGACGCTAGGACGTAAGCGGAGCGTCGGCAGCACTTTGCGCTTCGCGGGGATTTTAGGGTTACCTGTCGTCCTTGAGGAAGGACGACAGGATGTTGGAAGCGGTGTTGGAATCTGAGGACACTCCTACGAGTGATCATAGGAGCACTCGCAGGCAGCGCATCGAGGTCATCACCCGCGGCGAGCGCCGCCGCAGTTGGACGCCGGAACAGAAGCGCGAGATTGCGGCGGAGAGTCTGGAGCCGGGCACGTCGCCGATCACGGTGGCCCGCAAGCACGGGATCAGCACCGGCCAGCTCTATACCTGGCGACAGCAACTGCTACGCAACGCGCTTGGCACCGCGGCGAACGCTTCGCCGAGGTTCGTGCGCGTTGATGTCGTGCCCATGCTTGGGCGCCGAGAGTCGGCCATCCCGACGCCAGCGGAACCGGCCACGACCGCAACGCAGATCGAGCCGGCGTCTGCAGCGCCACCCTCTCAGCCGGATGGGCGGATCGAGATCATGCTGTCGCGCGGCGTGTCGGTACGTGTTGATGCGAAGGTGGATGGGCCTGCGTTGCGGCGGGTATTGGCCGCCCTGGAACGGCGATGATCGCGGCACCGCCCGGTGTGCGGGTGTATCTCGCCTGCGGCACCACGGACATGAGGCGCGGCATGGCTGGGCTGGCCATGCAGGTGCAACAGACCCTTGAGTAAAACCCGTTCGATGGCGCCGTGTTTGCCTCCCGTGGCAAACGTGGCTGTCTGATCAAGGTCCTTTGGCATGATGGCATCGGCTTGTGCCTGCTGACCAAGCGCCTGGAGCGCGGCCACTTCATCTGGCCGATGGCGAGCACGGGCGCGATCTCACTGACGGCGGCCCAGCTGGCGACGTTGCTGGAAGGCTGCGAGTGGCGGGCACAAACCGCGAGTTGCAGACCTGCACTGGTAGGTTAAAAACGTCTGGAGACGAAAAAACTGCTGGCAGCGACGCGGCGACATTGTTCATCATGCCGACATGCAGATCGACCTGACCGCGCTGCCAGACGACTCTACCGTGCTGCAACGCATGGTTCGCGATGCGCTTACCGAGCGTGACACGCTCACGGCGGAGATCGAGAAGCTACAGTCCTTGATCCATAAATTGCTGCGCCACCGCTTCGGTCGTCGCTCCGAGCAGCTGTCGTCCGACCAGCTGATGCTCGCCATGGAGGATCTGGAGCAGGAGGTTGCCGAACAGGAGGCAGCGAAGGACGCTGCGGAGCAGTCAGAGGAAAAGCGGCGGCAACGCAGCACCGCCCGCCCGCTGCGCAATCTCGGCGCGCTGCCTGCGCACCTGCCGCGCGACGAGGTGGTGATCGACGTTGACAGCAAGGAGTGCCCCTGCTGCCGCGGTGCGCTGCATTTGATCGACGAAACCCGCACGGAAATGCTGGATCGCGTGCCCGCGCAGCTGCGGGTGAAGGTTATCCGGCGTCCGCGCTATGGCTGCCGCGCTTGTGGCGAGGCGGTGGTGCAGGCGCCCGCACCGGAGCGGCCGACCGATGGCGGCATGGCGACCGAGGCGCTGCTGGCGCAGGTTGTCATCGCCAAGTTCTGTGATTTTCTGCCATTGTACCGGCAATCGGAGATGCTGAAGCGCGAGGGCATCACGATCGACCGCTCGACGCTGAGTGCATGGGTAGGGCGGACCTGCTGGTGGCTTCGTCCGCTCTACGACCTGATGGTCTCGACCGTGCTGTCCGCGCCGAAGGTGTTCGCCGACGACACCACGCTGCCGGTGCTCGATCCCGGCCGCGGCAAAACCAAGACGGGTCGGCTCTGGTGCTATGCCGTTGATGACCGGCCATGGAAAGGGCCGACGCATCCAGCGGCCGCCTATGTCTACAGCGAGGACCGCAAGGCGACCCATCCCACCGCACATCTAGTGAAATTCCGCGGCATGTTGCAGGTCGATGGCTATAGCGGGTTCGCCAGCCTGGTCACGGAACGCCGGGACGGCTCGATCAAACTCGCGTTCTGTTGGGCCCACACAAGGAGGCCCTTCTACGAATTCTTCGTCAGCACCAAGTCGCCGATCGCCGCCGAAGCGCTTGCGCGCATCGGCAAACTCTACGAGATCGAGGCGGAGATCCGTGGCCATCCGGCTGAACATCGCCGCGCCGTTCGCCAGGAACGCAGCCGTCCGATCGTCGAGGCGCTGCACGCCTGGCTGCAGGAGCAACTGCCGCGCCTGTCCGGCAGTTCGCCGTTGGCCAAGGCCATGCGATACGCCCTGCGGCACTGGTCCGGCCTGGTGCTGTTCCTTGATGACGGCCGCATCGAGATGGACACCAACACGGTGGAACGCGCCATGCGTCCTGTCGCGACGCTCGGTCCATTATGCACCTCCTCTTTAAGTATCTGGAAACATTGAAGGCTGGTTGTCGACGGCGATGTGACACGGGCGCCCTTTACGCCCGGCCGCGTCCACCACGGACGGCGCGTCGAGGTCCGCGGCAAGGATCTGGAAGGGCGCGCCGGGGAGAACCTGCTCGGCACGAAGGATACCGGCCCTGATCAGCTTGCGTATTCTGTGGCTGGTAACGCCGCATCGCTGAGCTGCCTCGCGCAAGGTCAGCCAGGTTCCGTCCTTCTCTGCGGACTTGTAGGCATGGATGCCGCGGACACGGCGGATCGAGCCGACCCGGTGCGCTGTCCAGGTCTTGCCTTGCCCGGTTGGCAGAGCCATGCGGTTGAGAGTGGCAGCGATGTCCTGATCAGACCAGCGGCTCGCCATGCTGCGAATGACCGCCAGGGCGTCGTCGGAGGTGCTGCACGCGTGTTCGCCCGTGCGGGGCTTACGCAGGCGCAGTTCCGAGTGCCGTCCGCCTTTCCAATGGATGATCAGGACGATCTCCCGCGCCGTCTCGTCGATATCGACGATGATCTCGTTGACCAGGGCGCGCACCAGTTGCTGGCGGCTGCGCATGGTGACGTTGGTGTTCTGCCAGGCCGCCTCGAGGTCCTCGGCGATGCCGGTCAGATCCGGCATCGCCGGCGGCGCAGCGCTCACTGCCGCCGGGTCAAGCCGTGCCTCGCAGTCGCGGACGCGGCACAGGGCCGTCTCCCAGTTCTTCTCCAGTGTCGCGGCGATCAGCCGGTTGTCGGGGTCGCAGGCGGCGTAGCGGCGTTCGGCGAGAGACGCCTCGTAGCGCGCCTGCTGCAGTTCGAGCTCAAGAATGCGGCGATGTTCGGCTTGGCGCTCCATCTTGCTCCGTTCCGCCAGTTGCGCCGCCTCGACCGCCATGGGCTCGACGGCGCGAATGAGCTCCCGGGTGAATGCAGCATCAACCCGAAGCCCGCCGAACATCATACACCGGGGCACGCCGATCGCGGTGTTGCCACGATCGCAGCGATAGACGGGCGTGTTGTAACGTCCGGTGTAGACGACGCTGAGCCGCCGGCCGCAGCGGCGGCAAACCAGAAGGCCGCCGAGGAGAGCGCGGCCGCCGCGGCCGGACTTCGCGCCATCCTTACGGCCGTAGGCGTTCGCGGCGAGTTGCTGCTGATTGCGTTCGAACTCCTCCCAGCCGATATAGCCCTCGTGATGATCCTTCAGCAGGATCTCGCAGTCCCGAAGCGGACGATAGTGCCCGTAGGTCTTACGCGCCCTGCCATCAACGATGCGGGTTCGATTGACGCTTTTGCCGTAGGCGTAGGCGCCGGCATAGAACGGGTTCGTCAGCACCGAGATGACATTGCGATAGCGGATTGGCGTCCAGTCGAACGTCGTCATCCTCTTGCCGTCCGACGGGCGCGGGAAATGCACTTGTTCCGCTTTGAGCGCCAAATGCACCTGCCGGGCGCTGCCAAGTTCGCGGAAGCGCCGGAAGATTCCGCGGGTGACCTCCTGGACGCGGCAATCCGGGTCGAGGCCGAGACCGACCTCGCGATGCCAGACAAAGCCAATCGGCACAGAGATTCTGAGTTCGCCTCTGCGGGCCTTGGACCGCGCGGCGTCCAGCATGCGGGAGCGCAGGACACCAAGCTCGAATTCGCTGATGCTGCCCTTCATTCCCAGAAGCCAACGGTCATTCGGGCGGCACGGATTGTAGACGCCGTCGAGGTCGATGACGCGGGCGTCGACGAGACCACACAGCTCGAGCAAATGATGCCAGTCGCGGCCGTTACGGGCGAGACGGGAGGCGTCAAAGCAAACCACGGCGCCGACCTCGCCGGCGCAGAGCCCGGCGACGAGCTTCTCGAAACCCGGGCGTGCCACGGTGCCGCTGGCGGATCGACCGAGATCGTCGTCGATGACCGCGACATCGCGAAATCCGTGGCGGCGGGCTTCATCAACGAGATCATACTGGCGGCGCTGGCTCTCGAGATTGACCTGCACCTGGGTCTGTGTGGACTGGCGCACATACACGACCGCCTTGCGGCTCAGGACTGTCGGCGTCAGGGGATCAGCGTTCGTCATCGCTGATCTCCTCGGGATGCGCGCCGGCGGCTTCCAGCAGCAGGCGGGCAAGACGGCGGATCGCGGTGTTGCGGTCGGAGGGCGTCATCCCGTTCAACACGGGACGGTCCAGCGCTATCGCGAGCTGACGGGGTAGCTTGATCGAAACAGTCGGATGCGGCGGCGATCGCATGATGAACCTCCTCTGCGAACAGGGGTTCATCGGAGCATGCTCGTCGGAGTCCGACCGCCTTCAGCAGCCGATCAAGGTCGGCCAAGCCGGCAATGTCGACCATCGGAGCGCCGAGGGACATCGTTGCGCAAACGGCGGGATCGAGCATCCAGGCCGCCAGGACGATCGCCACACCCGGTTCAGCCTCAACGACGACAACCTCTCTGCCAGATCGCCGCTCAGCGTAGAGCTGCCGGACCTTGCGGCCATGCAGCGCGTGCCAGCGATAATGGACCGCGACCTCTTGGTTGATATGGGCAGAATGGCCCCATGATGGCATTGGCAAGGAAGAACGCCCTTTTCGCCGGATCCGACGGCGGTGCCGGGCACTGGGCAATTGCTATGACGCTGATCCACACGGCGAAGTTGAATGGCGTCGAGCCGCTCGCCTGGCTTACCGACGTGCTGGAACGCCTCGTCTCCGGCCGCACCAGGCAGCACGAACTCGAACAGCTGCTGCCCTGGAACTGGCGACCGCCCAGTGCGGTCCCCTTGGCAAAAGCAGCGTAGCGCATACCCCACTGCACCATCCGGCGCGGCGTCACGCGGCCGGGCGGCCTGGCCGCGCTCCGTGCGTGCGGCGATCGGGCCGTTCAGTACGCTCCTGCGATTGCACATAGGAGCATCCTTGGCGGCGGCATCGGCGGCCAGCGGTGCCGACAAACCACTTGGCAGCAGGATCCCAGCCTCCAGCTGGGCGGACGGAGGCGGTGCGACCGGAGCGGACACGAGGTCTGGCTCCGGCGGCGCAGGATGGGCGGTCTCCCGGAACGGGGGAGCCGACGGCACATCGGCGCGCACGGAAATCGCCGCGGGATCAACCCCGGCGCCGAGCGCGCCGCGCAACAGCAGTTGTTGCCGCCAAGCATAGAACTGCCCGCTGCTGATGCCGTGCTTGTGCGCCACCGTGGCCACCGACGCGCCCGGCTCCAGGCTCTCGGCCACAATCTGGCGCTTCTGCTCAACCGTCCAGCGACGGCGGGGCTTGCCGCAAGCCGCAACCGCGGTGGCCTCATTGCGAGCGCTCGTATGATCAGTCGTAGGACCGATCCCTACCCCAGGCAGGTTCGCCATCTCGTCGTCCTCCGCCATGGACAACATCTGCCACGATCGCCCGGCGCCGCTCAACGTGGCGCCGACGCCCCGCTAACGCTAGGACTGACGGCAACCATGGTACGCAGTGCCTGCCCGGACCGGGCAACCTATCTGCTCCGTCCGGACCTGGGGCGGCGGCTGCTGAGCAGTGATACCAATCCGCAAAAAGGCGGACTCATCGCCGGCAGCTACATCATTGATTGGACTGACGTTTGGTGTCGGCTGATGAGTCCGCCTTTTTGCGGATTGGTATGAGGAACTCGTGCAGGTGCCCGGGCGGCTTGCTGTGCTCATCTGCGACGGGCTGTCGGCCAGCGCGGTGCAGCGCCATGTGCCGCCTCTGCTCGCGCGGCTGGCACCGCGGCTAGAGCGGATGGAGCCGCTGTTGATCTCCACCCAGGGACGCGTGGCGCTGGGCGACGAGGTGGGGGCGGCGGTCGGCGCGGAAGCCGTGCTGGTGCTGATCGGTGAACGGCCCGGACTGTCGTCGCCCGACAGCCTGGGTGCCTACCTGACCTGTCCAGGCGCCAGGTTTCTGCCGGCACATCCATGCCGAGCAGGTTCAGTGCGAAGTGATCACGGCCGAATAGACCATTGCGTAGTCGACCCCGTTTCAAATGTACGCCTGTCTGTGCCGGGCGGATCACAGCCCGCGGGTGGAGAGCATCTTCAGATTCACGTTGTCTGGGCTGCAACCGAGCGGAAACGCCACAGCGCAAGAGCCAGGAACAATCCGCCAATAAGTCCCACCACAAGAAACTGCGGCCAGACAATGTCCAGGTCGGCTCCCCGATATAGGATTGCCTGCGCGAAGGAGACGAAATGCGTCGATGGGGAGGCTTGCATGACGGTCGCCAGCCAGGGCGGCATGCTTTGCAACGGCGTGTTGCCACCCGACAGCATGTTCATCGGCAGGTAGACCAGCATGTACAGCAGGCCGAGCTGTGGCATCGATCGCGCCACGGTGCCCAGAAATATGCCGATGGCGGTGGCAAAGAACAGGTAGATCACCACGCCCGCCATGAACAGCGGTATCGATCCCGCGATCGGAATGGCGAGGATCATGCGCACAACGACAGTGAGGGACAGTCCGACGGCCACGGTGATCACCAGGCCATTCGCCCAGACCTTGGACATGGCAATCTCGAATGGCGTCAGCGGCATGGCCAACAGATGGTCCATGGTCCCGTGCTCGCGTTCGCGAATCACCGCCGCGCCCGACATGATGATGGCCAGCATGGTTACGCTGTTGATGATCCCCATCACGCTGGTGAACCACGCGGTCGTCACATTGGGGTTGAAGGCAATGCGCACCACCAGGTTGACCGATGACAGCGCAACGCCGTCGGCGTGCGAAAGAAAGTCGGCGATTTCCGTGGTGATGATCTGTTGGGCGTCGCCCGATCCGAGGCCCGCCTGCACCATCGCGGTCGCATCGACATCCAGCTGAATTCCCGGGGTGCGTCCGCCGAGCACGTCCTGCTCGAAATCGGGTGGAATGTCGAGCACGAAGGTATATTTGCCGGCATTCATCATCGACACGATGTCCTGCTCCGCAATAAGCTGCGGCAACTGGAACAGAGGCGGGAGGAATGCATGCGCGATGCGCCGCGACAGCTCCGAATGGTCCTCGTCGACGATGGCGATCGAAGCGTTATGCAGCTCCTGCGAATTGCTCTGCGCCGAGGTGATTACGGCCAGCGAGAATGCGTAGATGACCAGCGCGATGAGCACATAATCGTGTAGGAAGCTGCGCAGCTCCTTGGTGCCGAGCCAGAAGATGTTGCTGATGCTGCGCATCGCTCCCCGGATCCTCACCGCTCCTGCTTGCGCAGCAGCGCCACGCTCAGCAGCAACAGGATCGGAACGAACACTGCCAGTATGGCCAGATCACTACCAAGGTCGGCAAAGCCGAGCCCCTTGGTGAAGGTGCCGACGCTGATCGGAACGAAGTAGGTCATTGGGAAGGCCAGCCCCATGTAACGGGCCGCGCCGGCCAGCGAGGATACCGGGGTCATCATGCCGGAGAACTGTATGGCCGGCAGGACAGTCAGGATAGCGGTGCCGAACACCGCGGCGATCTGCGTGCTGGTGAACGCCGAGATCAGCATGCCGTAGGCGGTCGTGGTGGTGACGTAGATCAGCACGCCCGCCAGCAGCACCAGCAAGCTGCCCTTCAGCGGTACGGCGAAAATGAAAACCGTCATCAAAAACAGCAGAATAAAATTAACCAACGCGATGCCGATATAGGGTAGCTGTTTGCCGATCAGGAACTCGATGCGCGTCACCGGCGTAACGTATAGATTTGTGATGGACCCGAGTTCCTTCTCCCGAACGACGGCTAGGGCCATCAAAATTGCCGGAAATAGCGCCAGAAATAGGGAGATGTTCGCTGGAACCATTGCATATAGACTATTCATGCTCTGATTGTATTTGAACCGGATCTCGATATCGGCGGGCGGCGGTGGCGATGGCAGCGTTGTCTTGACCGCCGGGTCCACCAGATACAGCGCATGCATCGCTTGCAAATAGCCGCGAATGGTTTGCGCGATGAACGGCATCGCCCCGTCCACCGTCGCCGATACCCAGACCGGCCGGCCGCGCTTGATGTCACGGCCGAAGCCGGGCGGGATTTCAATGCCGGCCTGCACGCTGCCGTTCTTGATTCGCGTCTGCAGATCGGCAGCGTCCGCGATCGGTGGCTTTTCGACAAAATACGTCGACCCGCGGAGTTCCTCGAGATAGGCGCGACTCTCGGTGGTCTGGTCACGGTCGAGGACGGCAAAGCTGAGGTTGTTGACATCCGTCGTGACGCCGAAGCCGAACACGAGCATCAGCAGGGCGGTGCCGAACAGGCCAAAGCCCAGGCGGACTGGATCGCGCAGCAATTCCAGCCCCTCCCGGATCGAATAGGCGAGCAACCGCTGCGGGCTGAACCAGGAACGGGCAGCCACTGGCCGGCGATCCGCCGCCACCGCCAAATTCATGGGCACCTGGTGTGCGTCGGGGCGGGCGGGTTGCTTCACCGCCGACGCATGGGCCCCTCTTGCCTCCTCCAGGAAACCGATGAACGCGTCCTCGAGCGTGACGGCACCGCGGGCCTTGACCAGTCCCGCCGGCGTATCCGTCGCCAGCACGCGCCCGGCATCCATCAGCGAAATCCGGTCGCAACGGGCGGCCTCGTTCATGAAGTGGGTCGAGAGAAAAATTGTTACACCCTGGTTGCGCGAAAGGTCAATCAGCAATTCCCAGAAGCGGTCGCGCTCCAACGGATCGACGCCGGAGGTGGGCTCGTCGAGGATCAGGATCTCCGGCGCGTGCACAATGGCAACGGCCAATGAAAGCCGCTGACGGATGCCGAGCGGCAGATCCAGGGTGCGCTGGTCGAGATAGGCGGCAAGCCCGAAGCGTCCGACCAGATCGGCGATGCGCGTGTTCGCGCGCCTCCTCGGCAGGTGAAAAAGATGTGCGTGAAGATCGAGATTCTGCCGGACGGTCAGCTCGGTATATAGTGAGAATGACTGCGACATGTAGCCGACACGCGTGCGCGTCTCCATGTCGCTCGCATCCACCCGCCGGCCGAACAGAAATGCCTCGCCGGAACTGGCGGGCAACAGACCGGTCAGCATCTTCATCGTCGTAGTTTTGCCGCAGCCGTTCGAGCCAAGGAAGCCAAAGATTTCGCCGCGGCCGATGATGAAGCTCACCCGGTCGACCGCGGTGAAGTCACCAAACCGGCGTGTGAGGTCGCGGGCGACGATCACCGGAGCGGTATGGACGACGGCTCGCGGCGGAACGTGCAGCACCGCGTGGCCACGCCGCTGCTCCTCCGGAAGCAGTGCAATGAAGGCCTCCTCCAGCGTCGCCGTCATGTGCGCACGTTTGAAATCCGCCGGCGATGCGGCGGCCAGAACCTTGCCGGCATTCATGGCGATCAGCCAGTCGAACCGCTCGGCCTCTTCCAGATATGCGGTCGCGACAAAGACGCTCATCCCCTGCCGGCGCGACCGCATCAGATCGATCAGCTCCCAGAACTGGCGGCGCGACAACGGATCGACGCCGGTCGTCGGCTCATCGAGGATGAGCAGATCAGGGTCGTGGATCAGCGAGCAGCAAAGGCCGAGCTTTTGGCGCATCCCGCCCGACAGTTTTTTGGCAGGGCGGCCTGCAAACGGTGCCAGTCCTGTGGCGTCGAGCAACTCTGTGGTGCGCCAAGCACGTTCGGCGGCCGACTGCCCGAACAGACGGCTGAAAAAGGCGATGTTCTCTTGGACGCTGAGATCGGGATAGAGGTTCCTCCCCAGGCCCTGCGGCATATAGGCGATGTGAGGGCAAAGCGCGGCGCGGTCAGCGGCCTTCGCCATATTACCACCGAGGACATGCACGGTTCCGGACTGGAGCTGCCGGGCGCCGGCCACCAGGCTCAGCACTGATGACTTCCCCACGCCATCCGGTCCAATCAGTCCAACCATGCGGCCGGCCGGAAGCTGGAGCGTGACGGCGTCCAGGGCGAGTGTCTTGCCGTAGCGCTGGGTGACCGCATCCAGACGCGCGGCCACGCCACGGCCGGAGGTCATTTCGATGCATCCTTTTGCAACACGGCGGGCCAGGCGACCTTGGGGTCAGTCTGCACATAGGCCATGCCGGGCAATCCACTTCTCACCTCGGCGGCGTGAGCGCGCGCCCGCTCGGGATCGATCCGCACCCTGACCCGGAACATCAGCAAGTCGCGCTCGTCCTTGGTCTCGACCGTCTTCGGCGTGAACTGCGCCTGCGCGGCCACGAACACGACCTTGGCCGGGAAAACGCGGGTCGGATAAGCATCCAGAACGATGCGTGCATCGGAGCCGAGTTTGATCCGGCCGGCCGACCGCGTCGGCAGGTAGATATCCATGTAGATATAAGCGGTGTCGAGAATGGTGAAAACCTTGCCGCCCGCCCCCAGCACCTCACCCACGTTGGCAACGCGGTACTCGATCCGGCCGTCACGCGGAGATACGAGAGAGTCATTGTCGATGTTGGCCTGAACCACCTCGGCGGCGTGTGTGGCGGCCTGGAGTGCTTGCAGTTGCTCGCCGACCACGGATTCGGCGGCGCGTTGCCCCGCCAAAGCGCTGACCAGCACTTGGGTGCGATTGTCGAGTTGCTCGCGCGTCGCGAAGCCTTTCCCGACCAGCGCCTGCGTCCGGGCGATTTCCTGGCGGGCATATAGGACCAGACTCGTCTGCTGCATCAATGTGGCCTTGGCGGCGTTGAGCGCTTGTCCCGCCTGAAGAATCAACGCCTGGTCCTGCTTCAGCGCCGCCTGCAGGTCCTGCGCATCCATCAGCGCAAGAACCTCGCCGGCGGTGGTCAGGTCGCCCTCATCGGCAAAAAGTTTGGCGATGCGGCCGGGAAATTTCGTGTCGATATCGATCTCGTCGGCCTCGAGGCGGCCATTGCCCGAGGCGATGCCCGGCGGCAGACCGGTGGCCGGACGCAACCACCAGATACCCCCGCCTGTCGCCGCAGCCAGCAGCACGAGCAGCAGCAGCGCGGGTTTGATCCAGTGCCGCCGGACGCCTTTCTTTTCCGTCGCCGGCAAAACCATCGGCAGCGCCACGACCGCAGGAAGCCCGGTGATTTCCCGCGCCGGCGCGGCGCGGTCGGCGTGGACATCGACGTTCTCGTCAGTCGACATCGCAATTCTCCGTGAACCAATTTGATAACTGGCGCCCGCGCGTGCACTCTGCCCTCTCTGTCGGGCGCGCCAGACTGACCGATCAGATATTGCGGCGAATATAGCGCAAAGCCGCACAGATGCCGACAAAAAACTGGGACCGACCAAAAACTGGGAGGAGTAACCAGAGCCGCCCCAGGAGTAGAACCAATGAGCAAGCCGCCGCCGCGCGCTTCTCGGTTTGCGGCCTTCGCGTTGCGGACCTGGCGCTGGCGCACAACGGCGCCGTCCTGTCGCGCGAACCCGCGGAGTGATCAGCCATGTCCGACGCCATCGTCGTCTTCAACGCAGGATCCACCAGCCTGAAATTCGCCGCCTATGCGGTTATTGGTCCCACAGGTTTGACCCTTATGCGCCGCGGCGAAGTGGAGGGCATGGACACCAACCCGCGGTTCGTCGGCAAGGATGCGGCCGGCCAGTCGCTCGACGCCCATAAATGGGGCGAGGGTCGGCAGATCGACCAGCGCGCCGCACTGCATTTCGTTATTGCCTGGCTCGAGAAGAGTGTCGCCGGCATGAATCTGGTGGGGGCCGGCCACCGGGTACTGCTCGGCGGCACCCGCTTCGAGGGGCCGACTTTGATCAACGACGCCGTGCTCACCTATCTTGATTCGCTCACCATCATGGAGCCGTCGCACCAGTCCAGCAACCTGCGTGGCGCGAGGGCTTTGGGCGAGGCGTTCCCAGGCTTGCCGCAGGTCGCATGCTTCGACAGCTCGTTTCATCGGACCATGCCCGAGGTGGCGCAGATCTACGCCCTTCCGAAAGATGTCCTTGACGCCGGCGCCCGGCATTGGGGCTATCACGGCATCTCCTACGACTACATCAGCCGGCAGGTGCCGAGCTATGCACCAGGCGCGCGCCGGGTGATCGCGGCGCATCTCGGCGGTGGGGCCAGCATGTGCGCCATGCTGGACGGAAGGAGCATCGAGACGACCATGGGCTTCGGCGCACTCACCGGCCTGCCGATGGCGACGCGATCGGGCGATGTGCCGCAGGATTTGCTGTTCTATCTGCTGCGCCGGAGGTTGTTCGACGCCGAGGCGCTTGAGAAGATGCTATACGAGCGTTCAGGTATGCTCGGCCTGTCAGGCATCAGCGAGGACATGCGCGACCTCCAGGCAAGCGACGATCCGCGCGCGGCCGCGGCGATCGCGTTCTTTGTTTATGCCATGACGAAGGTGGTTGGCGCCTATGCCTCCGTGCTGGGCGGTCTCGATGCCCTCGTGTTCACCGCCGGCATCGGCGAGAATTCGCCACCCGTGCGCGCCAAGTTGTGCCGCGCCCTGGGCTGGCTCGGCGTGACGCTGGACGACGCTGCGAACGAGCGCAACGGCCCGCGCATCTCCAGTGCCGACAGCAGGGTTTCCGTGTGGGTCATTCCCACCGACGAGGAACTGATGATCGGCCAGCACACGCTCGCCCTTGTTCGCCCTTGATTGCGGGAGAGGGTCGGCACGATATCAGGAAGCCGCCGACCATCACGCGCGGTGATGCCGCGATTTCACACTACCGCGAGCAAAGAAGAAATATCTCCCATGGACAACAGCGCCCGCCGGCCTGACCCTCCCGTGGCTATGCCGGCTGCGGAAGACGATTTGAAAACGCTACCTCTGGCCGAGGTGGAGCAAAAATTGGCGTCGTCGCCTGACGGTCTCACCCAGGCCGAGGCCGAAAAAAGACTTGCCGCATACGGACTCAACGACATCGAGGAAAAGAAGGCCAATCCGTTCCTGAAATTCCTCTCCTATTTCTGGGGACCAATTCCGTGGATGATCGAAGTGGCGGTGGTGCTGTCGGGTGTGGTGCGGCATTGGCCCGATTTCTTCATCATCCTCCTGCTGCTCGTCGCCAATGCCGTGATCGGCTTTTCGGAGGAGCGGCAGGCCGGCAACGCCATCGAAGCCCTGAAGGCGAAGCTGGCGATCAAGGCCCGGGTAAGGCGAGACGGCAAGTGGATCACGCCGCCGGCGCGTGACCTGGTGCCGGGCGACGTCATCCGCCTGCGCCTGGGCGACATCGTACCAGCCGACGCGCGCCTGCTGGAAGGCGATTCCATCGAGGTGGATCAGGCCGCGCTGACCGGAGAGTCGCTGCCGACAACGCTCAAATCCGGCGGTGCCGTGTTTTCGGGGTCGATCATTCGCCAGGGCGAGATCGGCGCGCTGGTCTATGCCACCGGGTCCAACACCTATTTCGGCAAGACGGCGCAACTGGTGCAGGAAGCCCATACCGTAAGCCACTTCCAGCGTGCGGTACTGAAGATCGGCGACTACCTGATCGTTCTCGCGGTGGCGTTGGTGGCGATGATCATAGCCGTCGCCATTTTCCGCGGCGATCCGATCCTGTCCACGTTGCAGTTCGCACTGGTGCTGACCGTGGCGGCGATTCCAGTTGCCATGCCCACCGTGCTGTCGGTGACGATGGCTGTCGGCGCGCGCCTGCTCGCCAAAAAGCAGGCGATCGTAAGCCATCTGGTCGCAATTGAGGAATTGGCGGGCGTCGACGTGCTGTGTGCGGACAAGACCGGCACGCTGACCCAGAACAAACTGACGCTAGGCGATCCGTTCAGCGTCAACAATATCCAAGCCGGGCAGGTCATCCTGGATGCCGCCTTGGCGTCACGCGCAGACGACAACGACACCATCGATCTCGCTGTTCTGGCCGGCGTGAAGAATGACCAGGAGTTGCAGGCGCACCAGGTTCTGCATTTCCTGCCATTCGACCCGGTCCACAAGCGCACCGAGGCGACGGTCAAATCCGCCGACGGAAACACCTTCAAGGTGACCAAGGGCGCGCCGCAGGTGATTCTGGCGTTGTCGGCCAATGCCGGCCAGGTGAAGCCCGAAGTGGACAAGGCCGTCGGCGAATTTGCGCGACGCGGCTTTCGCTCCCTGGGTGTGGCGCGGGCCGATGCCGACGGCGCCTGGCAATTCGTCGGTGTGTTGCCGCTGTTCGACCCGCCGCGGCCGGATGCCAAAGCCACCATCGCGACGGCACGCCAGATGGGCGTCACGGTCAAAATGGTGACGGGCGATGCGTTGGCCATCGCCGTGGAAACCGCCACGAAACTCGGGATGGGCGCGGATATTCTGGACGCCGAGAGCCTGGGCGACATGAGCGGTCAAGTGACGCCAGCGGCGGCCGATTCCATCGAACACGCGGATGGCTTCGCCCAGGTGTTCCCCGAACACAAATTCCACATCGTGGACATCCTGCAGAAGCGCGGACACATCGTCGGCATGACCGGCGACGGCGTGAATGACGCGCCCGCGCTGAAGCAGGCCGACTGCGGCATTGCCGTTTCCGATGCGACCGACGCGGCGCGTGCCGCCGCCTCCATTGTCCTGACCACGCCCGGCCTGTCCGTGATCATCGACGCGATCAAGGAGAGCCGGAAGATCTTCCAACGCATGAACAGCTATGCGATATACCGCATCGCCGAGACGCTGCGCGTGCTGTTCTTCATGACGCTGGCGATCCTGGTATTTAACTTCTATCCGTTGACGGCTGTGATGATCGTCATGCTGGCATTGCTCAACGACGGGGCGATCCTGTCCATCGCGTATGACAATGTTCTGTACCGGAACCAGCCGGAGGCATGGAACATGCGCCTGGTGCTGGGAGTCTCCACGGTCCTGGGCATTTTCGGCGTGATTTCCGCATTTGGACTGTTCTTCCTTGGCGAGCGCTTATTTCACTTTAACCGCGATCATATCCAGACTCTGATGTACCTGAAACTGTCCGTGGCCGGACATTTGACGATTTTTCTGACCCGCACGCGCGGACCGTTCTGGTCAATCCGCCCGGCGCGGATTCTCTGGGTAGCGGTGCTCGGCACGCAGATACTGGCGACTCTGATAGCGGTTTATGGGCTGTTCATGACACCCCTCGGCTGGGGATGGGCGGCCTTCGTGTGGGCCTATGCGCTGGCCTGGTTCCTGGTGAATGACAGCGCGAAACTGCTTGCTTATCGGTTGCTCGATCCGATCAGAAGCGGTTCGGAACGGGCGCCGGACGGCATGGCTTCTGTGTCCCTGCATTTGGACCGCGGTTCTGCCGGCGCACCGGTTGGCGGCCCGACGCCGACCGGCGCCCGGCCCCGTTTCCGCGGCCCGCAGACAGAGCCGTTCATGCTGGCCGCTGGCCTCGGCGTGTTGGCGCTGCTCATTTGGGGAACCTTCTGGGCACGTGAACCCGGGGACGGGGGCCGAGCCATGCTGGCCACCTTGCGTGCAGAGCTGGCAACGTTTGACCGCACCGGCGCCCCACCGAGTGCCGGCCCGGCGAGTCCGGACCTGCATCGCGACGCCGGCAAGGCCAGTCAACCAGCCAATGCGCCAGAGCCGTCGGCCGCACAGACGGTAGCTCCATCGCCCGAGAGTCGCCCGGCGCCATCTCCGCCGATCGCTACGGCCGAACCAGCGAGTCCTGCGCCCGTGGGGAGCAGTGCGTCGTTGCAACCAGAAAAGGCCGGCGCCACGGGCACCGTCAGGGTTCAGTTCGCCACCGTTCGGTCCGCAGCAAGTGCGGCGCATGAGTGGCAGCGACTGCGGCGGAACCTGCCGGACCTGCTGGGCAGCCGCAAACCGCTCATTAGCAAAACCGAACAGGGAACCCGCGTATTCTGGGTGGTGCGAACCGGCGGCTTTGCGGATAAAGACCAGGCCGCCGAGTTCTGCCGCCGCGTGCAAACCCGGCGGTTCCACTGCGAAGTGATCGCGGCGGAATAGGCCGACTGCCGGGTCGGGAAAGTCCTACCGGCCACATTTCAGCGAAGCCGGAACAGCGTTCCACAACGTGATGACCGGAACGTCGGGATGGCCAGGCTCGTGACCAAGAATGCTAAGCGACCCGGTGCCAAGCGGAAATCGCTGTGCTTCGGCGACCGCCAGGCCAATCCACCGCGCGGCCAGGACGCCGCCGAACTGCCCGTGCGTAAACAAAGCTACGTCGCCATCAAGCGTGCCAAGATGGGCAATAAGCCGGTCGGCCCGGGCGGAAACCAGTGCCGGCATTTCGCCACCCGGACAACCGTCCCGAAAGACATTCCAGCCCGGTCGTCCCTTTCGAATATCGGGGGAAAGCAGTCCCTCGTAATCTCCGTAGTCCCATTCAGCCAGGTCGGGCTCGATCGCAGCCGTCGCCGCGAGTCCGGCCAGCTCACAGGTTCGCCGCGCCCGTTGGCGCGGGCTGGTCAGCACTCGAGCAAACCTATTGTCGCGGAGCCATGGTCCAAGTTCGCACGCCTGCTGCTCGCCGCGGGCGGTCAACGCAATGTCGGTGCTGCCGGTGTGCTGGCCAGTCAACGACCACTCGGTCTCGCCATGCCGCACGACATATAGCCGCAGCAACCGACCCAAAGCGACATTCACGTTGTCACCCGCCGTTGTAATACCGGATTGTTCACGGACTTTCCATGCTGGAATCGTATTCGCCGCGCCGCGCCGCCCGGTTGCAGTTGGCCCGGTGATACAGCGCCTGCTGTGCCGCCAACATATGGGCCTTGTTGCCGCGCCAGATCTCCAGCGCAGGCTGCTGGATGGCGCGGGCAAACGAAAAGGCCAGCGCCCAGGGCGGCGAGGATCTGAATCCGGCATTCATGGCATTCAATCGTACGGAGGCCAGTTCGGCGGATTGGCCGCCTGACAGGAACACAATGCCCGGTACGGCGGCCGGCACCACCCGCAACAGGCAGCCCAGCGTGGCATCGGCCACTTCGTCCACCGTTTCCTGCCTGGGGCATTCCAAACCTGGAAGCACCATGTTCGGCTTCAGCAGCATCGCTTCCAGCGTTACCCGTTGTGCGCTAAGCTGGTCGAACACCGTGCGCAGCACTTCCTCGGTTATCTCGCGGCAGCGCTCCAACGTGTGTGTGCCTTCCATAAGCACTTCCGGCTCGACGATGGGAACCAGGCCGCCTTCCTGGCATAGCGCCGCGTACCGGGCCAGGGCATGGGCATTGGCCTCCAGGCAACCGCGGCTTGGAATGGCCTCGCTCAGGCCAATCACCGCCCGCCATTTGGCGAAGCGGGCGCCCATTCGGGAATACTCCTCCAGGCGGGCGCGCAATCCATCGAGACCTTCGGTTATTTTCTCCCCCGGATGCAGCGCAAGGTCCTTTGCCCCGGTGTCAACCTTGACGCCGGGAATGATGCCGGCATCGGTCAGGACCTTAACAAAAGCCGTGCCGTCCGCCGTATGTTGCCGGATCGTTTCGTCATAGAGGATCACCCCACTGATGGCGTCGCCCAGCCCGCTTGTCGTTACGATCAATTCGCGGTAGGCACGCCGGGCTTCTTCGGTCTGCGCAATCCCGTATCCGCCAAATCGCCGGTTGCAGGTTGGGTTGCTCTCGTCCATTGCCAGCAGGCCTTTGTCGCCGGCGACCAGCGCCCTCGCGGTATCGATGAGGGACTGGGCGGTCACAGGCCTCAGCGCTCACGAGAATTGACCCACTTCTGCTCATGGAAACGGACCCAGCAGGTGCGCATGAGTTTGTGGTCAGGTGGCCTGATCGGCCGGTATCCGGCGTGG
>Ga0302154_10001479_pt1 | contig 19185 bp, 13 predicted proteins | sample I_Bog_N2_3_FD_193507 | JGI IMG/M metagenome (GOLD analysis project Ga0302154, IMG submission 193507) | Peat permafrost microbial communities from Stordalen Mire near Abisko, Sweden - I_Bog_N2_3 | ecosystem: Environmental > Terrestrial > Soil > Wetlands > Peat | place: Sweden: Abisko, Stordalen... | reverse complement strand
CAGCGTGTTCACGTCGCCCGCGGCTTCCACCGCGCGGCCGCTGACGGCCAGCACATTGTGCTGCACCAGGCGGTCCATGCCCGCAATGCCGATGGCGGAGAGCAGCCCGCCGATGGTCGTTGGGATGAGGCACACCAGCAGCGAGATGAGCACAAACACCGTCTGTGGCGCGCCGGAGTAGACGGCGAAGGGCTCCAGCGTGACCACGGCCAGCAGGAAGATGATGGTGAGCCCGGCGAGCAGGATATTCAGCGCGATCTCGTTCGGCGTCTTCTGCCGCTCGGCGCCTTCCACCAACGCGATCATGCGGTCCAGGAAAGTCTCTCCCGGGTTCGCCGTGATGCGCACCACAATGCAGTCCGACAGCACACGCGTGCCGCCGGTGACGGCCGAGCGGTCGCCGCCGGCCTCGCGGATCACGGGCGCGGACTCGCCGGTGATGGCCGACTCGTCCACCGACGCGACGCCCTCGATGACCTCGCCGTCGCCGGGGACCATCTGCATGGCCTGTACGCGGACCTTGTCGTCCACGCGCAGTTGGCTGCTGGGCACCTCCTCGATGGCACCGCCGCGCAGCACGTAGGCGGTGGTCTCGGACTTGGCGCGGCGCAGCGCGTCGGCCTGCGCCTTGCCGCGGCCCTCCGCCATGGCCTCGGCAAAGTTGGCGAACAGCACGGTGAACCACAGCCACAGCGTGATCTGCAGGTTGAAGCCGAAGTGGCCGCCGTGCTGGAACAGCAGCAGCGTGGTCACCACGGAGCCCACCTCCACCACGAACATGACCGGGTTCTTGGCCATGGTCATCGGGTTCAGCTTCTTCAGCGAGTCGCCCACCGCACGCCGCACAATCGCGCCGTCGAACAGGTTCCGCTTCTTGCTGTTGCCGGAGTTCTTTTCCGGCGTGCCCGGATCGATGTCCCCACCGGCCGGACCCGCAGTCTTCTGTGTGGTCATCTCGGCCACCGCGCTCATCTCTACCGGCTCATTCCTTGCATTCATCATGACTCACTCCTCAGACACTCAAGCGCCTTCAACGGATATCGGATAACGGACAACTGTCCTACGAGAAGCTTTGCCCCGCGCGCAGCAGCAGATGCTCCAGAATCGGCCCCAGGCTCAGCGCCGGGAAGAAGGTAAGCGCGCCCACGATGACCACCACTCCGGTCAGCAGCACCGTGAACAGCGAGTTGTCCACCGGGAACGTGCCCAGGCTTGGCGGCGCAATCTTCTTGGTCGCCAGGTTGCCTGCGATGGCCAGCATCGGCACCATCATCAGGAAGCGCCCGCACAGCATGGTGATGCCGAGCGTGGAGTTGTACCAGTGCGTGTTGGCATTGAGCCCGGCGAACGCGGAGCCGTTGTTGCCCGCGGCCGAGGTGTACGCATACAGGATCTGCGACAGTCCATGCGGGCCGTGGTTGGACAGGCTGGACGTGCCGAAGCTGGGCACCATCACCGCAATTGCAGAGAAGCCAAGAATCACCACCGGGAAGATGAGGAAGTAGAGCATCGCCATCTGCACGTCGAAGGCCTGCACTTTTTTGCCCAGGTACTCCGGCGTGCGGCCCACCATCAGCCCGGCGATAAACACCGTCAGGATGACGAAGACCAGCATGCCGTACATGCCCGCGCCCACGCCGCCAAAGATGATCTCGCCCAGGTGGATGTTGGCCAGCGGAACCATGCCTCCCAGCGGCATAAACGAGTCGTGCATGGAGTTCACCGCGCCGCAGCTTGCGTCCGTGGTGATGGTGGCGAAGAGCGCGGAGTTGGCAATGCCAAAGCGCACCTCCTTGCCCTCCATGTTGCCGCCCGACTGCAGCGCGGTGGAGTGCTGATCCACGGCGTGCAGCAGCGGGTTGGGCTGCGATTCCGCCCAGTAGCAGGTGAGCACGCCGGCGAACCACAGTACGCTCATGCACGCAAACACCGCCCAGCCATGCTTGGGCGAACCTACCATCCGGCCCAGCGTGACGCAAAGGCCCGCGGGGATGAGGAAGATGGAGACCATCTGCAGAAAGTTGGAGAAGGGCGTGGGGTTCTCAAACGGGTGCGCGCTATTCGCGTTGAAGAAGCCGCCACCGTTGGTGCCCAGCATCTTGATGGCCTCCTGCGAGGCCACCGGACCCTGCCCGATGGTCTGGGTTGTGGTCACGGTCGTTGCAGGTTTTCCATCTGTGCCGGTTGCGGTTACAGTTTGCTTCTCCAGCAGGGTGGCCGTGTCGTAGGGCTTGAAGTTCTGAATGACGCCCTGCGACACCAGCAGCAGCGCGTACACCACGCACATGGGCGCCAGCACCCACAGCGTGCCGCGGGTCATGTCCACCCAGAAGTTGCCCAGCGTCTTGGACTCGCGCCGCGAGATCCCGCGAATGAATGCAATGGCCAGCGCCATGCCCACTGCGGCAGACCAGAAGTTGTGCGTCGCCAACCCGAACATCTGGGTCAGGTAGCTCATGGTCTGCTCCGGCACATAGGCCTGCCAGTTGGTGTTGGTGGTAAACGATGCGGCGGTGTTCCATGCCAGGTACGGCTCCACCGCGGCCAGGTGCTGCGGGTTCCACAGCGGTATGGCGTGCTGCAGCCGCTCCACGGCATAGGTCAGCAGCAGCGTGGCCAGCGAGAACACCAGCATGGCCGCGCCATACTCTGTCCAGCGCATCTCCGCCGCGGCATCCACGCCGGTCAGCCGGTACAGCAGGCGCTCGATCGGTCCCAGCACGGGATCGAGCCACGTCCGTTTGCCTTCGTAGACGCGGGCCATATAGAGGCCCATCGGTTTCGCCGTAACCAGAATCACGGCGAAGAAGACCGCAATCTGCAGCCATCCATTCGTAGTCATCAGAATTTCTCCGGACGCAACAGTGCAACAACCAGGTAAACCAGCAGGGCGCCGGTCAGGGCGAGAAGGAGGATATTTTCAAGCATTGCCGCCACCGCCCCTCAACGAGTCGCAGCCGCTTGCATACAGCACGGCCACCACAAAGAAAGCCAACGAAACGCCAACAAATACGAGATCGCTCATGGCAAAGCTCCTGAGACATCCCCAGGGTGCGCGCGCTGTACGAAGGAGTGCAGTGGCTTCCATGTCAGTAGAACCACTGCACCGCCCGTGCAACCGCGACGCAACCCGAGGGAGTCATCGCCGCCCGCCGCCACCAGGAGAGGTACGGCGGGCTTGCTTCACTGAGTGTCGGTCTCACCCGTGTAGGAAAGCCGTAGAAACGGCATAAAGATTATGTAAAGATGCGGATTGGCCGCAATTCACGCGGGATTGGGTTTGCGCTATGCGGGATTGGGGGCGCGTGGGCTCAGCCGGTAGCCTACCCAGGGCTCGCTGACGATGTATTGCGGCTCGCCGCCGGGCTCCACTTTTTTGCGCAGTTGCGCGATCAGCACGCGCAGGTACTCCGGCTGGTCGATGCCGGCCGCGCCCCACACTGCCTTCAGCAGCGTCTTGTGAGTCAGCACGCGGTCTGCGTTGCGCACAAAGTACAGCAGCAGGTCGAACTCCTTGGGCGTCAGGTGTATCTCCACGTCGCGCACCAGCACCTGGTGCCGCTCCACGTCGATGCGGAAGTCGCCCAGCTCGATGACCGGGTCCTGCGACTCGTCCCTGGCCGCCAGCCGCCGCGCCTGCACGCGCACGCGCGCCAGCAGCTCCTGGATGCTGAAGGGCTTGGTGATGTAGTCGTCCGCGCCTTCATCCAGCGCCGCCACCTTGGCCGCGTCCTGGCTGCGCACGCTCAGCACAATGATGGGCACCTGCGAGCGTTCGCGCACCTCCTTGGTCAGCTCGATGCCGTCCATGCCAGGCATGGCCAGATCCGTAATCACCAGGTCGGGCTCCGCCTTCAGGAACTTGGCCAGCGCGTCCGCGCCGTCCTGCGCCACCGTTACTTCATGCCCGTTGCTCTGCAGCGACGTGCGCAGCACCCGCGTGATCTGTGGCTCATCGTCGACAATCAGGATTCGCATTATGGCCCTCGTACTCAGTAGACAGTACACAGTGGTCAGCCGACCGAGGCAGCGAACGTGGATTCCTGACGACTGTGTACTGACTACCGACTACTGACTTCTACTTCGCCTGCTGCGTCACAATATGCACGTCTACGTGCGGAGCGCCGGTCATCAGCCGTTGCAGCGCCAGGTAATACATGTACTTGGTCCATCCGCGCAGCGCAGACCGGCCAAAGATCACCTGGGTAATTCTATTCTTCGAGATGTAGTCGGCGGTCGTCGTGGGCACGGTCTTGCCCTTCAGCCGCACCACCTTCGCGCCCACGTTCTCCGCAAACTGGATGTTGGCTTCCAACGATCGCTTGCGCGCATCCGTCAGCTCCGCTCCGGTGTCCACGTGCACCACATAGAACTCGCCGCACATTGCCTCTGCCATGCGCGCGCCGCGGGCGATCAGGTCGCGCGACTCCGGGTTGGCGCTGATGCAAACTGCCACGCGCTCGGCCACCTGCCAGTGGCCGCTCAGCCGCTTGCGCTCCACGTAGTCATCCAGCGTGCGGTCCACGGCGCGGGTCACGCGCTGCAGCGCCATCTCGCGCAGCGCAATCAGGTTGCCGCGGCGGAAGAAGTTGCTCAACGCACGTTCCACGCGTTCCTGCGGATAGATATCACCGCGGCTCATGCGGTGTTCCAGCGCCTCCGGCGTCAGGTCGGCCAGTACAATCTCGTCGGCGCGGTCCAGCAACCAGTCCGGCACGGTCTCGCGCACGGTGATTCCGGTCAGGCTCTGCACCTTGGGCGTAATGCTCTCCACATGCTGGATGTTCAGCGTGGACAGCACATCGATCTCCGCCTCCAGGATCTGCAGCACGTCCTGGAAGCGCTTGGCGTGCTCACTGCCCTCGATGTTGGTGTGGGCCAGCTCGTCGATCAGCACCACCTCCGGCTTGCGCGCCAGGATTGCGTCCACGTCCATCTCTTCAAACAGGGTGCCCTTGTACTCCAACTGCTTGCGCTGCACCTGCGGCAACTGGTTGGCCAGCTCCGCCGTGCGTGCGCGGCCATGCGTCTCCACAATGCCGATGACCACGTCTTCGCCGCGGCTGCGGCGGCGCACCGCCTCGCTCAGCATGCTGAAGGTCTTGCCCACACCCGGCGCATAGCCCAGAAACACCTTGAAGCGGCCGCGCTTCTGGCCCTCCACTTTGTCCAGCCATTCATCGGGAGTCTTGGTGTGCGATTCCATGCGTGGGGCGTTCTCCGGTGTCCGTTCTGCGTTGTCCTCATCGACACAAGCCGTTGCTCTGGATCAAGGGACGACAGACGTCGGACAATGTGCATCTCCACCATACCCGTCGAAGCCGTTAAAAGGTCGTAAGTCTTTCTAAAACGGCGGGCAATGCTCTGTACAATCCCCACTGTGTACACCAAGCGATTAATCGAGACCGCACGCTGGCTGTTCATGGCCATTGGACTCGCGGTGATGGTAACGATCTACCGGCACGTCCTCCGCGCCAACAACACCACGGTTGCGCTGACGATGCTGCTGTTGATCCTGGTGGTTGCCGGCAACTGGGGCCTGCGTTACGCTGTCACCGCGTCCATTGCCGCCACGGTGCTGTTCAACTATTTCTTTCTGCCGCCGGTCAACACCTTCACCATTGCGGACACGCAGAACTGGATCGCCCTGTTCGCCTTTCTGGGCACCGGCATCTACGCCAGCCATCTGGCCTCGCGCATCCGCGAAGAGAGCGAGGAGGCCAACGCGCGCCGCCGCGAGTCCGAGATGCTGTACCAGCTCGGCCGTCAACTGCTGCAGCCGGAGAACGTGGCCCAGCTCTTCAACTTCATCCCCTCCAGCGTGGGCAGCGCCTTCAACTCGCCCGCCGTCACGCTGTATATCTGCGACGGCGACCGCATCTATCTCTCCGATCCCAAGCGCGTCTCCAGCCCGCGAATTCCGTGGGTGCCGGACGACGAGCAGAGCACCACCTACGCCGACCGCAGCCGGGCGGAGATCGTCCGCGACCTGCGCGAAGCCATGAACCAGCCCATCTTGCGCCCGCCCGCGGACGGCCTTCCCACCGCCATCCCGCTGCGCGAGGGAGTACGCCCCAGCGGCGTGCTGCTGCTGGAGGCCGTCAGCTTGTCGCGCGAGAGCATGGAGGCGCTGAGCGGCCTGGTGGCCATGTCCATCGAACGCGCGGAGGCGCTGGAGGACTCGGCCCGCTCCGAGGCCGCTAAGGAGACCGAGCGCCTGCGCACCGCGCTGCTGGACTCCGTGACCCACGAGCTGCGCACGCCGCTCACATCGATCAAGGCCAGCATCAGTTCTCTGCTCTCGCAGCCGGCGCTGGACAACCTGCAGCGCCATGACCTGCTCACCGTCATCGACGAAGAGTCCGACCGGCTGAACCACCTGATTGAGCAGGCGGTGGAGATGGCGCAGCTGGATGCGCACAAGGTCCACCTGGAGCTGCGCCCGCAGCCGCTGGCGCCCCTGCTGCAGGACGCCGTCGATGCCTGCCGCGCTGTCTACCCCGGCCGCGAGATCCGCGTATCGCTGGCGTCGTCGCTGCCGCCGGTGCTTGCGGATGCCGCGTGGATCGCCAAGGTGATGGCCAACCTGCTGGGCAACGCCGTCAAGTACTCCGCGCCGGAGATGCCGGTGTTCGTCTCCGCGGAGGCGCGTGGCGATTCGCTCGCTATCAGCGTCGCGGACCGCGGCGTGGGCATCGACCCGCTGGAGCAGGAGATGGTCTTCGACAAGTTCTACCGCGCCCAGGGCCAGCGCAACCGCGTGCCCGGCACCGGCATGGGCCTCGCCATCTCCAAGGCTATTGTCAATGCGCACGGCGGCACTATTGGCGTCACCAGCCAGCTCGGCCACGGATCGGTGTTCACCTTCACCCTGCCCATCGTGCGCACGTAGGCTTGGCCGCGGCGCGCGGATTTATTTCCCTCCCTTGTAATCGGCCGCAGCCTCCCCGCGTCTATATCGCCGGAATGCTCAGCTTTATCGGACCCCCGGGTCGATTCAAGGAGACACACATGAACGTACGCACGACGCAAGCCAACTCCGGACTATTGCGGTTCCTGGGTGTTGCAGCCAGCCTGGCCGCCGCCGCGGGTCTGGTACTCGGCTGTTCCTCATCCACCACGCCTGGTCTCGGCACCAATATCTCCTCCGCAGCGGTCTCGGTCCCGGTGCTCATCACCGACTCGCCCAGCGACCAACTGGTCAGCTTCTCGCTGACGCTGAACAGCATCGTCCTCACCGACTCCGCCGGCAATACCGCCAGCATTCTGCCCTCCGCCACCACCATTGAGATCTGCCACCTGAACGGCGTGCAGGCGCCGCTGGTCACGGCCAGCATCCCCGCGGACACCTACACCTCCGCCACCTTCACCTTCTCCAATCCCGCGATCACCTATATCAACAGCGCCGGAGTGGCAGTGGTGGCCACGCCCACGCTCACGACTACGACCTACAAGCTCACCTTCCCCACACCCATCACAGTCAGCAACAGCTCCACGTCACTGCTGGTGGATCTGCTGGCCGGCCAGTCGGTGAACATCTCCGGCACCACGGTCACGGTTACGCCGATGTTCAGCCTGAAGCCGCTGCCTGCCGCCAGCGCCGTACCGCCCAACAGCCAGAATGGCACCGGCATGCAGCAGATGGCCACCGTCGTGTCCGTCAGCGGCTCCTCCGTGGTGCTGCAACCGGGCAGCGGCTCCAACTTCACCGTCACCACCAACAGCTCCACCCTGCTGCAGGGCTTCTCTGCGCTCTCTGCGCTTACCGCGGGAGAGCTGGTCCAGGTGGACTTCATCGTGCAATCGGGCGGCGTCTACCTGGCCACGCGCATCCAGCTTGCGCCACCGCCGCCCGCCGGTCAGCCACCTTTGAACCTGCTCAGCGGACCGGTGACCAAGGTCTCCTCGGGCAGCTTCAACATGGTGCTGATGCAGGGCCTGGGCCCGGCGGTGGCACCCACGGCTACGGCGGCAGCCTCCGTCTTCACGGTTACGGATACGGGCGCTACCTTCGCCATCACCCCGCAGTTCGTCTCGCTGGCCGGGCTGCCATTTACGCCGACGTTTACCGCCGCGAACCTGGTCGCCGGCCAGGCGGTGGGCGTGGTCGCGTCGTCGGCCTCGGCTACCAGCAGCACGGCCGTGGCCAGCAACGTCTACCTGGTGCCGCAGACCATTGGAGGAACGGTGACCGCGGTTGCCACCAGCGGCTCGTGGACGGCGTACACCCTGACGCTGAACAGCGGCTCGGCGTTCACGTCGCTCAGCGGCGCCACCACGGTCACGGTCTACACCAACACGGCCACTGCACCGCCTCCGGGTGTCACCGCGCCGCCGGCCATTGTCGCGGGCAGCGCAGTCCGGTTCAACGGCCTCATCTTCAACACGGGCTCCGGGTTTGCCATGGTCGCCGGCTGCTCGCCGGACGGAGCGCCAGGCGTCTAACCGAAACGTACGGCGGCGGCGACCCTCCCAGGTCTGTCCCAAGCCCCAACCGGAACCGGGAGCCTTCGGGCTTCCGGTTTTGTATTGCCGGGCCCCCGGATGGCTCCGACGGGGGACCGCGGCTAGCGCTTTGCAGCCTTCCTTGCAGGCGCAACATTATTCGCCGCAACATTCTTCGCTGGAATCTTCTTCGCCGGCGTCTTTTTCGCCGCTGCTTTCCTGGTCGGGGCCTTCACCGCCTTCTTGCCTTTCGCCGGAGCTTTAGGCGGCTTGGCGGCTTTCGCGGGCGGAGCCGCCGGGACCGATCCGCCATTCGCGACCGTGCCCTTGGCGATGTTGACGGTAAAGCTATCCGCCACCGTTGTCTTGCCCGTGGCCGGGTCCACCGCAATAAACTCGCCCACAATCGCCGCCGGCGACACTGTCATGCGCATGAATCCAAACTGCGCGTCCTTGTAGACCGCGATGGTCAGGGGATTCCCGCTGGCGTCGGTCCCGGAGGCAGGCGTCGCCGGAGCCTTAGGCCGCAAGGCGATCGGCTTCAGCCCGGGCAGGCCGTAGTATCCGCCCATCCCCGCCACCACGTAGGGAATCTGCTTGCCGCCCACGGTGCGCGTGTAGCGCTCGTACAGGTGCGAGTGGCCGGACAGATGCAGATCCGGCCAGATGCCCACGGCCGTGCACACCTGGTCGATCTGTTGCAGCATGTCCGGGCTGGGAATGTGGAACGGGCTCCCGGTAAACGGCGGGTGATGCGTCGCCAGCACCAGCGCCCGCCATGTGCCGGTTGCCCGCTCCGCCTTGGCCGCAGTCAGTTGCTGCTGCAGAAAGGTCAACTGCGCCGTGCCGATGGTGGAGTTCGAGATCACTCCCTGCGTGCCGCCCTCGCCCGTATTCGTATATAGCCCGATGAACTTCGCGAACGGAGCGTTCAGCGTAAAGTACACGCCCGGCTGGTCCATCGTGGTCCGCGACGCGCCCTGGCTGTCTGCGCCGTTGGTGGGCACGCTGGTGCAGAAGTTGCCGACGAATGCGTCCAGCGACTTGGCCTTTTCGCCGGTGAACACCACCGCATCGTGATTGCCGGGAATGGCAAAGATCGGCGCGTTGTAGTTGCGGTATGGATCGTAGAACTGGGGAAAGTAGTACTCGTCCTGGCCGAAGAAGTACACCACGTCGCCCAGGTGGTACCAGAAGCTTGCGCCGTTCGCCGTATCCAGCGCCATGGCATCGGCCACCGCAAACTGGTACTCGGGATGCTCGATTCCGCCGGTATCGCCCACCGTGTGAAACACCAGCTTTCCGGCGGCCACAATCTTCTGTGCGGCGGCCGTGCCAATCACCGCGGCCAGGTCCATGGGAGTGGTGCTGCGCACCGGCGGAACCGGCTCCAGTTGCGCTGCCGCCTTGATGGCAGCATCGGCAGAGACCTCCTGCTTGCTGAAGCTGCTGAAGTTGTCGGGGGTGAAGTCGGGATCTCCGAAAGCGCGGTTCACGGTCATGGCGGCTCCCTTGGGGAAACCGGAATATCCTAGCATGGCTTCCCGCGTGGTTGTGTGTATTCACTCTACGTTGCCGCCGAGGTTCCCCCTTCCGTCAGTGGCCACTCTTGTTTGGCATCGCAGCGTGACTTTCCATGCGCCATTCGTCAAACCCGTGTATAACTGCTTTACCTCCCCAGCAGGATCTTCCAGGATGATGCAGTTTTTGTGGCTATGCCGCTGACGCTTTTGCTGTGCATATGCAAGAGGAGCCCCATTTGTCCACCGCAGTTGCCCCACTCGTCTGCCCGCAGGGACACGGCCCTGGAACGCCAGGCTCGCAGTTCTGCACTGTGTGCGGGGCGCGGCTGCTGATGGCGGTTACGCCGATGCCGCCGCCTGCGGCTTCGACGCCCACTGCGGCCTATACACCGCCCGCTCCTGCCTACCCAGGCCCTCCCATTGTGATCTCCCACGGCGCGCCTGCTGTTGCCGCCCCCCCGCAGCTTGCGCCCGGCCATGGCCTGGTCGGCTGCGCTCTGTGCGGCGGCAATGGGGTCCATCTGGACGCCGCGCTGGATGTGTGTCCGCAGTGCAGTTGGCTGCGCCCGTTATATCCCGGCTACAAACTGGATCGCGCGGTCTTTCTGTGGGCGCAGGACGGCCAGGCCATGACCAAGCTGCGCGGCATCGGCCCGCTGAACTCCGTGGCCAGCTCCGTGTCTGACAAAGTGGGCCGCCCGTGGATCGAGTCCACCTTCAACGGCATTCGCCTGGGCCCCAGGCAGTTGCCCGAGGTGTGGAAGCAGGGCGTGCTGGCGGCGCGTCTGCTGGGCCTGCCCAGGATGCCGGACATCTACGTCGCCGGCGATCAGATGTGGAACACCTACACCTTCGGCACGGACACCAGTTCCTTCATCGTGCTGGGCACCGCCATCCTCAACAACTTCAAGAACGAAGAGCTGCTGTTTATGATGGCCCGCGAGATGGGACACTGCTGCGCCGGCCACGCACTGTGGAAGACTGTCATCCGATTTCTGACCGGCGACGACTCGGTCCACGGCAGCCTGCTGTCGGGCGGACTGTTGGGCGCCATCAGCCCCACCAAGCTGCTACAGGGCGCGGCGGAGATGCCGCTGATGGCGTGGTCGCGGCAGTCCGACGTGACCGCCGACCGCGCCGGCCTGCTGGCGCTGGGCGACGAGGCCCTGGCCCGCCGCGTGCTGCTGGCCTGGTCCATCCGCTCCGCCAGCCTGCTGAAGCAGATCAACATTGAGGAATGGATGAAGCAGGAGGATGCCAGCGACGACCAGGTGACGCGCTACTCCGAGATGGCCACCTCCTCCCAGATGTACACCACGCGCCGCCTGCGGCTGCTGGGCCAGGCCGCGCGAGAGCCGGAGCTGATGCGCTGGAGCGAGAGCATCCAGTCCTATCGCAAGCTGCTGACCCCGCCGCCGGTTCTGCCGCCGGCCAGGCCCACTGCGAAACCCGCCGCCAAACCCGCCGTCAAACCCACCCAAGCGGCGCCTCACCCACCGCCCGCGGACGCCCTGCGCGTGGTCTGCAACAAGTGCCACGCCGCCATGCGGGTCCCGTTCGCCGTGCTGCGCGGCAAGCAGTCGCTCAACGTCCGCTGCCCGCAGTGCCAGACCGTCATCACATTGCGCTCCAAACCGGCCGCCCCACCCGCAGAGCCCGCCGGAGCACCTGCACGTCCCGTTGCCCCGCCGCCGGTTGCCGCCGGCGAAAAAAAATGATGTGACACCCAAGGAGAGGTTGAGCCATGCCAAGCGATAGCAATGCCCCAGGTTCCGAACCGGTCGTAGAAGAGGTTTACGAAGCCATCGTCGATCCCGCCGACAGCTCCACGGACGGGACCGCAACGCCCGACGGCGTCGTGGAAGAAGTTTACGTGGTGCCCGCGGATGAGACCCCCGCCGGAGTGGAAGAGGTAGTCGTGGTGGAGGAGGCCCCCGCAGACGCTACCGCCACAGATCCCACCGACGGCACCCCGTCCGACCCCACCGACAGCACCCCCGGCGACGGCACTGCCACCGGCACCGACGACCCCGGCGTGCAGGGAACCCTGGCCGACGCGCCCGGCTCCGGCGACGGCACTCCGTCTGAAGGCGGCTCGACTGCGGCGGAGACCGATCCCTCCTCCGGCTCGGGCGACGCGACCTCAGGATTCGGCGAAGCCGCCAGCGACAGCACCCCCACCGACAGCACCGCCACCGACGACACGACGCTGGGCGGCTCCACCTCCGGCGCCGGCGATGCAGCCGACGGCCTGGACTCCGCCGCGTCGGATGCGTCCACCGACCCTGCCGCCGATCCCACCACAGACACCACCGATCCCAACGACCCCGCCGCCCCGGACAGCACCCTGACCGACGACCAGACAACGCTGCAACAGGACGAGCAGGCAGAGGCGCAGGCCGTGGCTTCCGGCGACTACTCCACCGCGAACACCGATGCGCAGGCAGCATACTCGGAGTCGCAGACCGTGGCCGGCGAAGGCGGTCCGGACAACACCGACGAGACCTGGAACGCCCAACTGGACGAGAGCTGGGCCAACTCCGACCAGGAGACCGCAACCGAGGACCAGACCACGGCCGAGAGCTACGCCGCCGCCGGATTCACCGACGACGCCCAGATGTATAGCGAGGACGGCACCGCGGAAGAACAGACCGCGGACGGCTCCGCCGAAGCGGGCGAGTACGGCGACCCCGTAGGCGAACCGGTGGATACTCCGGTAGACGATTCGGCGCCCGCGGAAGAAGCACCTGCGGAAGAAGCGCCGGTGGACGATGCACCGGCAGACGACACCACCGTGGACGACGACTCCTCCGCGGGTTGACCGCGGATTCACAGGAAAGACGCAGGGATTAAGGACGAAGGGAACGGAAGGCCGGTTGAGAGATCGATAGGTCTTCCGCCCCGTTCTCATCGGTCTTTCGCACTGCTTTAATCCGTGCTTCTCCGTGCAAATCTGTGGTCGAATCTGTGGTCGAAGACCGGTGCCAATCGGTGTTAAGCCTTTCGCTGGGATTGGCTGTCAGCAACTAAGCCCAGGGATACGTGCCCCGCAGTCCCAGCCATAGGATGGCTTTGTCGAGGTCCTCAAAGAGTTCGGTCCTGTCCATCCCGCCTGCCAGTTCGCGGTAGATCTGGAACATGCGGGCGAGCGCCAGGTCCGGAGAGTTCGACATCACAATGGCGCGCCGCGCCCCGCCGGCCAGCACCTGCTCCTCGGCAAACTGCTTGATGCTGTACCCATTCATCTCAAAACCGGTGGCCGTGCGTGCATCGACAAGAAGCGAGAAGGCCGGATTGAATGCCGGGTCCAACAGCATGCGGCGCCGGTAGCCGTACATTTCCGCAGCCGTCACCCGGCCGCTCATAAGGATGCGAACCGTTCGCGTTTTGGTATCAATCGAGTATTCCGCAGCCAATCGCGTCCTCTTCCGTGCTGCGGTCCACCGCGCGCCGTCCACATACTTCAACAGATTGTCTGCGAGTTGACAACCCCAAAAAGTCGCACCGTGGGGGGCGGTTATTTAAGGGGATAAGCTAGGTTTTCTATCGCTGGTTTTCCTGGCGCAGTGGAGCGGTTTGCGAACCACAAATTCGGAGTCCCGCGTCTGCAGTCTTACCGCTGCGCGCGGGTGGAAGCAAGACGGCGAACCACACGCTGCTGCGCGGGTTCGCCGTTCGCCTCCCCTAAAATATCTCCCTGCAAGTTCCGCTCAGGCGGCGCTTGCGGAGTTGCCGTGTCCGGCTCGCGCGCGGCTGCGAACCACGACAGCGCCGCAGAACAGTCCGGTCGCCAGCAGCAGCAGCGAGGACGGCTCCGGCGTATCGGCTGCCGACACATCGGCCGTGTCAATGGTCACGTCCAGCGATCCGCCTTCAAAGAATCCGTTGTCGCCGTCCAGCGACGAGAACACGCTGGATATGTCCTGCGATGTGCCCGTGGCCAGAACGCATGCCACTTCGTCGCCGGCTGCGCAGGGCGTCCCAATCGCAGGGTCGCCGGAGGCTACGCCGTCCAGCTCGAACGAGTCCCCCGAATAGGCCGCGTTCGGGCCGCCCGCATCGCCAAACAGCGTGGCGATGGTGTTGCCGTTGGCGTCGGTAAAGTTGATCGTCATGTTGTACCCAAACGCCGTCGCCAGAAAATACAGCTCGTCCGCGCTGCCCGTGGATCCCGGCGTAGTCGCGCCTGCAGAACTTCCGTAAAATCCGTCTGTCTGCGCGAAGGCTAGTTCGTTATAGATAACAGTCGACTGGGTCTGGGCAAAGGCAGATACGGACGATGCGAGCATCAATGCGGTCAAAAGTGCTGCGGTAGAAAACTTCATGAAAGGCCCTCAATTCTGGATGCGGGTGCGACTCCGGAAGCTGGAGTTTATCCCGCAGCTTCCATCGGCACTTGGCACCTTGGATTCGCGACCCCAATCATGCTGCTTTCGTAGTACCCGCCTGCACCTTTGTGTGATGGCGTTTTCCGGCCGGGCAGGCCCTCCACCTCACCCTTGCGGCGTCGCTGCTGGCGCAGGCCCTGTCGGAGTCGCCCGGCCCCGCCGTCCTCCGCCGCCTGCCGGCGCGCCCGCTGCCCCCGGCGTGCCCTGCTCTGCCGCCGGAACATTCATACTCGGCATCGTTCCCCGCAGCACCTCCTTGGGCAGGTAGTCCACGCCCACGCTCTCCATCACAAACGCCAGCGACTGCTGGTAGATCTGGTGCATCAGGCTGCGCGGATTGCCCAGCGCCGGCACACGCCCAATCTCGCCGAGCGGCACGCGATACATGCTGATCGTCTGCGCCTTGTCGAACTGGAACAGCTTGGGCGCCTCCGCCTCCACCGTGTCGTACGCCGCCGCCAGCGCCTGCATCTGCTTCGGGTCGGTCGTCAACCTGGCCGCCAGCGCGCGTAGGTAGCGGAAGCGCCACAGGCTCACATCCAGCGTCGTGTTGCACACCGCAAAGTGCCGGAACCAGTCCAGCCGCAGCGTCACCTCCGCCGCCAGCGCATCGGTCAGGTGGGGCCTGGCAACCTCCAGCGCAGCCGCCATCTCGTCCAGCCGCGCCATGCAGTCCTTCTGCTGCTTTTCCATTCTGGCTACATTTTCGAGTGTCGGCTCCAGATACGCCGCGTACTCCGACAGGTAGTAGCGGTTGGTATAGCGCAGCAGCACCTCGCGCCGCGCAATTGTCCCCGCGTAGTCGCCGTTGGTGGCCGACCCATGCCCCAGCGGACACCAGCACCATGTCGCCGCGTCCTCGCTGGCGCGCATCAACTTCACCATCGCTGGCGCGGCCGCCTCGCCGTAGATCGCCGCCGCCCACTCATGCCACATCGTCGCCAGATCCACGTCGATGTTCCACGTCAGCTCGCGCCACGCATACACGCAGTTGTTGTTCAGGATGTCGCTCAGCTCGTCGAAGCTGCCGGGCTGGCTCTCGCCGCCTGCGTGCATCTGCACGCCGCCCTCCGGCCCCACCAGTTCCAGCGCCTTCTTCATGGTCGCGGCGGTGTAGTTCACGGTGGAGGCGGGGAAGTACTGCCGCCCGATGAACTGCCCCGTCTGCTGGTACTCCACCATCTCGACATGCGGCTTGCACTTGCCCAGCAGCGTGGTGAACCGCGCATTCGGCTCGCAGTCCGAGTGGTAGATCTTGGTCTGCATAATCACGTCGGCGGGCGTCTCCCGGATCACGCGCTCCCACAGCTCTGGATGGCTGATGCCGAACTGCCCGTAGCCAGGCGCATGCACATAGTTCGTCCCCAACCAGTGCGGGCAGCCCGACGACCACGTGCGCAGGTGCAGCCGCTGCCCCATCGGCGTCAGCAACGCGTGATAGCGATGAATGAACTCGTACAGCTCATTCGGGAACTTATCCAGCCCGTTCGCCTGGCACCGCGCATCCTGGCAGAACGCGGAGTAGTTGTCCCAGAACGTCGCCGAGATACCCGTCGCGCCGGTCTGCTCCGCCCACTCCTTTACGTACGCCTCCAGCACCCGCCACGTCGCCGGGTCGCTCAGGCACAGCGCGGCGCTCTCATGGCTGTTCGGCATCGGCGTGCCCTTCGCCGTGGGGAATGCCGTGCACACCGCGGCGTACAACTCCGGCGACCACGTCGCAAAGTTGTTGCCATACGGCAGCAGCGCATACACATCCACGTCCGCGTCCTTGAACTCCCGCACCCGCGCCGCGTTCTCCGTCCTGTGCCGCTCGCTGTCCGCCACCAGTTGCGTCTGCTGCGCTGCCGTCAGCGCGCCGAACACCTCCGGCACACTCCGCAGCGTCGGCGATGCCGCCAGGTTCGCGACAAAGAAGTTCGCGCCAAAGATCGCCGCCTGCTCCGCCACCGGATAGTCCGGGTGGTACGTCGCATTGCGCAGCGCAAACTCCGGATTGCGGCGATACGCCGCTGCCCTTGGCTTTACCCAGTGGTGCGGCTCGCCTGCCGCAAACAGTGCCGACCGTGGCCTTGCTGCCCACACCACCGTACCGCCGGTATACGTCACCGTGTAGCCATCCATCTTTGGCATCAAGGCCGCCGACAGATGCTCCGCAGGATCCGCCGCCAGCGCCAGCACGATTGTTCCAGCCTGCCCCTTTGGCGCGCCGTCGTAGGTGGCAACCGCGCTCTCGTCGAGTCCCAGCTTCTTCGCCAAGATCTTCGCCGCCGACATCATCGCCCGCGAATCGTTCGGAGTGAGAATGGTCTTCACTCCTGCCTTGCCCACCGGAATCGCAAACATCGCGCCGGGATGCAGCAGGCTCGCGCCGGCGGTCGTCATCCCGGCAAGAGCAAGAAATTCGCGGCGGGACGTGGAGGCGCTGGACGATGCGGCGGATGTGCTGGCCATGGGCAATGCTCCTTCATCTGCAAGGGATTCGCTTGGAGTACGCGTCCGCGCAGCCAAAAGACGCAGCAGCCGCGACCCCAGAATTGCGTGCCCATCCTAGCCGCCCCACCCCACGCCGTCAATCCACGCCGTGCCCAAGACCGCCCCGCACCCCATGACCTTCGTGCTCCCGTCACGCCGCTCCACCGTCAACTTTCTGGCCGGTGGGCCGATACCCGCGCAAGAGGGAATTCCATGCGTGCCGACTTCGCCATCCGCACAGCTCTTGCCGCCATCGCGCTGCTGCTCGCGCCGCCCGCCCACGCAGACTCCATCGCCGCCGCGGCCGGCGCCTTCCACCGTCACACCGGCGACTTCGTCTTCCACGCGGGCGAGCTCGACGGCGGCAACGCTGCCGCACCGAGCCAGACCGTGGGGTTTACGTTTGCCGGCAGCATGCCTCTCGACGGCGTCGCGCAGCCGTTCGCCCTTGCCGCCCCGGACAACGCCGCCCCCACGCTCGACACCCTCACCATCCTTGCCGGCGCGCCTCTCATCTTCGGCGGCCGCATCTTCACCCTCGAAGCCGCGGAGGTGGAAGGCAATGCGGTCGGAGAGTTCGTCCCCATCGAACTTGCCGCCTCGGCCGACACTATCCCCTCGCCGGAGCCCGGCAGTCTCTGCCTGCTCGGCACCGGTCTGGTCGCCGGCGCGATCCTGCTGGCCAGGTTCCGCCGGCCCACAGACCCGCTGCCTCGGCCGCCGCCGCTTCACCCGCTCGAGCCACAGTAGCCGATCCGCTCCGGCGCAAAGCGTCGTCTCGCGCTACGACTTCTCCTGGCTCAGCCGGATCTCCTGCGCCTCAATCGCCGCCAGGGCCGCCAGGTTCACCACCGCGGACACCGAAGCTCCGCGCGCCAGGACATGCACCGGCCGCGATGGGCCCATCAGCACTGGCCCAATCATCTGCATCCCGCCGGCCGCCTCCATCAGCTTGTACGCGATGTTTGCCGCGTCCAGGCTGGGGAACACCAGCACATTCGCTCCGCCCTTCAGCGCGCTGAAGGGATACGTCTCCTCCACCCGCTCCGGCAGCACCGCTGTATCGGCCTGCATCTCGCCGTCCACCATCAGCTCCGGCCTCCGGCTGCGGATGATGTCCACCGCCGCACGCACCTTGTCCGACGAAGCATGCCGGCTGCTGCCGAAGTTCGAGAACGACAGCAGCGCCACCCGCGGCTCAATGTCGAAGCGCCGCGCCGTGTCCGCCGCGCAGATGGCAATCTCCGCCAGGTCCTCCGCGTCCGGGTCGATGTTCACCGCGCAGTCCGCCAGAAAGTAGAGCTTGCCCCGCGGCGTCGTGCCCAGGTACAGCCCGGACGCCTTGCGCACGCCCGGCTTCAGCGGAATCACCTGCAGCAGCGGGCGGAAGCTGTCCGGGAAGTGCGTCGTCAACCCGGTCAGCAGCGCGTCGGCATGGTTCAACTGCACCATCAGCGCGCCCAGGATGTTCCGGTTCTTCACCAGCTCTTCCGCCTCGGTGCGGGTGACGCCCTTGCGCTGCCGCAGCCGCACCAGCTCGTCCACATACTGCTCGCGCCCCTCGTCGCTCTCCAGATCCACAATCTCCAGCGCATCCGGATGCAGCCGCAGCTCCGCCGCCCGCTCGCGGATCGTCGCTGCATTGCCCAGCAGCACCGGCCTGGCAATCTCCTCGTCCACCAGCACGCGGCAGGCGTGCAGCACGGTCCGGTTCTCGCCCTCGGGAAACACAATCCGGCACGGCTTGGTGCGCGCCTTGCGGATCAGCAGCTTGGTCACGCCCGGCTCGCTGTTCAGCCGCATCTCCAGGCTTTGGCGGTACTCCTCCAGGTCAAGCTGGATGCGGGCCACGCCAGATTCCATTGCCGCCGCCACCACGGCCACCGCCTCATGCACCACCACCCGCGGATCGAACGGCTTGGGGATGATGTACGTCGGGCCAAACTCCAGGCACTCCAGCCCGTAGATCTTGCACACGGAGTCCGGCACATCGTGCTTGGCCAGCTCCGCCAGCGAGCGCGTCGCCGCCAGCATCATCGCCTCGTTGATGATTGTGGCCCGCGCATCCAGCGCACCGCGAAAGATCGCGGGAAAGCCTAGCACGTTGTTCACCTGGTTGGGATAGTCGCTGCGCCCCGTCGCTACAATCGCATCCGGGCGCGCTGCGATCGCCGCCTCGTAGGTGATCTCCGGATTCGGGTTCGCCAGCGCAAACACCAGCGGCTTCGGCGCCATGCCCTGCAGCATCGCGCCGGTCACGCAGTCCGCCATCGATAAGCCCACAAACGCGTCGGCCCCCACCAGCGCCTCGGTCAGAGTCCGCGCGGCGGTGTTGCGCACAAAGCGCATCTTGT
>Ga0302154_10001473_pt1 | contig 19249 bp, 16 predicted proteins | sample I_Bog_N2_3_FD_193507 | JGI IMG/M metagenome (GOLD analysis project Ga0302154, IMG submission 193507) | Peat permafrost microbial communities from Stordalen Mire near Abisko, Sweden - I_Bog_N2_3 | ecosystem: Environmental > Terrestrial > Soil > Wetlands > Peat | place: Sweden: Abisko, Stordalen... | reverse complement strand
CCGGTGCAAAACTACGACTTGCATAATGTTGAGCTGACAGGGCGGCCAAACGTTCGCGCGCTGCCACCGCTTCAGCGGTTTAGTCCATCGGCCATGAGCCGTCACTTCCGACCAATCGCTTTGCGGTAGGCTCAGCCCCATGATCTTCCTAGCCATCACCCCTAAGGGTTTGTCTGATGCATTGGCGTCCGCAGGCGAGGACGACCACGTCTGGTGTGGTCGAGAGGCCGTGCCCGCTGAGCAGAGCGGCGAAATGTTGAAGAGGAACGTTACGATTTTCTCGTACGCGTTCACGGGCCTGAATGCGCAAGACGACCTCCAAGACGCAGTCCAGACAATGGAAGAGCACCACCGCGGGCATAGCGTCTGGGTCGAACGGATTTCAACCGAGTAAGGCGGCTCGCCCTGCCTCGCCTATCGGCCACAAGGAGCCGGTCGGGAATGACAGGTATCCGGGTATGCGGCCGCGCTGGCATCAACGTAAAGCAAGGCGCTCGCAGTGGGCCGGGCACAGGTGCCGGCCGCGCCATTGCAAGTGGGCGAGGGACTCGCGCGCGACCTGCTGGATGCCAGTCGGGGCCCAACCTCCCGCGCTCGTACGATTTCGTCGGCGCGCCGACTGCCAGCCGACGAGCCTGCCGGCGCTAAACTGACTTCGTAACGCAGGGGACTGGCATGGCAACTTCACGTGTACCGGGAACTCAAGGCAGGTTCCTGTTCGACTTCTACGGCGCCGACGATGCGCCTGGCATCTTCGGGCAGCGCGGCAACCGGTGCTATCGCGATTCCCCGGGCATCCTGGGCGTCAACGACTGGGCGTCCTGGGTCAGCACCGCGCACCTGCCGCCGCCGGTGGTCGCAATGGGCCAATGCGCCTGCAACCGCGACATCACGCTCGATGAGCTGTGCAACATCTACAAGGCGCAGAAGCGCAGCAAGTGCGAGACCTTCCTGCCTGCGCTGAATGCCACTTTCAAGACCTACGGCATGAACTCCTGCCTTCGCAAGGCGCACTTCCTCGCGCAGGTCGGCCACGAGTCGGGCGAACTCACCTATGTCGCCGAGACGCTGCCCAAGGGCAAGAAGGAAGCGGACGTCTACGACGGGTACAAGGGCCGGGGCCTACTGCAGATCACTTACAAGAAGAACTACCAGGCCTACGGTAAGGTGGTCAACCACGACTTCACCGACGATCATCGCGTCGACCTCGAGGATCCGAAGTGGGCCACCGACTCTGCGGGCAACTACTGGACGACGCACAACAACGTCGACCTCAACGGCTATGCCGACAAGAACGACCTCCTTGCCGTCACGGCGCGCGTCAACGGCGGCTACAACGGCTTCGCCGACCGCCTGACCCATCTCAAGCGGGGCTTCACCGTGCTCAAGGTGCGCGCCTGCCCCACCGTCAAGATCGGCAAGGAAGACTACGTCGAGTTTGCCAAGAGCGATGTCTACGCCAACGACGTCTATTCGTTCGGCTGGGGCTGCTGGAACGACCCGAAGGGCGGCAAGGCCGGCGTGAAGCCCCAGTTGCCAGCCGACCGCAAGGCCGGCTACGCGCGCTACCTCGAATTCCGCGCGTTGCAGCTCAAGCTGCCCGTGGCTCAGCAGCCCACCAAGAAGCACTACGGTTTCACCGTCAAGGAAATGGATGCGCTCGCCAAGGAGGGCGTGAAATGAGCATGCGTCAGTTCCTGCTCGCGGCTGCGACAGGCCTCGTCGCCGGGCCCGCGGCCGCCGTAGCGCTCGCGTCGGTGCAGCTCGTCGAGCATCCAGCCAAGCCCTCGCCCGCCGGCCTCGGCGCCGACGGCCCCAAGGCCTTGATGTACTTCAAAAACGGATCCTCCGCGCCCAGCTGCGGGCTGCTGCCGCGTGGCGGCACCGAGATCACCCCGCTGCTCGAGCCCGACGAGGGTTCGGACTATCCGCAATGCTCGGGTTTTGTCGGCGCAGTTCGATTCCACTGGGCCGGCCAGAGCGTGTACGTGGTCCGCTTCCTGCAGCGTGACACGGCGGAGGACACCAGCGACAGCGATGTGGCCCTGGCCGCCGCACCGGCCGGCCTGGCGCGGCCGGATGGCGTGGACCAGGGTGCGATGCCCAGCCACAAGCCCCTGGGTACGGTAGCCGCCTGGGTGAAGGCGCAACTGGTAGGGCTCGACGACGCCAAGGCGGGATTCAAGCCGTCGGCGCGCGACGTTGCCTTGACGGACAGCGCCTTCCTAGCCGTGGCGGTCGACCAGACGGGAGCGCGCTGCCGCCTGACGGCCGGCACGATCGCCCTCGACGCGGCACCCACGCCGACCGTCGTACCCTGCGGCGCTGTGCTGGCGACGACAGGCTTCGTCAGCGGCGCCACCACGTGGTTCATCGCATTGCTGCGCACCGCTGACGGGCGCGCGGTCGCGCACGTGTTCAGCGCTGGCGCTACCGCCGCCGCCCCATCGCCGGAGTTCGACGCCAAGCTGGTGGCCGCGGCGTCGAGCGGCAAGATTTTGCCGGTCCGCGATGCGCTGAGAAAGCTCGTTGCTGCTCACTAGAGTCGAAAGGACATGCCTTCGTCGCGGCCCCCGCCTGCAATTGACGGCAAACGTCACAGTTCGGCCAAAGATGCGGACGTTGGTGAACGACCGGTTTCGGGAGAGCAAGAGTCTCAGGGATAGCGCGCATGCATCTCGCTGATCCATCGCAATCCGCGGCCGGCTGCCTCTTCCAAGTCGAGGCCCCTCGATCTCAAGAAGTCGATTGCTTGATCAGTGGAAGCGTCGAAACTCCGAAAAGAGTACGACGCCTGAAGCGGAAACTTGAGCCAACTCGGTCGGACAAAATCATCCCAGTCGAGGCCGTCGACTCCTGTTGGCATGTTCAGGCGCGCCATCGCGACGCCTCGAATGATGGCGACGTAGTTGCTGGACGGGCCCACTATCTCGCGCCATGCGAGGTAGGGATACTCCTGGCTCTTGCTAAAGACTTTCACCAATTCGTTCTCGACTTGCTCCTGCTGGAGTTTGCCAAGCCTCGGGAACAGATGCAGCGCGAGAAGAACGACTAGCGCACTGTCGAATCGGCGTCGACGAATCGGATGCCAGAACGAATCCGGACGAAGCGAGCTCTCGATCATGCTCGATTGTGAGGCATCGACTCGGCGGAACGCAAGGTCGCTGATGGTTCGGAGGCGGCCGCTACACTTGGATCACTACTCTCGGGCAATCGCGACCTTCGGCTGACGGCCACGAGCTGCCGGTCGCGAACGTCGGCTTCGACGTAAGGTATAGGCCCGTTGGCATGTTCACACCAAGTCGGTTGCTCGACTTGTAGTCTCCGCAGTCTCTCGCGGCTCTCGCGCCTCTCGTTGACGACGCTTCTTTTCCGCGACCTCCAGCGCAGTGCCGTACCACTGCCACATGACCAGGGAATACAACCAGCCCCCCAACGGAGCACACAGGGCGCAGATGATGACGATGGGGTAGTCACGATCCAGCGTATTCCATCGATCCCATGCTGCGATTGCCGCCGTGGCGATGCCGAACAGTGCGATGTTGGCCAGGAAGAACTCGCGCCGGATCTGGCCCAGGCGTTCGGGTGTCAGGGGTTGACGCGGTCTGGAGGGCGTTCTGTACGCCATGGCACCAATGAAGATAATTGCCGCTGCCAACCCGCCGACCAACGCCCACAAGAATTCTGGTTGCCTCAACGACGCCTCATACCGAACGACACCGGCGGTCACCAAGAGCAGCCACGGCCCGGAGTGCAACAGCAACGGCACGACCCAGTGCCCGACTGACCTGCCGGCAATCGCATCCGTCTTCGGATGCAGGGCCGCATGAAGGCCGGCCAACCAAGCGAGCGTTCTCGACGTCACCAGGAGGCCGCCCAGGAAGCCTCCGAATAACAGGGCAAGAATGGTCATGTCCATGTGGCGAGCCTACGCGCTGTCCAGATGCCGTGCAAGGAGAGCCTCGCTGCGTTGCATCAAGCGTCTCGGAATTCTTCCACTTCCTCGTTACGGAACCGGAGAGGCTGGAGATCGTGTTCTAGACGTTGAGTGTCTCGTCCATGCATCGGACGACTGCTTCGCGGCGACGAATCCGAGAACCCGAATGTCGCAGATGGGTCGACAGCTGCCGCCCATGTCGCCGAACACCAGCCATTCCGCAGTCACGGCCACGCGCCCTCCTCGACACCCGCGCCCAAGACAATGGACGAACCGATGCTCGCAGCGCCAATCGCGCCGACAGCCGCTTCGGCCCGCAAGTTGCCGCCCCGGCTTGCGGCTGCTTGCGTCATGCCCTGCCTCGTCGGCCGTAGGCCCGCTCGAGCCAGACGGTCGGAGGCCGGCAGCCGCCAACAGCAGTGTCGCGCGCCGACGCGTTACGCCCGTGGCCGCCACACCTGGCGCGCCACCCGCAGCCAGTTCCCCCCGAAGATCCGCGCGATCGCCTCGTCGTCCACGCCGTGCCGCGACAAGGTCTCCGCCAGCGCGGGCAGCTGCTCGGGCGGCGTCATCGCGATGCCGGCGGAGTAGCCGAGGTGGGGCGGGAACTTGTCGGGGTTGGCGGTGATCTCGGCGTCCAGCTCGCTGCAATCGAAGATGTAGTCCAGGCCGATGCCCACGTGCTCGCTGCCCACGAGGTCCAGCATGTGCAGCACGTGGCGCGCGACGTTGTCCACCGACGCATCGTTGTTGCCCAGGAAGATGCCGATGCCGTTGACGCCCACCACGCCGCCGCGCGCGGCGCAGGCGCGGATCAGGTCGTCGGGGATGTTGCGCGGGTGGTCGGCCAGCGCGCGCGCGTTCGAGTGCGAGAAGATGACGGGCGTCGGCGACTCGTCGATGGCCTCGCGGGCGGTACGGTATCCCGTATGCGAGCAGCAGGCGACGATGCCCACGCGCGCCATCTCGCGCAGCATCGCGCGGCCGAAGTCCGTCAGGCCCGGATCGTCGTCCTGGCAGCCGCCGCCCGCCGAATTGTTGCGGTTGTAGGCGAGCAGCATCCAGCGCACGCCGAGGTCGCGGTACAGGCCCAGCAGGCTCAGCTGGTCGCCAATGGCGTTGGCGCCCTCGATGTCGAAACCCACCGCGAGCTGGCCGGCGGCGCGCGCCGCCTCGATGTCGTCCACGCTCTCGATCAGGCGGTAGTCGCGCGAATTGGCCTCCAGCCAGTCGCGCATGGACGCGAGCATGCGCAGGTGCTGCTCCACGCCGTCGTCGCCGTAGCCCACGTTGACGATCACCACGTCGGCGCCGGCGTCGCGATGGCGCTGCAACTGGGGCAGGAAGGCGGTGTCGTGCGGCTTGAGCGGCATGCATGCGTGGTTGTCCCACACCAGCATCGAGTCGAGGCGGCGGTTCATGAGGCGCTCCTTGGGTCGGACGTGGCCAGCATCAGGCCGGTGAAATGGCGCCGCTCGATGGCGGCCAGCAGCCCCAGGATCATGCCGGACAGCGCCGCGATGCCGGCCATGGCGAGGAAGAACCCGGCGGGGCTCATGCCGCCCCACCACGTGCCCACCACGCCCGACAGCAGGTTGCCGGCGAACGCCGCCAGGAACCAGGCGGCAATGGTGGTGGCGCCGAAGCCCGGCAGCGAGAGCTGCGCGAACATGCCCAGGCCCACGGGCAGGATGTAGAGCTCGCCGTAGGTGAGCAGCGCGAAGAACACCACCAGCCACAGCCAGTGCACCGGTTCGCCGCGCGACTGCGACCACTGGCTCACCAGCGCCAGCAGCACGTACGAGGCCGCCACCGCCAGCGCGCCGAACGACATCTTGCCCAGCGGCGCGGCCGGCGACACGGAGCCGCCGCGGCGATTCCAGAACGCCACCAGCACCGGCGTCATCACGAACACGAACAACGGGTTCAGCGACTGGAACCAGGTCACCGGCACCTGCCACGAGAACGCGTGCCGGTCCACCGCGGTGTCGGCCCACAGCGCCAGCGTGTTGCCCGTCTGTTCGTAGGCCACGCGGAACACGATCACGGCCAGTCCGGCGCCCAGCAGGAACAGCAGCTGGTGGCGCGATGCCGTGCTGGCGGCGGGCACCTCCGCCACCGCGTCGTCGGGCGGCAGGTGGCGCGTGCCGGCGGTGTAGATCGCCAGCCCCAGGCACATGCCCACGCCGGCGGCGCCGAAGCCGTAGTGCCAGCCGTAGACCTCGCCCAGCGTGCCGCACACCAGCGGCGCGATGAAGGCGCCCAGGTTGATGCCCATGTAGTACAGGTTGTAGGCGCCGGCCAGCCGCGCGTCGCGGGCGGCGTAGAGCGGCCGCACCTGGCTGGGCAGGTTGGGCAGGAACAGGCCGTTGCCGAGCGCGATCGTCACCATCGCCGGGAAGAACAGCGCCTCCGAGGCCATCATGAAGTGGCCGCAGGCCATCAGCAGTCCGCCGATGATCACCGCGCGCCGCCGCCCCAGCCAGCGGTCGGAGATCATGCCGCCGAAGATGGGCGTCAGGTACACGCCCGCCGCGTAGGTGCCGAAGATCAGCGAGGCGCCGGCCTGGTCGTAGTGCAGCTGCTTGACCACGTAGTAGACCTGCAGCGCGCGCATGCCGAAGAAGGAGAACTTCTCCCACATCTCGGTCAGGAACAGGATGGTCAGGCCGGGCGGCTGGCCGAACCACGTGCGCGTGGGCAGGGTCGCCATCGCTCAGTACCCCGCGCTGAAGTTCAGGAGGTGGTATGCGAACGCCACCCACAGCACCATCGTGAACGCGGCGAACTGCAACGCGGCCCAGACGGTCGAGCCGCGCCGGCCCGGCGTGCGGACGCGCTGCACCAGGTTCCATGTGGCGACGAGCCAGCCGCCGAAGAAACCGATGAACGAGATCAGCTGCACGACGTGCACCCAGGTGTCGAGATGCGGCGTGGTGATGGCCGCGACGACGCCGAACAGCGTCGCCCACGCGACCGTCGCCACCAGCCCGGCGATGGCCGCGCCCGCGGTCTGGCGCGTGCCCGTGCGCACCGCGGGAGACAGCGGCGCGGCGCCGTACCACTTGCGGGCGGCCGCGCCGATCGGCCACGCCAGCACGCTGGCCAGCAGCACCAGCAGCGACGCGACCAGGAACGGCACCTCGAGCCCGGCGCCGGCCAGGCCGTGCAGCGGCTCGTAGGCGAAGGCGAACGCCAGGTAGTCGGTGCTCCAGGTCACCACCTTGCCGTCGACCACCTTGGCCTGCAGCTTGTCGTGGCCGCCCACCTGGTGCCACAGGTACGGGCTGGTCTCCACGAAGGTCTGCGGCTGCAGCAGCAGCTTGGTCGTGATCGTGCCGTCGGGGTTGGCGGTGATGACGGTGGGCTGGATCATGTTGATCAGCGACAGGAACGTGGTCTCGCCGCGCCGCGTGGTCTGGTAGCGGCCGGCGACCAGCTGCGCGTGTGCCTTCGCGGTGGCCTCGTCGATCGGCGTCACCGGCTCGGAATGCGGGAAGTAGCGGTCCGCGAACTCGTGGTAGACGTCGTCGCGGATGCCCTCGCCCAGGCCCTCCTTGCCCAGCGCGTTGACCGAGATGAACAGGCCGACGTGGTCGTCGAGGAACAGGAACAGGTCGCTGTGGAAGTAGTTCAGGTCGCCGCCGTGGGCGATCACGCGATGGCCGTTGATGTTGGTCTGGTAGAAGCCCAGCGCGATGCCGTTGAGGTCGGGGAACGGCCTGGTGATGGTGGTGTGCATCATCCGCGCAGTCTCGGGCTTGAGGATCTGCGCGTCGCCGTAGCGGCCGTCGGCCAGGTGGGCGATCATGAAGTGCGCCATGTCGTCGCCGGTGGACGACAGCGAGCCCGCGGGCGGGATGTTGACCACCTCGAAGCCCTTGCCGGGCTTGCCGGACTCCTCGTAGCCGACGGACATGTCGGCCTTCAGCGCGTCGGGCAGCGGCTGGCGGAACGTGGAGTGCTTCATGCCCAGCGGGGCGAACACGTTGCGCTCGATGTAGTCGTCGTACGGAATGCCGGAGACGCGCTCCACGATGTGGCCGGCCAGGCCCGTGGCGTAGTTCGAATAGGCCGACGTGGTGCCGGCCGGATAGATGCGCGCCGGCATGTTGCCGGCGAGCACCTCGCCCAGCGGCGTCTCGGGCGTGTCGAACGCCACCAGGTCCTTGATGCGCTCCTCGAAGCCGGTGCGATGCGTCATGATCTGGCGCAGCGTGATCGGCTGGCCGTTCAGCGGAGGCACCTGGAAGTCGAGGTACTTGTTGACGTCGACGTCGAGATCGAGCTTGCCCTGCTCCACCAGCTGCATGACGGCCGTCCACGTGAACAGCTTGGAGGTCGAGCCCGGGCGGAACAAGGTGCGCTGCGGATCGACCGGCGTGCCCAGCTTCTCGTCGGCCACGCCGTAGCCCTTCTCGAACAGCACCTGGCCGTCCTTGACGATGGAGACGACCGCGCCCGGCGTGCGCGCGGTGCGCAGCGCGGTGGGCATCAGGCCGTCGAGCCAGGCCTGCGCGTCCTGCGCGGTGAGTTCGTGGGCCGGCACGGCGACGGACACGGGCGCGGCCTCGGTGGGCGCGGCGGAGGGACTGGCCGACGCAAGCGCCAGGATGGTCGCGGTGGCCAGGGCGGCCAGGGTGGAGAGGTTTTTCATCGGCTTTCCGTGCATTTTGGTTGGAACGGCGTGAAGGATCAAAAGCGGGAACGGGCCAGGTGCTCGGCGACGACGCCGGCGGCCAGGAGATCGGCGGGAACGGCGTCGCCGCAGGCGAGCGCGGCCGAGAGCCGGCCCAGGGCCTCGGCGCTCTGGATGCCGTAGCCGCCCTGGCCCGCGAGCCAGAAGAAGCCTTCGACCTGGGGATCGAAGCCGACCACGGGCGTGCGATCGGCGGAGAACACGCGCAGGCCGGCCCAGCGGTGCCAGACCTTGGCCACGCGCGCGCCGGTGGCGTTCTCGAAGCGATCCACCGCGATGGCCACCTCGAGATCCTCGGGCTGCGCGTCGCAGGGCGGGCTCGGCTCCTCGTCGGCCGGCGACAGCAGCAGGCGTCCGGCGTCGGGCTTGAAATAGAAGCTCTCGTCGATGGCGATGGCGGCCGGCCAGCCGGCGCACGCCAGGCCGTGCGGCGCGTCGACCAGCATCGCCGTGCGGCGCAGCGGACGCAGGCCCACCGGCCGCGCGCCGGCCAGCCGCGCCACCTCGTCGGCCCATGCGCCGGCCGCGTTCACCACCACGGGCGCGTCGTAGCGCGCGCCTCGCGTGTCGACTTCCCAACGTCCGCCCCTGCGCTCGAGCCGCGTCACCTCGGCCTCCAGCACCACGATGGCGCCGGCGGCCTTCGCCTGGCGCAGGTAGCCCTGGTGCAGCGCGTCCACGTCGATGTCGGCCGAGCCCGGCTCCAGCATCGCGCCGCCGAGAAAGCCCGGCTTGAAGACGGGCACCAGCGCGCCGGCCTCGGCGACGTCCAGGAGGCGCGTGTCGGCGGCGATGTCCGCGTCGTCGCGGAAGGCCGCCAGCATGGCCAGTTGCCCCGGCGTGGCGAAGAACAGCGTGGAGCGCGGACGCACCAGCGGCGTGGGCGTGAACCACGCGGGCGACTCGAACAGGAACGCCTGGCTGGCGCGGGTCAACGCGCGCACCGTGGCGTTGCCGTAGATCGTGGAGAACAGCGCCGCCGAGCGGCCGGTGGAGTGATATCCAGCCTGTGTCTCGCGTTCCAGCAGCGCCACCCGGCCGCGGCGCGACAGGTGCGCGGCCGCCGCGGCGCCCGCCATCCCGCCGCCGATCACGATGAAGTCGAACGAATTGCCTTCAGCATCCATGGACATCGCTCAGAAGCTCGCCGCCAGCGTCATGCCGATCGTGCGCGGACGCGCGAGTTCGACCTGGGCCGGGCCACCGAGCGACAGCTCCGCGGTCGACGTCCCGAGCTGCGCGTGCGCGTCGAACACGTTGCGCACGTACATCGACAGCGAGACGCGGCCGAAGTCGATGCCGCCGTTCAGGTCGGTGAGCCAGTACGCGGGCATGCGATAGGCACCACCGACGATGGCGTCGCGCTCGCCCGTGTGGCGCTCCGACGCGCCGACCCAGCCGGCGTGGCCGGCCAGGTCGAACGACGCCTTCGCGCCGAGCGTGGCGGCCAGGTCGGCGCTGTTGGGCAGGCGCTCGCCCGCGGTGCCCAGCCCCGGCGCGTCCTGCTTGAGGCGGCCATCGATCGTCGACAGGCTGCCGACGACGGACCAGCGCGCGCTCGGACGCCACGTCGCGCCCAGCTCGAAGCCCTGGATCTCGGCCTTGCCGCCGTTGACGATCACGCCGAGGCCATTGACCGAATAGACCTGCTGGATGTTGTTCCAGCGGATGTCGTACACGGCCGCCTCGAGCGACAGCGTGTTGTCGAACAGGTCGCCCTTGTAGCCCGCTTCGTAGCTCCACAGCGAATCATGCGCGAAGGTCGGGGGCGCGAGCGGCTGGCCGGTGGCCGGATTGTCCAGCACCGCGTTCGGGCCGCCCGGCCGGTAGCCGCTGGCCGCGCGCAGGTAGACGTTGCTGGTGGGCGTGAGCGCGTAGCGCGCGGTGGCCAGCCAGGTCTTGGGGGTCTCCTTCGAGCTCGCGGGCGGCAGCGAGGTTCCCACCAGCGGACCGCTGGAGAGCTGCAGGTAGTCCTGCTTGTTCTGCGCCACGCGCACGCCGCCGGTGAAGGCGAGCTTCGGCGTCGCGTTCCACGTGATGTCGCCGTAGGCCGCCATCTCCTCGTACTTGCTCACGAGGTCCAGCTGCGCCAGGTCGCCCAGCGGGCTGCCGCCCACCAGGGTGTCGAGCACATGCTGCGTCTGGTTGGCGGTCTCGCGATCCCAGTACAGGCCGGCAAGCCATTCGATCGAGCCGCCGGCCGTCGAGGTGAGGCGGAACTCCTGCGTCGTCTTGTGGACGTCGGCCGCGATGTCCTCGCTGACGGTGTCCGGCGTGAAGCCGAAGAACTGGTTGATCAGCGGCGCGTAGACCGCGCTCAGGTCGTAGCGCTGGGTCAGCTTCGACTGCTGTATCGAGGTGATCGAATTCAGGCGCGCCGGCCCGAAGTCGTACTCCAGATCGACCGCGCCCTGGCTCGTGCGCACCGAGTGCGGCTCGAGCAGCGATTGCGTCCGCTCGTTCCAGCCGTCGACCGGCTTGCCGGTGGCCGCGTCGATATCGGTGAAGTCGGCGTTGTCGCGCTTGATCTCCTGGGTCAGTGCGGTCAGCCGGATGTGGAAGCGCGCGCTCGGTTCCACCAGCAGCGCCACGCGGCCGCCGTTGGTGTCGCCCTTGTTGAGGTTCTTGCCGGCCGCCGGGCCCAGCACGTCGACCCAGCCGCCCTCGTGGTCGTGGAAGGCCGCCACGCGCAGCGCTGCGACGTCCTCCTTGAGCGGCACGTTGATCACCGCACTCTCGGTACTGCCGACGCCCCCGCCCTTCGTGGTGCTCGCGCCGAGCGCGACCTTGCCGGAGAGCTCGGAAGTGTCGGGCTCGGTGGTCACGTACTTGATCACGCCGCCCATCGCGCCGGCGCCGTACAGCGTGCCCTGCGGGCCGCGCAGCACCTCGATGTGGTCGAGGTCCAGCAGGGCCATGTCGAGCGCCGTCGCCGAGCCGGCGGCGAACGCGCTGCTGGAGCCGTAGGCGACATCGTCGATGTAGGTGCCGACGGTCGCGATGGTCAGGTCGCCGGTCGTCACGCCGCGGATGCTGACCGTGCCCATGCCCGGGCCGCCGTTCGTACTGACGTCGACGCCGGGCTGGGCGTCCAGGTAGTCGATCAGGCTCTTGGCGCCCGATTGCTCGAGGTCCACGGTGGACAGCCGATCCACCTGCATCGGCACCTCGCGCGCCGGCTCGCGGCGGCGATTGGCCGTGACGTAGACCGTCTGCAGCTGGACCTCGCTGGCCGCGGGCGCCGGCGCGCTGGCGGCGGTCGCGGGCGCGGCGGCCTGGGCGAACGCGGCCACCGGCGACAGCGCCGCGATGGCCAGGGCGGTGGCGCTCAGCCCGAGGCCCGGGCGCGTGGCACGGACGGACGTGGACGGTGCGGATTGGTTCATTGGCGATCCTTGGTGGAGAAGAAGCCGGTCCCCGGCCTCATGAGCTTTTCGGGGCGATGGGCCATCCTAGCGCTGCTTTTCGTTTTTATCAATATTTATCTAATTTTGAAAACATAGTGTTTTCCAGAACATTCTTGCCGTGCGCCCAACGGCTGCTAGAGTCACGCCATGAAAGCTCCCATTCCCGGTCCGGGCGAGACGATCCGGGCCATGCGCAAGCGCAGTGGACTCACGTTGACCGACCTCTCGGCCCGTACCGGCATCGCGGTGTCCACGCTGTCGAAGCTGGAGATGGGCCACGCCTCGCTGTCCTACGACAAGCTGATGTCCATCAGCAAGGGGCTGGACATCGACATGGCGGAACTGCTCGACTCCACGCCGCACCCGGGCGGCCCGGTCACCTATGGCGGCCGTCGCGTGGTGCACCACGCCGGAGAGGGCCAGCACGTGGAGACGCGCAGCTACAGCCAGACCTACCTGGCCACGGAGCTGCTGAACAAGCGCATGACGCCCATCCTCGTGGACCACCACGCGCGCACGCTCGACGAGTTCTTCGCCGAGTTCGGCGGCTTCATCCGCCATCCCGGCGAGGAGTTCACATACGTGATCGAGGGCGAGATCGCCTTCCACACCGAGCTCTACGCGCCGCAGTCGCTCAAGGCTGGCGACTCGGTCTACTTCGATTCGGAGATGGGCCACGCCTACCTGAAGGCGGCGGAGGGCCCGTGCCGCACCATCACCGCCTGCTCGCCGCGCGGCCGCGACGAGACGATGAAGGACACCTTCGTCAATGCGTCCGTCAAGCACGCCGGCGTGCCCGCGCCGGCGCGCAAGCGCCCGGTCGTCACGCGCGCGAAGCCGGTGAAGAAGTAGTCAGGCCCTCGGCCGCCGCGAGGGCTCCGGCGCGGAACACACCTCGCGTACCAGTTCGCGCAGCCAGCGGTGCGCCGCGTCGGCGTGCATGCGCGGATGCCAGACCAGCGACACGGTGAACGGCGGCAACTCGAACGGCAGCGTGAAGGTGTGCAGGCCCTCGCGCAGCCTGCCGGTGTGGCGCTCGGGCACGCTGGCCACCAGGTCGGTGTCGCGCGCGAGCGCCAGCGCGCCCGTGAAGCCGTCCACGCTCGTCACGATGCGGCGCTGCAGGCCCAGCGCGTCCAGCGCGTCCTCGATGGCGCCGCGGTGGCCGGGACGGCGCGCCACCGCCACGTGCCCGGCCTTCGCGTAGCGCGACGCGGTCACGCGGCCGCGCGCGAGCGGATGGCCGGCGCGCACGACGCCCACGAAGCGGTCGCGCAGCAAGGCCTGCACGCGCATCTCGGGGCCGGTGGACTGGCCGACGACACCGGTCTCCAGGTCGACGCTTCCCTCGCGCAGCGGCGCGTTGTCCTTGTCCGGCTTGGGCGCGAAGCGCAGGCTCACGCCAGGGGCCTGCGCGGCGATGCGCGCGATCAGCGCCGCGCCGTAGTTCTCCACGAAGCCGTCGCGCGTGCGCAGCGTGAAGGTACGCTCCAGCCGCGCCAGGTCCAGCCGCTCCACCGGGCGCAGGACGGACTCGGCGTCGCGCACCACCTGCGCCACGCGCTCGCGCAGCTCGATCGCCCGCGGCGTGGGCACCAGCCCGCGGCCGGCGCGCACCAGCAGCGGGTCGCCCGTGGTCTCGCGCAGGCGCGCCAGCGAACGGCTCATCGCCGACGCGCTGAGGCCCAGCCGGCGGGCGGCGCGCGCGACGTTGCCCTCGGCGAGCAGCACGTCCAGCGTCACGAGCAGGTTGAAGTCGGGCCGGGTCATCCGCGCGATCTTGGCATGACATGGCGTTGCGTGCACTGAATCAATGCAATCCATGCGTCTTCCGCCAGGGCTCGATCGTCCCTACGCTGGCGGCAACGATCCCGAAGGACCCCCATGACCGCTTCTTCCCACCGCCCGGCCCTCGCCTGCCTGGCCATCGCGATGCTGATGCCTTCGCTGGACACCAGCATCGCCAATGCCAGCCTGCCCGTGCTCGCCCACGCGTTCGACGCCACCTTCGCCCAGGCGCAGTGGGTGGTGCTCGCCTACCTGCTGGCGATCACCTCGCTGATCGTGAGCGCCGGCCGGCTCGGCGACCTGCTGGGGCGCCGGCGCGTGCTGGCCGGCGGCATCGCGCTGTTCACGCTCGCCTCGCTGCTGTGCGGGCTGGCGCCCACGCTGCCTGTGCTGCTCGCCGCGCGCGCGTTGCAGGGGCTGGGCGCGGCTGCGATGCTCGCCTTGACGGTGGCGCTGGTGAGCGAGACCGTGACCAAGGAGCGCACCGGCCGCGCGATGGGGCTGCTGGGCACGATGTCGGCCATTGGTACCACGCTGGGCCCGTCGCTGGGTGGCGTGCTGACCGCCACCCTGGGCTGGCGCGCGATCTTCCTCGTCAACGTGCCGCTGGGCCTGGCCACCTTGTGGCTCGCCCACCGCGCGCTGCCATCGACGCGCCCGGACGCAGGTCGGCCCCGCTTCGACGTGGCCGGCACGATGCTGCTCGCGGCGACGCTCGCGGCATGGTCGCTCGCGATGACGCACGGCGCCGGCCATGCGTCCGTGCTCGCGCTGCTCGGCGTGGCGCTGGCGACCGCGTTGCTGTTCGTCGTCGTGGAGACGCGCAGCGCCGCGCCGCTGATCCGTCCCGCGCTGTTCCGCGACCCGGCCTTGAGCGCCCGGCTCGCGATGAGCGCGCTGGTGGCCACGGTGATCATGACGACGATGGTGGCGGGGCCGTTCTACCTGTCGCGCACGCTGGGCCTGCCGGCGACCGGCGTGGGCCTGGCCCTGTCGGCCGGCCCGCTGGTGTCGGCGCTGGCGGGCACGCCGGCCGGACGCCTGGTCGATCGTTTCGGCGCCGCGCGCATGACGCTGGCCGGCCTCGCCGCGATGGGCCTCGGCGCGCTGCTGCTCGCGGCAGTGCCGACCGGCGCGGGACTGCCGGGCTACCTGGCCGCCATCGCGGTGCTCACCGTCGGCTACGCGAGCTTCCAGGCCGCCAACAACGCCGCGCTGCTGAGCGGCGCCGACGCTGCGCAGCGCGGCGTGGTGTCGGGCCTGCTGAGCCTGTCGCGCAACCTCGGCCTGGTCACCGGCGCGTCGGCGATGGGCGCGGCGTTCGCGGCAGCGGCGTCCACCGCCGACATCGCATCGGCCTCCGCCGCGGCCGTCGCCCGGGGCATGCACGGCGTCTTCGCGATCGCCGCCGGACTGATCGCGCTCGCGCTGGCGGCCGGCGTGGCCGCCGCGCGACCGGCCCGCGGCACGCCGCGCCAGCTCCCGGTTTGACGTCTGCGTAGAGGGTGGCCGGGGGGACGAGGATCGAGGCTCAGTATTCCTGCTTCGTCGGCCGGAACAGGATCTCGTTGATGTCGACGTCGTCGGGCTGGCTCAGCGCGTAGACCACCGCCCGCGCGAACGAGTCGGGTGGAACGGCGATCTCGTAGAACGCCTTGACGCCGGCCTGCACGTCGGACTCGGTGATGCTGTCGGGCAGCTCGGTGGCCACCGCGCCCGGCGAGATGATGGTGGTGCGGATGTCCCAGGGCTTGACCTCCTGGCGCAGCCCCTCGGTGAGCACGCGCACCGCGTGCTTGGTGGCCGCGTACACGGCGGTGCCGGCGCGCACCTTGTGCCCGGCCACGGAAGACACGTTGACGATGTGCCCGCCCTTCTGCCGCTGCATGTGCGGCAACGCGGCCGCGATGCCATAGAGCACGCCCTTGATGTTGACGTCGATCATGCGATCCCAGTCGTCGATCTTCAGGCGCTCCAGCGGCGAGCTGGGCATCAGCCCGGCGTTGTTGACGATGACGTCGATGCGGCCGAATTTCTCCACGGCCGCGTCCACCAGCCGCTGCACGTCCGCGCTGCGCGTGACGTCGGTCTGCAACGCGAGCGCGCCGCCGCCGCCGCGCACGAGCTCGTCGGCCAGCGCCACGATGCGGTCGACGCGGCGCGCGCCCAGCACCACGGTGGCGCCCTGCGCCGAGAGCATCCGCGCCGTGGCCTCGCCCAGGCCGCTGCTGGCGCCGGTGATGACGACGACCTTGCCTTCGATGTTGTTGCTCATCCGATGTCCTTTCGGGGTTTGGGGGACATCCTGCCATCGATGCGACGCCCAGGCGCGCGCCGGGGGCATGCGCGACGGCGCACCACCTCGTCATCCTGCGCGAAGTCGCAGGATGACACCTCAGCGCTGGCGGCTGCGCGCTTCCTGCAGCGGCACCGCCGTCGTCTGCTTGACGCGATCGAGCACGAAGCTGGTCTTGCAGTCCTGCACGCTGGGATGCTTGAGCAGCGTGTCCATCACGAAGCGCGAGTAGTGCGCCATGTCGCTCACGAGCACGCGCAGCAGGTAGTCCATCTCGCCCGTGAGCGAGCTGCACTCCACCACGTCGGGCCAGGTCTGCACCGAGGCGCGGAACGCGTCCATGGGCTTGCGCTTGTGCGTCTCCGAATGCTTCTCCAGGCGCACCGTGATGTAGGCGGTGAGGTCGAGGCCGACGGCCTCCGGCTTGACGAGCGCCACGTAGCCCGCGATCACGCCGGCATCCTCCAGCCGCTTCACGCGGCGCAGCGTGGCCGAAGGCGACAGGCTCACCTCGGCGGCGATCTCGTCGTAGGTGGCCCGGCCGTTGGCCTGCAGCACGCGCAGGATGCGCAAGTCGACGGTGTCCAGCTTGAATTCTGCGTCCATCCCTGCATCTTGCAGGAATCCTGCGCAAATCGCCACTGGCAGCGCGGAATTGCAGAAATGCTGCGAGGTGATTTCCCTATGATTCGACCAGACAGACTTCCCCTTGCCGGAGACCGCCATGAAAGACCTGTTCGACAACCCGATGGGCCTGCAGGGCTTCGAATTCGTCGAGTTCGCCTCGCCCGTGCCCGGCATGATCGAGCCGTACTTCGAGATGCTGGGCTTCACGCTCGTCGCGCGGCACCGCTCCAAGGACGTGCTGCTGTACCGCCAGGGCGACATCAACTTCATCGTCAACCGCGAACCCCGGAGCCTGGCCGGCTACTTCGCGGCGGAACACGGCCCGTCGGCCTGCGGCATGGCCTTTCGCGTGAAGGACTCGCACCAGGCGTACGAACGCGCGCTGTCGCTGGGCGCCCAGCCCATCGAGATCCCCACCGGCCCGATGGAGCTGCGCCTGCCCGCCATCAAGGGCATCGGCGGCGTGCCGATCTACCTCATCGACCGCTTCGAGGACGGCAAGTCCATCTACGACATCGACTTCGAGTTCATCGAGGGCGTGGAGCGCCGCCCGGCGGGCCACGGGCTGCGGCTCATCGACCACCTCACGCACAACGTCTACCGCGGCCGCATGACCTTCTGGGCCGACTTCTACGAGCGCCTGTTCAACTTCCGCGAGATCCGCTACTTCGACATCCAGGGCGAGTACACGGGCCTCACGTCGAAGGCGCTCACCGCGCCCGACGGCATGATCCGCATCCCGCTGAACGAGGAATCCAAGAAGGGCTCCGGCCAGATCGAGGAGTTCCTGATGCAGTTCAACGGCGAAGGCATCCAGCACATCGCGCTGCTGTGCGACGACATCCTGGCCACCATCGACAAGCTGCAGCTGGCGGGCGTGCCGCTGATGACGGCGCCCAACGACATCTACTACGAGATGCTCGAGACGCGCCTGCCCGGACACGGCCAGCCGGTGCCCGAACTGCAGGCGCGGGGCATCCTGCTGGACGGCAGCATCGACAACGGCACGCCGCGCCTGCTGCTGCAGATCTTCTCGAAGACGCACCTGGGCCCGGTCTTCTTCGAATTCATCCAGCGCAAGGGCGACGACGGCTTCGGCGAGGGCAACTTCAAGGCGCTGTTCCAGTCGATCGAGCGCGACCAGATCCGGCGCGGCGTGCTGAGCACCGAGCCGGCGGCCTGACCAACCTGTCATCCTGCGCGGAGCGAAGCGGAGTCGCAGGATCCCGCCCTGAGCAACCGTCTCCCGGCGCGTGGATCCTGCGACTGCGCGCAGGATGACAAGTCCCGGTCGCAGGACCCACGCGTGACTAGAACCGCCCGTTCTCCGCCAGCCACCCGCGCAGCCGCCGCACGCCCTCCACCAGCCGCGCCGTGTCCTTGGCCGCGAAGCACCAGCGCAGCCATCCGGCCGCCTCCGGCGCGAAGGCCGCGCCGGGCGCCAGGCCCAGGCCGGCCTCGGTCACCAGGCGCCGGGCCACGTCCAGCGAGTCGTCGAATCCGGCGATGCGGAAGAACGCGTACATGCCGCCGCGCGGCAGGGCCGCCTCGACGCCGGGGATCGCGGCGAGCAGCGGCACCAGCGTGTCGCGGCACGTCTTCAGGTGCGCCACGATGGCCGGCGTGATCTCGTCGCGGTGCGCCAGGGCAGCGAGCGCGGCGCGCTGCGTGAACACGCTGGCGCACGAGGTGTTGAACTCGATCAGCTTGCCGAGCGCGTCGACCATCGCGGCGGGCACCACCAGCCAGCCGAGCCGCCAGCCGGTCATCAGGAAGCTCTTGGAGAAGCTGTGCGCCACCACCAGGCGGTCGTCGGGCGCGGCGATGTCCAGGAAGCTCGGCGCGCAGCCGTTGTGCGTGGGCTCGAAGTACAGGCGCTCGTACACCTCGTCGGCCAGCAGCCAGGTGCCGGTGACGCGGCAATGGTCGAGGATGCGCTGCTGCTCGGCGCGCGTGAGCGTCCAGCCGGTCGGGTTGTTGGGCGCGTTGAGCACCAGCATCCTCGTGCGCGGCGTCACCGCGGACAGCAGCGCGTCCATGTCCAGCGTCCAGGCGCCGTCCACCGGCGCCAGCGCCACGCAGCGCACGACGGCGCCCATGATGGCGGGCTGCGCGACGAGGTTGGGCCACACCGGCGTGACGACGACCACCTCGTCGCCCGCATCCACCAGCGCCTGCGACGCCAGCATCAGGCCGTTGACGCCGCCCGAGGTGACGACGATGCGCGCCGCGTCGACGGGCGGATGCAGCGACGTCGTGTACTGCGCCAACGCGTCGCGCAGCTCCGGCAGGCCCAGGTTCTGCGAGTAGAAGGTCTCGCCGCGCTCCAGCGACTCGATGGCGGCGCGCCGGATCAGCTCCGGCGTCGCCTCGTCGCTCTCGCCGAACCAGAAGGCCAGCACGTCGGCGCGGCCCATGCCGGCGTTGGCGATCTCGCGGATGAGCGAGCCCTGGAGGCGGTCGATGGCTTGGCGCATGGCGCCCATTGTCGGCCC
>Ga0302154_10001464_pt1 | contig 19324 bp, 20 predicted proteins | sample I_Bog_N2_3_FD_193507 | JGI IMG/M metagenome (GOLD analysis project Ga0302154, IMG submission 193507) | Peat permafrost microbial communities from Stordalen Mire near Abisko, Sweden - I_Bog_N2_3 | ecosystem: Environmental > Terrestrial > Soil > Wetlands > Peat | place: Sweden: Abisko, Stordalen... | reverse complement strand
GAAATGCCGTCGAGATCGAGGGCACGCAAGGCCGGCGCCTTCGCAGAAGCGAATCTGCTCTCGGTCAAATGATGGACGCTGCCAGGCGAACCGATCTCCTACCCCATCCCGAAGCCATCAGTCTGTCACCAAGGCGACAGAACCCCGATAAACAGCCAAAACATCCACGTTCTTAGCGTTTTGACACGCGACGCGAGCTCAATGATCAAGGTCGTGGATCGAAACAAAGAAGCGGTTCCCTACGAGGCTAAAACGATGCGCTATTCCTTTCATCTGACGAGCTTGGCCGTGCTGGCCCTTGCCGGCTGCGCCGCCCTTCAAGGCAATTGGGCCTCGCAGGCTACTCCGACCGTGCTGCCCGCAGATGCAATGCTGCGTCCGGTTGCCGTCCCGGCTCCGCCGGACAACGTCCCGAACGAGGCACGCGTCGAGCTTGGACGCGCGCTTTTCTTCGATCCGCGGCTGTCGGGCTCCGCGATGATCAGCTGCGCCACGTGCCATAACCCCGCGCTCGCGTGGGCCGACGGCCAGCCGACCGCTGTGGGGGACGGGGCAAAGCGCCTGTCTCGAAAGACGCCGACCGTCCTCAACACCGCCTACCAGCCCCTGCAGATGTGGGACGGACGCAAGACAAGCTTGGAAGACCAGGCGCTCGGGCCGATCGGTTCTCCAGTAGAGATGAACATGCCGCTCGAGAAGATGACCGAGCACTTGCGCGCCATTCCGGGCTACGCGCCGATGTTCGAGCGAGCTTACCCGGGCCAAGGCGTCGGACCGGCGACTGTCGCCAAGGCGATCGCGAGCTACGAGCGGACCATCGTCTCGACGGAGTCGCCCTTCGATCGCTGGAGAAAGGGCGAGCCGCAGGCGGTTGGCGACGACGTCAAGCGCGGCTTTGCGCTGTTCAACTCCAAGGCTCGCTGCGCCATGTGCCACCAGGGCTGGAACTTCACCGACAACGGATTCCACAACATCGGCCTGCGCGCGCTGCCCGGCGAAGCGGAAGACGACGGCCGCTTCGCGCACCGCAAGATCAAGGTGCTCAAGGGCGCCTTCAAGACGCCGACCCTCCGCGACGTGGCGCTCACCGCGCCCTACATGCACGACGGCCAGTACCGCACGCTCGAAGAGGTGGTCGATCACTATGACCGCGGCGGCGACGACAAGTCCAACCTGAGTCCCAACCTCCAGCCGCTCGGCCTGACGGCGCAGGAGAAGGCGGATCTCGTCGCGTTCATGAGATCGCTGACCGGCGCGCCGATGGTCGTGGTCGTCCCTCGCCTGCCGGCCAGCTGACGCGTCAGTTCCCGATCCTCTCGAACAGGAGTCTTCCGATGAACAAAGTCTACCGTTCCGCGGCTTTTCTGGCCGCCTTCACCGTTGCCTGCTCGGCCGCCCAATCGGCGGAAGTGGTCGTGAGCCAGAAAGGCAAGGCGTTCTCGACCGCGAAGCTGACCATTCACGCCGGCGACAAGGTGACCTTCCGCAACGACGACAGCTTCGTGCACAACGTCTTCAGCCTGACCGAGCCAGGCTCCTTCGATCTGGGCACCTATCCGCAGGGTCAGGCCAAGTCCGTGACATTCACGAAGCCGGGAACCTACGATATCGAATGCGCGATTCATCCCGAGATGAAATTGCAGATCGTGGTTGCGCCGTGAAAGGCAAGCGCCCGGCCATCACCGTGGGAATCCACGCCCGCATGGGTCGGGTACGGTCGCTCCTGGCCTGTGTTGCCACGGTGGCGATGCCCATCCTCGCGCATGCGGGCGGGGTCCCGCGCTTCGGGGAGTCGCCGCCACCCAGCCTCGGGGGGCCGATCGACCTCGTCGACCAAGCCGGACAGGCATTCCACCTCTCGCGACTCTCGGGTCGCAGCACGCTCGTCCTCTTCGGCCTGACGCATTGCGGCACCACCTGCCCCACCTTGCTCGTCACCGCGCATCAGGTGCTCGCGGCGAGTCGCGCCGAGCCGGCGGTCGTGTTCGTGACACTCGACCCGCTGAACGACCCCCCCGCCGCGCTGCGCGACTACCTCCACGCGTTCGACGATCGCATCGTCGGGCTGACGGGAACGCCCGGAGCCGTGATGAGCGTCGCGGAACGCTACGGGGTCGGAGTCGAGCGCACATCGACCAGCGTTGGCCACAGCGCCAAGTGGTACCTGCTGAGCCCCGCGGGCCGACTTGTGAGAGTCTATGGATCGGAGACGACGGCCGTCCAACTCGCATCCGACCTTGATCGTGTGGCGTACGACAACCCTGGGGTCTCTCGATGAAATACCCTCCACTGCCGCACTGGCTACAGCGCCTCACGAGCAATCCCGGCATCGCCCGTCGGCTGACGATCGGCTTCGGCCTGCTCATCCTGATCATGACGGGCGTCGTCGGCGTGGCGGCCTGGCAGGTGACCCTCATCGAACGACAGCTCGATGCCGTCGTCAACACCCAGGTGCCGCGCATGGTCAGGGTGCAAGCGCTGGCGCGGCTGGTGGACGGTCTGGGGCTCGCCGCTCGTGACGCGGTTGTCGCGACCGACGAGACGGGCACCAGCGGAGCGGTCGCGCGCATTGAAGCGGGTCGGGCGGTCGTGGGCCAGCAGATCGAGGATTTGCAGCAGGGCATTCGAGGCTTCGGGCCGAGCGGAGAGCAGGTTGCGACGGACCTTGGCGACAAGAGCTCAGGAATCCTCGTCTCGCTTGTCAAGTTTGGTCGAGTCGTCAAGTCGCACAATATGGACATGGCGCGCAGCCTGTTGTCCGGCACGGTCCAGCCTCGCATCGACGCACTGAGCCAATCCGTCGACAAGGCCCTCGCATTGCAATTGCAGTTGCTTGCGAAGGCGCGCCAGGACGGCGAACGTGCCTCCCGGCTCGCCTTCGTTGAAATCGCAGTGGCTCTGGCCTTCGCCGTGGTGGTCGCTGGAGCGCTCGCCTGGCGAATCGCGCGCGGAGTGACGCGTCCGGTCCACGACGCCGTGCGACTTGCCGAACGCATTGCAAAGGGAGACCTTCGCGAAACGCTCGTCGTGACGCGCGCCGACGAACTCGGACGTCTGCAGCAGGCACTCTCGACCATGCAACAGAACCTGGGCGAACTCGTCGGCGACATCCGAGACGTCGCCGGCCAGATGACACTGGTGAGTGCTGAAGTCGCCAGCGGCAGCAACGACCTGAGCCAACGCACCGAACAGGCCGCCAGCACGCTGCAGGCCACCGCCGGCTCGATGGCCGAGCTGACGAGTCGAGTGCGCGGCAACGCGGAGTCGGCGCGCAATGCCGATGCGATGGCCAGGGGCACCGCCGAGGTCGCGCTGCGCGGCGGCGATGTGGTATCGCAGGTCGTGCGCAACATGGCGGACATCTCGGAGGCGAGCCGGCGCATTGCCGACATCACGACGGTGATCGACGGCATCTCGTTCCAGACCAATATCCTCGCCCTCAACGCGGCGGTCGAGGCCGCACGCGCTGGCGAGCACGGTCGCGGGTTCGCCGTTGTCGCAGCCGAGGTACGCAGCCTGGCGCAACGTGCCGCGGGCGCTTCGCGAGAAATCAAGGCCCTGATCGCGACCAATGTCGAGAAGATCGATTCCGGCTGCAAGCTCGTGCAGACTGCGGGCGGCACGATGAACGAAGTTGTGAGCGGCGCGCAGAGCGTCACTGGCATCATCGCGTGCATCAGCACCGCCTCCGATGAGCAGAGCGTCGACCTCGACCGGGTCAACGACACCGTTTGCCAGCTGGACGAGATGACCCAGCAGAATTCCGCCCTCGTGGAGCAGAGTTCGGCGGCAGCGCAGAGCATGCGCGACCAGTCCATGAGACTGCTGGAAATGATGAAGGTCTTCAGGACGGCTGACCATGCCGCCCGTTGACTTTTCCAAAACGGAGATCCCCCGGCAGGGATTCCTCGAGAACACCGAACTGCGCCTTCCGCATGGCGTCGAGGCGCTCTTCGAAGAGCCTCGTGGCGACGATCTCGTCGTGGCCATTCCTGCAGCGCCACTTGTTCGCGAAGAGGCTATCGCGCTGCGCTACGACGCGATCTCCATGACACTGCACTGGGTCTCAGCCCTGATCGTCCTGTCGATGTTCGCCACCGGCTGGACGCGCAGCCTGGCCTCGAGCGCGTCGACTGCGCTGTTGGTTCTGACCATCCATCGGTCGACTGGCGTGCTGCTGTGGACGCTCACCCTGGCACGGCTGGTCTGGAAGCTTGGGCGCGCCACGCAGCCGCCACTTCCGACTTCGATACCGCCCTCGCAGCGCCTGGTCGCCAGGTTGAACGAATGGCTGCTATACGGTTTACTCCTGGCCCAGCCCGCGTCGGGGCTCGGCTTCAGCGTGGCCATCGGCAAGTCGTTCGTGCTCATGGGCTGGCGGGTGCCCATCCTCATGGAGCGCGATCCATCCTGGATGAGCCGTTTCGAGTCCGTGCACGAAGCGTGCGGGGTTGCGATGGCGGTGCTGGTGGGCGTGCATGCTATTGCGGCGATCCACCATCACTTCATCAAGCGCGACAACGTGTTGCGAGCGATGTTGCCTCACGGTCGCAGTCTCTCGGACGGATGCAGTGACTTGCGCCGGGTAGTGTCGCGTTAAGGACGTGGGCGCGAGGCGAAGCCCGGTGCGCGGCCGGTCAACGGGTCGCCAGACTGTAGAACCGGTCCGCGTCGGACACGACCAGACCTAGGTGGCAGCGGAGCTGCCCTTTCTTGATGGCGTGCATAGTTTCAATGCCGGCGATGAGCTTGGCGGCAGTGGCGAAGGACCCGAAGCCCATCATTGGGCGGGCTCGGCGTTTGATCGCTCGATGGTCCTGCTCAACAAGGTTGTTGAGGTACTTCGATTGGCGCAGCTCGATGTCCAGACCACTGCCGGCCACCAGCCCAAGCACCGCAGCGGTGTTCGCGCCGCTCTTGTCGATGGTCACCTTCTCGGGCACGTCGTGCAGGTCGATGGCGCGCTCGAAAAAGCGGCGCGCCGCGGCCAGATCGCGCTTGGCCGTGAGCAGGAAGTCCACCGTCTGGCCAAGCCGATCGACGGCACGATACAAGTACTTCCACTGCCCGTTGACCTTGATGTAGGTTTCGTCCATGCGCCACGACCGGCCGACGGGCACCTGGCGACGGCGGAACACCTTGGCCAGAACCGGCAACATCTTCAGCGCCCAGCGGTGAACCGTGGCGTGATCGACCAGCACTCCGCGCTCGGCCATCATTTCCTCGAGATTGCGAAGGCTCAGCGGGTAGGCCGCGTACCAGCGCACGCTCACCAGCCTGATCTCCAGCGGGAAGCGCAGCCGCTTGATCACCCCGCACAGGGTCGAGTTCTGGAGCTTGACGTGGAGCGGTAGCATGACGCCATTGTCCTCGACGGCCTTAACGCGACACTACCTGGCAATTTGCATGACAGCCCCCGGCAATGTCAAACGAAAGCAATTCTTTGAACAAGTTCGCTAGATTCCTGGCTGCCTGCGCGCTCACGCTCAAACGGTCGGTGTCGGGTTTCAAGCCGACACTACGTTTCGATGCAACGTGGCTAAGTCCAAGCGCTTTATGGAACGATGGCATCCTCTCAGCCTGCGCGCGCGGCCCCGCAGCCCGTACATTACAAGTTTACTGGTCGAATCAGGCGACGTGGCTCGCCAGAGGGTTCAGCAGCGACAAAGGAGGGATGAATGTCGGAAGATGGCTCTACGGAGCTAGTTGGATGGTCTGCGACTAAGCCAATTCGCGTGGCATTTCTGGTCGAACCGTCGGAGCACTCGGCGCTGGTACTCGATGGCATATTCGCAGACTGCTACTCTCGTTGGGGTGGTCGATTCAGTCTCGTTGTTCCGTGCTTGAACGGCAGCGTATCCATTTCGCGAAATGTCGCGCAGGCAGACTTTCTGTTGTCCCGGCCGCAAGTCTGCATCGGACAGGCCGTGCTGTGATCGCCCTTCTGGGCGCGGCTTCTCAGCTGTGGGAGGCCACCCCCGCAGACCTGAAGCGATACGCTGTCTGGGAATACGCGCTCGATGAAGAGGACAGCGAGGGCCAGGACGAAGCAACGGTCCGACCATACGAGGCAAGTGGCCCGATTGACCCCGCAAAGGGAATGTTCATCGTTCGGGCCTCGATGACGCTTGCCGACGGCACGAGGCTCATGGGCTACGTCACGCCGTCGAGCCAAGGAGGGGCTGACCTGAGTGGTTGTCAACCGGCGGTTGTGGTCCCGGACGGCCAAGTGTCGTTCTGGCGCGGGATGCTCGCCCTTCGACCCGAGGACCTTTCCAACAGTTATGCGCTGCTAAGAAAGTCATCCCCGGCTCATGTGTTTCCGATCAAGTTCGAATCGGACGTGGCCATAGCTGGCGGCTCAGTTGTCGGAGAGGTTCCGGGGTTCCTGATCCTTGAGGACTTCAATACCATGCGTACAAGGGTGGTGGCGTAGGCAACTGCCGGCCAAGAGCGGCCGTTGAAGGCAGTCGGCTTGCCGGCATTCACACCGGTCGAACGGAGTAGGTACCAGCTCCCTTTACTCAAAGCGGCCGAAAGGCATGCGCCGAAATGTGCGCCACAGTGAGGTTGGGGATGTAGAACTGCGTGCCGCCGCCGGGGAGCCTGTTCCCGCCACCCTTGCTCTCGAGAGCTTCGTTTCGGCGCGACTGAGTACCAGGATCAATGCGCGACATCCCCTTGAAACCCCCGAACCAAGCGTAAACCGGCTCAGCCAGCGTGATGGTAAGCAGCCAATCGAGCGAACTCCAGTTCTCCTTGATGACAGAGGTAAGCCGGCCCCACTCGCGCATCGAAACGCCATTGGCCTCTGCGATTTTCAATCGTTGTACGAGGCCGCCGTCGTGCTTAAACGCGGCCACTGCGCTCCACCACGGCGACAATTGCGTCGCAGAAGTGACCGGGCCTTGCGCTAGGGTGCTGAAGCCGTTGAACTTGTAGAGTTCCATGCCCGCGGGCAAAAGCTCCTTGGTCGGATTGCCGAACATTAACTGAAACGCGTCACTTACCTTGGTACCGGGCCCAGTCGAGATCGCGCCAACCTCGTTCCAACTCATGTTCTGATTGAGCATCGTTACCGTCCTGTCCACTCGAATCACGGGCCCAGCCTGGGACTAAGCCGGACGAATGTAAATGTAGCCGAGCCGAGCGGACGGGCAAGCCAAGGCGGCGCTCGGTACCCTTCCAGAGCCTGCGGCGACAGCGCATTGGCAGATCGAGCGCAACTCGATGTTGGCAGGAACTCTGACCCGTTACGATTGGTATGGCCGCCGACACGCTGGACGCCGCCATTTGCTGCCGTTCGTGAGTGACCGGTATCAGGCGACCCCGAGGCCTGACACTTGGCGGCGCCGTACGGCGCCGAGCGCTGCTCGCGCCTGATCCGTCCGCACGGCGCAAGCCACAAGTTCCAGGGGGCTTGCAGCATCGATCGCTCGCAGAACGTTCAATGCGGGGCGCCGGCGCAGACCGCCGCGCCGCCGATGCTGCCGTCAGGCCGCACCGTGGTGTCGCAGCGCGTCGCCCCGAGGTCGCCGGTGATGTTGTCGATGCCGGGAGGCACGCGGCCAATCGTGGTCACGTAGCCCTTGCGGATCGCGAAGTCGATGCTGTCGGTGGCGAAGGCCGCGTCCGCCGCGTCGCGCGCGGCGCCGGACAGGAAGCTGGCGACGATCGAATTGGCGAGCGTCAACGCACGACTGCTCGCGCTGGCCAGCGCCGGCTCGTCCGCGCCGGGCGTCTCCAGCGGTATTGCACGGCGCGTTGAAATGACGACGATCTCGCCGTCGCGCACCGCCAACCAGGCCGCGCGCAAGTGCTCGGCGGTGTCGATGGCCGGGACGTCCGGGCGCACGTCCGCGTTGACGCCGAGACCCAGAATTCGTGGGCGCGGTGCGTCGACGCGGCCGCCGCGGACGGCGCCGCCGTCGGGCGCGGCCGCAGGAGCCGCCGTAGCGGCGACGGCGCAGACCAGCACCGCGAGCCCGGCTGCGGCGCGCAACGGTGGCAGCAGGGCAGACGGAGTCGGCAGGAACGAGGAAATCGTATTTGTCATGGCAGGGCTACCTTGGATGAGTGCGCGCGACGAGCGCGGAAGACGGACGACGGTATGCGTCATCGGAACGACTCCGTCAGGGAGACCCAGACCCGGGTGCGGCCGTGGTCCGATTCCACGACGGAGTCGCGGTTGATCTTTTGCGCGACATCCAACCGGAACTGGAAGTTGTCGCGACGGCTGAGGTTGAGCCCGATCCCGTAGCCGCCGACGGTGGCGATGTTGGTCGTGTCGAGCGCGGTCGGCCGATGCCAGGCACGCACTCGTCCGCCGTCGATGAACGCGTCGACCAGCAGCCCAGCGTCCCGGAGCGTCCATCCCGGCACGCGCTGGCGTAGCTCCACCGTGCCCACGAACGCGTCGTCGCCGACGCCGTCGCCGCTCGCAAACGCGCGCACGCCGTCGGGGCCGCCCACCCCGGCCTTCTGGGACGCATCGAGATTCTGGAACGCCAGTTGTCCGCGCGCCGACACCAGCACGGAGGTGTTGCTGCCAAGGGACTGCAGCCTCTGGAAGTCGCCGGACAGGCGCTCGAATGCCCCGCTCGTGGCATGGCCCGTTGGCGCGCGATCTGCTGCCGACTGAGCGGCCGTGCGGATGTCGTTGTCACCGGCGTCGAGCCGGGCATCCCAGGTGTTGATGGCGCCGCCACCGTCCTCGTCGCGGAAATCGCCCTCCAGGCCCAGGTTGGCGGACGGTAGCTGACGGCGGTCGTGGAGCAGCCCGCCGAGCTCGCTGTCGTCAACGACCAGCAGCGCGGCGCCGGCGCTCAGGTAGACGTTCAGGTTGCGCGAACGCACGAGCGGATGACGCAGGTCCAGGGCCCCGACCTCGGCACGCCCGTTGGCGTCCAGCGCCGCGGCCTCGGCCCCGCCGACGCGATAGTCGACGTGGGCGGCGCTCAGCGTCGCCTTGGCCCCATACGGCCCGACCGGGAACGTGACGGCGCCGCGCACAGCCTTGACGCCGCCGCCCTGGCTGGCGAGGCCGCCGAGGGTCCAGGACTCGCCAGCGCCGATCGCGCCGTCGACGATCACGTCCGCCCCGAGCCGCAGGCGTCCCGTCGCGGCGTCGCCCTGGTTGTCGGCATAGGCATCGCCGCGGACAGCACGAGGCGCGTCGGACACGGTCACCAGCAGGTCCGCCTGCCCCGGCGCCGCACCAGGGCTCAGCGTGGACTCGATGCGCACACCGGCGAGGTCGCTGATCAGCAGCAACGGGCGCTGGACGTCCTGCTCGGTGACATCGGTACCCTCGGGCAGCAGCCGCAGGTAGGCCTCGATGCGAGCGGCATCCACGCGCCGGCTGTCGACGCGCGCGTGGGCCGTGCCCAGGCGCGCCTCCACGACGCGCAGCGTGACGACGCCGTCCTGCGGACGTTGCGGCGGCACCAGCACCTGGGTGAGAAAGTAGCCGGCATCCTTGTAGCGGTTGCGCAGCGCCTCGGCGGCGTCCAGCAGTTGGTCGGCCGCCAGGCGCCGGCCTACCCAGGCGGCGAGCAGAGGTTGGAGTTCAGCGTCGGAAAAGACGGTGTTGCCCGTGATGCGAAAGCCGTTGACCTGAATAGTGGCGGCCGCCTCCGCGACACGCGAGCGGGTGTCGTCGTCGGCACTGGCGACGAGGGCCGGGTTGGCCGCGGGCGCCTGCGCCAGGGTGGACAGCGTGGCATCGAGCAGCCGCGCCGGGCTCGCTTGCGATGGCGCGCCGAACGTGGCCTGCGCACGGGCCGCCGGCGCTGCGGCCAGGCATGCGACCGCTAGAGCGAGGCTGCCCCGGCGCCAGGAGGTTGCGGGCATCGGACGTGGCATGTTGATCATTTCCCCTGAATTTGTTGGTTAGACTCTAGACGGCATGCTGCCGACAACCCTGTTGGTAGCGACTCCGAACCGAGCCACGTTCGAGCCTTGTGCCGGTTCCTCCTTCGAAACATCGCCGATCGTGTTTCGAGCGTTGCGATGCTATGCGGACCGGGTCGGCATTGATATGGTCACTTCAGACCAGGTGATCGCGCTGATCGGAGTGGTGTAATTGCGGCCATGAATTCGCCCCGCGTCCTATTGGTCGACGACCACGCCATGTTCCGGTCCGGACTGAACATGGTGATCGGCGCGGCCATGCCGACGGCCTCCGTCCACGAGGCGGGTTCGGTGCAGGAGGCCCTGGCGAGCACCGCTGACGACCCGGATGTGGTGCTGCTCGACATCAACCTGCGCGGCCTGAGCGGGATGGAGGGCATCGCACTGCTGCAGCGCAAATGGCCGCAGGCGCGCGTGCTCATGCTGTCGTCGCAGAGCGAGCCGGAGACCGTGCGGCTGGCGCTGTCGCGCGGCGCCGCGGGATTCGTCTCCAAGGCGGAAACCGCCGACCACATCGTGCAGGCCATCCGCGGCGTCCTGCAAGGCACGTCCGCGGCGCTGCCCATGCCAGCCGACAGCGGCGCCGAGCGACGCCTGACGCCGCGCCAGAGCGAAGTGCTGGACCTGCTGAGCCAGGGCCTGTCCAACAAGCTCGTGGCCCGCAAGTTGTCGCTCTCCGACAATACCGTGCGCCGGCATGTGCAGGACATCCTGGAGTTCTTCGACGTCGGCAGCCGCGCGGAGGCCGTCGTGGCCGCGCGTCAACGGCGGCTGATCGGCTAGCGCTCGCGCCAGTGCAGCCCATGCGCAATGATTTCCTGCCCCTGCCCGAGGCGCGCATGTTGGTGGAACAACTGCGATTGGTGGTGGACGGCATCCGCACCTCGCAGCTGCCGGTTCTGGTCTGCGTGCTGGGCACGGTGTGGATCGCGCGCAACGACGGCAGTGGACTGCGCCTGGCGATGTGGGGCCTGGCGCAGGTGGCGGCCAACCTCAACGCGGCGCGCTTTGCCCGATCGTGTTCGCGCCGAGGGCTCCCCGAGCAGCGGGCACGCGAGACTGTCCTCAAGCTCGGCGCGGTGCTGGCGCTGGAGGGCGTGCTCTGGGGCAGCCTGGCCTGGATCGCACTTGATTCCGCCACCTTGGGCAAAAACTTCTTCGTGCTGGCGATAGTCACGAGCATGGCCGGCGGTGCGGCCTCGGTGCAGGGCGCGATTCCGGTCGCCTACGCTTGCTTTCTCCTGCCCATCGCCGCGTTGGTGGCCGCAAAGCTGTGGGCGCTGGGAGATGACGTCCACCGTAACCTGATCTGGGGGCTGGTGCTCTTCACGGCCATGACCTTGGGCCAGGCCCATCGGATCTCGCGCACCGTGCTCAGGTCCATCGCCTTGCGCTTCGAGAACGACGAACTGCTGGAGAAGCTGCGCCTGGAAACCGGCCTGGCCGAAGCGGCTCGCAAGGAGGCCGAACAGGCCAACGTCGCCAAGTTCAAGTTCCTGGCGGCCGCCAGCCACGACCTTCGTCAACCGATTCATGCGCAGGGCCTGTTCCTGGACGTGCTCACGCGCACCGAGCTGAACCCCCTGCAACGGCAACTGCTGGCCAGCGCCGGGGCGGCCAGCAGCGCGTCCGCCGAGATGCTCAATACCCTGCTGGACTTCTCGCGGCTCGAAGCGGGTGTGGTCAAGCCGGAGATCCAGTCATTCAAGGTGCAGGCGCTCCTCAACAAGATTGAGCGCGAGTTCGTGCAGCAGGCCGACGCCAAGGGCCTGGAATACCGCTCGCGCGAGAGCACGTTGAGCCTGCAGTCGGACCCAGCGTTGATCGAGCTGATCCTTCGCAACCTAGTCTCTAACGCCATCAACTACACCGAGCGTGGCGGGGTGCTGGTGACCTGCCGGCGGCGCGGTAGCGACGCCGTGCTGGAAGTCTTCGACACCGGCATCGGGATCGAGGCCTCGCAGCAGGGTGAGGTGTTTCGCGAGTTCCACCAACTGGGCAACCCGGAACGCGACCAGGCCAAGGGGCTGGGGCTCGGTCTCGCGATCGTTGAACGGGTTGCGCGCAGCCTGGGCCATGGCTTGTGGCTAGAGTCCCGGCACGAACGTGGCAGCGTGTTCCGCGTGACCGTGCCCCTCGCGATGGCGCCCCCGGCGCCGGAGCCAGCCCTGGCCGAGCCGCTTGCGGCCCAACTGCTCGCCGTGCGGGTGCTGGTGGTCGACGATGACGAGTCGGTGCGCACCAGCATGCGGCTGCTGCTGCAGGATTGGGGCTGCGAGTGCGAGACGGTTGAATCCATCGACGACGCGTTGCCCCTGGCACGCGAGTGGGCACCCGAGGTCGTCATCAGCGACTACCGTCTGCGCAACCACCGCACGGGCGTCGAAGTCATCGAGGCCTTGCGGGCCGCGGCGGGACGTCACCTGCCCGCGCTGCTGATCACCGGGGACACCGCACCGCAGCGCCTGCGCGAAGCGATCGGAAGCGGACTGCCGCTGTTGCACAAGCCCGTCGCGCCGAGCCGCCTGTACCGCGAGCTGGTCACCTTGCTGCAACGCTGATCCGCAGACACGACGGGCGACGAGCGGAAAGACCTCGCAGGAGACCGCTCAGGTCGACGCCGCCGATCCGTCATGCCCGCGCGGGCGACAGCGGCCCGACAAGCCCCACCCGGAGCGAGACTGCCCACTGACATCGAGAAAGTCCGGTCATGTACTTTCCCATGCGATTCCAGCTTCCTTCCACCTCTGCCACAAGTGGACAGGACAGGCCGTCGTTGTACTCAGATCCAAGCAAGAGTTCGGTCATGCCGAGAGGACTGCGCGGGTTAGCGCCCTGAGCAACAACCAGATTTCCGCATCTCTGTTTCCCAAGGAGTACGGAAATGGCCAAGTCCCAAACAGCCCTCGCTCGCAGACGAATCGATTGTCGTGAATGAGAATGCACCGTCGAAGAGTCCGACGATCGAGGACGAAAGACATGCACGACCGAAGCCAAGGATCAACGGCGAGGCATCCCGCAGGGTTCTCCCATCTCTCCACTGCTGGCCAATCTGTACATGCGCCGGTTCGTGTTGGGATGGAAGAAACTCGGGCTGGAGCAGAGTCTTGGCAGTCGCATCGTGACCTACGCCGACGATCTCGTGATCCTGTGCAAGAAGGGCAAGGCCGAGGAGGCCTTGCTGCGATTGCGCGAGATCATGGGCAAGTTGAAGCTGACGGTCAACGAGGAGAAAACACGAATCTGCAAGATACCGGACGAGCAGTTCGACTTCCTGGGCTACACGTTCGGGCGGCTGTATTCGAAGGCGACCGGCAAGGCCCGTCTGGGCCAGTGGCCGTCGAAGAAGAGCATCCGCCGAATGGTCGAGAAGGTTCATGACCTTACCGACCGGAAGACGGGTTGGCAAGAGACCACGGAGAAGGTGGATCAATTGAACCGCGCGTTACGCGGCTGGGCGAACTACTTCAACGTAGGCACCGTCACGCCCGCGTACCGCGCGCTCGATAGCCGGACTGAGGGCCAGGGCGAAAGCACTGGGACAACCACCGGAGCCTAATGCTGGCGCGCCGGTCCTCGACCCTACCGATGAGCGGGATGTGGAAACGGAGCCAGGGTCTGGCTCGTAGGGCACCGCCAACCGAAAGGGGCGGCAACAGCGATGCCAGACCTACCGTCACCGCGCCACATCTCGACTCTACCGGAAGCGTTACGATTGACCTCACCGCTTTGAGGCGCCAGCCGGCCAGGAGCGGGCGTCAACGACAGTCTGCTTCGCGGTAACCTGCTCATGCAGGCGAGTGCGAAGTGGTCGATGACGAAGGCACGGGCATACGCGCCGCAAAGAGGAATGTCATGTCGAACAAGCGTCCTGTCATCCTGATGGCGATTCTGCTGGTGTCGCTCGCCGGCTATTTCACCCAGGCCTGGTGGAACCCCGGCGTCGCGTCCGCCGAAGGCGGCAAGCCGCCACTTCTGCCGGGAAAGAACGCGCTCACGGGGCTTCGCGCGAGCCAGGACGCGCAAGGTGAATGGTTCGCTGAATACGACTATTTCTACAACGGCGCGCCCGGTGTCCAGATCGCCGTGGAGACACTGGACAGCCCTTCGGCGCCTACCAGTGCGACCTATTCGCCTGGTCACAACCTCCATGTCGATGCGCGACTCGAGCGCGGTGCCCACCATGCTCGGGTACCGATACCCCGGCCTCTGAATTCCAGCGCGACATCGACCGGTGCCATCGAGGCCCGCATGACGAGTTGGCAGCCCGCCGCCATCCTGGTCAGCCAGCGTATCGAGCAACGGATCGACTGGCTCGATTGGCAAACGCTCTCTTTCGACAAGGAGGTGAGCGCGCAAAGCGACGATATCGTGGTGAACTCTGCTGTCCGCCTGATCGACCAGGGCGATCGCGAATCGCTAGAACACGCGCGTCAACTGCTCGAACGCGTGCTGGCACGCAATCCGATGGAAGACGCCGCGTATGTCGAACTGGCGCGAGTGGCGATGAAGACAAACTGGGGACCCGAGGGACTGCACCAGGCCGAGAGCCTCATCAAGTCCGCATTGCAGATCCATCCTTCCAGCGTCGATGCGCGGATATTGCTGGCCTACGTGGAAAGTCACCAGAAGCGATACGCCGATGCGGAAGCGCTCTTCGAGGCGCTCGACAAGGAGAATCCACGCAATCTCTGGCTATGGTGGAACTGGGGAGAGATGCTTCAGGCGCAGGGCAAGTCCGCCCTGGCGAGCCAGAAGTACCGGCAGACGCTCGCGCACCCCGTGTCTCACGATACCTATGATCGCGCACGCGAGGCTGCCTATGAGAGCCTGCTGCGTCAGCTTGATGCGGCCAGCGATCGCGACGGAATGGACGCGCTCTACCGACAGCGGCTGGTTGACTACGGCGGCACTGGCTGCGGTGCGGCCGCCTACGCCAGGTTCCTAGTGATCGAGCGCGGAGATACCGCAGCGGCGATCGCCACGGCACGCCAGGCGCTGCGAGCCCAGTGCGGCGATGGCGACCTGCCGCCCCGAAGCATCCTGGGAATGGCCTACTACCTGGCTTGGGCGACGTCGAAGACGCAGGACGGCGACACCAATCTGGGCCAAGCCCACATCTACCTTCCGGTCAGCGCGGGATCGCTGTACCTGCTTGCCGCAAACGACCGCACGCTGCCAGCCGCGCGCGCGCTGCTGAAGCAGGGCGAAGCCATCGACCAGCGCGACAACCAGAAGCTGGATGCCCTGGCGATTGCGCTCAGCCAGCGCGACGTGGCCACTGCAAGGCGGCTCCTCTCGCTGGGCGCGCGGCCCGATGCGCTGGTCAGTGAGAACGAGATTCCCGTGGCGTTCATCCCGGTACTCACGGAGGACACCGCAAGCATCAAGCTAATGCAGCAGTCCGGCATCGACTACGCCAAGCTGCGGGTCGGCGGCGCAACCGCCGCGGAACAGGCACGGCGAAGTGGCCACGCCGCCATAGCCGATCTGCTTGACCGCAAGGCGCAGTCGCTCTGAAGAATCGGGCAGAGAGCAGGAACATATTGCGGTGGCACCTGAGGAGGAGCATGGCGTCCGCCCGTACTTGCACTAACGTCCGAGTCCAGATGTCCAATCCCGTGAGTTCCACGCCCGCCTCGGGTCGATGGCGTTACGATTGACTTGGCGGCTTCGGGCGGCACGCGGCCAAAACCGGCCTGTTGCAGAGGTCGGCTTCGGAGGAGCCAAGCGCGGGTTCCTGACCGGTGGTGACGGCTTGGCGCTGTCGTAGTGAATCGGCTAGAATCGGTCTTAATTCAGACCGAATTCAGTTCCAGCCGGGGCCCGACGTGAATCTTTCTACCCGTGTTCGCTCACTCAGCGATTTCAAGGCCAACGCAGCCGAGATCTTGCTTGACCTTGAAAAGCGAGGCGAGCCGCTCGTGATTACCCAGAACGGGCAGGCCAAGGCCATCCTGCAGGACCTGGGTGCCTATGAGAAGACACAGGAAAGCCTGGCCCTGCTCAAGATCTTGGCTCTCGGCAGCCGCCAGGTCGAGGCGGGCGCAACCCTGCCGTTGGCCGGAGTGGCGGCGCGCGTCAAGGCCAAGCGCGCCGCTGCATGAGCGCGCCGGGCACCTACACGGTTGAGATCACCCTCGACGCGCAAGCCGACCTCGAAGAAATCCACGCCTACATCTCTGAGCATGATTCGGAGCGCGCGGCAGATCACGTCATCGATGAAATCGAGTCAGCCGGGCTGAAACTGTCGATCTTCCCGGAGAAAGGAAGTGTCCCGGCTGAAATGCTTGACCTCGGTATCCGGGACTACCGTCAGACGTCCTGGAAGGCGTACCGGCTCATCTACAGAATCGTCGACGCGAAGGTCTACATCTACGTCATCGGCGACGGACGGCAAGATTTCCGAACACTCTTGATGCGTCGCTTGTTGAGCCCTTGAGCGAACTTTCCTCCTGCTTCTGCTGCGCGTCGCGAGGACCCCGGGCAGCCAGTCTTTCGAGCCGCTGTCGGCCACAACCGGACGGTCGCCGGTGACTGCTTTGAGGTAGCCTGTCGCCAAGAACCTTGCCTGGGGTGACTATGCAAAGGGATCGGTCCAGTGAACCGTTCGGCACCCGGATGCCGGCACCTGAAACCAGCTTCTTCGCTGCGGCGGCAACCGTCGCAGCCATGCCGGAAGTAGAGGAGCGCGCCGAGGGCTGGCGCCAACTCTCAACGCTTCTTGTCGGAATGCCAGATGAGTTCAGAGCGGCTGCGTATCGCAGTCACCCTGAGCTGCAGAACGCACGGCCATACCCCGACACCGACCTGAGCGCCGGAGAACCAGATCTAGTATCCTTCCTCGAGCAGTCCGATTTGGAAGCCATCGACCAGGCACTCGTCGACAATTCCGTGGCCTCATGGCGAACAGTGGCGCGTGTAGTCGGTGGTGCGATGGTCACCCTGGAGGCCCGAGTTCCTTCGATACCACTTGGACCCTACGTTGGTCGTATCGCGGTGCTTGTTGAACGCGGAGCGTTGCTGGCGCGAGGGGACATTGATTTCATGCGCCTCAGCGAAGTGAGGCTGCCGCCGGCGGCAAAGGACGCGTAGATGCGCGTGTGCCTGGTCGGGGGCGCCTAAGACGCGGTTCGGCCATGAGCCGAAGTCTACGAACGACGGGTCAAGGTGAGGCCTGAGGGCAAGATGAACGATCTGCGATTCGATGTCTACGGGAAACGGATTGCTGTACAGCGCACGGAAACGGGTTGGACATGCTTTCTCTTGGGTTCCGACGGGAAGCGCCGCCCAGCCCATGATCTCCTGGTGCCTGCGTTCGTCACGGAGGACGACATTTTGCAGTACCTTGCCGATGTTCTCCACGAGTGCGCCACGCCGCACAATGGCGAACCGAGGAGAATTTGCTGATTGATCCGGCCGTCCCTGGTCGGCCAGGTGCTGCCGCTCGCGAAGGGCTGCTTTCCGGCTGCCGACGTCAGCGCCCAAAGAACCGTGCATAGATCTCGTTCTGCAGCCACGTCCCAAGCTTGTCCACCTCGTCGCAGGCCGCAAGCAACTTCTCGCGTTCGATGTGCAACGACGGATTCAGGAACGGCCGGCCACCATCCTCGGGCCACGCGTCACCCTCGCGCACAAAGAACGGGTGCGGATACCGTTCGCGGCTCCCCTCGTCGTGCATGGCCTGCGGCCAATGGATCGTCGTGTGCTGCACGGCGTTGCGGGCCAGCACGACCTGCTCGATCACGGCCAAATCAACGGGGAAGTCTTCCGGCTTTATGTCGAGAGCTTCGGCGAAGCAGGCGACATATCCGACAAGGAAGCCACGGGCGGCGAATTCGGCCTTGAACGCTTTAGCGCACGGGCGTGAGCGGTCAAGCCGCTGTTCCCAGTCAAGGAAGAACTGCTTGATGGCTTCCGAGAGCATCGACACGCATGTGCGGCCCACCAACTGCAACTCGGTGTCGGCTTGCAGCCATTCGCCCAAGTACGGAGGTTCACCCGAGTCGTCGTGTGACGGGTTGTCGAACGGCGGATCGCTGGCCTCGATAGCGCGCTTCGTCTCGATGAACGACGCGCTCGCGGCATCGAAAAAGTGCCGGATCAGCTTCGTGCGCTCCTGGAGGAAGTAGGCGACGTCCATGGCTGAATCGTAACGCGACCATCAAGCAGGCCGCCGCGCAGCGAGGTCATATTGCGCAACGCCGTCACACGCCCAAGGACGTCCTGTCCAACGGCCTGGGCGCGGCGTCCGAAGACGCATGCCGCCCATAACCAGCAGCTCGTGGCCGACCGCTCTCAGGTAGAGCTTTTCATCCGCTTGCCCTCAGTGGCCTTCTTTGACGGCAATCTCAGTGTGTCGTCGCTTCGTCGTGAGGCGGCCAGCAGTGCACCCTGCCTCCAGTTTCGCCCATCGCTTTGCGCCAGACCTCTTCGGGGAAGATTCCGCGCGCCGTCAGTGCACCGAATAGCGCTGAGCCGCCAGATGCTTCGGTCGGGACAATGATCGGCTCCGGCTTCCCGCGAAGTTCGATGAACAGCAAGTCCGAATGGTCGAGACCTTCGTCTCGGAAGCAGACGCGGACAATGTCTGACCACTCGAAGGTTTGATTCCATCGTTCGTCGCTGCCGTCGGGCGTTCGCATCCGCACCTGCGCGTCGTCGAAGTCGACGGAGAGTTGCTCGCTCAGCGGTTTTGGTGGAGGCGCGAGGCCGAACTTCGTCGCGCGGAGGTATTTGGTCGCTGGGAAGCCGAAGACGACAAGGAACAGGATCGCGTTGAGGACGGATGTGTCGCTCTGCCTTCCCGTGATGAGCGGGCCATGCAACAGCATGCTCGCGAGGTAGGCGAGTCCAGCGGCCAGGACGCCAGCGGCGATCGGTCCACCGACGAAGTGCGCAGCCCGGCCTCGCAAAAAGCAAACGAACGCGACGGCAAAGCAGAAGGCTCCGAATAGGTAGGAGAACCATGCCTTTCCCGGGTCGGCTTGCGAGGCCAACGCAAGCATCATGACGCCGCAGAGTGCGGCAAAGATGGCAAGCAGGAGGCGCGCTAGTAAGGACATGGGGCAGTCCGATTTCTGAATCGTGGCGAGATGAGTATCTCCGGATTCGCCGCGAACCTGCTCGTGCGGCGATCCGAGGGTCGCTTAGGCCGCCGTTGCTGCCCATCGAGCGACATCGAGGGGCAGGTATGCTGCGCGTAGCGGTCGGACGACGGCCGAGGACGCGTCACCCGGCCAGGCCGTCGGTCTCAGGGACGCGTGTCGGCCACAACCGGTCTTCGACGACCGACTGCTTAGTCTTACTGTGTTATAAAACAAGGAGTTGCACGTCCTTCTTCAAGTACGGAGGCGCCTTGATGACCGAGTTGCGAGATTTCGAGCGGTATCTGAAGCATCTGGGTGGGGGG